>Ga0137403_10000276_pt1 | contig 65810 bp, 55 predicted proteins | sample CZOMad2_1_16fung_FD_122057 | JGI IMG/M metagenome (GOLD analysis project Ga0137403, IMG submission 122057) | Vadose zone soil fungal communities from Angelo Coast Range Reserve, California, USA - CZOMad2_1_16fungal (Hybrid Assembly) | ecosystem: Environmental > Terrestrial > Soil > Vadose zone...
GGGGCCTCCTGACGAGCTTCCGGCTCCCCGGCGGTGGCGAGGTCGGCCTCTACCAGCCCAAGCACCCCACCGCCTTCTAAATCCCCGAGAGGCACACGGCTTGCAGTGCCGCCTCCCAGCCACGCTACCGGCGCGTGGCAGGCTCTGAACGTCGCGTGAAGCCTCTCCCTGGGTGAGCCTCCGTCTCCTGGCGTCCCGAGCTGTACCTGGAGCCGGGGGTGAGGAGTCTTCATGTCACAGTTCTCTCGCCGGCAGTTCCTCTACGGTTCGGCCGCCGCGCTGGGTTCGCTCTCCACTGCGGGACGGTCGCTGCTGTGGGCGGCCGGAGGCAGGAAGGGCCTCCCGCGGCCCGACAAGAGCGGAATCAAACACGTCGTCGTGGCGATGATGGAGAACCGCTCCTTCGATCACCTGCTCGGCTGGCTCCCCGGCGCCGACGGCCAGCAGGCCGGCCTGGTCTACACGGACGCCCTGGGAACGTCCTTCGAGACCTACCCGCTGGCTCCCGACTTCCAGGGTTGCAGCCATCCCGACCCCGACCACTCCTTCGACGGCGGTCGGATCGAACTCGACGGCGGCCTCTGCGACGGCTGGTTGCGGGCCGGAACGAACGACGTCTATGCCATCGGCTACTACACCCAGGCCGACCTGCCGTTCCTCGGCAAGGCGGCCCCCGACTGGACGGTGTGCAACCGCTATTTCGCCCCGATCATGGCGCCGACCTATCCCAACCGGATCTATCAACACGCGGCGGTCACCGACCGGCTGGACGACTCCAATTCGCTCTCGATCCTGCCGACCATCTGGGACCGCCTGGCCGCCGCGGGCCTCGACGGACGCTACTACTTCAACGACTTTCCCTTCATCGGCTTGTGGGGAACGAAATACGCCTCGATCACGCGAACCTACAGCCAGTTCGTCGACGACTGCGCCTCGGGCGACCTGCCGGAGGTGGCCTTCGTCGACCCGCCGTTCTTCGACGAGAACGCCGGCACCTCCTCCGACGACCATCCCCACGGCGACATCCGCGCCGGCGAGTCCTGGCTCGATCAGACCTATCGCGCGGTGACCACCGGCCGCGACTGGAAGCACACCGTTCTGGTCATCAACTTCGACGAGTGGGGCGGCTTCTTCGAGCACGTGCCGCCGGCGGAAGCGCCCGACGTCGATCCCACCCTGGCGCTGCGCGGGTTCCGGGTACCCTGCCTGATCGTTTCGCCGTTCGCGGCGCGCGGCGCCATCGCCCAGGACGTCTACGATCACACCTCGATCTTGAAGATGATCGAATGGCGCTGGGGCCTGCCGCCGCTCTCGGTCCGCGATGCCGCGGCGAACAACCTGGCGGAGACGCTCGACTTCGAGCACGTGCGGCACACGGCGCCGGACTACGCCGTACCGGCCTTCGACTCGCCGGCCTGCCCGTAGAGACCGCAGGAGAAGGGGTTACGCACCGGGAGAGGGCGCCGGGCCCGGCGCCCTCTCCCGTGGGAAGGGCAGGAAGATCGGTGGGCGCATCACGTTCCGGCTCCTTCATTCGGGGATGAGGCAGAGCAGCATGCGCGCGTGCGACTGCGCCACGACGAGATCGGCGGTGAGGGTGCCGACGTTGTCGACCGGCAGGTTGCTGACGTACACATGAATCGCGTTGACCACCAGGTCGGTGCTGAAATGGTTGACCGTCAGGATCTGCTCGTTGGCGACGACGCGCAGGCCCGGCTGGTTGATGAGCACCGTGTTGGGCGCCGGATTGGGGTCGAACGCCACACCGTTGATCTTGCCGTTGGTCAAGCCGACGGTTCCCGTGGCCGTCGGGTTGGCCCCGCTACCGCAGGCGACGAGCGATTGGGAGGAGGCGACGTCGGCCTTGACGACGAGGAACGACGTGGGGCCGATCAGCTTGATGATGACCTGGCTCGCCAGGGCATCCGAGACCGACGTGAAGGCGAAGGGCATCTGGGAAAGACCATCGACGTGCAACAGGCCGGTTTCGATCACGTTGCCGTAGGTCGAGACCGGGACCTTGACCGAGCCCAGGCTGGCGGCGAGGTCGGCCGTCGGCGGCGCGATTCCGGACACCATGGGCAGCGGCCCGCTCGAGATGTCGATGGGCGCGCCGCCGCCGAGCGGCATGAGATCCAGGAGGACCGACTCGCCGAAACCGGATGTCGAGGCGAGCCCCTGGGCTCTGGCGGCGCTGGCGAAGAGGACCATGAAGAGGACGAGGGCAAGGCCACAGAGGGCGACGCGTAGGGGTTGGCGGATCATGATAAATCTCCTTTCAGTCGAGATCACGTTGGGCATCACGTGCACGAGGGCAGGTAGGCGTGCGACTGGCCCAGGATGATCTCGCCGGTGAGCACGCCGACACCCGTGATCGACAGCTTCTGGATCGATATATGAATCGCGTTGACGACGAGATGGGCGGTCCCGTTCCCCCCCGAGAGGATCTGCTCGTTGAGCACCACACGGAGTTTTCCGGTGTCGAGGAGCACGGTGTTCGGCGCCGGGCGGTCGCCCAGGGGCACGCCGTTCAGCTGGGCGTTGGCCAGGTTGACGGAGCCGGTGGGGACCGGCTGCTTCAACATGCAGGAGATCAGGGCTCGGGAGCTTGCGGCGTCGGCCTTCAAGACCAGGAACGGTGAGCCGATCAATTGGAGCTTCAGGCCGCCGACCGTGGAGTCGGCGAGAGCCGGGGAAGCGGGAAGCCGCTGGGAGGACGAGCTCACCTGCAACAGGCTGGTTTCGAGCACGTTACCCAGGACGCCCGCGACCTTGAAGTTGCTCATTCCCTTGTTGAGACCGTACCCCTCGGCGACGCTCGGCAGGGGACCGCTCGTCACCGTCAGGGGAGGGCCGGAAAGCGGTACGAGAGAAATCGCGATGGACTCGCCGAAGGCAGAGGTGTTGGCCGGCGCCAGCTGCGCGACGGCAGAGCGGGCGAGCACGATGAAAGGCAGGAACAATGCGAGGCCGAGCAGGCCTGTGCGAGAGCGTTGACTCATGAGAACCTCCTTTTGAATCACGACCTAACTTATAGCCAGGGAGCAATGGACGTGCCACGGCCGATCCCTCGGAGGCCCGGCGCCGAACCGGCTGCCGAGTGTCGTTTTTCTGGAAAGGTGTCGATTCTCTGGAGCCGGAGAAAGGGGGAGCGGTCACCCCCAATTCACCGGTCCGCCACTCTGCCGCCCGCGCAACCCCAACTCCTTCGTCTACCGCTTCCTGCCCACCAACCGGCCGACCTGACCGCCGGCAAGCTCCAGGTCCACCGGGAGGGGGGGAGGGCATCCTCCCTCTGACCCTGCTACAGTTCGGGCATGGTCCAGAAGCTCTCCATCGCAGCCCGCGGCCCGGGGCTCCACGACATCACTCGCGAGGTGGCGGCGGTGGTTGCCGGCAGCGGCACCGGCTCGGGGCTGTGCACGGTCTTCATCCGCCACACCTCGGCCAGCCTGACCATTCAGGAGAACGCCGACCCCTCGGCCCGGCGCGACCTGGAGGCCTGGCTCGACCGGCTGGTGCCGGAGGACGACCCCCTCTACACGCATACCGCCGAGGGGCCGGACGACATGCCGTCCCATGTCAAGGCCTTCCTCACCGCCACCTCGCTCTCCATCCCGATCCTCGACGGCGAGCTGGGGCTCGGCACCTGGCAGGGGATCTTCGTCTGGGAGCACCGCAAGCGGCACGGTCCGCGCGAGGTGCTGGTCCACGTGGGAGCGTAGAATGGCCCGCCGCGCCCGTCCCACCCCCCACCGGAGACCGCAGTTCGGCACCCGCTACCAGCCGCCGGGAACCGCGCCGGGGACGCTCACGCCGCTCTCCCAGCCGCGATCGGCCCAGGTGCGGGTCACCGTCCTCGACTACAGCCCGGAGCACGTGACCGAGAAGGAGGTCGGCCGGATCGAGGAGGTCTTCCCCTTCCGCGATACGGCGAGCGTCACCTGGATCAACGTCGAGGGGCTGGCGGACGTCGAGCTCCTGGCGAGCCTCGGCCGCCATTTCAAGCTCCATCCGCTGGCGCTGGAGGATGTCCTGAACTGCGGCCAGCGGCCGAAGGTCGAGGACTACGACGACTACGAGTTCGCCGTCCTGAAATCGCTCCACCGGGGCGACGCCGAGCTGGAAGTCGAGCAGATCAGCCTGGTTTTCGGCAGGAACTACGTCATCACCTTCCAGGAGAGGCCCGGCGACTCCTTCGCGCCGGTGCGCGAGCGCATCCGCAAAGGCAAGGGGCAGATCCGCCGCGCCGGTCCCGACTACCTGGCCTACGCCCTGATGGACGCCCTGATCGACGAGTTCTTCCCCGTCCTCGAACGCTACGGGGAGCGCATCGAGGAGCTGGAGGACGAGCTGGTCGACCGCTCGTCGCCCCAGTCGGTGCACCAGATCCATGCCCTGAAACGCGACCTCCTCGTCCTGCGCCGCGCCGCCTGGCCGGAGCGCGACCTGGTCAACGCCCTCCTGCGCGCCGAGTCGCCCCTCATCCACCCCGAGACCAAGGTCTTCCTGCGCGACTGCTACGACCACATGGTCCAGGCCATGGACATGATCGAGACCTATCGCGAGCTGGCGGCCGGGATGCTCGACGTCTATCTGTCGAGCGTCAGCAACCGGATGAACGAGATCATGAAAGTGCTGACGATCATCGCCACGATCTTCATCCCCCTGAGCTTCGTCGCCGGCATCTACGGGATGAACTTCGACCCCGCGAGCCCGTGGAACCTGCCGGAGCTCCACTGGCGCTTCGGCTACCTCTACTCGCTCGGCCTGATGGCCGCCGTGGCCCTCGGGATGCTCCTCTACTTCAAGCGCAAGGGGTGGCTCTAGTGGCGGCCGCCCGTCCCTCCCTGCGCAAGCTGGCGCCGGTCTTCTCGATCCTCTTCTTCGGGGTCGCCCTCTGGCTGATGCGGGGGGAGCTCCAGGACTTCCGCTACCGGGAAGTCGTCGACTTCCTGGACGCTCTCCCCCGGGTGCGGCTGTTCGAGGCCTTCGCCCTGACCGCCCTGGGTTACCTCGCCCTGACCGGCTACGACACCCTGGCCCTGCGCTACAGCGGGATCAAGCTCCCCTACCCGAAGGTCGCCTTCGCCTCCTTCACCGCCTCCTCGTTCAGCAACACCCTGGGCTACCCGCTTTTCACCGGCACACCGCTGCGCGTCCGGCTCTACTCGGGCTGGGGGCTCTCGGCGCTCGACGTCACCCGGGTGGTCACCTTCAGTTTCCTCACCTTCTGGCTCGGGGTCCTGACGCTCGCCGGAGTCACCTTCGTCATCGAGCCGCACGCGGTCGAGCAGGTCCTCCATCTGCAGGTGTGGGCGGCGCGCGCCTTAGGCGGCGCCTTCCTGGGGCTCCTCGCCGGGTACGTGGTCTTCAACAGCCGGAGGAAGCGGCCGCTCGCCTTCCGCGGTGTCGAGCTGGTCCTCCCCGGCCCCGAGCTCGCCCTGGGGCAGATCGTCATCGCCTCGTTCGACTGGGCGCTCGCCGGCGCCGCCCTCTACGCCCTGGTGCCCGACTCCTGGGGGATCAACTTCCCGAGCTTCCTCGCCATCTTCCTCCTCGCCCAGGTGGCCGGCCTGGTGAGCCAGGTGCCCGGCGGGCTCGGGGTGTTCGAGAGCCTGATGATCCTCCTCCTGCCGAACGAGCTGCCGCGCCAGCAGATCCTCGGCTGCCTGGTCGCCTTCCGCGCCATCTACTACTTCTGCCCGCTCATCGCCTCGACGGTGCTCTTGGCCGCCCACGAGGTGATGGGGCGGCGTGAGCAGCTCGGGCGGGTCGCCCGCTTCTTCGGCCGACGCGCCCCCTCGGTCGTGCCGCAGGTGCTCGCCGCGACCACCTTCCTGGGCGGGGCGATCCTCCTCGTCTCGGGCTCGACGCCGGCGGTGGGGTCGCGCCTTTCGTGGTTGAACGCCCTCCTCCCGCTGCCGGTCATTGAGGTCTCGCACTTCGTGGGGAGCCTCGCGGGAGTGGGGCTCCTCTTCCTCGCCGCCGGCCTCCAGCGCCGGCTGGACGCCGCCTACCAGCTCACCGTGATCCTCCTGGGGACCGGCATCGTCGTCTCGCTCTTGAAGGGCCTCGACTACGAGGAGGCGATCCTCCTCTCGCTCATGCTGGCCTCGCTCATCCCCTGCCGGCGGCACTTCTACCGCCGGGCCTCACTCACCAGCGAGCCGTTCACCCCGCGCTGGATCACCGCCATCAGCGTCGTGATCTTCGGCTCGCTCTGGCTCGGTTTCTTCGCCTACAAGCGTTTCGACTATTCGAACGACCTGTGGTGGCAGTTCAATCTGCGCCGGGTGGGGAACGCCTCGCGCTTCCTGCGCGCCGGGGTGGCGGTGCTCGGGGTGGCGCTCGCCGTCGCCCTGGAGCGGCTGATGCGGCCGGCGGCGCCGGAGCCCTCGCTCCCCACCCCCGCCGACCTCGACGTGGCGGCGGCGATCGCCGCCCGCTCACGGCGCACCTATGCCTATCTCGCGCTCCTGGGCGACAAGGAGGTGCTGGTCAACGAGGCGAAGACCGCCTTCGTGATGTACGGCATCATGCGGCGCAGCTGGGTGGCGATGGGCGATCCGGTGGGGCCGGAGGAGGACCGCATCGACCTCGCCTGGCGCTTCCGCGAGCTCTCCGATCAGCACGGCGGCTGGCCGGTCTTCTACCAGGTGGGCGAGCGCGACCTCTACCTCTACGCCGACTTGGGGCTCACCCTCCTGAAGCTCGGCCAGGAGGGGCGGGTGCCGCTCCCCGACTTCAGCCTCGAGGGCCGGGAGCGGAAGACCCTGCGCTGGGCGCACCGCAAGAGCATGAACGAGGGCTACCGCTTCGAGGTGGTGGCGGAGAGCGCGGTGCCGCCGCTCCTCCCCGAGATCCGCCAGATCTCGGACGCCTGGCTGGCCGAAAAGAGCGTGCGCGAGAAGGGGTTCTCGCTCGGCTACTACGACGAGGCGTACCTCAAGCGTTTCCCGCTCGCCCTGATCAAGAAGGACGACCGGATCGTCGCCTTCGCCAACCTCTGGCGGGGGGCCGAGCAGGAGGAGATCTCGATCGACCTCATGCGCCACCTGCCGGACGTGGGATCGATCGTCATGGACTACCTCTTCCTGGAGCTGATGCTCTTGGGAAAAGCCGAAGGCTTCCGCTGGTTCAACCTCGGCATGGCCCCGCTCTCGGGCCTCGAAAACCGCGCCCTGGCGCCGCTCTGGAGCCGGCTGGGCTCAATGGTCTTCCGCCACGGCGAGCACTTCTACAACTTCCAGGGGCTGCGCCAGTACAAGGAGAAGTTCGACCCGGTATGGAGCCCGCGCTACCTGGCGACTCCCGCCGGCCTGGTCATGCCCCGGGTGCTGACCGACGTCGCGGCGCTCATTGCCCGGGGGCTGGGAGGGGTGGTGCGGCGGTAGGTCCTGGATACGGCCTGGATCTGCGGACGCTGGCCTGTCGTGCTCAGAGTTCCGGGAATCTGGCGCCCCTGCCGGTAATGGGGCGGCGCCAGAGCACCGCCCCCTCCCCGCCTCCTTACGGCCGTGATATTGGTCAGAATGGCTGACGCCTCCGTCAGGCCGTCTAATAACGGGATGCCCGATAAGCGGCAGCGCCACCGACGGTTGCGAACATGCCGCCAAGATAACCTGAGGCTGTCACTTGAGCCTCAACTCGCCGGTGACTTTGGTTATGCGAAGCGCGAGCGCTACCGCAAGCCAAAATGGGGTGGCCAAATAAGCCTGTTCTCTGCCTCCGAGCGTTGAGTTTGGCCGGCGAGATTCGACACTACTGCCGCATCTCGGTTGTAATATCCGAGCTGCCGATAGACGCCATCAATGATGTCCTTTAGGTCACCAATTGTTGCTTGCGGCCGAGCCCCTAAGGAGTTCGGCGACATGGGTGCCGCTGGGTCACTTGGCTGAGCTGGCAATCTGCCGGCCAGATCGCTTACCCAGTAACATGCCTGGTCGTACTCACGTTGGACCCGAAGGAAGGTGTCGGTCACAGGCGAATGCTCGGAAGGAGTGAAGGTACGGCAAACCGCTCCCGGCTTAGCTGCAAGCATGATGACCAGTTGCCGAAAGTCCTCGTAACGCATCGCCGCCCTTGCGTGATACTGGGACAGTTGGCTCCCTGCAGCATAGATTCGAGCCTGGGATACAGCCCCGAGCAGGCCCAATGCAGCAAAGCTTAGCCATAGGTAGTCCACGCGTTTCCAGGCCTGCTTTCCCAGTTTCAGCCAACGCACCAAGACAAGGTCGAAAGCCACGAGAAGGACGGCGAAGAGGAGAAGGATCGTGCCTAGTTTTGCCATGGGTGGAAACCATGGTTGCAGCATGGGTTGCCTTTTTCGATAGCTCGGGGGCGAGAATGGTGCTCCGTCGCCTAACGCCTGGAAGCTCACCGCGCGGCAAACGTGCAAGGCGCGGTTGCCGTCCGGTGCAGCATGGGGTTATCTGGCCCCGCAACTATGATTCGGACACTTGAGTCTCCATATTCCACGTTTTCCCTCTGAGTGACCACTCAACCCAGAACTCGTGCCCACGCCGCAGAAAGCCAAGATCCAGAGAGTTCAGTGCCAGCGGATTGTGGAGCAGTAGAAGGTCGGCACCAAGCTCATCTGGGTGGTTGAAGGCATCTACCCATGAATAAAGAACCGCACTTACAGAGCCGAATGTGGAGTTCAAGAATGCGTCAGTAGGTATCTCCGCGCCAGAAAGCTTGGTGACGGTTCCTTGGTAGCGATGGCCAGACCCTACAGCTTTCAAGGACTCTCTATCAAGGTGAATGACGCTGTGGCCAAAAGGCAAAAGAGATCTTACAATTCGAGGCACCTCCCTTTCAAGCATCGCCGAGGGGACCATTGCAGCGTTGATGGCGATCACGTAGGGGTCTGAGGGACAGACGACTCCCTTCTTGAGGTAAGCCGAATGCTTCCGGTACTTCTCATCGAAGGCGTTTAAGAGGCGTAGTTTGATTGGATCATCTGGTACGTCTTGAGCTACACCAGGCGTTGCTTCCTGAACAGCGTCGGGACCTGTTCCCGGCGAAACTGCGACCGCCTCAACCCAGATTCGCCTTTCGGGTCCGATACTTATGCAGATGTCCGGTCCAGCCATTACGCGTTCGGACTTCCTGGGTAGGAGCGGCAGCCCGGCATCCAGAAGAGCTGAGGCTAAGTAGAGTTCCCAGAAACGCTGGTGAAAGTCACGAGTAATTTTAAGAGAAAGATCAGAATCAAGATAAGCTTCGGCTCTCGTCCATAAGCTTTGCAGAAAGGATTTTGCCTCCCTGCATTGGGAGTTGATCTCCATTCGCACAGACTCATACACCTCGTCGGTTCCAGCAACTTCAAACATTTTCACGAAAGTCTACCACCCTTCCCTGGGACAGACAATCTATGTGTGATGTATGAGCGACACTTGCATCGAGCTAGTTCCCTCTTATTCCCTCTTCATGTTTGACTTGCCGACACTCTATCCTGGTTCAGGATTAGCGTCAACGTTGGGAGAGTGTCGTATAAACGGAACACGGTAGGGCGGTCTTATCTTGGGCCCTCTTGCGCAAGCGTGAGAACGCTGCTCCGGGTTGCTGCATCGAGTCGGAATCGGAGAGTCTCGAGTTGATCGAGATAGGGTCGGATCGATTTGATCCGTCTAGCTTGTTTGGCCTTGAGGAGAAGCCCCAAAGTTCCGGTTAGAGGAACACCCAACCGCGCCGCGAATCGGCGCGCCAGAGAATCGTCCAGGATGACCAAGGGGTCCGCCATCTCCACGGCGAGAGCCAGGACCTCCCGCTCCCCCGCTCCGAGACCGGCCGCCAGGGTCAATACCGCCGCGCTCCGCGCCTTGCGGATATGCAGCCAACTCAAGCCATCAAGGACGGGGAGCGATACACCACGATTGATTCCGGAACGCACTTCCAGGACGACTCCCTCAGGTACCGACACCTCGCCGTAGAATTCCGGCAGCAGATCCAAGAGACCGAGTTGAAAAAGATACTGGAGTGGCGACGTGTTGGCGATGACCTCAGGCATTCGCCAGGTCTCGCCGTAGCTCGTCCTCAGTCTGGCGGAACGTGGCGACGCCATAGTCTCCGAGACGGACCAGGAACAGCGGCTTCGGAATCCCCGCCAGCTCGGCGGCCGCTCCCGAAGAGAGTCGCCCCACCTCGAAGAGCTTCGCAGCGGCGGCCATCCTGAGCTCTTCGCCCATCTCTTCGGCTGAAATACGGAGGGCGAGGAGGGAATCTTCCGGGATATCGAGCAAGATTTGACTCATGTCGGCTCCTCAAAAGAGGATTGTACAGCTATAGGTCGATCTTCCTCGTGCTGGCTGACGTCGCGGGTGGTGCGGCGATAGGGGGCAGCTGCCTAGGAGGAGCCGCGGGCGGAGGCGGTGGGTTCTCGGGGATCGCGAGCGCGGGCGAGGCGGTCTTCCCGGACGGCAGCACCGGACGCAGGAGCCGGGGCGCCGCCGATTCGCTGGGGGGCTGGGGGGGTGGCGGAGCGGGCGGCGCGCCCTTCCCCACCGGCTTGCCTGGCAAGCCCGGCCGGGCCGCGGCGGGAGGGGGAGGGGGGGCCGGATGGCGGGCGGCGAGCTCGCGATAGAGGCTGGCGGCGAAGTCGGCCACCGCGGCCTGCTGGGCCGGCGGGGCCGCGGTCTTCCCCTGGCCGGCAAAGACCAGCCGCACCGGCGCCGTGCCCGGCGAATCCGTCTCGCCGCCGAGCTGAAAAGGCGCCCAGGCGTCGAACCAGCCGTAGAGCCGGCGCAACTGCTCCTCGGCGAGCCGGCCGCGCCAGGGCGTACCGGCCCCGCAGGCCCCGGCGCGCGCCTCGCCGGTCAGGGAGACCACGACCTCGTCGCATCCCCCGTAGGCGTCGCCGCCGCGGTGCCAGGAGAGGGCCACTCCGTAGGCGGTACCCCCCCGCCCGCCCACCACCTCGGCCACCACCCGGTGGGCCCAGGCGACGATCATCCGCCGCTCGGCGGGGCTGGCCGCGGCCGCGCCGGTGCCGCGGAAGGCGAGATCCTCCCCCTTTCCCGAGACGGTGAACGGCGCGAAGCTGCCGACGAAGAAGCCCAAATCGTCGGCCCGGTCCCGGCCGGTATAGAGATAGCGGGTGAGCGGCCCCTCGCCCGGGCCGATCTCGACGCCGCCGGGGCCGATCAGGATGTGCTCGCGCGGTCCCGTCCCCCGCGTCCAGTCGATCGCCACCCGCCCCACCCAGGGCAGGACCCCGGGCGGCAGGGTCCGCGGCCGGGCGAGCGGGGGGCCCGCGGGCGCGCCCTGGGGTCTGCCGCAGCCGGCGCCGGCGAGGGCCGCCAGGAGGAGCGCCAGGGCGGCCGGTCGGACTCCCCTCACCGCTTCTCCGGCGTGACGTAGGCGGCGGTGATCCCGCCGTCGACCCGGAAATCGGCGCCGGTCACGTAGGACGACTCGTCCGAGGCGAGGAAGAGGGCGGCGGCGGCGATCTCCCGCGCCTCGCCGAAGCGCCCCATGGGGACGTGCACCAGCCGGCGCTGCCGCTTTTCCTCGGTCGAGAGGAACTTCTCGAGCAGCGGCGTGCGCACCGGGCCGGGCGAGAGGGCATTGGCGCGGATGCCGTCCCGGGCGTGGATCACGGCGATCTCGCGGGTCATGGCGAGCACCGCGCCTTTCGAGGCGGTATAGGCGATCTGCGGCGTCGCGGCCCCCAGGGTGGCGACGAAGCTCGCCACGTTGATGATCGAGCCGCCGCCCGCCGCCAGCAGGTGGGGAATGCCGGCCCGGCAGCAGCGGGCGACCCCCTTGACGTTGACGTCGAGCACCAGGTCCCAGGTGGCATCGGAGGTCTCGACCACCCCGTCGTCGTCGGCGGGCGAGATGCCGGCGTTGTTGTAGAGGACGTTGACGAGCCCGAAGGCGTCCCGGGCGGCGGCATACAAGGCCTCGACCTCGTCGCTCTTGCGCACGTCCACACGGACGAATTCGGCCCGCCCCCCGGCGGCGCGGATCTCCTCGACCACCCGCCGCCCCCCCTCCTCCGTCACGTCGGAGACCACCACCGCCGCCCCCTCGGCGGCGAAGAGGCGGGCCGCCTCGGCCCCCAGCCCCGAGCCGGAGCCGGTGATCACCGCAACTTTTCCGGACAGACGGCCGTCCAGACGTCCCATGGCGCTCCTTTCTCCGGACGGAGACCGCCCGTGGAGCGCCATCTTATCGGGTCGCAGCCGGTTTCGCCGTCGCCAGCAGGTGCCGTAGTATCGTTCTGGTAGCGCGGTTGCCCCGCGCGCCAGGCGAAAGGAGGCCGAAACCATGAGCACGACGACGATGAACCTCCCGCAGATCGTATCCCCCGCCGAGTGGCGAGCCGCTCACGAGGAGCTGCTGGCGAAAGAAAAGGCGGCGACCCGGGAGCGCGACGCGCTGGCCGCGGAGCGCCGCCGGCTGCCGATGGTCCCGTTCGACAAGAGCTACGTCTTCGAGGGTCCGCAGGGCAAGGCGAGCCTGCTCGATCTGTTCGAGGGACGCCGCCAGCTGCTCCTCTACAACTTCATGTTCGCCCCCGGGGTGGACGGCTGGCCGACGGCGGGCTGCCCCGGCTGTACGATGTTCGTCGACCAGGTCGGTCATCTGGCGCATTTCCACGCCCGCGACACCTCGTTCGCCCTCGTCTCCCGCGCACCGCTCGCGAACCTTGAGGCGTACAAGAAGCGTATGGGCTGGACGATCCCCTGGTATTCCTCGGCCGGCAGCGACTTCAACGTCGACATCGGGGTGACGACCGACCGCGGCGAGATGTTCTGCCTGAGCGTCTTCCTCCGCGACGACGACCGCGTTTTCCGCACCTACGGCACGGATGGGCGCGGCGTCGAGGCGCTGGGCAGCGTCTGGACCTTCCTCGACCTGACCCCGCTGGGACGGCAGGAAACCTGGGAGGATTCGCCCGAGGGGTGGCCCCAGACGCCGCCGTACACGTGGTGGCGCCGGCACGACGAGTACGATCGGAAGTAAGGGCTACGCCCGCTCGAAGTTCCGCTTGAGGTCCACGTCCGTCACCCGCCGGTCGTAGACCGCCTGCTCCTGCCGCGCGGTGTTCAGATAGTGGTCGACGACGGCGTCGCCCAGGGCGGCCCGCGCCTCGCGTGAGGCGTCGAGGAGGCGGATCGCCTCGTAGAGGGTCTTGGGGATCTCGCGGACCTTGGGGTCCTTGTAGGCGTCCCCTTGATAGAGCCCCTCGAAGGGGAGCTCGTTCTCGATCCCTTGGAGCCCCGCGGCGAGGGTGGCGGCGAAGGCGAGGTAGGGGTTGGCGTCGGCCCCCGGGCAGCGGTTCTCCACCCGGATCGCCGGCGGCGAATGGCCGAGGATGCGCAGGCCGCAGGTGCGGTTGTCCACCCCGGCGACCAGCCGGGTGGGGGCGAAGGTCCCCGCCTGGTAGCGCCGGTAGCTGTTGACGTAGGGAGCGTAGAAAAGCGCCAGGGCGGGACCCAGGGCGAGCTGCCCGGCCACCCAGTGCTGGAGCTTCTTCGACATGTGCCCCGGCCCCGCCTCGTCCCAGCCCAGCGGCTCCCCTGCCGCCAGGTCCCAGAGCGAGGCGTGGAGGTGGCAGGAGCTGCCGGCGAGGTCGGTCGCCCACTTCGCCATGAAGGTCACCGCCTTCCCTTGGAGAGCCGCGACCTCCTTCACCGCATGCTTGAAGATCGCGTGGCGGTCGGCCATCTCGACCGGCTCGGCGTGACCGAGGTTCAGCTCCTCCTGCCCCGGCCCCCACTCCCCTTTCGAATTCTCGACCTCGAAGCCCAGGGTGTCCAGATGCCGGCGCAGGGTCTGGAGGAGCCCCTCCTCCTTGGTGGTCTGCAGGAGGTGGTAGTCCTCGATGTAGCGGCCGACCGGTTCCAGCCCCCGGTAGCCGCGATCCCAGGCCGCCTCGTAGCTGTGGTTGAAGACGTAGAACTCGAGCTCCGAGGCGACGCGGAGGGACAGCCCCAGCGACCGCGCCCGCTCGACCTGGGCCTTCAGCACCTGGCGCGGAGCGACCGGGAGCGGCTGGCCGTCCTTGCCGAAGACGTCGCCCAGGACCAGGGCCGTCTTGTCGAGCCAGGGAACGGCCACCAAAGTCCCCAAGTCGGGCCGGACGAGGAAGTCGCCATAGCCGCGCTCCCAGGAGGTCGAGGCATAGCCGGAGAGCGGCTCGTTTTCGATGTCACAGCCGAGCAGGTAGTCGCAGCCCTCCCAGCCGTGCGCCGCCTGGGCGAGGAAGGTGCGGCCGGTGTAGCGCTTGCCGGCGAGGCGCCCCTGGAGGTCCGGGAAGGCGGCGAGGACGGTGTCGATCGCCCCCTCGTCGACCTTGCGCTGCAGCAGATCGAGCGGAATCGTGTTCATGGGTTGGTCTCGAAATAAAGGTTTCTCACCTCGGTATAGTTTTCCATCGCGCGCATCCCCAGCTCGCGCCCCAGCCCCGACTGCTTGCAGCCGCCGAACGGCGCCTGCAGGTGGACCGAGGAGGAGGAGTTGACCGAGAGGACCCCGGTGCGGATCGCCCGCGCCACGCGCAGGCCGCGCTTCAGGTCGTTCGTCCACAGCGAGCCGGAGAGGCCGTAGATCGTGCCGTTGGCGAGGGCGATGGCCTCCGCCTCGGTATCGAAGGGGAGGACCACGGCGACCGGGCCGAAAATCTCCTCCTCCACCAGCCGCATGCCCGGCCGGCCGCCGGCGAAGACCGCCGGGGTGAGGAAGTAGCCGGGGCGATCGAGCCGCTCGCCGCCGCAGATCCACTCCGCCCCCTCGTCGCGGCCGGCGGCGACGTACCCTTCCGTCCGCTCGCGCTGGCCGGCGGAGACGAGCGGCCCCATCTCGGTCGTCGGGTCCTGCGGATCGCCGATCGTCCGCGCCCGGGCAGCCGCGGCCAGTGCCTCGACCAGTTGGGGATAGACGGACCGCTCGACGATCACCCGGCTGCGAGCGCAACAGTCCTGGCCGCTGTTGGCGAAGGCGGAGGCCACGGCCTCCTGCGCCACCCGTTCGAGGTCGTCCGCGGTGCTCGCGGCGTCGGCGAAGACGACGTTCGGTGACTTGCCGCCGAGCTCCAGCGACACCCGTTGGATCGTCCGGGCGGCGCGGATCAGGATCTCGCGGCCGGTCGCCGTTTCCCCGGTGAAGCCGATCTTGGTCACGTCGGGATGGCCGGCCAGGAGGGCGCCGACCTCGGCCCCCGGTCCCGGCACGACGTTCAGGACTCCCGGCGGGACGCCGGCCTGGAGCGCCAGTTCGCCCAGGCGGAGGGCCGAGAGCGGAGTCAGGCTCGCCGGTTTGAGCACCGCGGTATTGCCACAGGCAAGAGCCGGGGCCACTTTCCAGGTGGCGATGACGAGGGGGAAGTTCCAGGGGACGATGAGCCCCACCACCCCGAGCGGCTGGCGGAGGGTGAAATCGAGCCCCGGCTTGTTGACCCCAATCGTTTCGCCGAAGAATTTGTCCGCCGCGCCGGCGTAGTAGCGCAGCGTATCCGCCGCATGGTTCGCCTCCCAGCGGGCGTCGCCGATCGGCTTGCCGACGTTCCGGGCCTCCAGGGCCGCCAGCTCCTCGGCATGGGCGCGCACGAGATCGGCGAAGCGAAAGAGGATCTCTCCGCGCGCCGGGGCCGGCAGCCCCGACCACCCCGGGAAGGCCGCCTTCGCCGCCGCGATCGCCATCTCCACCTCGGCCGGCCCCGCCCCCGCCACCTCAGCGAACGGCTCGCCGCGGCTGGGGTCGATCACCTGGAGGACCCGGGGGCCCTCGGGGCGGCGGTCGGCGATGAGGAGGGGGTGCATGCGCCCGAGTATATGATGCGCTTACTATGAACGAAGAACCCTGGCCGGCCCTGCCCTACGACGCCTGGAAGGACACCTACGCGACCCTCCACATGTGGACCCAGATCGTCGGGAAGGTCGCTCTCGCCCTGGCGCCGCCGCTCAATCACAGCTGGGCGATCGCGTTCCACCTGACCTCGCGCGGCCTGACGACGCGGCCCCTGGCATATGGCGCCCGTTCGTTCACGATGGAGTTCGACTTCATCGATCACCAGCTCGTGATCCGGACCACCGACGGCGAGCGCCGGGCGCTGCCGCTCGCGCCGCGTTCCGTCGCCGATTTCTATCGCGCGGTCATGGCGACCCTCGATGAGATGGCGCTGCCGGTCCACATCTGGCCGGTTCCCGTGGAGGTCCCCGATCCGATTCCCTTCCTGGAGGACACCCAGCATGATTCGTACGATCCCGAGTTTGCGCACCGCTTCTGGCGGATCCTGGGTTTGATCGAACGGGTCTTCACCGGCGCCCGCTGCCGGTTCGTCGGCAAGTGCAGCCCGACGCACTTCTTCTGGGGTGGCCCCGATCTGGCCGTCACGCGCTTCTCGGGCAGGCTGGCGCCGCCGCGCGAAGGCCCCGCCTTCATGCGCGAGGCCTATTCGCACGAGGTGATCAGCCACGGTTTCTGGCCCGGCGGCGGAGCCGTGCTCGAACCGGTGTTCTACGCCTATGCCGTCCCCGAGCCGGCGGGCTTCAAAGAGGCCCGGGTAGAGCCCTCCGCGGCCTACTACCACCGGGAGTTGGGCGAGTTCCTGCTCCCCTACGAAGCGGTCCGCACGGCACCCTCTCCGGAACGAGCGATCGAAGCCTTCGTCGACAGCACCTACGAGCAGGCCGCGACCCTGGCTGGATGGGATCGCGTCGCGCTGGAGCGGGCGTAGGCCCCAGTCGTCGAGGAGAGACAGGTTGGAGATAGGAAGCGAGCCGCAGGCTTTTTCCCTGGGAGCGCTGGCGTCCTCGCCGGCTCTTTCTTCTTCCAGCTCCACAGCCACCAACCCGTGGCGCTCCCGTGGCTATCTTCCCCATTTCGATCAACCTCGCCTTGTGCAGGCCCTCACCTTCCGCCTGCACGACGCCGTGCCCGACGCCGTCCTCCAATCCTGGAAAGCCGAGTTGGCCCGGGTCGAAAGGTTACCTGCCGCCCGCTCGGCGGAGGTCGAGATCCGGAAGCGTCTCCTCCGCTACGAGGACGCCGGCCATGGCGCCTGCTGGCTGCGCGACGAGCGCCTCGCGTCCCTTGTGGAGAACGCTCTGCTGCACTTCGATGACCAACGCTACCGTCTGATCGCCTGGTGCGTGATGCCCAACCACGTGCATGCGCTGGTCGAAACCCGGGAGGGTTGGCCTCTCACCGATATCGTGCAGAGCTGGAAATCATACACGGCTCATGCCGCCAACAAGATCCTGCGGCGCTCCGGCGACTTCTGGGCTCGCGAGTACTACGACCGATTCCTACGCGATGATCGGCACTTCCGGAACGCTGTCGAATACATTGAGGAGAATCCGGTCAAGGCGAAGCTCGCCGCGGCCCGGCACGAGTGGCGCTGGAGCAGCGCTTGGGGGCAGCGGGCGGAGGAAGTAGAAAAGGAAAAGAAAGCCGGCGGGACGCCGGCGCTACCAGGGAAAAAGCAGGAATGATGAAGGCTCGTGCTGCCTCCATAATGCTTGACCTACCGCCGAAGAGCCTCCCTGGGAGCGCTGGCGTCCTCGCCGGCTCTTTCCGTTCCGAAGGCGGTGCATAGCGCCGTCCGCCTGCGGCCTTAGGCGACCTTTAGACATGAGGGGCTTGCGCAGGTGGGCGAAGCCCCTCGGAGCAAGTTCCCTAGATGGAAGGGTTAGCCTTCAACTGCTCGTCAATGAGGTCCCAACGCTCGAGGTACGGCTCGATTCTCCAAAGGTGCAAATAGCAGTTCGGAGGGACATTGACGGCGCGGACCGAACTATCTTTGTGTGCCCGACCGTTCTTACCCGGAGCTACCAACCACTTGTTGTGAAGAGCCGAAACGTTGAAAGCCATGTCGGCCGACGGAATGATGAAGTACTCAAAGGTGGATTTTGAATCTGGCGCAGGAATACCCGCTAGAACCCAAAAGAAGTTTGGACCAAAATTAGTTTGTGCCTTTAGACCGACGCTGCAAGTCTTCGTGCCAGGCACAAATGTCTTGACCTGTATATGAACGAACTTTGTGCCTTCCCGATTGCTGCAGAGTACATCGATGTTTGGAGTATTGCCAAGCGTGACCACGGCTACGTAGCCACGTCGACACAGTTCACCAGCTACGAAGAACTGGCTGGCGTTTCCGCGTGCTGACTTGTCGCGCTCGAGACTCATTGATCGCTAACGGCGATGGCGTTCACAGGCTGCGTCAGCAGGCAGGTGCAACGCTGGGTTGGCAGCGTGTATCTTAGCCCTGATATAGCACAACATGTTGTGCCACGTCGTGTTTGACATTTCCGCGAAGGATCGCTCGACTGCCTTAGCGTCACTATTGGTGGTCGGAAACATCTGCCCACTGCGACTTGCTTCGAGCTATCTTCCTGTACACGTCTGTACTTGTCGGCACTCTACTCTGGTTCAGGATCAGCGTCAACGTTGCAAAGAATGTCTCCCTGGGAGCGCTGGCGTCCTCGCCGGCTCTTTCTGTTTTCGCAATCCGGCCGGCGGGACGCCGGCGCTCCCAGGGACCCCCACCCGACCTACCTTCCCCCTTGCCCTACCGCCCCGTTTCTGCTACTGTTCGCCCATCGGGAGGATCGCCCTCCCGCCCAAACAAACGGGACCGGCCCGAGGTGGAACTCGAACCGGCCCCTGACTCCGCAAGAGGGACTAACTCATGCGAAGCTCCCGTGATGGTAGCAGCACGCCCGCTTCTCCCTTCGACAACGCTTTCTCCCCCTCCTACCTGGCCCTCCTCCGCGAGCGCGACGACGTCCTGACTTCTGCCGAGGCCGAGCTCGCCGGCCCCTGGAAGATCGAGCCCGTTCCGGGGCGGCCGGGTGCGGTCGCCATCCTCCGGCTGTGGGAGGACCTCGCCATCGGCGATCCGCCGGTCGCCGTCCTCTGGCATCTCGAAACGGCGCGACTCCTCTCCGTGCTCCTACCGGTCATCGACCGCGAGCCGCTCTTCCATCTGGAGGAGCAGGCGAGCGCCGAGGGCTACCCGCTGGTCGCCGTGTACGGAGAGCAGGGACCGCAGGAGGCGGGCTGGTTCGATCGGTACGAGCCGCGATGGGCCGAGGGTCTCCACCTGCTGGAGGCGATCGTCCGTTCTCCCTGGGCCCTCGCCACTCTGCTCGAAGCCGCCGGGCCGGGCGCCGAGGAGCAGGTCGGCAGAATCCGCGCTCGGCGTCCATCCGCGTAAGTCCGATCGGGGGCCGGGCAGGCACAGGGGCTCTGCCCCTACCTGCCCGGCCTCGCCGGTCGCTGGGGATCGTGTCTCCGGACGCAAAGTCGGCATTCCGGACGCAAAGACGCTCCACCGGACGCAAAGGACGCGCCGCGGGCCACTGGGGGAGCCGCGACCGGACGCAAAATCCCACGAACGGACGCAGAATTCCGCGTTTCGGACGCTGGGGAGCCGGGACCGGACGCAGGGAAGCCGAACCGGACGCTCGATTTCGCGACTTCGGACGCTAGGCGGGGTCTCCGGACGGCAGGGAAGAGCTTTCCGGAGGTCGAGAACCGGTCCTGAGCGTCCGGGAAGCCGTCTCCAGCGTCCGGGACACGGAATTTTGCGTCCGCTCCCGGCTCCCCAGCGTCCGGGACGCGGAATTCTGCGTCCGGTCGCGGGGATTTAGCGTCCGGTCGCTGCTTCCCAGCGTCCGGCGGCCGGGGCCGAGCGTCCCGTCACGGTCGGATTCTCCCCGTGAGCCCGAAGACGAGGAGCGCGAACCCGACGCCGAGCGCAAACCCGCTTCCCGACAACCCGACGGCATCCACGGCTCGCACATGGGGGAGAAAGCGCGACAGGCTTGCCGCTCCAATCATGAAGAGAACGGCGGCCAACGGGAACAGACGCCTGGGACGTTCCATGAAGAACTCCCCTCCTAGGAAGAAGCGATGTCGACGAGGTCGGACGCCGCATCGTATACGAAACAGGGCAGTTGACTCTCCCTCCCCTCTATGACAGAATTTGAACTATGGTTCAAACTCCGAAACCTGTCCGTGCGCAGGAGACCGCCGACAAGGTGCTCGAGCGCAAGCGGGCGATCCTCGGCGCCGCATCGCGCGTGTTCCTGAAGAAAGGCGTCTACGCCACCGGAATGCGTGACATCGCCGCCGAGCTGGGGATGGCGGTGGGGAGTCTCTACTACTACTTCGAGGACAAGGAGCACCTCCTGGCCTTCGTGCAGGAGGACGCGCTCGAAGAGCTCCTGGCGCTCGCCGAGCGGGTGCGCGGGCTCGACCGCCGGACCGATGCCCGGCTCTTCCTGCTGATCGCCGGCCACGTGGTGCGCCTGAACGACGTCGATCAGGGGACCCCCGGCTCGCTCGCCCACCTGGAGGTCGAGATGCTGGGCGAAGAGCGGCGCCCGGCCCTCCTTGCCCAGCGCGACCGCTACGAGCAGCACCTGCGCGAGCTGATCGAGGAGGGGATCGTGGGCGGCATCTTCCGGAAGACCGACCCCAAGGTGGCCGCCCTCACCATCCTCGGGGCGATCAACTGGACCGTGCGCTGGTTCCGCCCGGAGGGGGGCAAGAGCGCCCAGGAGATCGGCGAAGAGGCGGCCGAGCTCCTCGTGCGCGGCCTCCTCGCCCCCAAGGTCGAGCTGTCGGTGCGCGCCGCCGACCGGTCCGCAGCGTAGGAAAGGGTCACCATGGACGTGTACGACGATTTCACCACTCTGCGGCTCCGCGTCAACGGCGAAGAGCGCGCCGTCGTCTTCCCCACCCATCACACCCTGCTCGAGGTGCTGCGCGAGGAGTGCGGCCTGACCGGCACCAAGCACGGCTGCGAGCTGGGCGAGTGCGGCACCTGCGCGGTGCTGGTGGACGGCCGGCCCGTCCTCTCCTGCCTGGTCCTCGCGGCGGAGACCGCCGGGCGGGCCATCGAGACCGTCGAGGGGCTGCAGCACGGCAACGACCTCCATCCTCTCCAGGCCGCCTTCGCCGACCTCGGCGCCGCCCAGTGCGGCTACTGCACCCCCGGCATCCTGATGACCGCCAAGGCGTTCCTCGCCGAGAACCCCCGCCCGGAGCGCCGCGAGGTCCAGGAGGCCCTGGCCGGCAACCTCTGCCGCTGCACCGGCTACCACAAGATCCTCGAAGCGGTGGAGATCGCCGCCGCAAGGATGCGCGGCGAGGAGCCGGTCGTACCGCGCGAAGTCCTCTACGGCGCCGAGCTGCCGTAGAAGCGGCGGCCGCAGGTACCTCCAAGTCCCATGCCGTGATACCATAATCCTCCCGATCCCTCTCTCGAAAGGAGACAGCGATGGTGAGGAGGAAAGCGGTGTACGTCACGGCGCTCCTGATCCTGGCCTTCGGGGTCAGCCGGGCGCAGGCCGATTCGTTCCGGCTGACCGTGCTGCCGGAGCGCCCCACGGCGGACCAGCCCATCCACTTGATCCTGTCGGGCACCACGACCAACTTCTGCAACGCAGCGTTCACGCCGCCGGTCGTCCAGGGCCATCAGATCACCCTCTCCTTCAGCCCCTCGCTCCAGCCGGTGACTCCGGGCTGCACCGGCCCCTGGAAGGTGCAGTTCGACCTCGCTCCGCTTCCCGCCGGGACCTACTCGGTCCAGGTGGGAGAGGGGCTTCCCCTCGCGGCGGCGACGTTCGACGTCTACCCCGCGAGCACGGAGATCTTCCCGCTCCTCCTCCAGAGCCGCCGGTTCGGCGTCGACCTGCGCTGGGGGACTCCGAGCTTCGGCGGGATTGCCGGCTTCAGCCAATGGAGCGACGAGACGGGCCTCTTCTGGTTCTTCGACAACCGGAACGTCGAGGTGACGGTCAAGATCCTCGACGGCCGAGCGGTCAACGGGCACTTCTGGGTCTTCATCGCCAGCATGACCGACCTGCTGTTCAGCCTCCAGATCATCGACAAGGCCCCCCCCTGCTCCTTCGCGGGGCCCTGTCCGCTCTGGAGCTACACCAGCCTGGGCGGCAAGAACGCCAACTTCATCGACGTCAACGCCTTCTGAGGGCAGGCACAGGGGCCTGCCCTTGACAGGGTTCCCCTCGGAAGCGCAAAATTTGAACTCAAGTTCAAATCTCCGAGGGGAGCCATGGCCGAACCGATCCACAAACAGCCCGCAGCGCCGGAGGAGAAGCCCGCCGAGCGCCCGCTCTCGCTGATCGGCACGCCGTTCCGGCGGGTCGACGGCCGGGCCAAGGTGACCGGGGCCACCCGCTTCGCCGACGACCTTGCCTTCCCGCGGATGGCCTACGTCAAGCTCGTCCGCTCGACCGTGCCGCACGCCCGCGTGCGCGGAGTGGACTTTTTGGACGCCGAGAAGGTCCCCGGTTTCCTGGGCTCGCTGGTCGGCGCCGAGCTGCCGATCCCCTTCGGCATCCTCCCCGTCTCGCAGGACGAGCACGCGCTCTGCGTCGACAAGGTCCGCTTCGTGGGCGATCCGGTGGCGGCGGTCGCCGCGACGACGGAGGACGCGGCGCACGAGGCCGCCCTCCGGGTGAAGGTCGACTACGAGCCGCTCGCGACCATCGCCAGCATTGAAGAGGCGCTCAAGACCGCGGAGCCGCGGATCCACGACTACGGCGACGGCGGCAACGTCCACAAGGTGGTCGCCATGACCTTCGGCGACGTCGAGGCCGGGTTCGCCGCGGCGGACGAGATCTTCGAGGACACCTTCTTCTACGAGGGCAACACCCACCTCCCCATGGAGCAGCACGCCTCGGTCGCCGTCCCCGAGGACGCGGACCGGGTGACCCTCTACTCCTCGACCCAGACGCCGCACTACGTCCACCGCGCCCTGTCCAAGGTCCTCGGGCTCCCCGCCTCGCGCATCCGGGTGGTCGCCTGCTCGAACGGCGGCGGCTTCGGCGGCAAGAGCGACCCCTTCAACCACGAGGTGGTGGTCGCCAAGCTCGCCCTGAAGCTCGGCCGGCCGGCCAAGATCACCCTCACCCGCGAGGAGGTCTTCTACTGCCACCGCGGCCGCCATCCGGTCCTCATGCAGGTGAAGACCGGCATCAAAAAAGACGGCGACCGGGTGCGGCTCACCGCCCAGAGCCTCAAAACGGCGCTCGACGGCGGCGCCTACGGCAGTTATGGCGTCGCCTCGACCTACTACACGGGGGCGCTGCAGACCGTCACCTACCAGCTGCCGGCCTACCGTTTCGAGAGTGTGCGCACCTTCACCAACAAGCCGCCCTGCGGTCCCAAGCGCGGCCACGGCACGCCCCAACCGCGCTTCGGCTTCGAGGTCCATCTCGACAAGATCGCGGTCAAGCTCGGCCTGAACCCGGCCGACCTGCGCCTCCAGATGCTCGCCCCGCCGGATACGGTGACCGCCAACTGGCTGAAGGTCGGCACCACGGCCCTGGGGCGCTGCATCGAGGCGGTGGTCGCCGGCAGTCAATTCCGTGAGCGCTGGGGGAAGCTCCCGCCCGGCCGCGGCCTGGGGATCGCCTGCGGCGCCTACCTCTGCGGGGCGGGCCTCCCCATCTACTGGAACCAGATGCCCCAATCGGGGGTGCAGCTGAAGCTCGACCGCTCGGGCGGCGTCGCGGTCTTCTGCGGCGAGGCCGAGATCGGCCAGGGCTCGGACTCGATCCTCGCCGCGGTGGTCGCCGAGGTGCTGGGCGTGGGGCTCGGGGACATCCGCCTCTGCGTCGCCGACACCGATTTGACCCCGGTCGACCTCGGGAGCTATTCCTCGCGCGTCACCCTGATGGTGGGGAACGCCGCGCGCGAGGCGGCCGAGCGGGCGCGAGACCTGCTGGCCCGGGCGGTCTCCGATCAGCTGGAGATCCGGCAGGAGCGCCTGGTCTTCGCCGAGGGCCGGGTGTTCGACGCGTCGGACCCCGACAAGGGGCTCACCTTCCAGGAAGCGGTAATCGCCGCCGAGGCCCGTTTCGGCACGCTCGGCACCACCGGCTCCTACACCCCGCCGCGCTCGCCCGGCCGCTACCGTGGCGCCGGGGTCGGCCCCTCCCCCACCTACTCCTACTCGGCGGCGGTGATCGAGGTCGAGGTCGACCCGGAGACCGGCCTGTGGAACCCCCTCCACGTCTGGATCGCGCACGACATCGGCCGCTCGCTCAATCCGGTCCTCGTTCTCGGGCAGGTCGAGGGGAGCGTCTACATGGGCCTGGGCGAGGTGATGATGGAGGAGCAGGCGTTCCGGCGGCTCCCCAAGCGGCTGTCGAACGCCCTGGTCCACAAGTTCCCCTCGCTGCTCGAATACAAGAGCCCGACCTTCCTGGAGATGCCGCCGGTCACCACCTACCTCATCGAGGAGCCGGACCCGGCCGGCCCGTTCGGCGCCAAGGAGGTGGGCCAGGGGCCGCTCCTGCCGATCATGCCGGCGGTGGCGAACGCCATTTACGACGCGGTGGGGGTGCGGGTCGACCAGGTGCCCATCCATCCGCACATGGTGCTCAAGGCCCTGCAGGCCAAGGCCGCCGGCGCCGAGCCGCGCTACGGGCCGCGCACCTTTCCCCAGGTCGATTTTGGCGAAAACCTGGAGGTGCCGACTCCGGAGCAGGGCGGGAACGGCCGGGCGATCAACGACGAGCGCGAGAACCTGCGCCACCTACGCTCCTCGGCCGGCACCATGATGACCCGCGAAGAGGCCCTGCGGCAGAAGAAGCTGCGGGTATTGACCACGTAGAAAGAGATCCCCGCATGCTGCGACTGCCACCGTTCCGTTTCATCCCGGCGAAGAGCCTCGCCGAGGCCGCCGCCGTGCTCTCCGGCGAGGGCGCTCTGGAAGGCCATCCCATCCGCGTCGTGGCCGGTGGCACCGACCTCTGGCCCAACATGAAGCGCCGGCACCAGAAGGCCGGCACGGTGGTGAGCCTCATGGGCATCCCGGACCTGGCCGGAGTCCACGCCAACGGCGAGGTGAAAATTGGCGCCACGACCCTCCTCGCCGACGTCGCCGCGCACCCCGCGGTTGTCGGCCGCTATCCGGCCCTCGCCCGGGCTGTCGAGTCGATCTCCTCGCCGCCCCTGCGCCACATGGGGACGCTCGGCGGCAACCTCTGCGTCGACACCCGCTGCACCTACTACGATCAGAGCGAGGAGTGGCGACGCTCGATCGGCTACTGCCTGAAGGAAGAAGGGACGGTCTGCTGGGTGGCCCCGGGCTCGTCGCGCTGCCTGGCCCACGCCGCCTCGGATTCCGCCCCCATGCTCTGCGCCTTAGGGGCGCGGGTGACGCTCGTCTCGAAAGAAGGCGAGCGGGCGATCCCGGTCGAGGATCTTTTCCGCGACGACGGCATCCAGTACCTCGCCAAGCGGCCGGACGAAATCCTTTCGGAAGTCCTCCTCTCCAAAGAGAGCGACGCCACCGCCTGCCGTTCCGCCTTCTGGAAGCTCCGCCGCCGCGGCTCGATCGACTTCGCCGTCCTCTCCGCCGCCGCCACGGTCTGGATTGATGCGTCGGGAGCGGTCGAAAAAGCCCGCATCTATTTAGGCGCCGTCGCCTCCGCCCCAGTCTCAGCCGACGAGGCCGCGCAATCCCTCCTCGGCAAGCCGCTGACCGAAGAGACGATCGCCGCCGCCGCCCGCCTCGCCCGGAACGTCGCCACCCCGTTCGACAATACCGACTTCCAGGCCCAGTGGAGGAGCGTCATGGTCGAGAAGTACACCGCTGCCGCCTTGCGCGAGATCGCCGGGCTGGAGCCGGGGATCGGGTTGCCGAAGCACGGGGGCTGAGGACCGGGCCGCTATGGTACATTCAACCGAGGAGCGAACCCAGCGATGCAGGCACACAGGATTCGGGTTGTGGTCCCGGAAAATCACCGTGCGACGATCGAGTTTCCCGAAACCGTCCGTTCCGGCCCGGTGGAACTGATCGTGCTCGAACTGGCAGAGAACGAAGGAGAGCGGCCGACCGCGGTTCCCCCGGGCCGCGGGCGCTTGGCGGCGCTAGCCGCAGAGCTGGCGCAGGATCCGAAACCGTTCAGGGAGCTGCCTCCGGAGGAGCGCCGTGCACGTTTGGGGCGCCTGCGGGGGGCCGGCCGCGGTCTCACTTCAGGGAGCGAAGAGCTGGCGAGACGCAAGCAGGACGAGCTCGAGCTCGAGGAGCGGAAGCTTGCCCGATAAGCAAGTCTTCGTCCTGGACGCCTGTGCCTTCATCGCACTTCTGGAAGACGAGCCCGGCGCCGAGCGGGTAGAGGCGCTCCTGCAAGAGCCTGCCAACCGCTGTCTCATCCATGCCATCAGCGCCTGCGAGGTCTACTATGACCTCCAACGGCGAGGGAACACTGCGGATGCGGATAGCATCTAGGCGATCTTTGCCGGGTACGACCTGGAGCTCCTCGAAACGCTACCCGCGCAGCTGTGGCGGCTCGCCGGCAACCTCAAGGCTGAATGGCGGCGAGTCTCGCTCGCCGACTGTTTTGCTCTCGCTTTGGCGATCCTGGAGAACGGTACTCTGGTAACCAGTGACCATCACGAGCTCGACCCACTCGCCAAAGCCGAGGTCTGCTCGATAAGCTTCATTCGATAACACGGGGCGGCTTCCGGTCCCCAAGTACGAAGTCGACCTCGAAACCGCTCTTCGTCCGCCAGAAATGGACCTCATAGCCGGAGTATGCTCCCGTTTGGTTGAACCAAAATGGAGTTGACTCCCGGATAATCCGAATCGAGCGGGCTTTGCAGATCACCTTGCCAGCCCACCAGTCGTCGTTTCTCTGGGGACCCCGCAAGGCGGGGAAAACGACTCCGGTCACAAGAGGCGTTCCGGAGCGGGGCCTCAAGAAGCAGCCCGTGCAAGAACGGTTCAGCGCTGGGTCAAACTGAAGAAGTTGCCGGAGTCGTCGGTGAAGACCGTGGCGAGGCCGTACACCTCCTTCTTCGGGGCGCCGCGGAACTGCACGCCGCGCGCCTTGAGCTCCTGGTAGGTGGCTTCGCAGTCGTCGGTGTCGAAGGCGCCGCCGCCCAGGGCGCCCTTCTTCACCAGGGTGCGGAGCGCCGCGGCGGTCTCCTCGTCGAAGACCATTCCCGGCTTGGGCTCCATGAGCGCGATCTCCAACTCGGGCTGGCCGGGCACGCCGACCGTCACCCAGCGGAAGTCGCCCATCCGGGCGTCGGTCCGCAGCTCCAAGCCAAGCTTCTGGGTGTAGAACTCGATGGCGCTGTCGTGGTTGAGGACGTAGACGGTGGCATGCGAGAGGTGCTTGAGCATCGGGATCTCCTTTCGATGTAGAGACCCTACCGCATCGCTCCCCGGCCGTCTTGTCGCCGATTGCGATTCTGGATCGCAATCACGAGTACATCGCCACGAAGCAACTCGGCACCCGGAGCACCGGACCGGCCGGCCGGGGCAGGGCGATCCACCGGCGGCGGTACCGCTGCGGCGGGGTGCCGGCATACTGCCGGAAGCTGTGGCTGAACGACGCCAGGCTCTCGTAGCCGACCGCGAAGCAGATGTCGGTGACGCTCCGGTCGGTCGTCTCCAGCAGCCGCCGAGCCCGCTCAAGGCGCAGCCGCGCGAGACAGCGGGCCGGCGTCTCCCCGTACGCCTGCCGGAAGAGGCGCAGGAAGTGGAACTTGGAGAAGTATGCCGCGCGCGCCATCGCTTCGAGGTCGATCGGCTCCCCGGGCTGGGTCTCCAGGGTCGCGCGCACCCGCCGCAGCCGTTCGAGCACCGACAGGTCATGGGCCCCCCGTCGGCGCGCCGCGAGGAGGCCGCCGTAGAAACGGCTCCAGCCCTGTTCGACCAGCGTCAGCTGCGACCGGTCCACGCGGCTCGGTTCGCTCATAGCTCCAGGATACTGCACTCCCGGGGGCGCCGTGCAGTTGTGGCCTCCCGCAGAACCTGTTAGCCTTCAACGTAAAGCAAGTGACCCTAGGCGCGGCGGGCGGTTCTTTGCCGGCCGTGAATTTCTCCGTTGGCGCCGTCTCCTGAGGAGAGTGGCGATGGCCTTCGAGAACGACATTTTCATCAGCTACGCCCATCTCGACGACGAGTCCATCCTCGAGGGGCAGAAGGGGTGGGTATCGAGCTTCCACCGAGTGCTCGAGATCCGCGTCGGCCAGCTCCTGGGGGAGAAGCCGCGCATCTGGCGCGACCCCAAGCTTCAGGGCAACGACTACTTCGCCGACACCCTCCTGGCCGAGCGGCTGCCCAGGGCCGCGACCCTGGTCTCGGTCCTCTCGCCGCGCTACGCGCAGTCGGAATGGTGCACCAAGGAGCTCCACGAGTTCTGCCGCCTGTCGGCAGAGACGGGGGGAGTCCGCATCGCCGACAAGGCGCGGATCTTCAAGGTGGTGAAGACCCCCATCCCGCCCGAGCAGCACCCGGCCGAACTCGCTCCCCTCCTGGGCTACGAGTTCTTCGAGGTCGAGCGAGAGACCGGAAGGCCGCGCGAGCTCTCCCTGGACTTCGGCCCCGAGGCCGAGCGGCGGTTCCTCGCCCGGATCGACGACCTCGCCTACGACCTCTGCCAGCTGCTCGGCCTGCTCAAGGGCGGCGTGCCCGCTCCCCGGGAGCCGCGCGCCACGGTCTACCTCGCCGAGACCAGCTTCGACCTCAAGGACGAGCGGGAGGCAGTGCAGCGCGACCTCCAGCGCGCCGGCTGCACGGTGCTGCCCGACCGCCCGCTGCAGCCGCTCGTCCGCGACGAGATCGCCGCCATCATCGCCGGCCAGGTGGCGCGCGCCACCCTCTCGGTCCACCTAGTCGGCAAGAGCTATGGCATCGTCCCCGACGGGGGCCCGGAGTCGGTGGTGGTCCTCCAGAACCAGGTCGCCGCCCAGCGCGGCCGCGAGGCGGGCCTGCCGCGCCTGCTCTGGCTCCCTCCCGGCCTGACGGTCGAGGACGAGCGGCAGAAAGCCTTCGTCGAGCGCCTGCGGACCGACCCCGACGTCGCCCCCGGCACCGAGCTCCTGGAGACGCCGCTCGAGGACCTGAAGTCGGCGATCCACGGCCGGCTCGCCCCCAAGCCCAAACCGCCGATGCCGACCCAGACCGGCCTGAAGCGCATCTACCTCCTCTCCGACGGGCCGGACGCCCCCGCCGTCGGCCCGCTCGTCGACTACCTCTTCGACCGCGGCTTCGAGGTCGTGCAGCCGCTCTTCGAGGGCGAAGAGGACGAGGTGCGCCGGGACCACGAGGAGAGCCTCTGTACCTGCGACGCGGTCCTCCTCTTCTATGGCACGGCGGGGGAGATCTGGCTGCGCCGGAAGCTGCGCGATCTGCAGCGTGCCCCGGGCCTCGGCCGTGCCCAGCCGTTCCTCGCCCGCGGCATCTACGTCGCCCCGCCGGCCACCCCCGAAAAGGAGCGGCTGCGCACCCTGGAGGCGTTCGTCCTGCGCGCCCCCGCCGCCGGCTTCGACCCCGAGACCCTGGCCCCCTTCCTCGCGAAGATCGCCAGTAAGAGCGCGAGGCCGGCATCGTGAGCGCCGAGGCGACGCGCCTGAACCCCTTCCCCGGCCTGCGCAGCTTCGAGCCCGACGAGGACTACCTCTTCTTCGGCCGCGAGCGCCAGATCGACGAGTTGGTGCGGCGCCTGCGCACGCACCGCTTCCTCGCCGTCGTCGGCACCTCGGGGAGCGGCAAGTCGTCGCTCGTCCGCTCGGGGCTCATCCCCTCGCTCCAGGGTGGCGCCATGGCGCGCGCCGGCTCGGCCTGGCGGGTGGCGATCCTGCGCCCGGGTGGCGACCCGCTGGGCAACCTGGCGAGCGCCCTTGCCGCCCCCGACGTCCTGGTCCCGGGGGGCGGCGAGGAGGAAGAGCTCGCCCGCGCCTTCTTCGCCACCAACCTGCGGGCGAGCCAGGGCGGGCTCGTCGAGTGCGTGCGCCAGGCCCGCCTGCCGGCCGGAGAGAACGTCTTGGTGCTGGTCGACCAGTTCGAGGAGCTGTTCCGCTTCAAAAACCGAGGGGGCGACGGCGCCGCGACGCACGCCGAGGCCACCGCCTTCGTCAAGCTCCTCCTGGCCGCCGCCCGCTGCCCGGACCTGCCGATCTACGTCGCCCTCACCCTGCGCTCCGACTTCATCGGCCACTGCATGGAGTTCGCCGGCCTGCCCGAGGAGATCAACGCCGGGCTCTACCTGGTGCCGCGCCTGACCCGCGACGAGCTGCGGCGGGCGATCACCGGCCCGGTGGCGGTGGGTGGCGCGACGATCGCCCCGCGCCTGGTGCTGCGTCTGTTGAACGACGTGGGGGACGACCCCGACCACCTCCCCATCCTGCAGCACGCCCTGATGCGCACCCTGGACCGCTGGCACGAGGACGGCGGAGAGACCACCCGTCCCGACGATCTCGACGCCTCCCGAGACTCCGCCCGGCGCGTCGATTCCCCGCCCCTCGACCTCCATCACTACGAGACGATCGGCACCATGAGCGAGGCCCTCTCGCGCCACGCCGAGGAGGCCTTCGGCGAGCTCGACCCGCGCGGCCGGGAGATCGCCGCCGTCCTGTGGAAGGCGCTGACCGACCGCGGCACCGACGGCCGCGGCATCCGCCGACCGGCGCCGCTCGCCGAGATCTGCGCCCTCGCCGGGGCCTCCGAGAGCGCGGTGGCCGCCGTCGTCGAACGCTTCCGCCGGCCCGGCCGTTCCTTCCTCATGCCGCCCGCGGGCACGCCTCTCGACGGGCAGACCATCCTCGACATCTCCCACGAGAGCCTGATGCGCATCTGGGACCGCCTGGTGCGCTGGGCCGACGACGAGGCGAGCTCGGCCCGCCTCTACCTCGGGGTGGCGCGCGCCGCCGCCCGCCATGCGGAGGGCACGACGGCCCTCTGGCGCGACCCGGAGCTGCAGCTCGCTCTCACCTGGCGGGAGCGGGAGCAGCCGACCGCGGTCTGGGCCCGACGCTACGAGCCGAGCTTCGAGCGGGCCATGGCCTTCCTGGAGGCCAGCCGCGAGGAACGGGACCGCGCCGTGGAGGAGCGGGAGGCGAGCCGCCGGCGCAAGCTCCGGCGCGCCCGCCAGTGGACGGCGCTGCTCGCCGGCCTCTGCCTGCTGACCTTGGCTTTCGGCGCCTTCGCCTGGCGCGAGCGCCAGGTCGCCGAGGTGGGACGCCAGTCCGCCCGCGAGGCCCAGAAGCGGGCGGAAGAGGCGAGCGCGCGGGAAGAGGACGCACGGCAGGCCGCCGACGAGGCCCATCAGGCGGCCGAGCGAGCCCTGCTTCTCCTCGGCGAGAAAAGCCAGCAGGCCGAGCAGGCCGAGGCCGAGGCGATGCGCCAGAGCCGCCGGGCGGACGAGACGGCGGCGCTCGCCGCACAGGCCCACCGCGCGAAGCCCCCTAAGGAGGCTGACCAGGGAGCGATCCGAGAGCCGGCGGCGGCCCCTGGGAAGGAGCCGGAGAGCGAGCCGGGCCCGGGCTCGTTGAGCACCCGGGTGGCCGGCCTGTTCCAGAAGCTCAAGGGCACCGTGAACACCTCGGGGGCGGCCGAGGCGGCGCCACCACACCAGAGCCCGCTCGCCGCGGCCCGCAAACTGGCCCAGCGGCGCGAGCCCAACCCCCAGCTCGCGGCGCTCTATGCCGTCCAGGCCTACCGCCTGGAGCGCGAGGGTGGCGGGAGCGTGGACGATCCAGGCGTCCACGCCGCGCTCCGCCAGGCCCTCAACCGGCTCGGCGCCTCCTCCCCACACCCCGGTGCGACCGCCGCTTCGCTCGACCTGGCGCGCGCGATCTGCCGGCAGGTCCACCGCGAGCTGACGCTCCCCGAGTGGCGGCGGGCCGTGCCGGAGAACCTGCCGTACAAACCGGCCTGCCCGCCCGGCGGGTGAGTCGGCCCGTCCGCGTGCTTGCGTATTTGAGTCGCCTATAACCATATCCACCCGTGTCGTGGCACAATGATCGTCGTCAATGTCCAACTGCGGCAGGTGCGCGGCGGTGGTTCCCGGCGGCAGTCGATCCTGCCCGGCCTGTGGTGTGTCGATGGAGAGCACGGAGTCGACCGCTCTTCTCGACCCCGAGGCGGCCGCGGAGCTGCTGGGGGAGGAGCTCACGGGCGAGCCGCAGTTCCCCCCCGGCGCGGTGCTCGCCTCCCGCTACCGCATCGTGGCCCTCCTCGGCTATGGCGGCATGGGGGAGGTCTACCGCGCCAACGACCTGAAGCTCGGCCAGCCGGTGGCCTTGAAGTTCCTCGACCCGGTGCGCGCCGCGGACGCCGCCGCCCGCGCCCGCTTCCACCGCGAGGTGCGCCTCGCCCGCCAGATCTCGCACCCCAACGTCTGCCGGGTCTTCGACCTCGGCGAGGTGGACGGCCAGAGCTTCCTCTCCATGGAGTACGTGGACGGCGAGGACCTCTCGGTCCTCCTCCGCCGCATCCGCCGGCTGCCGGCCGACAAGGCCACCGAGCTCGCCCGCCAGTTTGCCGCCGGCCTCGCCGCCATCCACGAGAGCGGCCTCCTCCACCGCGACCTGAAGCCTGCCAACCTGATGATCGACGGCCGCGGCCGGGCGCGCATCACCGATTTCTCGGTCGCCGTCCTCGCCGGCGAGCGGCGGATCTCGAACGCCGGCACCCCCGCCTACATGGCGCCGGAGCAGCGCGAGCGGGGAGAGACGACGATCCAGAGCGACCTCTACTCCCTGGCGCTCGTGCTCTATGAGATGTTCACCGGCCGCCCCGTGCTCTCGATGGAGACCACGGAGAGCCGGATCACCCGGCCCGGCGACCTCGCCCCCGGCATCGATTCGCGGACCGAGGCGATCCTCCTGCGCTGCCTGGAGCGCGACCCCAGGAAGCGGCCGGCCTCGGCCCTCGAGCTGCTGGCGGGCCTGCCGGGCTCCCATCTCGCCTATGCCGCCGACCCGCTGGCCGCCGCCCTGGCCGCCGGCGAGACGCCGTCGCCCGAGGCCGTCGCCGGCGCCGCCAGGGTAGGCGGGCTGCGCCCGCCGGCGGCCCTCGCCTGCCTCGCCGGCGTCATCGTCCTCCTCGCCGCCCTCCTCCCGCTCTCCGGCCATGTCCTGCCCTATCGCCAGGTGCCGCTGGAGCACCCCCCCGAGGTGCTCGCCGACCGGGCGCACTCCCTCTTGCGCGGCCTCCGCCCCACCCCGCCGGCCGCCGACCAGGCCTACGGCTTCGCCGAGCACGAGGCCTTCGCCCGCTATCTCCTCTCCCACCCCACGCTCGGCGGGGAGGACCCGGTACGCCGGATCCTCACCGCCGGACGGCCGCCGCTCCTCTGGTTCTGGTACCGGGAGAGCCCCGAGGCGCTGGTCCCCGGGACGCCGGAGGTGCGGCTCGACGATCCACCCCGGCGGACCCCCGGCGAGGCCGCGCTGGTCCTCGATCCCACGGGCCGGCTCTACCAGCTGGAGGTGGTGCCCCAGGTGCGCCCCGATCCCGTGGTGCCCGATCCGCCGCCGGACTGGAATGCCCTCCTGGGCGCCGCCGGTTTCGATCCGGCACAGCTCGCCAGCGTCTCCCCGCTCACCCTCCCGCCGGCCTACGCCGACCACCGGGCCGCCTGGGTCGGTACCTTCCCCGGCCTGCCCGGCCTGGCGGTCCCGGTGCGGATCGAGGCGGCCTCCTACCGCGGCGCGCCGATCTCCTTCGAGATCTACGGGCCGTGGCGGCAGCCTGCCCGGGAGGCCTTGCCGGAGCGGCCGGGCCCCCGTCTCTCCCGGCTCCTCGCCGACGCCCTCTTCCTCCTCATCCTCGTCACCACCGCTCTCCTCGCCCGCCGCAGCCTGCGCCTGGGACGCGGCGACCGCCGCGGCGCGGCCCGGTTCGCCCTCGCCATCTTCGGGCTCAGCTTTGCAGGCTGGCTCCTGGGGGGCAAGCACACTCCCGGACTGGCGGAGATCTCCCTCGCCGCGCGCGCGGCCAGCACCGCGATCGTCCGCGCCCTCCTCGTCTGGGCCTTTTACCTCGGTCTCGAGCCCTACCTGCGGCGCCGCTGGCCGGAGCGGATCATCTCCTGGACCCGGCTGCTCGCCGGCCAGGTCCGCGACCCGCTGCTCGGCCGCGACCTCCTCGTCGGCTGCCTGGCGGGCCTCCTGATCTGCCTCACGACCTACGGCGAGAAGCTCCTGACCGACCAGCTGCACGGCACCTCGGCGCTCGACGTCCTGGGTCCCAACGCCCTGGACGCGGTCCTCGACTCCCTGCACGGCGCGCCGCACTTCGTCCAACAAATCCTGTCCGACCTCACGCTGGGCATCATCATCCCCTTCGGCTCGCTGGTGCTCCTCGTCCTCCTCCGTCTCCTCCTGGGGCGCGAGCGGCCGGCCATCCTCATGCTCTGGGCCCTGTTCACCCTGGTCCTGGCGCTCCAGACCGGGAACCCGGCCTGGGAGCCGGTTCTCCTCTCGGCGGGACTCAAGTCCGCCCTCTACCTCTTCATCTGGACCCGCTTCGGCCTTCTCGCCGGAGTGGTCGCCCACTGCGTCCGCTACTTCATCCTCAGCTCTCCCCTCACGGTCGATCTCACGTCCTGGTACGCGGGGAACACCGCCGTCGTCCTCCTCCTGATCGTCGGCCTGGCCCTCTTCGGTTTCACCCTGGCCGTGATGGAGCAGCGGTGGCTGCGCAGCGGCGTGCTCGACGACTGACCGGTCCGCCGTGAAACCCGCCGCCGCGGCGAGCCGTAGAGCGGGACAGAAGGAGAGGGACATGGCAGAGACGGCGCTCCCCACCGGCGTTCTGGAACGGCCCCGGCCCACCGGCTGGCGGCGGATTTTCCTCGGCACGGCGGGTCTACGGGCAGGATGGAGCTTCCTGCTTTTCGCCGGGCTCTATACCCTGCTCGGCGCCGGGTTGACCTACGGCCTCCAGGCGCTCGCCCACGGCCTCCCGGAAGGCTGGACGCCCTGGGCCTTGAGCTCGGCCGAGGCGGTGTCGCTCCTCGCCGGGCTCGCCACCCTCTTCGTCCTCGGGCGGGTCGAGGGCCGCTCCTTCGCCGCCTACGGTCTCCCCTTTAGGGCGGGCCTCCCCCACATCGGCCGGCGCTTCGGGGAGGGAGCGCTGTGGGGCCTGGCGGCGAACGCCGCCACCGTCCTCGCCATCGCGGCCGCCGGCGGCTATGCGCTCGCCGGCCTCGCCCTCCACGGCGAGGCGCTGGTCCAGAGCGCCGTCCTCTGGGGGCTCGCCTTCCTGCTCATCGGGATTTCCGAGGAGATCGTCTTCCGCAGCTTCCCGCTCTTCACGCTCAGCCGCGGCCTGGGCTTCTGGCCGGGAGCGGTCCTCCTCTCGGCCTTCTTCGGCGCCCTCCACTACTTCACCAAGCCGATGGAGACCTGGATGGACGGCGTCTCGGTCTCCCTGATCGGCCTCTTCTTCTGCCTGACCGTACGGCGGACGGGTGACCTCTGGTTCGCCATGGGCTATCACTTCACCTGGAATTTCACCTCAATGGCGGTCTTCGGCAGCCCCAATACGGGCAACCTCGGGCGCCCCATCGCGAACCACCTCCTGGCCGGCACCTTCCACGGCCCGGCCTGGCTGACCGGCGGACCGATGGGGGTGGAGGCGAGCGCCCTCGTCTTCCCCGTCACCGCCCTCGTCTACGGGCTCTTCCTCCGCCGCTTCCGCACCGTCCAGTTCCCTCTCCAGGGATAGAATACCCGCCGCGCCGGAATGCGGCGGCGGGCCGCCGAGTTGAGATTCCTGGGAGGGAGCACGATGACATCGATCCTGGAAGCGACGGCAACGAACCCCACGAGCGCCGATTCGACCGCAAACGACCTCGCGGCGCGCTACCGCGCCGTCCGCGGCACCACCGACCAGCTCACCGCGCCGCTCTCGCCGGAGGACGCGACGGTCCAGGCCATGCCCGACGCCAGCCCCGCCAAGTGGCACCTGGCGCACACCAGCTGGTTCTTCGAGACTTTCGTGCTCGCCGAGACGGTGGCCGGCTACCGCCCCTTCCATCCGGATTTCCGGGTCCTCTTCAATTCCTACTACAACACCCTGGGAGCGCAGCACCCCAGGGCCGAGCGGGGGCTCGTCACCCGGCCGGGGCTGGCGGAGGTGCGGGCCTACCGGGAGCACGTCGACCGCCACCTGCTCGCCGTGCTGGCGGGGAGGATCGAGCCGGCGCTCGCCAGCCTGATCGAAATCGGCCTCCAGCACGAGCAGCAGCACCAGGAGCTGATCCTCACCGACCTGAAATACCTGCTCTCCCGGAACCCCGTGGGACCGGTCTACCGCGAGCCGCCGCGCCGGGCCACCGCCGGCGCTCCCCCCCTGGCCTTCCGGCGCTTCGAAGAGGAGCTCCTCTCGATCGGCCACGAGGGACCGGGGTTCGCCTTCGACAACGAGGGTCCACGCCACCGCGTCTTCCTCGAAACCTATGAGATCGCCTCGCGACTGGTGACCAACGGCGAGTACCTCGCCTTTATGGCGGACGGCGGCTACGACCACCCCGAGCTCTGGCTGTCGGACGGCTGGCGGGAGGTCCAGGCGCAGGGTTGGCGCTCCCCCCAATATTGGCGGGAGCGGGAAGAGCGGGACGGCGTCTGGCAGGTCTTCACCCTGGGCGGGGAGCGGGCGCTCGACCTCGACGAGCCGGTCTGCCACATCAGCTTCTACGAGGCCGACGCCTACGCCCGCTGGGCGGGGGCGCGCCTCCCCACCGAGGCGGAGTGGGAGATCGCCGCCCTGGAGAGCGGCGCCTCACCCCGCGCCGGCAACTTCCTGGAGGACGGCCTCCTGCATCCCGCTCCGGCCCCCACCATCCAGGCGGGAGAGATCGCCCAGCTGTTCGGCGACGTCTGGGAGTGGACAGAGAGCCCCTACACGCCCTACCCCGGCTACCATCCGCCCGAGGGGGCGCTCGGCGAGTACAACGGCAAGTTCATGTGCAATCAGATCGTCCTGCGCGGCGGCTCCTGCGCCACCCCGCGCTCGCACATAAGGGCGACCTACCGCAATTTCTTCCCACCCAGCGCACGCTGGCAGTTCATGGGTCTGCGGCTGGCGCGGGACGCGCGCTAGGCGAGCTCCGCGCCACGCGCGCTCTTCAGGATCTCGGCCAGGGCGTCCTGGACGATCTCCAGGCGGTCGCCGCCGCCCGCCGCGTCCATCAGGTTGACGTGGTCGCGCGCCGCCCGCAGGGTGCGCAGGCGCTGGCGGTAGACGTCCAGGTTCTCCAGGGCCTCCTCCCGGCGCTCGTCGAGCGAGGGGTGCTCGAGGCGCTCGATGACCTCCGGCAGGTCCTCCAGGCGATGGCAGACGAGAAGGACGTCGCAGCCCGAGGCGAATGCCTGGGCGGCGCGGTCGGGCATCTCGCCCCAGGCGGCCAGGGCCTTCATGTCGAGATCGTCGGAAATCGAAAGACCGGTGAAACCCAGGCGGCCGCGCAGGAGCCCGCCCAGGATCTCCGGCGACATCGTGGCTGGGCGCATGGAGGAGTCGTAGGCCGGGTAGGCGGCGTGGCCGATCATGACCGCGCCGGCATGCCCGGCGAGAGTCGCAAACGGCGCGAGGTCCGCCCGCAGCTCGTCCGCGGGCAGATAGACGACCGAGCCCTGGTGGTGGGTGTCCTGCCCGGCCCCGCCCAGGCCGGGGAAGTGCTTGAGGCACCCCCCGGCGCCCCCGGCGTGCAGGCCGCGCAGGAAGGCCCGGGCGCGCGGGATCACCTGTTCGGGGGTGGCGCCGAAATAGCGGCCGTCGAGCGCGTTGTCGGTCGCACCGCGATCCAGGTCGACGACCGGCGCGAAGTCGAGGTCGAAGTCGAAGAGGCGCATGGCCTGGGCGATCCAGTGCCCGGCCTGGTAGGCGAGGCTCACCGGGCGCCGGCCGAGGAGCGAGGCGGCCGGCGCCGGCCCCACGACGTCGCGCATGCGGTCGACCCGCCCGCCTTCGGCATCGATGCAGAGGACCACCTCGGGCAGGATGCGGCGGATCGCGGTCGTCAGCTCCGCCAGCTGCTCCAGGGTCTTGAAGTTCCACCCCAGGAGCACCACCCCGCCCGGCTGATATTGCTCCAGCAGGGCGGCCGAAGTCTTGTCCAGATCGGGGCCGGGGACCCCGGCGAAGATCAGCTCGTTGGCACGCATGGAGGATCCGACGGCAGGCCAACCCTCAGGGTCGCCCCTCCGAGGCCCCAAAATAGAAGTGGTTGGCCGCCGGGTCGAGAGCGAAGCGGATCGAGTCGAGCAGCCCGGAATAGCCCAGAAAGCTCTTCCCCGGTGGCCAGGCGGGGGCGATGAAGAAAGTTCCCTCGAGATCGAGCGATTCACCCTCGTCCGCGGTGAGAGTGATCGGAACCTTGACGAGGCGCCCTTCAATGGGCCCCAAGCGAGTCAGAAGTACCTGGGCGATCCCATCCTCCGCGGAAATCCCAGCAGCTTCGGCGGTCTCAGGGTCCAGAACCGACCATGCCGAGCCCGTATCGAGTTGAGCCCAGAGCAGCGTGCTTACCCCTGGCAGCCTGATCGCGACGAAAATCTTGGCGGTAGGCTCGGAAGCGCGTCGATCCTGGTCCTCGAACCGCGAGCGACTGCAGCAGAAGTCGTGGCCGTGTAGCGTAAGCATCAGAGACTAATCGAGCCGGACGGCCAGCGGTGGGAAGGGCGGCTGGATCTCCTCAAGGCGGATGAGCAGCTCCTTCAGCGTATCGGCATGAGCCAGCAGCTCCTCTCCCAGAACCGCAACCCATTGTCCGCTGTAGGCCGCTCCCCTCTCCTTCAACCAACGGAATTCTGGACTGCGGTCTCGATCGAGCTGAGAGCTCTTCCTCACTCTTGCCGGGGCGAGAATCTCCTGCCATTGTAGGAGATCGGGCGTGGGCGAACCCTGGCTCAAAGCGTGCTTCAGGAGACTACGCGCCGCCGCGATCCGCTCCTGCTCGATCAATCTGCGGATCTCCATCGCATAAGGGAATGGGTAGACCTGCGCTTTGGCACCCTTCTCGGGATCGGGACCATTCCCCTGGCTGAAGCTTTCAGATTGGAGCGCGAGATTCACGTCAATCCCTCCAGCGCCATATTGAGCTCGGCGAGGGCATGCTCAAGATAGTGGCGGGAGGCTTCGGCCAACCCGCCGACCTGGGTTTTGGCAGCATCGTAGATCACTCTCGTCTGGCAAAAAAGGCCGTCTTGGAGAACCAGTGAGGGTTCTATCCTCAGCGACGACGAAAGTCGGTCAGCGTCGGCGCTGTAGAAAAAAGTCGCTGCCGCGACCAGTAGAGGGCCCGGGCTTTTAGGCGCGGCTGAAGCGAGTCCCGCCAGAGCGTGATCCGGATGGGCGCCAGGTAGCATGCTGTGCAGATTGATGATGGAGGTATAGGTGCCGAACCTCATCTCAGGGAGGTAAGCGCATAGAGCCTCGACCACGTCGCCCCCACGCCGATCGTGACCTACCGAGCCTTGCTCCAGAGCAGAGGAAATATCGAGTCGATCCAGGAAGATGCGGATCACCGAACCGGGCAACGTGCACCGCAGATGCGTCTCCCCCAGATGACTTTCCGGGTTCTGAAATTGGGTGCCGCTCAACGCGAGCCCGTACCTCTGCAGCCGGTCGAAGAGCTGGGTCAGAAGCCCTGGTAGATCTTTGAAGAGACCAAAGAGGGGTTGGGCGAAGTAGGCTTCGGAAATCCAATCCCCTTGCTTGGCGACGACAGCCTGGCTCATCCTTTCCCACCCTCCGCTTGAGTCTATAATAGCGCGAAGCCCCTCACTCCCTACCCCAACCGCGACTTCAAGCTGTGCAGCAGGTTCAAAGCCGCGAGCGGCGTCAGCTGGTCCAGGTCCGCCTCCTTGAGGATTCCCGCCACCACCTGCTCGGGCGAGGCGAAGAGGTTCATCTGGTCCGGCTCCTCGGGTTCCGGGGGCGCGGCGCTGCCGCGCGCCAGGCGGGGCTTGCCGGTCATGTCGTACTCCTGGGACTCGAGGTTGCCGAGGATCTCCCCCGCCCGCTCGATCACCCCAGCGGGGAGGCCGGCCAGGCGGGCGACGTGGAGGCCGTAGGACTTGTCGGCGCTCCCCGGGATCACCCGGCGGAGGAAGACGATCCGCTCGGCCCACTCCTTGACCGCCATGGTCCGGTTGACCACCCTGGGTAAGAGCGCGGCGAGCTCGGTCAGCTCGTGGTAGTGGGTGGCGAAGAGGGTCTGCGCCCGGTTCTTCTCGTGCAGGTGCTCGACGATCGCCCAGGCGAGCGAGAGGCCGTCGAAGGTCGCCGTCCCCCGCCCCACCTCGTCCAGGATGACCAGGCTCTTTTCGGTTGCGTGGCGCAGGATGTTGGCGGTCTCGATCATCTCGACCATGAAGGTCGACTCGCCGCGTGCCAGGTCGTCCGACGCCCCCACTCGGGTGAAGATGCGGTCGACCACCCCGAGCCGCGCCGCCTCGGCCGGCACGAAGCTCCCGGCCTGGGCCATGAGCACGATGAGCCCCACCTGGCGCAGGTAGGTCGACTTGCCCCCCATGTTGGGGCCGGTCAGGAGGACGATCTGCGCCCGCTCCGGGTCGAGCTCGGCGTCGTTGGGCACGAAGGCGTCGCGGCTCGCCTGCTCGACCACCGGATGCCGCCCGTCGCGGATCTCGATCCCTCGCCCGGCCGCCTCGACGACCGGCCGCACGTAGCGCTGGCGCACCGCCACCTCGGCGAAGGCGGCCAGGGTGTCGAGCGTGCCGAGCGCCGCGGCCAGCCGGGAAAGCCCCTCGCCGGCGGCCGCCACCACCGCCACCAGGCGCTGGAAGTGCTCGCGCTCCAGGGCCACCTGGCGCTCCTCGGCGGAGAGGATCTGCTCCTCCAGCTCCTTGATCTCCGGGGTGACGTAGCGCTCGGCATTGACCAGGGTCTGCTTGCGGATGTAGTCCTCCGGCACCCGCCGCTCGTTCGCCCGCGTCACCTCCAGGTAGTAGCCGAAGACCCGGTTGTAGCGGATCTTGAGCGAGCTGATGCCGGTCCGCTCGCGCTCCCGCGCCTCCAGGGCCACGATGTGGCTCTTGCTGTTGCGACAGAGCGAGCGGAAGTGGTCGAGATCGGGGTCGACCCCCGAGGCGATCACCCCGCCCTCGTCGAGCGACGGAGCCGGGACGTCTTCGAGCGTGCGGACGAGCGTCTCGTGGAGGGTCGGAAGGGGGTCGGTCGCCGCCAGCTCGGCGAGGAGGGGGGCGGGAGCACCGAGCCGCGAGGCGCTCCCGCCGAGCTCAGCCAATGCCGCGGGAAGCTCCCCGAGGGTGTCGCGGAGGGCCGCGGCCTCGCGCGGGGTGAGGGTCCCCAGGACGGCGCGGCCGAGCAGGCGCTCGGGGTCGCCCATCCGCGACAGGCGGTCGCGCAGGCGCTCGCGGCGCGGGTGGTCCCCGGCAAGCTCGGCCACCGCCTCGTGCCGCTCGGCAATAACCGCCGGGTCGCGCAGCGGCCGATGCAGCCAGTCGCGGAGGGTCCGCCCCCCCGGCGCGGTGACGGTGCGATCGAGGACGGAGAGGAGCGTCCCTTTCTTCCGTCCCTCGCGCTGGGTCTTGAACACCTCCAGGTTGGCGAGGGTGGTGGCGTCGACGATCAGCCGGTCCGCCGGCTCGCGGAGGACGATTCCGCGGACGTGCGACAGCTCGCTCTTCTGGGTCGCCTGGGCGTAGGCCAGGGCGGCGGCCGCGGCGCGCACCGCCGGTTCGTCCGGGTCGAGCCCGAAGCCGCGCAGGGTCCCCGTCCCGAACTGCCGACCGAGCAGCTCGGCCGAGCGACGGAGGTCGAGCAAGCGGTCGCCGTCGAGCACCGTGCGGGTGAGGATCTCGCGGTCGAGGAAAGCTTCCAGCCCGGCGGGAAAGCCGGTGCCACCGAGGAGCGCCTCGCGCGGCTTCAGGAGCGCCAGGTCGCCCACCGCCTCCTCCTCGCTCGGCCAGCGGCGGACGAAGAAGCTGCCGGTCGAGACGTCGAGGAAAGCCCCGGCGCCCGCCTCCCCCTCCCACACCAGGCTGGCCAGGAGGTTCTCCTCCTTGCCGTCGAGGAGCGCCGGATCGGAGATCGTCCCCGGCGTCACCACCCGGGTGACCTCGCGGCGGACCAGCCCCTTGGCCTCTTTCGGGTCCTCCACCTGGTCGCAGATGGCGACCTTCAGGCCGGCGTCCAGCAGCTTCCCCAGGTAGGAATCAAGAGCGTGGTGAGGGACGCCGCACATCGGCGCCTCGCTCTCCGTCCCTTTCCCCCGCGCCGTGAGCTGGACCTCCAGGATGGGGGCGGCCTGCCGCGCATCCTCGAAGAACATCTCGAAGAAGTCGCCCATCCGGTACATGAGGACGGCATCCGGATGCTGCGCCTTGACCTCCAGGTAGTGGCGCAGCATCGGCGTCGTGGCGAAAGAGACAGGGGCCGGCGTCGACATGGCGGCAGAGTATAGCCGGTCCAAAGGGTACGGGAAGCGCCCCGGGGCACGGGAAGGGAGGAAAAGGAGCGGGGTTCGGGGATGGGGGGTGCTAAGTTCGCTGACTCTGGCCGGCTCACCACTGTTCTGAAAAAGGGTCTCCGGGGCCGGGGGGGTGAGGGGCAGACCGCCGAGCCCGCACGTCCGGCTGTCATCGCTCCTGAAGCCGCGCCAGCGCCTCCTGGGCCTCCTCGACGATCCGCGCCACCACTTCCCCCGCTCCGGGCAGATCGTGGATCAGGCCCAGGCTCTGGCCCGAGTAGAGCGGCATGTGCTCGCCGTCGTCCCGGGTGGTCGCGGCAGCGTAGATGTCCTGGGCGGCGTTCCTCTGGAGGAGGGGTGGGAGGGTCGGGGCATCGCCGTATTCGGCGGTGAAGGTGTTCCTCAAGACCCGGGCGTAGAGGCCGGTGAAGACCTTGGTCAGGGTCGTCTCCTGGCTGCCACGTTCCAGCAGCGCCTGCTTCCAGGCTCCCGCCGCCTGCGATTCCCGGGTGGCGAGGAAACGGGTGCCGAGGAGGACCCCCGCGGCGCCGAGCGCCAGCGCCGCCACCAGGCCCCGGCCGTCGGCGATCCCGCCGGCCGCGATCACCGGCACGGAAACGGCGTCGACGATCTGGGGGACCAGCGCCATCGTCCCGATGCTCGCCGCCTCGGCCGGTCCTCCCTTTCCCCACACGGAACGGTGCCCGCCCGCCTCGCCGCCCTGGGCCACGATGGCGTCCACCCCCGAGGCGGCGAGCGCCTTGGCGTCCTCGACGTTGGTGGCCATGGCCAGGACCTTGATCCCGCGTTCATGACAGAGCCGGACCCGCTCCGGCCCCGGATCGCCCAGGCCGATGCTCCACACCGCCACTCGCTCGTCGAGGACCACCTGGAAGGCCTCGGCCAGGACGTCCGGCACCCCCGGCGGCCGCGCCGCGCTCGGCGGCAGGTCCATCTCCCCACGAAACCGGTTGAGCGTCCCCTGGACCTCCTGGACGAGAGCCTCCGCCACCCCGCCCGGGTCGAGAGGGATCTCGACGTCGGGATGCAGCCAGAGGTTGACCCCGAACGGACGCCGGGTCAGCTCACGCAGGCGGCGGATCTGGCTCCGCAGCTCCGCCGCGGGAAGCCGGAAGCCGGCGAGAATGCCGAGCCCGCCGGCATTGGAGACCTCGGCGGCGAGCTCCGGTCCGGCCACGCCGCCCATACCGGATTGCAGGATCGGGACGTCGATCCCGAAAAGATCGGTGAGCGGGGTGCGCAGCCTGCCGGCGAAGGATGTCGTGGCGGTGGTCATCGGCCCTCCCGTGGCGTCCGACGTTCGATCCGGACGACGAGTCGTTGTACGGTGGAAGCGCGGCGTCGTACCGGTGCAACGAGGCGTTGCACCGGGTGTCGGCACGTTGAAGTAGTACAACGAGACGTTGCACCGTGTAAACAGGACGTTTACCGCGCTGGAGCCAAGCCTCCGGGAGGTTCCCGAGATCCTCCGGGAGCTTCCGAATCCCCTCCGGACGCTTCCAGAGACCCTCCGGGTGCTTCCCCCATCTCTCCGGACCCTTCCCGGACCTCTCCGGGCGCCTCCCGGACCCCTCCGGAGGCTTGGCAAGACTCTCCGGCTCCTTCCAGAGCCTCTCCGGGCACTTCCAGAAACCCTCCGGGAGGTTCCAAAAACTCTCCGGGAGCTTCCAGACGCTCTCCGGCCGCTTCCGGACGCGTGGAAAGTCAGTTTCCAGGGATGGGAAGTCGAGCCGGAGGCATGAAAAGTCTTCCCGGAGGCATGGAAAGTTACTTTCCAGGCATGGGAAGTCGACCCGGAGGCGTCCGAAGTCGAGCCGGAGAGGTGGAAAGTCGACCCGGAGGGATCGGAAGTCCGCCCGGAGAGACGAGAAGTCGACCCGGAGGCGTTGGAAGTCGACCCGGAGACCTTTTTGAAGACGTTCCAGGGATTTTGGCCCCGTGCGCCGGGTTTGCGGGCGGCTTGCCCAGAGGAACGAGGTAGTCGGCGCCATCGCCGAAGGGTCAGGGTACGTAGATGAAGCTACCTATCGGGTCCCTCCCCCCTGGGAAGGGGAGGGTTGGATCAGGGGGGAGGTCAGGAGGGGGGCATCACAGCCGCGGGCGTATGCCTCATCTCAACCAACCAACCCGCCCGCCCCCTTGCCCTCCCGCCCCATTCCTGCTACTGTCCCCCCATCGGGAGGATCGCCCTCCCGCCCAAACAAACGGGACCGGCCCGAGCGGGAACTCGAACCGGCCCCTGACTCCGCAAGAGGAAACGTCTCATGCGAAGCTCCCGTGATGGTAGCAGCACGCCCGCTTCTCCCCTCGACAACGCCTTCTCCCCCTCCTACCTGGCCCTCCTCCGCGACCGCGAAGACGTCCTGACCGCGGCCGAGGCCGAGCTCGCCGGCCCCTGGAAGATCGAGCCCGTTCCGGGCCGGCCGGGGGCGGTCGCCATCCTCCGGCTTTGGGAGGATCTCGCCATCGGCGATCCGCCGGTCGCCGTCCTCTGGCATCTCGAAACGGCACGGCTGCTCTCCGTGCTCCTGCCGATCGTCGACCGCGATCCGCTCTTCCATCTGGAGGAGCAGGAGACCCCAGAGGGCTACCCGCTGGTCGCTGTGTACGGGGAGCAGGGTCCGCAGGCGGCGGGCTGGTTCGACCGGTGCGAGCCACGATGGGCCGAGGGGCTCCACTTGCTGGAGGCGATCGTCCGCTCGCCGTGGGCGCTCGCCACCCTGCTCGAAGCCGCCGGGCCGGGCGCCGAGGAGCAGGTCGGCAGAATCCGCGCCCGGCGTCCCTCAGCGTAAGTCCGATCCGGGGACCGGGCAGGCACAGGGGCTCTGCCCCTACCTGCCCGGCCCTCGCCGGTCGCCGGGGATCGTGTCTCCGGACGCAAAGCCGGCGTTCCGGACGCAAAGACGCTCCACCGAACGCAAAGGGCCGCGAACGGACGCAAATCGGCGAGAAAAGAGGCGCAAAAGCAGCCGTGACCGGACGCTAGGGGTGGCGGAACGGACGCAAAGACGCGCCGCGGGCCGCTGGGGAGCCGCGAACGGACGCAAAATCCTGGGGACCGGACGCTGGGGAGCTGGGACCGGACGCTTGATTTGGCGGTTTCGGACTCTGGGCGAGGCTCCCGGACGGTCGGGAGGAGCCTTTCGGAGGGCGAGAACCGCTCCCGAGCGTCCGGAGAACCCTTCCCAGCGTCCGGAACACGGAATTTTGCGTCCGGTCCCGGCTCCCCAGCGTCCGGTGTCCAGGATTCAGCGTCCGGGAACACGAGCTCAGCGTCCGGTGACAGGGGCCGAGCGTCCAGGAAGGCGCCCGGCGGCGTCGCATTGGCGCTGCCTTTGGCCGTAGAGAGGGGCCGGGCGGGGGAAGAAAGCCGGCGAGGACGCCGGCGCTCCCAGGGAAACACACTCGTCGGTTTGAGGTCGGAGACCTCGCCAGGAGGGGGGCGTTCGTCTACCCGAGAGCTTCTGTGGCGGTCGCAGCCACCCCCCTCCTGCCCTCCCCCCTTTCCCAACCCTCCCCCTCCCAGGGGGGAGGAACCCCTCCCGGCCCCTCTCTACGGCCAAAATTGGCGCGATGGGGAGTAGGGGGGCACTCCCTGCCGCCTCAGCTGCCGCCATCACTTCCCCGTCGCTGCCCTCGCTCCCTCCAGCACCCCGCGCAGGTACGGCAGCACCGTATCCGCCACCTTCCGCTGGCCGACCGCCGTGGGGTGGATACCGTCAGCCTGGTTGAGCTCGGGGTTGCCGCCGACCCCTTCGAGGAGGAAGGGCACCAGGGGAACCTTCAGGTCCTTGGCGATCCGCTGATAGAGGGTTCTGAAGCCGCCTGTGTAGTCGGGGCCGTAGTTGGGAGGGATTCGCATTCCCAGGAGGAGAACCTGGGCCCCGGCGGCGCGGCATCGGCGGACGATCTCGCGCAGGTTGCGGTCGATCTCGCTCAGGGGTGCACCGCGCAGGGCGTCGTTGGCGCCCAGGCCCACCACCATGACGTCGGGCCTCTGCCGCAGCAGCCAGTCGAGGCGGCGCAGGCCGCCGGCGGTGGTGTCGCCGCTCACCCCGGCATTGACGATCCGGATCGGCCGGCCCTGGGCGGCCAGGCGGTTGGCGAGGAGGGCCGGGTAGGCCTGGGACTCGCCCAGGCCGAGCCCGGCGGTCAGGCTGTCGCCCAGGAAGACCACCAGCGGCGGCCGGGCCGCGGGGGCTGACTGCGGCGGCGCCGGACGGGCGGGGGCGGTCGCCCCGGCGGCGGCACGGACGGCGGCGCTCGCCGGCAGAGCGGTCAGGACGAGGAGCAGCAGGGGGAGGAGAGGCTTCCGAGACACCATATGGAATTGTAACCACGACCGCCGGGGGTAACTTCCAGCCCCGGGCTGCGTATCGGAAATGAGGCCGACCTCCGCGCGGTTCTCGTTTGCGATGAGCCCTCCCCGCATCGAACTCCGCCAGCTGACCCGCCAGCTCCCCTCGGGCGACCGGACCCTGACCATCCTCGACCGCGTCGATCTCTCGATCGCGCCGGGAGAGTTCACCGCCGTGCTCGGCCCCTCGGGGAGCGGCAAGTCGACGCTCCTCGCCCTGATGGCGGGGCTCGACCGCCCCACCTCCGGCGAGGTGCGGATCGACGGCGTCCCCATCCAGGGGATGTCGGAAGACCAGCTCGCCCTCCTGCGGCGCGAGAAGATCGGCTTCGTCTTCCAGACCTTCCAGCTCCTCCACAACCTGACCGCCCAGGAGAACGTCCTCCTCCCCCTGGAGCTCGCCGGCAAGAGCGATCCGGTCGAGCGCGCCAACCGGCTGCTCGCCTCGGTGGGCCTGGCCGACCGCGGCCATCACTACCCGACCCAGCTCTCGGGCGGCGAGCAGCAGCGGGTGGCGCTCGCCCGCGCCTTCGCCGTACGCCCCCCGATCCTCCTGGCGGACGAGCCCACCGGCAACCTCGACGGCACGACCGGCAAGCGGGTCCTGGAGATCCTCCTCGATCTGCAGAAGAGCCACGGCACGACCCTCGTCCTGGTCACCCACGACCCCGGGGTCGCCGCCCTGGCCCACCGGCTGATCCACCTGCGCGACGGCCGCATCGAGCGCCAGGAGGCCCTCACCCCCGCCCGGCAGGGCGTGCGATGAGCCCCGCCTTCTACCTGCGCACCATGGCGCGCGAGTCGCGCGGCTCCTTCGGCCGGCTGGCCTTCTTCGTCATCTGCCTGGCGGTGGGAGTGGCGGCGGTCGTCGCCGTGGCCGGTCTCTCCGCCAGCCTGGACGACGGCCTGCGCGCCGAGGCCCGCCAGCTCCTCGCCGCCGATCTGCGCATCCAGGGAAGCCGGCCGCTCCCCCCCGGCCTCGACCTCGCCCGGGTGGGCCTGCGCGGCGCCCACCGCACCGACGTCCAGGAGATGGTGACGGTCGTCGCCTCCCCGGCCGGCACCAGCCAGCTCGTCGAGCTCAAGGTGATCGACGGCGACTATCCGTTCTACGGCAAGCTCGACCTGCGCCCGGTGGTGCCGCTCAAGCAGCTGCTGAATGCCGAGAGCGCCGTCGTCGCCCCCGAGCTGCTCTCCCGGCTGCGGCTGAAGGTGGGCGACCGGCTGGCGATCGGCGGGCAGGGCTTCCGCATCGCCGGCCAGGTGCTCTCCGAGCCCGACCACATGAGCATCTCGCTCAGCCTGGGGCCGCGCGTCTTCCTCTCCGGACCGGGCCTGGCGCGCACCGGTCTCGTCGAACGGGGGAGCCGTATCGATCACCGGACCCTCATCCAGCTCCCCGCCGACATGAAGGCGTCCGAGCTCTCGGCGGCGGTCGAGCGGCTGCGCCGGGCCATCCCCAACCCCAGCTTCTATCGCATCGACACCTACAAGGAGGGGCAGCCGGCCCTGCGCGAGAACTTCCTGCGGGTCGGCCGCTTTCTCGGTCTGGTCGCCCTGCTGTCGCTCTTCGTCGGCGGGATCGGGGTGGCGCAGAGCGTCCGCGCCTGGCTCGCCTCTCGCCTCGACGCCGTGGCGGTCCTCAAGTGCCTGGGGATGCGGCCGCGCGAGATCCTCGCCCTCTATCTCGGCCAGACCGTCCTCCTCGGGCTCGCCGGCAGCCTGGTGGGCATGGTGCTGGGGGTGGTGATCCAGCTCATCCTGCCGCGGCTCTTCCCCGATCTCATCCCCATCCAGCTGATCCAGCCGTTCCAGCCGGGCGCCCTGCTGCGCGGCCTGGGTCTCGGGGTGGGGGTCGCCATCCTCTTCAGCCTGCCGCCGCTCGCCGGGGTGCTCCGGGTGCCGGCGGCGCGGGTGCTGCGGCGGGACGCCGAGCCGCTCCCCCTCCATCGCTCGGTGAGCCTGTTGACCAGCCTCTCCCTGGTGGGCGGCATCTTCGGCATGGCGAGCCTCCAGGCGGCGTCGCTTCTGCGCGGCGCCCAGTTCACCGGCGGGGTGCTCCTGGTCACCGCGGCCCTGGCCGGCGCCGCCCTCGGCGTCACCCGGGCGGTGGGGCGGCTGCCCCGGGGATTCGCCCGCCTCTCCCTGCGCCAGGGCCTGGCCGCCCTCGGCCGCCCCGGCGCCGGTACCGTGGGGGCGATCGTGGCGATGGGGCTGGGGGTGCTCGTCGTCCTCGGCATGTCGCTCGTCGAGCAGCGCCTGGCGCGCGAGATGTCGACCGAGCTGCCGGCCGGCGCCCCTTCCGCTTTCCTGGTCGACATCCAGCCCGACCAGTGGGAAGGGGTCGAGGGGCTGCTCAAGCAGGCGGGCGCCACCCGGATCGAATCGGTGCCGGTCGTCATGGCGCGCCTCTCCGCCATCGACGGGAAAGGCATCGATCAGCTCACCGAGAGCGGGGAGCCGGGCCGGCCGGGCGAGCGGGAGCCGAGGGGAGAGCGCGGCCCGCGCCGCGGGGGAAGGGGCCGCCGCTGGGCGCTCTCCCGCGAGCAGCGGCTCACCTACATGGACCGCCTGCCGGCCGACAACGTGGTGGTTGCGGGCAAGCTGTGGAGCGACCCGAAGCGGGCCGAGGTGAGCCTGGAAGAGGACTTCGCGCACGACTTGAACGTCGGGCTGGGCTCGGTCCTCCGCTTCGACATCGAGGGGGTGCCGATCGACCTCACGGTGACCAGCCTGCGCCGGGTCGACTGGAAGACCTTCGGGATCAACTTCTTCCTCGTCGTCGAGCCCGGCGTGCTGGAGAGCGCCCCCCAGCAGCGCCTGGCGGTCGCCCACTTGCCGCCCGGGGGCGAGCAGCGGGCGCAGGACCTCCTGGCCGGCCACTATCCCAACGTCACGGTGCTACGCCTGCGCGAGATCCTGGAGAAGATCGCCAAGGTGCTGGGGCGGATCAGCCTGGCCGTCCGGTTCCTCGGCGGCTTCACGGTGGTCGCCGGAATCGCCATCCTGGCCGGGGCGGTCTCGGCCGGCGCCGGCCGGCGGGGCCGCGAGGTGGCGCTCTTGAAAACCCTCGGCATGACCCGCCGCCTGGTGATGGAGAGCTTCGCCGTGGAGTATGCCCTGGTCGGCCTCGTCGCCGGCGCCATCGGCACGGTGGGGGCGGTCGTCCTCGCCTGGGCGGTGGTGACCCAGGGCTTCGAGCTCCGCTGGGACCTCCCCGTGATCTCCCCCACGATCGCCCTTGTCGGGAGCATCGTCCTCACCGTCGTCGCCGGCCTGGCCGCCTCCGCCCGCGCCCTCGAACGGCGGCCGGTCGAGGTGCTGCGCGGCGAGTGAAGAGAACCCCCAGGCCATGGCCGCCAGAACGCTGGCGGCAAAGAGCGCCAGCCCGAAGGTCCAGCCCGCCGGCCGGTAGTCGAGGCGCACCCGGTGGTGCCCGGGGCCCACGGTGAAGCCGAGGAAGGCGTCGTTCACCTGCACCAGGGACGCCGGGCGATCGTCCACCGTGAGCCGCCAGCCGCGAACCAGGCTGACGCTCGAAGCGACCAGCCCCCCGGTCGGGGTGTCGACAGCGAGCGTGAAGCCGTTCGGAACCACCCGGGTGACGGTGACCGTGCCCTGCTGCGGCGCCGTGCGCTCGACAGGCCCCTGCGCCACCCCCACGGCGGCGAAGTCGTCGAGGTCCATCACCCGCAGCATCACCGCCACGTCGCTGCGCACCCATTCGGCGCTCGCCGGCAGGAAGAAGAGCGGCAGCGCCTCCGGGTTGCGCCAGATCCGTCCGCCCTGGAGATCGGCCTCGGGCACCCACGGTGGCGGCAGGTTGCGGCGATGCCGGGCGAGCAGGAACCGCACTCCCAGGAAGTCGAGGAATCCTTGCGGAAACTGCCGTCCCAGGAGCGAGAGAGCACCCCGGTCGTAGCTGCCGTTCAGCTGGCGGCCGACGAGCAGAGCGGCCTCGGCCGGCCGCATCGGGTCGTTGCCGCGCGGGTCCCAGAGGCCGTAGAGCGCCGCCAGATTCGGCATCAGGTCGTAGCCCTCGGCGAGGACGCGGAAGGGCGACGGGGAGCGTCGGCTCTCCGCCATGAGGTAGGCGACCGCCGGCGAAGGCTGCAAGTCGAAGCGCAGCGGTACCGCCGGCTGATAGCGGACGCCCAGGAGGGCGAGGTCGAGGGCGAGGCCGGCGATGGCGATGCGCGGAAACCAGGGGCGCAGGCGGGGGGCGAGGAGGGCGAGCAGCATCAGACCGATGCCGCACAGGGTCGCCAGCCACCAGGCTCGTTGCCAGACGGCATCCGGAGGCGGGAGCGCCAGGAGGCCGGCGGCGGCCGCCGCCAGGGCGATGGCGGCGGCGCTCCGGCCGCGGCGGGTCTCCCCCAGGCGCTCCAGCTGGAGGCCGGCGGTCAGGGCCACGGCGAGGACGAAGAGCAGCCGCAGCCGGGCGTGGGCGCCGTGCGCGAAGCCCGGCAGCGCCTGGACCGCGGCGTAGAACGGCGGGATGCGGAGCGCGGCCAGGAGGGCGGCGATCCCGCCGGCGAATCCGGCGATCCCGGCGATCCCGCGGCCACGCCCGGTACCGGCGGCACCGGCGACCGCCATCCCCGCGAGCGCCAGGGCCAGGGCCGACAGCCCGGCGTAGGCGCTGCACAGCTCGTTGAAATTCTCCGGCCCCTCCCAGTTCCGGTCGCGCGGGCTGCCGAAGACCAGGGGATCGACGAGCGGCAGGAGGAAACTGCGCTCGAAGGGCGGCGGTGCGATGCCTGTGGGGTTGGCGTCGACCGCCGCCATCCGCTCGCTTGCCGGCAGCTGCTCCAGGAAGGGCAGGAGGGCCGGGGCGGCGAAACCGGCGGCGAGCGCCGCGGCGCCCAGCCCCCGGACGAGGAACCGGATGCGTCCCGGCCGGAGGACGAGGAGGCCGGCGACCAGGGCCGCGGCGGCGAGGGCGCCAAAGGCCAGGGTCTCGGGATGGCCGGCGAGAGCGAGCCCGCTGGCGCAGGCGGTTAGACCGGCGATGCCGCCGCTACCGCCGCGTTCCTCCCGGCGGAGGAGCACCAGCCCGAGGAGCACCCCCGGTACCCAGGCCGCGGCCATGCCGAGCGGGTGGTAGGCCCAGACGATCGAGTAGGCCGAGAAGGCATAGGCCACGGCGCCGAACGTCGCCCCGGCCGGCCCCGCCCCCAGGGCCGCCAGCAGGCCGTGGGTCAGGAGCAGGGCGAGGAGCACCTGCCAGGCGATGGCGACGGTCAACCCGGAGAGGGTCGGCAGCGGCAGGGCCAGCAGGTGGAGGGGAGCGAAGGGGGCGGATTGGGCATTGGCGAGGAGCGGCTGGCCGGTCCCCAGCTCGTGCGCCCAGAGCGGCGGCACGCCCTGGAGGAGACGCTCGCGGACGAGGGCGTGGAACGGCAGCATCTGGAGCGGCACGTCGGCGAGCAGGCCGTTTTCCGGCACCACCTTCCCCTCGACCTGCTCCGCCCAGGGGCGCCACTGGTAGGCGATGTCGGTCGGCACCTGGAGGGCCGAACGGGAGAGCGGGGCGGCGAAGAAGGCGGTGGTGGCGAGCAGGTAGCCGGCCGCGGCGCGGCGGGAGATCTCGGGGCGCCAGGCGCGGACCAGGGCGGCGAGCAGGAGGCCGCCGGCGAGGAAGACCAGGAACACCATCGCAGGCGCCCCTCAACGGCCCTACTTCGCCGCCGGGGCCTCCGGCCGGTCGAGCAGTCGGGAGACGGTGACGAATTCGTAGCCCAGGGCGCGGGCCAGCGGCACCTCGGCGGCGAGGACGGCCAAGGTCGCCGGGTGGGGGTGGCCGATGGCGATCGCCGAGCCGCGCTTCTTGGCCACCTCCAGGGTGCGCAGGAACTGCTCGCGGACCATCTCCGGCCGCATGTCGGAGTCGAGGAAGACCTGGCGCTCGGCCGCCGGCACTCCCAGCTGGGAGGCCACCCGGTAGCCGACGCTCTCCGGGCTCGTCCGCGAATCGAGGAAGTAGAGCCCGCGTTGGGCGAGCACCCCGAGGACGGCGCGCATCGAGCGCTCGTCGGCCGACAGGCGGGAGCCCATGTGGTTGTTGACCCCGACCGCCCCCGGCACCGCGGCCAGGGCGTTCGCCGTGGCCTTCTGGAGCGCCTCTTTGTCCATGCCGTAGAGGAGGGCCCCGGGCCCCGGGTTCTCGCCGTTCTTCGGCTGCATGGGCAGATGGCAGAGAAGCTCGGCGCCGTACCGGTGGAGCGCCGCCACCACCTCCGGGGTCTCTGACTCGAAGGGAAGGACGGCGTAGGTGATCGGCACCCCGAGCCGGGCGAGGGTCGAGACGTCCTCGACGCTCCGCCCCAGGTCGTCGACGACGAGGGCGATCCGCACGCCGGCGACCGTCCCCGAGGCCGGCGGCGCCGGCGGTCTCGCCGGGGTCCTCTCGGGCGTTTCCGGCTCCTCCGGTTCCCCCCCCGACGCGAGCGCGGCAACCACCGGGACTGGAGAGGAGCGAGCCCCATCCTTGCCGACCGAGCGCGCGGGATGGTGGGGAAAAGCCGGGGAGGGGGCGGACGGGTGGGTGGCGGCGGGCGGCTCCTCCGCGACTTGGGAGACGTTCCGGCAGCCGAAGTAGAAGGCGGCGGCGCCGGCCGCGAAACCGAGCAGGAAGAGGAAGACCCCCGGCACCCGCGCGCTCCGGGGAGGGCGGGACGGGCGCCGGACCATCGGGCGTCGAGGCCCTTTCGTCATGCGAGCCGGATCAAGCCGCCTTCTTGGCGGGCTCCGCGTCCTCGCCCAGGAGCCGGTGGACGCCGCGCCGGAGGATCAGGTCGCCGATCGGCACGTCCTTTTCAAGATAGGTCCGCGACCGTTCGTCCACCAGGAGGTCGGGCTTCAGGGCCTCCTTGAGCGGCTTCTTGTCCGGCCCGGTGTAGAAGGCGTCGGTGAACAGCAGGCGGCCGCCCGAGGAGAGGTCGGCCACGGCCTGCCGGCCGGCGTGGCCGAAGGTCCGCTCGCCCACCAGCTCGGCCTTGACCTTCTGGCGCAGCACCGTGGCGAAGACCTCGGCCGCGCCCAGGGTGCCGCGGTCGACGAGGAGCACCAGCTTGCCCTGGAAGACGGGGGCCTCGCCGCCGGTGAAGCTCTGGATCGTGCTGCCGCGGCCGGAGAGCACTCCGAGATCGCCGCTGGTGAAGAGCTGGGCCACCTGGTAGGCCACCCCCGGCTCGCCCGCGGCCACGCCCCGGAGGTCGACGAGGAGCTTGCCCCCGGCGTGGGGCGACGCCTCGGCGAGCGCCTTTTTCACCTCGCCCGGGGTGCCCGGCGCGAAGCTCGGGATGCGCAGCAGGGTCGCCCCGTCCACCTGGGCGGTCGAGACCGGTGGCGGATCGAACGGCTTCAGGTCGAAGGTCGCCTGGACGGTCTCGCCGACCCGGAGCAGCTCGAGCGGCACGTGGGTGCCCGGCTGGCGGGCCAGGATCTCCTGCATCTCCCAGAGCGGCATCAGGCGGGTCGAGCGGCCGGCGATCTTGGCCACGATGTCCCCCACCTTGACGTTGGCCTGGGAGGCGGGGCTCCCTTTCTCCACCGCCACCACGTAGGCGACCCCGCGCTCCTTGAGCAGGGCGAGGCCGCTGTACCGGCGGCCCACCGACAGGGCCTGCTGGTAGCTCGCCACCTGGTCGGTCGGCACGTAGAGCGAGAAGGGATCGAGCGCGTCGGTCGTCCCGTCCAGGGCGCCGGACATCAGGGCCTGGGTGTCGGGCTCGTCGACATAGGCCTGCCGCACCAGCCCGAGGACCTCGGAAAACACCGAGAGGTACTTGTAGAAGGAGTCCTCCTCGGGCGCCTTCTCTTCCGCCGCGCGCAGGAGGGTCCCCGCCAGAATGGGCATGACCAGGGCCGCGGAGAGGACGAGGAACACGATGCGACTGCGATTCATAGATTTGCCTGCCGGTGGGAGAGGGTTCTCGGGATGGTTTTCCACGTGGGGTCTCGGGGCTTCCGGGGTAGCGGCGAAAGCTGGACCGCTAACTACGTAAGGTTACCATATCTTCCCGGCCGTCCTCTGGTTGCGCTATGGAGAGGGGAGCGGAGCGCGAAGGGATGGGAAAAACCGCCTAGAGGACCTCCTCGGCGATCTCGACGGCGTTCAACGCGCCGCCGCGGGTCAGGTTGTCCATCACCGCCCAGAGCCAGAAGCCGCCGGGGGTGGACAGCTCCTCGGCGACGGCGCCGACCAGGACCTTGCCCTGGGCGGCGGCGTCGATCGGTCCCAGGTACTGGGGTTTCTTCGCCAGCTCCAGGTGGGGCTGCTGGCCGAGGGTGCGGCGCAGCGACTTGGCGTCGGTGCGGCCGACGAAACGGACGTAGAGGCTGGCGGCCAGGGAGTGGAAAACCCCGCCCTGGAGCATCTGGAGCGAGACCGGGGGGTCGCCCGCCAGCACGGCGTGCAGCTGCTTCGACAGCGGCTCGGTGGGGGCCGGGGTGGGCAGCAGGTTGAAGGCGAGCTGGGTGCCGAAGATCGGCGTCGGCCGGCGCTGGGTCATGGTGAGGATCTGCCGGGTCTGCTCGAACAGCTCGTCGATCCCGGGGTCGCCGTGCATGGAGGCGGGCTGGATCACCGTCGCCACCGCCTCCTCGATCCCCAGGCCGCGCAGCGGGTGGAGGAGATGGGCGAGGAGGACCACCGCCGGGTGCGGCGAGAGGAGCACCCGGCCCTGGTCGGCGCGGCTGAAGTTGACCCCCGCGACAATCGGCGGCAGCGGCTGCCCGGCGATCGCCGCGTAGTCCTCAAGGTTGGCCGCCAGGACCACCGCCGTGGCGGTCTCGGGGAGCACGGCGAGGACCTGCCGCGCCTCCTCGTCCGTACCGCAGCAGAAGACGAGGTCGACCCCGGAGAGCCCGTCGGCGTCGGCGCGCAGGACGAGCGCCGCCGCGCCCGCCACCTCGGAGAGCGCGCCGACTTCCTCCTCGCGGGTGGTGAGCAGGCGGATCTCGCGCCACGAGCCGGGTTTGCCGACCAGGGTGTCGCGGACTTCCTTGCCGAGCAGGGTGGTGGCCTCGACGATGGCCAGGACGTGACTCATGGAAGTGGCCCCGAGGCGGGTCCCGGGGCGGGCTCCGCGCGCGGGCGCCGAGAGCGGATACGGGAGGTCAGATAGGAGAACGGCCCGGAGAGCACGAAGAGGACGGAGATGGCGAGGAAGGTGGCACGCGGCTCGAAGACGACGACGAGGATGATGGCGGCGACCGGGATGATGGCGCGGAAGCTCCAGCGCTTCTTCAAGTCGATCTTCTTGAAGCTGGTGTAGCGGAAGGTCGAGACCATGAGACTGCCGATGAGCAGCAGCGCCACCAGCATGAGGAGCTGCATCCACTCCCGCCACTCCGAGTCGGGAGAGAAGAAGAGGATGGAGCAGATCGTCCCGGCGGCGGCGGGAGCCGGGAGGCCGACGAAAAAGCGCGAGTCGACGACCCGGGTCTGGACGTTGAAGCGCGCCAGCCGGGTGGCGGTGCAGACGAGATAGAAGAAGGGGACGAGCCAGCCCACCCGACCCCACTCGTAGAGCCCCCAGAGATAGGTGAGGAGGGCCGGCACGACGCCGAAGGTGAAGACGTCGGCGAGCGAGTCGTACTCCTTGCCGAAGTCGCTCTCGGTGCCGGTCAGGCGGGCGATCCGCCCGTCCATCGCGTCCAGAATGGCGGCGGCGAAAACGAGCGCGGCGGCGAGCTCGAAGCCGAAGTGGATCTCGGTCGGGTGCGGGTCCTTAGGGAGAATGCCGCCGGCGCGCAGGCCGATGACGATGGCGTAGAAGCCCAGGAGGATGTTGCCGATGGTGAACAGGCTGGGGAGCAGGTAGGCGCCCCGGCGGACCTGGCGTCGCCGCCGTTCCGCCCGCTCCGTCCGGTCGGCCCCTGCCGCCGAGGCCGGGATCACGCTCCTCCTTCGGGTCTCGCCATGGGGGTCATCCCGTTCTTCACACGGTCTCCCTTCTTGACCAGAACCCGGTAGCCGGCCGGCACCAGGAGGTCGACCCGCGAGCCGAACTTGATCAAACCCATCGACTGCCCGCGGTGGACCTGGTCTCTCTCCTGCAAGTAGCAGACCACGCGGCGGGCGAGGAGGCCGGCGATCTGCCGTACGCCGACGAGATCGCCGTTCTCGCGCCGGATGACCGTCAGGTGCTTCTCGTTGACCTCCCCGGCGTCCTCCCGGAAGGCGGCCACCTTGCGGCCGGCGGCGTAGCGTGAGGCGATCACCTGGCCGCCGGCCGGGGTGCGCTGGACGTGGACGTCGAAGACCGAGAGGAAGGTGACGATCCGCTGGTGGCGCCCGGGACCGATCTCGCTGTCCTCGATCTCGTCGACCTTGGTGATGAGGCCATCCGCCGCGGCGATCACGACGCCGTCCTCGCCCGAGAAGCTGCGGCTCGGGTCGCGGAAGAAGAGGAGGACGAGGAGCCCGGCGAAGAGCAGCCCGGCGGCCCAGCCCGGGTGTCCGAGGGCGAAGAGCACTCCCGCCGCGAGGACGAAGGGGAGGACGAACGGCCAGGCTTCCCGGGCGAACTTCATCTACGCGGAGACCCGCGCCTCCCGGTGCATGCGGAGGATCTCCTCCATGCGGTCCTTCAAGGCCAGCTTGTGGAGCTTGATCTTCTTTTCTTCGATTTCGTCGTCTTGCGAGAGGAGGGATTTCTGATTGATCTCGTGGAGTCGCTGCTTGCAGGTCTGGTGCTCATCGTGCAAGCGGCGGAACTCCGCGTCCGTCTGGATCAGTTCCTCCTTGAGCTCATCCGTTATGGGCATGATTCAAGACCTCCTTGGGAAGTGGAATGCGCGAGCCTTCCGTCCTCGGGACGGGGGCGGGCGATGGATGGATAAGGGATGGCAGACGGTGGGCCCTCGGGGAGCCCTGGTGGCGGCGGGCGCTCACCGGCGGACCGATCCCCTGGCACCTTCCCGCCGGGAGGGCCGAACGGGCCGGGCGGGAGGTGCAAGCGAGGTGTGGTTGGCGTTCTGCATGCCTGCTGGAGACGAGGATAGCACCGCGCTCCAACCCGGTTCAAGCGCCGGTTCAAGCGATTGGATCAGAGTGGGGTCACCCGGCGGGCGTAGACCAGGGCGTCCGAGCCGTCCCGATAGTAGGCCCGGCGCTGTCCGACCGGCTCGAATGCCATCTCGTGGTAGAAGGCGATGGCCGCCGCGTTGTTGGTCCGCACTTCGAGGAAGCAGGTCTCGATCCCGCCGATGGCGTCCGTGCGCAGGCGCTCCAGGCCGCCGAGGACGAGGGCGCGGGCCACCCCCCGCCGCCGCTCGCCGGGAGCGACGGCCAGGCGGAGCAGCTCGGCCTCTCCGCCCCCCTTGCGGAAGCTGGCGTAGCCCACCGCCGGCAGCCCCTCTCCCCAGATCCCCACCAGGACCAGCGACTGGGGGTGGGTGAGCTCATAGGCGAGGAGCTCGCGCGGCCAGGGGTCGGGGAAGCCGATCTGCTCCAGCCAGGCGAGGCGCTCCAGGTCCTCCGTCCGGGCGGTGCGGATCAAGGGGAAGGGGAAGACCGAGGGTTGAGTGCTCATCTCTCCCCTCGGGCGGCGACCGCCGGCCGGGGCGCGGTGACGGCGGGCGGCCGGGCGTAGATCGGGACGGTCAGGAGCGCCGGGTCCCAGGCGGGGTCCCCCGGGGGAGGGAGAAGGGGGAGAGCGGCCGGGGCCAGGGGACCGGGCTCGACGAGACGGACGCCGGCCGGCCAGCCGGGGAGCTGCCCTAAGCGGGAGATCCCGAAGCCCACGATCGCGCCGGGGGCGAAGCGGGCGATCTCCGCTCCGGGGAGGAGCTCCATGCCCCGGCCCACCCCGCCGGTCCACTCCTCGACCGACCATTCGCCGCGCAGGGAGTCGACGGCGCCCAGGGCGTGCTCCGAATCCATGGCAGCGAGAGAGGCCAGCACCCGGAGGGTGGGGAGGGTGGTGGCGGGGAGGCCCAGGACCTGGTGGAGGCCGAGCACCGTGGCGAGGCCGATGCGCAGGCCGGTGAAGCTCCCCGGTCCGGCGAGGGCGACGAGGCCGGAGAGGTCGGCCACCGTGAGTCCCGCCTCGCGGAGCGTCGCGTCCACCATGGCGAGCAGCCGGGCCGAGGAGCGGGCGATCTCGGCCGAGCGCGCCGCGAGCACCGCGCCGGAGCGACCCACCGCGACGCTCACCAGGGGAGACCCGCTATCGAGAACGAGAACCGCGCCCGCCATGCAGCAGGAGTATAGCGAGCACGGTCGCGAAGGGGTCTGCAGAGCGGGGATGGGGGGGGCGGGGTCCGGCGTGGAGGGCAGGGCGGGCCCTCCGTTCGTAAACTTTGGCCGTAGAGAGGGCTGGGCGGGTCCCTCCCCCCTGGGAGGGGGCGGGTTGGATCAGGGGGGAGGTCAGGAGGGGGGCGCCTCGCCGTGCTTCAGCCTCCCCTCCAGCCAAGCCACCTCCCGCTCCCGCCGCCCGTACTCCGTCTCGTTGACGAGCCGCCGAGCCACCGTTACATGCGCTTGAGCCGCTGCGGCATCGCCCTGCTGGAGGTCGAGGCGCGCCCACTCCAGGTGGGCGTCGCAGGCGTGGAGGCGCATCCCGCCCCGCTCGGCGACTTCCAGGACCTCGGTGAGGTCCGCCGCGGCACCGGCCCGATCGCCCCGCAGGCGTTGCAATGCGGCCCGAGACAGGAGGCCGCGGGGGAGGTAATCCTCCTGCCCCGCCTGCCGCAGTCCCTCCACGGCGCGGTCCAGGTGCTTCGTGCCCTGGGCGAAGTCCGCCTCGGCCTCATCGCCTGGAGTCGCCGGCCCGCGGGCTGTTAGGGCCAGGCCGAGTTGCGCCCGGCCAAGGCTGAGTTGGTCGAGGGCGATGTCGAGGAGCCATCTGTTGCTCTCAGCGACCTTGATCGTTTGCTCTGCCCGCTCCTGCACCTCCCGGTACTCCTGGCTGAACCGCGGCGCCTCCTCCGGGGCCGCGGCGAGGCCGTCCAGCCCGGCCCCGTCCTCCGGCTCCCCGTAGCTCAGCAGCAGGTCGCAGTATCGATAGCCCGCCAGCGAATAGAGCCGGGGGTACTCGGGTTGCTGCTCCGCCTGCATCGCCTCGGCCCCGCGGAAGGCCTCCGCGCTCTCCTCCCACCGGCCCGCCTGGTGCAGGGCATTGGCCTGTGTCGCACGACTGACCAGCCGCATGAAGGCATCGCCGCTGCGGTCGGCCAGAGCGACACACTGTTCCCCGAAGGCCACGGCCGACCCTATCTCCCCCAGGGTCAGGGTCAGCTCGCTGAGGTTGTTGGCTCCGATGGCGGCACTCGACCAATCCTCCAGAACGCTGCACCTCTCCAACGCGGCCTGCATCGGCGGGACCGCCTCCGCCAGCCGGCCCAGCGCGCGCAGGCAGAAGGCGGCCTCGTTGAGGACGAACGCCTGAGCCGCTGCGGTGAGGCGGGCCGAGGGCTGATCCCAGGTGCGATCGAAGAAGCTCGCCAGCGCCGCTAGTTCCGAGCCGAAGGCCGCGAGTTTGTGCCAACTGAAGTGCTCCTTTTCTCGTAGGATCCGCCGCACATAGACCTCATCTATCGCCTCCTGCTGCCGCCCCGCCCGGCAGCCGTGGACCACCGCGGTATAGAGCGGCTCCATCGCCTCCAGCGTCTCGGGAAACTCCTGTGCCACCCCCTTCAAGTATTCGTAGAGTCGCAGGTTCCCCTCTTGCCATGCTTGCGGCCGTTCTCTCTCCAGTTCCTCCTGGAAATAAACTCGCACCAGAGGATGGGCGTCGAGGGAGCCCGGCTGCTGGGGATCGGCCGGCAGCAAGAAACGGTGCTCCCGAAGGCTCGCCACCGACCATTGCCACTCCTCCTCCGAGAGCTCGACAAGCGGCTCGGTCAATCCTGGGATCTCCGGTTTCGTCCGCAGGGCCGCCAGGGCATCCTTCGCAGCCGGTCGATCGAACAGCCCCAGAAGGCGGAGGACAGCCAGCTCCCTCCCCTCCCCCAGCCAGCCGGCGTAGGCCTGGATCACTCGTAACGCATGTCCCCCCTGCCGCTCGTCCGCCTGGCCCAGATGCACCTCCTTTCGCCGCCGCACGTCGCCCCCGTAGGCTCGACCGAGGTAGTTCCCGAAGAGCGTCAGCGCTAGGGCATGGTTCCCCAACTCCGCGGAGGCGGCCCGCAGCTCGGAGTCTTTCCCCTTCACCCCGAGTTGCCGCAACAGCTCCGCTCCTGCCTCCGAGGACAGGGTCTCCAAGTCCACCTGCGGTGCGGTTTTGGGGAACCCATCCAGATCGGCGATGCGCTCCCGGGTGGTGACGACGCAGAGGCCGGGGTTATCCCCGGCCAGAGACTTCAAGAGGGCAGCCAGACCCGGGTCCTTGAGCCGGCCGGCCAGGGGGTGGCCCGGCGGATGCTGGAGAGGCTCGACGCCGTCGAGCACGAGCAGGGTCTTCTCCCGACGGATCAGCTCGGCCAGCCGTAGCCCGCGGTCCCGCGGCGCGCCGGCGGTGGGATCAGGGTCCCCGAAGAAGCGCAGGGCGTGATCGAGGAACCGGTCCGCCGAGGTGATGCGCTCTTCGGTGCCCTGGCTGTAGAACGACCAGTCGAGCACCTGCAGGGCGCTGCGCCAGCCGGCCTGGGCCATGCGGTCGAGCCACTGCGAGAGCAGAGCCGATTTCCCCACCCCGCCGAAGGCCACGAAGGTCAGCACGTGGACGCCCGGGTCCTTCCACGCACGGTCGAGTCGGGCGAGCTCCGCCTTCCGGCCTACGAAGTGCGGACCGGTGATGGGCAGACGGCCGATGTCGAGGTGAGGGGCGTGAGGAGCGGGGGTTTCCCTGGACGGTGGCGCCCCCCTCCTGGCCTCCCCCCTGACCCAACCCTCCCCCTCCCAGGGGGGAGGGACCCCCCGCCCAGCGGCCTTCGCAATGGCCTCGCAGATCGACTTCAAAGCACCATCTCGCGCCGCCCCGCGCAGAGCGCTGAGCGGACGCCGGACATCATAGAGCGCCTGGATGTGCTGCAAAGCCGTCTGTTCGTGGAGGCACGGGGAGACGAGGGCCCAGAGAATTTGCACATGGCGTTGCCGCGCGGCGTCGATGAAATAGGGCAGCTCGATGTTGACGATGAAGTCCGAGGCCAGGAAGTGCTTGCTGACCAGCAGGACAGCCACCCGAGCGGAGTCCAGCGCGGCTTCGATCTCCTCCCTCCACTGCTGACTCGGCTTGATCTCGCCGTCCCACCACATCTGGACGGCTCCGGTCCGCACCACCGGGGCCAGCATGGTGAGGAGATTCACCAGCCACTTCTTATCCTGATGGCTGTAGCTGATGAAGACCGCGGGGTGGTCCGGCCCGTTGCTCGCGTTCGGCGGCATTTGAAGGAGGATTGTATCCCGGCCCTCCGGTACAATCTCCCGCTATGCCCGAGCTTCCCGAGATCGAAGTCCTCCGCCGCAGCCTGGAGCCCCACCTGGTGGGGGACACCATCGAGCGCACCGAGGTGCGCGATCCGCGCCTGCGGGTGCGGGTACGGCCGGACGATCTTGCCCGGCGGGTGAACGGGCGCACCGTCCTCGCCCTGGGGCGGCGGAGCAAGTACCTGCTGATCGAGCTCGAACGGGGAGAGACCCTGGTCGTCCATCTCGGGATGAGCGGCCGGCTGACTCTCGTGCCGGCGGCGACCCCGACCGAGCCGCATGAGCACGTCGCCTTCTATCTCCGCTCGGGGACTCGCCTGCGCCTGCGCGACCCGCGCCGTTTCGGCATGGTGCTCGCGCTGTCGACCTCCCGGCTCGCCGCGAGCCCCCACTTCGCCGCCCTGGGGATCGAGCCGCTCGCCCCGGGTTTCAGCGGCGCGGCGCTCGCCGCGTCGGCGGCCGGGCGGCGGGGGCCGGTCAAGAGCTTCCTCATGGATGCCGGCGTGGTCGTCGGGGTGGGGAACATCTATGCCACCGAATCGCTCTTCCGCGCCGGCATCCACCCCACGCGCTCGGTCTCCCGCCTCTCCGCGGCGCGCTGGGAGCGCCTCGCCGGGGCGGTGGTCGAGGTCCTCTCCCAGGCCATCACCCAGGGGGGGACGACGCTCTCCGACTTCGCCGACGGGGAGGGCAACAGCGGCTACTTCCAGGTCTCGCTCGCCGCCTACGGCCGGGCGGGGGAGCCCTGCCCTGCCTGCGGCACCCCCATCCGGCGGATCGTCCAGTCCGGGCGGAGCACCTTCTACTGTCCGCGCTGCCAGCGCTGACATAGAATCCCGCCCGTGCGGACCATCGAGGACTTCCTCGTCCATTTCAGGCGGCAGCGCGACTGGACCCACTCGCTCGTCGCCGTCGTCCGCGAGGAGCTCGGGATGCCGGCTATACCGGGATGAAAGACTGGGATGAAAGCCTGAAATGACGAGGATCAGCCTGCCGCGTTTCGACACCCCCTCCGGGCCGCGCCCCTGCATCCTCGGGGTGGCCGGCGGCACCGGCTCAGGGAAGACGACCGTGGCGCGGGCGATCTTAGAAGCCGTGGGCCAGCACCGCATCGCCTTCCTGGAGCAGGACAACTACTACCGGGACATCGAGTGGGGGAGCGAGGCCGAGCTCCTGCACCACAACTTCGACCACCCGGGCGCCCTCGACAACGACCTGCTGATCGAGCACGTCACCGCGCTCCGGGCCGGGCGGCCGGCCGAGGTGCCGATCTACGACTTCGTCCGCCACCGGCGGACCGACAAGACCCGGCGCGTCGAGCCGCGGCCGGTCGTCCTGCTCGAGGGCATCCTCCTTTTCGTCGAGCCCGGCCTGCGCGACCTGCTCGACTTCAAGGTCTACGTCGATACCGACGCCGACATCCGCCTCATCCGCCGGCTCGGCCGCGACATGGCCGAACGCGGCCGTTCGGTCGACGACGTCCTGCGCCAGTATCGCGAGACCGTCCGCCCCATGCACCTGGAGTTCGTCGAGCCCTCGAAGCGCTGGGCCGACGTCATCATCCCCGAGGGTGGGGAGAACCGGGTGGCCCTGGAGATGGTGGTGGCGCGAGTGGAGCAGCTCCTTGCCTAGCTGGGTCCTCCAGGTGAACGCCCACTTCGAGGCGGCCCACCACCTGACCTCCTACCAGGGCGCCCCGGAGCCGGTGCACGGCCACAGCTGGCGGGTCGAGGCGATCCTCGAAGCGGCGGCGCTCGACGGCGAGGGGATGGGCTTCGACTTCGTGGCGGTCAAGACCACCTTGGCCGAGCTGGCCGCCCGCTTCGACCACCGGCACGTCAATACCGTCCCCCCCTTCGACCAGCTGAGCCCGACGACCGAGCGCCTCGCCGCCTGGTTCTATGCAGAGCTGTCGCGCCGCCTGCCGGCAGCTCCCCTGACCGGCGTGACGGTCTGGGAGGGGCCGGACTGCTCGGCGACCTACCGGCCGTGACGCTTGACACCCACCCGCGCCATGGCTAGCGTTCCCTCACCCATGAAGGCCCCCACCCGTGCCCTCTCCCTCGCCGCTCTCGGGCTTTTCGCCCTGGCCTGCGGCAAGGCGACGCCGGTGGCGCGGCTGGAGGTGCAGCCGCAGCAGTTGACGCTGGGCTACCCCGACATCCAGCTCCTCCACCTCTCCTGGGAGCCCGAATCCGCCCTCGACCCGGCGGCCGGCACGCCGACCGTCTTCGTCCACCTGCTCGACCCCCACGGGCGGATCGTGCGCACCTACGACCACCCCTTCCCCGGCCCCTGGCAGGAGGGGACGCCGGTCGCCTACGACGTCAAGGTCTTCCAGTCCGCCCTGGCGGCGCCGCTCCCCCCGGGGGCCTACACCCTGAGCATCGGCCTCTACGGCAACCGCAGCGGCCAGCGCTGGCCGCTCGACGTGGCGGCGCAGGATTTGAAGCGCCACGAGTACCAGGTGGCGAAGGTTCAGGTCCCCGCCGCGGGGCACGGCCCGCGCTTCTCGTTCTCCGGCCCCTGGCTGGCCAGCGAGTCCGGGGGGAGCCGCCAGATCCTCGCCCGGCGCTGGCTCGACGGCCCGGGGGTCCTCCGCGTCCAGGGGCTCTCCGGCCCCGGGAGCCTCTGGCTGGTGATCCGGATTCCGGCGGGCGACGGTCCGGCCGAGAAGCTGGTGTTCGACGGTCCGTCGAACGCCCCCTCGGTCGTGGTCAGCGCCAGCTGCAACGGCGGGGTGGAAACCGGCATCTCCGGCACCGGCAGCCACGAGATCGAGATCCCGGCCGAGGGGGCGGCCAACGGGAGCTGTGAGATCCACCTGCGGCCCAACTTCCACCTGCGCAAGGCGGGGCTTCCCGGCACCCGCTCGATCGCCCTGGAGAACGTCGCCTGGACCCCGGCCGGAGCCGCTCCCCCCTCCCCCCCGCCCGACGAGCCCGATTCCCCGACCGCCCCTGCGCCGGTCAACTGAAACGCTACTTCGGCGGCTTCGCCGGCGCGGCCGCCTGGAGCGGCACGGCGAGGCGCGTCTGGACCGGCAGCCCCGGCACCTTGTCCAGAGGCGTCGTGACCTCGGCGCCCCCCTCGTTCTTCACCTCCACCCAGCGCGCCTCGTCGAGCGCCACCTCCACCCGGAGCTGGCCGTCCTTGGGCAGCGGCCGGCGGGTCTCGGTGGTCCAGAAGTTGAAAAGCCGGACTTCGCCCACGGTCCCGGGATCGACCGTCTGCAGATAGGTCTGGCGCTGGTAGACCGGGACCGGCTCGCCGTTGATCCGCACCGTAAAGGCGAAGACCGAGGCTTTCTTCGTGCCACCGTTCTTGAGCTTGACCCGCAGCTGGCAGAGGGTGTCCGGCCCCGGATGGGCGGGGCGGATCTCGACCGACTCCAGGGCGAGGGGTGACGCCGGCTTGCCGGCCGGTTTCTCGACGGGTTTCTCGGCTGGTTTCTCCGCCGGGGGCGGCGCCCCCTGCCCAGCCGCCGGGCCGGCGAGAAGAGCGAGGAGGGAAAGCAGGAGGGAGGGAGCGTTGAGTCGTTTCGGCACGGTGGCACCTCGGGATGGGATCTTAGCGTACCCCTCGGCCTGCAGCCGTCGTCGGGCCGGCCGGAATCCCTCCGGGAGCATCCCGAATCCCTCCGGCCGCTGCCGAAACTCCTCCGGGCGCTTCCCGACCGTCTCCGGGAGGTTCCGGATTCCCTCCGGCCGCTTCCGGACGGTCTCCGGGAGGTCCCGAAATCTCTCCGGACCCTTCCCGACCGCCTCCGGGGGCTTCCGGAATCCCTCCGGGAGGTTTCAAAAACTCTCCGGGACCTTCCAAAAACTCTCCGGGAGCTTCCAGACGCTCTCCGGAC
>Ga0137403_10000277_pt1 | contig 65643 bp, 89 predicted proteins | sample CZOMad2_1_16fung_FD_122057 | JGI IMG/M metagenome (GOLD analysis project Ga0137403, IMG submission 122057) | Vadose zone soil fungal communities from Angelo Coast Range Reserve, California, USA - CZOMad2_1_16fungal (Hybrid Assembly) | ecosystem: Environmental > Terrestrial > Soil > Vadose zone...
ATCGAGCAGCTGATCCTGACGGTCAACGTGGCGCTGCGGCGCGAGCTCGCGCAGCTCGAGTGGTTCACCGCCGGCACCGTCCCCGACGCGATCGTGTCGACGCCGAAGGAGTGGGGCGACGAGGCCACGCGGCGTTTCGACGAGTGGTGGCAGATCGCCATGGGGTCGACCGAAGACCGGCGCCGCATGCGGTTCATCCCCGAGGGCCAGGTGACGGTCCTCAAGCCGCCGCCCCTCAAGGACGAGTTCGACGAGTGGCTGGCGCGGGTAATCAGCTGGCTGTTTGACCTGCCCCCGACCTGGGCGGTCAAGATGACCAACCGGAACAGCGGCCAGGTGCAGGCAGAGACGGCGACCGACGAGGGCACGATCCCGTACATGCTCTGGTTCGCGGACTTCATGGACCAGGTGCTCGAGATCGGCTGGGACGCCGCCGACCTGATGTTCGTGTGGCAGGACGTCCGCGACCAGGATCCGGTCAAGCAGGCCACGATCCACCAGACGTACATCAACTGCGGCGCGATGCTGCGGAACGAGGCGCGCGAGGACCTGGGCCTCGAGCCGATCGAGGGCGGCGACGTGCCCACGATCACCGCGGGCCACTCGGTGATCCGCCTGCAGGACGTCGTCGACCCGCCCGCGCCGGTGGTGGTGGCGCCCGGTGAGCCGGCCGCCAGCGCCCGGGGTACGGGGGCTGCGGGCGCGCCGGCCGCCGGCGCCGCTGCGGCGGCGGGGAAGGACAAGGGCAAGGGGAGCAAGGAGGGTAGCGGGACGCGCGAGCCGACCGTGGCCGCGATCGCCACCGCCCCCGTCGGCTTCCTGCTGACCACACCCGCCGGCGACCCGGTCGCCGCGGCTGCCCCGCGGCTCGGGCTCGCCAAGGTGACGGCTGCCGACCTGACGCGCACGCAGCGCCAGCGCCTGGCGGGCCGCAGTCGCAACGCGCCCGCGACCCGGAAGCTCCGCCGCCAGCTGCGCGACCACGTGCAGGCGGCCTTTGCGGTTGTGCTGCCCCAGGTCGTCGACCAGGTCCTGGGGCACGTGGCCAAGGCGGTGCTGGCGCACGCGCTGCGCCCCACCCTCACCAAAGCCGAGGAGGACGACGCGGCACGGATCGCCCGCCAGGTCGACGCGGTGCTGGAGGCCCTGGACCTGACCGGCTTCACCGTCCTCATGGATCCCGCCGCGGCCCTGCTGATCGAGGTGGCGCTGCGCGGCGCAGTGCAGGGCATGCTCACCGTGCAGGCACTCGCGCCCGACGCCGACCAGGTCGCCGTGCCGGCCGACGACGTGCGGACCTGGGCCGCGGCGCGCGCGGCCGAGCTGGTCGGCAAGCGCGTGTTGCCCGACGGGTCGGTGATCGACAACCCCGACGCCGAGTATGCGATCACCGACACCACGCGCGACATGCTGCGCGCCGCGATCGCCGGCGTGTTCCAGGATGGCACCGACAAGGCCACGTTCACCGCCGAGCTCGAGGCCAGCTACGCATTCAGCGAGGACCGCGCGGACCTGATCGCGCGGACGGAGATCAGCAACGCGCTGGTGGGCGGCAATATGGCCGGCTGGCGCGCCAGCGGCGTGGTGACGGGCAAGGAATGGGTGCTGTCCGACCTGCACGCGGTGGCGGACGAGTGCGACGACAACGCGGCAGCGGGCGTGATCGGCATTGACGAGGTGTTCCCCAGCGGCGACGACCAGCCGGGGGCGCACCCAAAATGTGAGTGCGACCTGATCCCCCACGTGGGGGACGATACGGCCGCCACGGGCGGCGAGGAGGGGTAGCAACCATGGCGAAGCGCAGGGGCAGCAGGTGGGGGCGGGTGCTGGTGCTCGACCTGGCGCTGGTGCTGGGCGGTGCGGCGATCGCGTCCGCGTGGCCGCTCGTGTCGGCCGGCCACGGGTCGGTCAGCCAGCGGCCGTCGTGCACGGTGGCGATCCGCGGGCTGTCCTACAGCGCGCGCGACTGCAAGGCCGTCGACTGCAGCAAGGGCCACGGCACCTGGCAGTGCGACCAGGTGTGCACGGCGACCGGCTGGGTGTCGGGGCTCTGCGTGTCGAGCGCGGGCGTGGTGAGTCTCAATCCGACCACAACCACGACGACCGCGGCGCCGACGACCACGGTGACCACGACCTCGTCGACGACGACCACGACCTAGCCGCAGGCGGGTCTGCGGGCGCTCGCAGGGGGCGCGTGATAGGGGAGACACCGGAGCAGCAGCCGCGGGGAGCGGGGAGGGTGTGACGATGGGGTGGATGCGGACAGCGCGACGGGCGGCAGTGCTGGCGCTCGGCGCACTCGGGCTCAGCGCCGGCATGGTGCGTGCCGGCGCCTTCCCGGTGATCACGCAGCCGCCGGCCAACGGCGCGGCCGGGGATTACGAGATCATCAACGGCAGCTGTGCCGTGCCGCCGTGCGAGGGCGGATCGTTCTCGCTCATGGCCAGCGACAGCCCGGTGCTGCTAACCGATTGCACCGGTACGTGCCGGGTCACGCTGGTATGTCGGCCGCCCCACTTCCAGCACGATATCCTCGTGGCCGACTCGGGCACGCTCACCGACGCCGTCGGGGCGCCGGTGCCGATCCTGACGGCCTGCCCTTACTTGTTCCGGCGGATCACCATCTGCACGGCGGGCACCTGCAAGGTGCGCGCGCGCGTGCTCGAGATCCGGGGGAACTGGTAGCCATGCGGCCGCGCACGACGCTCGCTCTGGCGCTGGTCCTCGGGCTCGGGCTGTTCGCGCTACGGCTGGCGACGGATCTGGGCCAGTCGGACAGCGAGGCGCAGTACAATCGCAACGCGGGGGGCAGCGGGGGCAATGGTCCGACCGGGCCGACGGGGCCGACCGGCGCCACCGGCGCGACGGGACCTACTGGCGCGACCGGGGGCGCGGGCGCCACGGGCCCAACCGGACCCACCGGCCCGACGGGGAGCACGGGGGCGACGGGACCGACAGGCCCCGGATTGCTAACGACCCCATTCGCGACCCCCTTCGGGCCGGCACAGGTGGCGACCTCCGCGATGGTGGGCGGCGAACTCTGCGTCTGCCAGTTGGGGGTAACGCCGCCGCACGCCGGGATCGACAGGGTTGGGCTGGCCATGTCTCAGGTGGGGGGCGGCACCGTCAGCGAGGTTGGCGTGTTCTCCCTCAGCGGCGCGACGCGCTATGTGCGGGCCTCGCTGCGGCCCGTCCCGATCGGCGACGGCGGCCCCGCGGTGCTTGCAGCGATGGCCCCGGTAGGCGTCGGGACGGACGGGAGCGGCAACCTCTACATCGCGGACGTTGCGCTGAACGGCATCCGTCGCGTGGATCACGCAACCCAGACCATCACGAGCATCGCGGGACAGCCACCCACCTCGGGCTTTGCCGGGGATGGCGGCGTGGCGACGAGCGCCTTGCTGAGGACCCCGACGGACATTGACCACGATGGCAGCGATTTTTACCTGGTCGATCAGCAGAAGCTCGTCCGGAAGATCGATGGGGGCACGGGCATCATCACGACGGTGGCGGGCGACCTCGCGGCGAGCGACTGCACAGGCGTCGGCGGCCCGGCAACGAGTGCTGGTCTCGAACTGATCGAGGACGTGGCTCGCGATAATACGACGGGCGACCTCTACATCGGCGGCCAGGGGTGCCACGTCGTCTATCGAGTGGACGGCACGACCGGCACGTTGACCACGGTCGCGGGGACGGGGACGGGCGGCTGTACCGGCGATGGGGGACTCGCCACGGCGGCGCAACTGAGCACGCCCTGGGGGGTGATGTTCGCGGCCAACGGGGATATCTATGTGGTCGATCCGGGCTGCCACGGTGTCCGGCGGATCGACCACACGACCGGCATCATTGCGGCCTTTGCGGGCACGGGGACGGCGGGGAACAGCGGCGACGGCGGGCTGGCAACACTGGCGCAGCTGGACGTCCCGTATGCGATCGGTCGGAACAGCGTGGGGGATATCGGGATTATCGACGCAGCCGCCGCGGTCCTCCGTCTCGTCGACCACACGACGGGCATCATCACCACCCTTGCAGGCACGGGCACGGCCGGATTCTCCGGTGATGGCGGAGCCGCCACGGCGGCGCAACTGACGAGCCCGCAGTATGTGACCTTCGACAGCGCGGACAACGTGTTCATCGCGGACTTCGGCAACCACCGCGTCCGGCGGATCGACCAGGGAACGGGCATCATCACCACGGTGGCCGGGAGCGGGCTCAGCGATCCCTTCGGGAGCGGGCTGACGGTCGCCAACCTCGACGCCTCGGCCCCCGTGCCCGGGGGCCCGATCTGGTGGTGCGAAGGCGGCGACGCGCCCGGCGGGACGCTGGCGAGTCCGCAAGGCGACCAAATCGGCCGCGCGTCGCCGCAGCTAGGGCCGCCGACGGCCTACTTCACGGCGAGCTGCCCTGGCGGCACGATGCCGGCGACGATCACGCCCCCGAGTCCACTCACGCTGAGCAATATCGACGCGCTGTCCCAGGTGCTTCCCCCTGCGATCAGCTTCATCCGCGTGCCCTGACGAGAGCCGCTGACCCACGCCGACGCGCCCCCACGACGAGCAGGATATGAGGGTAAGCCAAGGGCCGTGCGAGACTACGCTGACCGAGAGGTTTGCTAATCCCGACTGCCGATGTGCGACGTACCCCGGAAATCTCGGACCCTGCGCGGCGTACGAGCGCGGGGGCAGCGGGCGTTGTGTCTACTGCGACCACGATGCTGACTGTCACGAGCAGCTTGGGCGGATGACCCCCACTACACAGACTCCCCGCACGGGGTTCCGGCCACCGGGGTGATCCCGTGCCGGACGGGACCCTACCGGCCAGCCTGACCAAGCACTGCCCGGGCTGCGCACAGCGTGGTCGCGTCGCTGACGTCCCCCTGTCCGCCTTCGGCGCCGACAAGCGCAGCCGCGACGGCCTGCAGGTCCGGTGCCGCCGCTGCCGGAACGAGTCCCATGCCACCCGTCAGCGCGGCGCGCGCGAGGACCAGGTGCTGGCCCGCCTCCCGCCGGAGGAACGCCTGCGCGTCGCGCGGCTGCGCGAGCAGCGCGACGAGCTGCTGCTGGCGCTCCTCGGGCTCGAGCACCGGGTGAGCCAGCTGGAGGCCGCGCGCGGCCCCAGCCCCTTCGCCGGCGGCGTGTCTGACGTTCCCCTGGACCCGCACCTGCGCCGGGTCGAGCGCGCGCGGCGCGCCGAGGCCGACACCGGGGGCGAGCCGGCGCTGTTGAAGGGCTGACCGGGGTGCCGATCCCCCCGGGCGTCTATCCCTGCCAGCTGGCCGCCGCCCAGCTGGGGGCAGCGCCGGCAGCGCCGGCCACCCCGCCACCGGCCCGCGGGCACTTGATCACCAGCCGCCCGCTGCGCCCCGGCGACGCGTCCGCCCACCTGGTGGCCGTCCTGCGGCGCTTCTCGCCCGCCGATCAGCAGGCGATCGTCCACGACGTGCTGGCCGCGCTGCGCCCGGGCTGGGTGCAGGACCGCCGCGGCTAGCCGCGCCCGCGGCCCGGTGCGTCGTCCGTGCCGGTTTGCGGCACTGCCACGCATCACAGCAAGGCACGTGGCCAGAGTGTCCACCGCTGTCAGCGCCGATACCGTCCTGGCTGACGCCGCGGCGGCCGCACGCGCGGCCCTGGCCGCCGCGGCACCGCCCCTGCGCCTCTTCATCCCGCTCACCAAGGTCGACCTGGTCAAGCGGGAGGTGTGGGGGATCGCGGCCGAGGAGCGGACGGACAAGTCGAAGCGCGAGAAGATGGACTATGCGTCGAGCAAGCCCTTCTTCCAGGCGTGGTCGGACGGTCTCGCCGCCGTCACGGGCGGCATGTCGCTCGGCAACGTGCGGGCCATGCACCAGCCGATCGCCGCCGGCCGCCTGATCAGCCTGCTCTTCGACGACGCCAACAAGCAGGTCCACGTCGGGGCGCATATCGTCGACGACGCCGAGTGGAACAAGTGCGCGCAGTGGGTCTACACCGGCTTTTCCGTCGGCGGCTCGTACGCCGCGCGCTGGGCCGACCCCGACGAGCTCGGGGTGGTCTGCTACACCGCCAACCCCTGCGAAATCTCGCTCGTCGACAACCCACAGATGTGGGGCGCCAACTTCACCGTGGTCAAAGCGGACGGTGCCACCGAGCTGCGCAAGTTTGCGAGCGCGCCGGCCGAGCGGCTGGCCGAGCTGATCAAGGGGTACGCCGACGGCATCCCCACCAGCCAGCTGGCACAGTCGATCGCGCACCATATCGACACGGCCAAGTACAACGCGACGCACGCGGCGTCGCATGCCGAGGCGGCGGTCACGACCGTGACGGAGCTCGAGGACCTGGCGCGCGCCGCGATCCCCGCGGTCAGCGCGCACCTGGCGGCGCTCGACGCCGCCCGCACGGCCGGGGCAACCGCCGTGGGGAAGGGGGCGGGCAGCATGCGCACCGCAGCGACCGCGACCGACCTGTACAAGGGCGGCGACGGCAGCGGCGACTACGGCACGGCCGACGAGGCGGGCTATGCCGACCCGGGGTACCAGGACGACAAAAAGCCGCGGTACCCGCTGAAGGAGGGGGGTAAGCTCTCCCCGAAGCGGATCCGGGCGGCGTTCAGCTACATCAACAAGCCGACCAACGCCGCCAAGTACTCGACCAAGCAGGCGGCCGCGATCAAGGGCAAGATCGTGCGGGCCTGGAAGGCCGCGATCGACGCGGACGGGCCGCCGAGCGCGCAGAAGCTGGCGGCGGTGTACCCGCACAACGCCGCGGTACTCGCCAAGGTCGCGCACACGGGCGGCCTGATCAAGACCCTGTGGGACGTCGGCCGGCTGGCCGAGATCCTGCAATCGCTCGACTGGATGTGCGAGTCCCTGGAGGCCGAGGCGGACAGGGAGAAGGACGACAGCCCCGTGCCCGGCGCGCTCGCCGCGATCATCCAGGCCCTCGGCAACGTGCTGGTGGTGATGACGGCCGAGGAGGTGAGCGAGCTCGACGCCTTCGACGACGACGAGGTGGCCGAGGGTGTCGCCACGGCCGCCGGGCTGTTCGGCACGCTGCGCAAGGTCGACGCGTACAAGGGCATGCGGAAGCGCGTGCAGAAGGTCCACGACATGAGCATCGAGATGGGCGCGGCGTGCGCGTCCATGGACAAGGTCGCAACTGCCGCGGCGGGTGCCGCCGCGCCTACACGGTTGGAGGTGGAGGACATGGACGAGGCGGGCCTGGCGAAGGCAATGGGCGCGCTGCTGGGTGGCCCCGACGGGCTGCTGACCAAGGCCGTCAATGACGGTCTGACGGCAGTGGTCAAGCCGCAGCTGGATGCGCTGACCAAGGCGCAGACGGATCAGGCGGCGGTCGTGACGGCGCTGGCAGCGACGGTGACGGCGCAGGGGACGCTGCTCGAGAAGGTCGCGGGCAGGCCGGCCGATCCGGGCGCGGCACCGCACACCGGCGCGGCGCCGGTGGTCACGGTCGACAAGCCGGCCGAGGTGGCGGCCAATGCGGGCGCCGCGGCGGCGGCCGCGCTGACGGTGGTACCGACGCGCAAGTCGGCGCGCGAGCTGGCCAAGATGAGCGCGCAGGAGCGCGACGACTACGGCATGGACCTGCTCAAGGGCAAGTTCACCGGCTGCGACGGGCCCGGCATGCCCGGCCGCGGCGCGATGAAGCACGAGGGGCCGCTACCGCTGATGGGCCGCCAGGGCCCGGGCGGGATCGCCACCCCGGGCGTGGGGGCCATCTAGGGGCACAGGAACCTAGGATCTAGGTCGCTAGGCGCTAGCGACCGCGGCAGCATCGACACACGCGACACGACAGCGCCGCTGCATTGGGCAGGGGCGGAGGAGGAGGAGGCGGGGACCATGGCAATGCAACCGGCGCTGGATCCACAGATCCGCCAGCTACAGGCACTGCTGGCGACGCTGCCGCCCGACGTACTGGCCAAGGCCACGTACGGGCTGAGCGGGAGCCCTGTCACGGGGCTGACGTACTACGACCTGGAGGAAGAGGCCAAGGTGTTCGTGCCCGAGATCACGCCGCTGGTCGGCCTGATCCCGCGCGTCAAGGGCAAGGGCGGCACGGCCACCAACTGGCAGGTGATCACGGCCCTCAATAGCGACCGTCTGCCCATGGGCGTCGCGGAGGGGGCACGCGGCGGGGTCATGGACATCCAGACCAGCCGGCAAACGGCGCCGTACGCCACCATCGGGATCGAGTCCAGCCTGACGTTCGAGCAGGACCTGGCCGCGATGGGATTCGAGGACATGAAGGCCCTCTCGACCCGCAACCTGCTGCAGGTCGCGCGGATCGGGGAGGAGGCCCTCGACGTCGGCGGCAACCTCGACGTGGTGCTCGGCACCACGCCCACGGTCGCGGGCACGCCCAGCAACACCGGCGGCACGCTGACCAACGCCCACGGCGCCTACCACGTGCGCTGCGTCGCCCTGACGCTGCAGGCGTGGCGGCGCGCGACCATGGTGAAGGGCGTCCCCGTCCAGCACACCTACACGCTCGGCAACGGGGTGTCGCAGACGGTCAACGGCGGCGCCGCCAAGGTATCCGCCGATGCCACGGTCACGATCGCGGCCGGCACCACCGGCAGCGCCGACCTGATCGTCACCGCCGTGCCGGGTGCCGTCGCCTATGCATGGTTCGCCGGCGACAACGCGACCACGACCTGCCTCCTGTTCGCCATCACGACGGTCAACGAGGTGCTGCTGACCGATCCCCCCGGCGCGATCATCGCCGCGTCCGGCTTCGCCACCGCGGTCGGGACCAACTTCGACACCGACCGGTCGACCAATGACCTGGTCTACAACGGCCTGATCAGCATTATCAGCAAGGCCGGCAGCGGCAGCTACGTGAAGTCCCTCGACAACACGAAGCTGACGAGCGACGGCGCCGCGGGGTGCGTCGAGGTGAACACGCTGCTGCGCACCATGTGGGACACCGTCAAGGTGACGCCGACCATCATGCTCATGAACGCCCAGGAACTGGTCGATCTGAGCGACCTGGTCGTCAAGAACGGCGGCGCCCCGATCATCCGCATGCAGATGGACGCCAACTCGAGCACGCCCGGCATGGCCACGATCACCGCCGGAACCGTGGTCGGGTTCTACCTCAACAAGACGGCCCAGGGCGGCGGGCAGATCCTCAAGGTGATCCTGCACCCCGACATTCCGCCCGGCATGATCCTCTTCTACAGCGAGCGGATCAGCTACCCGGTCCCCGGCGTGGTCAACATCATCCAGGTGAAGACGCAGGAGGAGTGGCGGCAGATCGAGTGGCCGCTGGTGACCCGTGAGCACCAGTACGGCGTCTACGCCCGGCAGGTGCTGCAGTGCTACTACCCGCCGGCGTTCGCCATGCTCTACAACATCGCCCCGCAGGCATCGTAACGGGGCAAGCAAGCTAGCCGGCCCGCGCCGCGCCCACGGCGGCGCGGGCCGGCGGTAGCAGGAAGGACACCCCCACCATGGGCCGTTTCCGTCTCCCCCGCGGTATCACCCACCTGGTCGCCGGCGGCGTCGAGTACCTGCCGGACGACTACGGCGAGCTGGACCTGCCCGAACATCTGCACGCGATCGCCAAGCGGCTGCGGCTGCTGCCGGTCGGCGCCCGCGTGACCCCGGCCCCGGCACCCCCGGCGCCCGACGGCGACCAGGGCGGGGACGGTGGGGCACCGGCGGGTACGGACGGCGACGCGGCTGCGGGCGGGGTGGCCACCGAGGGCGCGGGCGGCGCACCTGACGACGCGACTGCGGGCGACGCGGCGACAGAGGGCGCCGGCGCGGCACCTGACGACGCGACTGCGAGCGACGTGGCCACCGAGGGCGCGGGCGGGGAGGCCCCCGCCGCAAAGGGTAAGGGGAGCAAGCGGAAGTAGGCATGCCCGGGGCAGGCGACACCTTCTGCACGCCCGAGGCGGTGCAGGCGTACCTGGCGGCGGGCGGGCTGGTCACCAGCGACCTGGTCGAGCTCGGCAACCTCGTGCGCCGCTGCACCGGCATGGGGTGCGACGCCATGGGGCTGCCGCCCCGGCAGGACGGCAAGCCGCGCACGCCGTACCTGGACACGTACGTCGAGCGGTACAACGGCGGCGGGGGCTACAAGCTGCTGCTGCAGCAGTACCCGGTCGCCAGTGTCGAGCAGCTGATCGTCGACGGCAAGGTGATCCCGGGGGCACCCGACACCGCGCCGCTGTCCGCCGGCTTCGTCGTCGACGGTGCCCTCGGCGTCGTCGGCCTCCGCGGCGCCGCGAGCTTCGGGTTCGGCTACCCGTGGCGCTTCACCAAGGGCCTGCAGAACGTCGAGGTGCACTACACGGCCGGGCTGCCAGAGGGCGACCCGATCGTCGACGGGCTCGAGGCGGCGTGCGTCGAGCACGCGGCGCTCGCCTGGAAGCGCATCCCCCGCACCGGGCTCAAGTCCGAATCCTTCGACAAGGCCACCACGGCCTACATCACCGCCGCCATGCCCGACACCGCGGCGGCCTTCTACCGGTCCCGCCGCCGCCGGGTGTTCATATGAGCGACCAGGTGACGGGCGTTGTCGTCGGCACCCAGGCCGTCGTCGAGCGATTCGACGCGACCGCCCCGCGCGTCTACGGCCGCGTGGTGCGCACCATGCGGCAGTTCATGATCCGCCTGCAGGGGTACGTGAAGGGCGCCAAGCTGTCGGGCCAGGTGCTGCACGTGCGCACCGGGCACCTGCGCGCGTCGATCGCCCAGCGCGTCGACCTGCAGGGCGACACGATCATCGGCGCCGTCGGGATCTTCGAGGGCCCGACGCTGCCCTACGGGCGCGCGCACGAGTACGGCTTCGACGGCGTCGTGTGGGTGCGGGAGCACCTGCGGAAGATCGCCGCCAAGCGGCGCAGCGGGACGTTCCTGCGATACGGGGATTTCGAGCTCGCGCAGCTGGAGTCGGAGGGCGGCCGGTCGCTGGTGCGCGGGCACACCATGCACATGCACGTCAGCGAGCGGTCCTTCCTGCGCAGCGCCTTCGGGGAGATGAAGGACGCGATCCTGGCGCTCTTGCGGGACGACATTGCCGGCGCGGTCGAGAGGTATCAGGGTGCATGAGCCGCGCGGCGGTGTATGGGGCCTGGCAGACGCTGCTGGCGCAGGCGGCCGACTTCAAGGTGGTCGAGCCGCGCGTCCGGCCGTGGACCAAGGTGGACGCGGTCGCGGAGATGCCGTACCTGGGCGCCACGATCGGGCTCGAGCGTCCGCAGTACCTCGGGCGCAACAACCTGCCGGTGGCCTGGTCGCTGCAGCCGGTGGCGACCATCTACGTGGCGGTGCTCGACCCGCGGGCGGGCACAGCGCGCGACGCGCTGTGCGCCGTGCTCGACAAGCTCGAGCTGGTGCTGCGCCAGGGCGTCGGCGCCGGCAAGCAGCAGGACCTGGGGCTGGCCACGGTGCAGTGGGTCAAGATCGACGGGGACATTATTACCGACGAGGGCAGTCTCAAGGACGGCCAGCTGGCTGCGGCCAGCGTGCCGTTTGAAATCAAGGTCTCGGGGAACGCGATCTAGCAACTAAGCTCGGGCATTGCCGGGGCGTCATGGGGGCGCCCGGTTTAGCACACACAGCGGTGGGGAGGAGGCGGGAGGATGCAACACTTTTTCGGGTCGGGCGCCATGATCGTGACGCCCACGCAGGTGGCCAACGCGACGCCGATCCGGCTCGCGGTCATGCAGGAGATCAGCACGGACTTCTCCTTCAACGTGAAGGAGCTGCACGGCCAGAAGTCGTTTGCGGTGGCGATCGGCCGCGGCTTCGGCAAGATCACGGGCACGGCCAAGTCGGCCAACCTGTCGGCGCGCGCGCTGGCGGGCATGATGTTCAACCCGACCACGGCGCCCAGCACCACGCAGGTGCGGCTGGCCGAGGACGAGACGGCGACGCCCGTCGGCGCCAGCTACACGGTGATCCACACCACCGGCATGAAGGACCTGGGCGTGGTCAACAATGTCACCGGCATCCAGATGGACAAGGTGACCGTCACGCCGACCGCCGACACGCAGTACGAGGTCAACGAGGGGACCGGCACCTACACCTTCAATGCCGGGTTCGTCGACCAGGTGCAGGTGTCCTACACCTACACGTCGGTCATCGCGAGCGCGTCCACCTTCTCCATCGACAACCAGGTCATGGGGAGCGCGCCGTTCTTCAAGGCGGTGCTGGGCGGCCTGTACAACCAGGACCAGTCGGACGGCACGACGGCGCCGAAGCACTGGGCGCTGATCCTCAACCGGTGCCTGGGCAGCAAGTGGAATTTCCAGACCAAGCAGGAGGACTTCGTGGTGCCGCAGTTCGACTTCTCCTGCTTCGCGGACGTGTCGGGGATCATCGGCACGATCAGCTTCGAGGAGTAGTAGCGCGGCCGCGCAGGCTTAGCGCCGAGCGACACACAGGGACGCTGCACGAGCCGCAGCCCGGGGCGGAGGGAACGCCGGGCGGGGAGGAGCACACACCATGCCCGCAACCGCAGCTGTCAAGATCACCGCCACCGTCACGGGGCTCCGCGACGGCGGCCAGCTCACCATCGGGCCGCTCACGCCGGCCGCCACGCCGGTGCTGTCGCGCACCGATCCGCTCGACCTGGCGAGCGGCAGCAACGCGATCACCCCGCCAGTGGGGGCCAAGGTCTGCATCTTCGTGCCGCCATCGGCCAACACGCAGACCATCACGCTCAAGGGCGTCACCGGCGACACCGGCGTGCCGCTCTCCAAGACGCAGCCGCAGTGCATCGCCCTCGACGGCAGCGGGGCGGCGTTCGATCTGACGACCGGCGGCACGATCGCGGGCTGCTGCATCCAGTTCCTCTAGGCCGTTCAACCCCGGCACGCCGCGGCGGCCCCAGCACCCGCCGCGGCGTGACCGCGTACCCGATCCACAGCAGAGGAGACCCCCATGGACGCGATCCCATCCCCCGCGCCCACCGCGGCCCCGACCGCGACGCCGCCGGCTGTCAGCACGGCCGACGACGTCGCGGCCGCGGCGGCCGCCCAAGCGCCCGACGCCTGCCCGGCGTGCGAGGGCTGCCGGCGCAAGCTGGTCCGCCCCCGCTACGAGGGCCAGCGGATCCGCATGCGTGACGGCCTGACGTACACCTGCCCGCCGCTCACCATGCGGGAGGTCCGGCAGAACCGCGAGCTGCTGCACAAGCTGACGGTGACCGAGCAGATGGTCAGCAAGACGCTGGCCGACCGCGGCGTGCAGGCGAGCGACATTAGCGCGGCCGCCATGGACGACGAGTACGCGCAGGGCGTGTGCCAACTCGCCTGGGTGGCCTTCCGCCACAACTACCCCGACCTGACGTACGCGATCGTCGATCCGGCTACCGGCGCCGTCGAGGAGGTCCTGCGCGGCGTCGACGCGCTGCTGGGACTGGTCGACGCGCGCACGATCCGCCAGCTGGCCCACGCGATATGGGCGCAGAGCGGGTACGGTGAGAACGGGGCGCCGCGGGGGGAAGCGGGGCGGGTCGGCGGGTGAGGCGCTGACGTGGGACGACGTCTACGCAATCCTGTGCATCAACACCGGCTGGCCGCCGTCGGTTGTCGACGGGCTACGCTGGCCGGCGGTGCGCGCGCTCTTGAAGCAGTGGCGGCTGGCGCCGCCGCCGCATGTCAGCCTGGCCGCGCTCACCAACTACAAGCCGCCCCCCGACCCGCAGCAGGCCGCCGTCCCGACGCTCCGCCGGTCCGACATTCTCGCCATGTTCGGTGGCACCAGCAGCGGCAAGGAGTTCCAGGTGACCACCCGCTGGGCCGACGACCCGGTGATCAAGGCGGCGTTTGCGCCGCCCGACTAACTAACCAGCGCGCGGATAACTAGCCCCTAGGCACTACTTATGGCCACCGGTGACGTTGCCGAGCTGAAAGTCCTGATCAGCGCCGAGCTCGGCCAGCTGCGGGCGATCATGCAGCAGGGCCGGTCGGAGGTGTCGGGCGCCAGCCAGGAGATGGCCCACGCGCTGCGCGGGCTGCAGTCCGAGTCGGCCGCCAGCATGCGCGGGCTGCAGGACGAAGTGCGCGGGGGCGTCGCCGGCGTCACCGGCATCATGCGCACCCTGTACGGGTCGATCGGCGGCCTGTTCGCCGGCCTGGGGATCCGGGAGGCGCTGTCCGAGATCACCAGCGGCACGCAGGCGTTTGCCTTCGACGTCGAGGAGCTGGCGCGCCGGCTCGGCGTCACGACGGAGGAGGCCAGCGCCTGGATCGCGGCCGAGCGGCTGGCGGGCGTCGAGTCGGGCGCCATGGACCGCGTGCTGCAGGGCCTGCTGCGCACGATCGACACGAACAGCGCGGCGCTGACGCGCAACCAGGTGGCGTTCAAGGACGCCGCCGGCGCCGTCCTGCCCCTCGACCAGGTGCTGCTCAACGCCGTGACCCGCTACAACCAGCTGTCGGCCGGCGCGCAGCAGGGGCTCTTTGCCGTCGAGGTGTTCCACCGCGGCCTGGCGGGCATGACCGAGGTGCAGCGGCTGGCCGAGAACCTGGCGGCCGGCAAGCAGGCGGTCGAGGACCTGGGGCTGTCGTTGACGGGCGACGGCGTCGTGTCGGCCCGTGCGTTCGAGTCCGAGATCGCGCTCGGGCGGCTCGCGCTCCTGGGCGCGGCCGAGGCCGCGTCGGCCGGGCTCAAGCCGGCGATCGCGGACCTGGTGGCCGACGTCGTCCGGCTCGCCAAAGAGGGCAAGCTGCGCGAGTGGGGCGAGGAGGCCGGGGTTGCGCTCCGCAACCTGGTCAATGCGATCGGCCAGCTGACGGCCTGGCTGACGACGCACGAGCATGCCGTCGGCCTGGTCGTGCAGGCGTATATCGCCTACCGCGCGGCGCTGGTCGGCGTCGCGGCCGCCACCGCCAGCGTCGCGGCGTACACGGTGGTGAGCGAGGGCCTGGCGATCGTCGCCCGGTTGGCGCAGGCCGCCACGGCGGGGCTGTACGGCACGGTCAGCAGCGTGGAGGCGCTGACGTGGGCGCTGGGTGGCCTCGGCGCGGCCGAGGCGGTGGTCACGGGCGGCCTGTCGATCCTGCTGGGGATCCTGACGGGCGGCGCGGCGCTCTGGCTGACGCACAAGGCCGGCGCCGACCTGTTCCGGTCGGCACTCTCCCAGCTGGCGACGCAGGCGCAGCAGACGAGCGATCGGCTGCGCGACATTTACGTGCGCGCGGCCGACGCGGCGGTCGAGGCCGCGCGGGTGCACGGCACGTCCAGCCAGGAGTATGTCGACGCGCTCGAGCGGCAGACGGCGGCGCACGCCAAGCTGGACGCCGCGCTCCGCGCACAGGTCGACGTCGCCAAGACCGAGTACGAGCGCGACAGCGCGGCCTTCGCGCTCGAGACGGCCAAGAAGGCCAGGGACCAGGCGTGGCTCGACGCCGGGATCAACGCCTTTTACGCGCTGCTGGGGATCGGCGCCCGGGAATACGCGGCCGACAGCGACGCGTACGTGGCCGCCCGCACGCGCATGGTGGCGGCGCAGAAGGCGCTGCAGGACGCCGAGGACGACGTCAAGCGGAAGAAGACGGCGGCCGAGCTGGTGGGCACGACCGGCACGGGCAGCGCCGTGCCCGATCCGACCAAGGCGGCACAGAAGGCGTACGACGAGCTGAAGGCGCTCGAGGAAAAGGACCTCGCCAACTTCCAGCACAACGAGGAGAAGCGGCTCGAGATCGTCCAGCTGTACACGGCGCAGATCATGGCCATCCGCGGCCTCGATCCCAAGGCGGCCAACGAGCAGTACAAGCTGCTGGCGGCGACGACGGAGCAGGCGGAGACGCAGCGCACGGCGCTGATCACTGCCGGCAGCCAGGCGACGCTGCGCGCGCGCACGGCCGAGATCGACGCCGAGATGGACCTGGTGAAGGAGCAGGCCAAGCACGACGAGATCGACCGCACGGACGAGCTGACGCAGCTGCAGACGCTGCTGGCCGAGAAATACACGCTGCGCCAGGCGGAGCTCGAGCGCGAGCTGGTCCTGCAGGCGGGCGGCGCGGAGCGGCTGGCGGCGCTGCGGGCCGCCCTCGCCCAGGTGACGCCGGGATCGGCCGAGGAAGCGCAGGTGATCCTCGACCTCAACGTGCGGAACCCCGACGCCTTCCAGAAGGTCCTGCAACAGCTACGCGACCTGGGGCCGGAGGCGGCCAAGGCGGCCGCGGCGCTCGAGCGCGAGATCGACCCCGTGGGCCACCACATGGAGCAGCAGGCCCAGGAGATCCGCGGCGCCTTCGACGCCGTGTTCGGCAGCCTCGACAGCGGCTTTAAGGGGGTCGTCCAGGGCATCCTGCAGGGCACGCAGACGGTCAGCGAGGCCATGCGGAAGCTGGAAAGCGACGTTGCTAGCCAGGGCATCAGCATGGCCGCGTCGTTCCTGCTGAAGGTGCTCGAGATGCAGGCGCTGCGCGTCGCCGCCGAGGTGACAGGCAACGCGGCGATCCTGGCGAGCGACAAGCTGACGGCCACCGACCGGATCGCCCTCGCCGTCGGTGACCAGGTGCTCGAGCTGACCGGGCTCAAGGCCACGCAGGCGGCGAAGGACGCGCTGCGCTTCCCCGAGCTCGCCAAGGACGCCGCGCTGTACAACGCCAAGGCCGCGGCCGCGGTGGCCGGCGAGGCGCGCGAGGTGGCGGCGACGACCGCCGGCGAGCACACCAAAACGGCGGTCACCACGGCGGGCGAGACGCTGCGATCGCGGGTCGCGCAGCAGGGCGTGCTCGGTGCCCTCGCCAGCTACGTGCTGGAGGAGCTGGGGTTCGTCAAGAAAGAGACGACCAAGACGGTGGTCAAGGCCACCAGCGACCAGCTGCAGGTCGCGTCGACGCAGGTCGCCGCCACGGAGAAGGGCGCGATCGAGGCGGCGGAGACGGAAAAGAGCCTGCTCCGCTCCGCGATCGACGCGGCGGGCAAGGCGTACAGCGCCCTGGCCGGCGTCTACATCATTGGCCCGATCCTGGGCGCGGCTGCCGCCGCGGCCACGTTCGCGGCCGTCCTCGCCCTCGGTGCCGGGATCGCCGCCGAGGGCGGCGCGACGAGTGTCGGCACCGCCGGCACGATCGGCGCCGGCGCCGGGCCGCAGGCCACCACGCTGGCGACGCCCGTGGCCGACATGATCCGCGGGCTGGACGACGGCAGCCCCGCGGCGCCGTCGCTGGCCGCCGCGGGCGCGATCATGGAGGTGGGGCCGCAGGCCGGCGTGCACACCTTGCCGATTGGCGCCATGGTCGTGCCGGCCGCCCTGACAGGGCCCGTGCGCGCCCTGGCCCGCGGCGCTGCCGGCAGCACGCAGCGGGGACTGGCGGCCGGGGCGGGCGTCGCGGCGCTGCTGCACCCGGGCGAGATCGTGGTGGCGCCGGGGCCGGCGGCGATCCTGCGCGCGATCGCCAGCGGGGCCACGGGTGGTGCGACCCGCGCGGGCATGGCCGGCGCGCTCCGCGGTGCGCCGTCCTACGCGGCCGCGGGCGGCCTGACGGAGGTAGGGGGCCCCGGCACCGTCCGCGACGCCGGTGGCCGCCTGGCCGCCCTGGGGACGCCTGGGAGCCGCGCGCGCGCCGTGGCAGCACCTGGTCCCCTGGGTACGTCGCCGCGCACGGCCCTGGCCCCTGACGTGCCGATCACCGGTGCCGACGCCACGGACGAGGCAAGTGCCTTGGCCCTTGGAATAGTCCAGCGGCAACCACCGGCCGCAGCAGGGGAATCGCCGGTCAGTGGACGACGCCCCGCGGGCGCGGGTGAAAGTAGGCCGGGCACGCCGGGCGCACGAGAGCTCGCACTCGCGACAACGCCAGGCGCGACGGACACCGCCGGGCCAGCCGCACTCGCCGCGGCAGGCGGCCTGACCGAGGTGGAGGCTGCCGGTGCACCGGCAGGTACGACGGCACCAACGCCTCGGCCGGCGGCGACGCTGGTCATACCGGCCGCGCAGGAGGCTGTTCGTGCGCCTGATTCGGTAACAGGGGCGGGGTCTCCGGTCACCGCCCGTCGACAGGCTGCGCCGGCCCTGGTCGTGCCGGCCGCCGCGATCCCCGGTGCTGGTGGCGGGCAGCGGGGGCTAGCTGCCGGTGCACCTGATGAGGGACTGGCAGCGCCGACGTCGACGACCCTGGCGACCCCCGTGGGTCGCGGCGTGCCGGGATACGCCGCGGCGGCCGGCCTGACGGACGCCGGCGGCAGCGACGCACTACCTGGGGGACGTTTGCCGGAGCGCCCGGGACTTTCACCCAATCTTGCCCAGGCGCCGGTGACGGGGGGCCGGCCTGGCAGCCGACAAGGTGGCGACCACGCAGGGGAAATGGCGGCCAGACAGGACGCCGGTATTTCGCCCATCATATCCCTAGATGCCGGGTCGACCGCTGCACAGGCGGGCGCCGCGATCGCGGCGACGGCCGGTATAGACGACGTGGGGGCGGCCGGGGTGCCCGAGGGGACGGCCGCGCCGACGTCGTCGACGCTAGCAACGCCGGTCGCGGACACGCGTCAGCCGGCCGCGTCGGGCATTGTGGTGCCAGCCGCCCTGGCCCGCAGGGCTATTGGCAGCAGGCGGGACGTCGTGAACCGCGCGCGTGAGGGTACGCCTGGGGGTGCCCCCGACAGCGGGGCGACGACCACGGCGCCGGGCGGCGCTGCGATCGCGGCCGCTGCCGGTACGACCGACGTGGGGGAGGCCGGTGCGCCTCGCAGGGCGGTTACGACGACGCCGGCCACGACGCTGGCAGCCCCGGTCGCGGACGCGGATCGTCAGCCTGCGCCTGGCCTAGTCGTGCCGGTAGCCCCGGCCCACGGCGCGACCGGCGGCGCCAGGCAGGGCGGCGCGGACACTGCCGGCGCCGCGATCGCGGCCGCTGCGGGCATGACCGAGGTCGAGGAGGCCGGTGCGCCCGCAGGCACGGCGGCACCGACGCGGACCACGTTGGCGGTGCCGGTGGCCGACACGATCCGACAGTGGGCCGCGTCGGGCATGGTGGTGCCGGCCCTGGCCGCCCCCGGCGCCGTGCGCGCCGTCGGGCCGCGGCCGCTGATCACGACCCTGGCGCCGGGCCAGATGGTCGTCCCCGCGGCGCTGGCACCGCTGGTCCACGTCCTGGCAACCGGCGCGACGGGCGGCAGCCGGCCGGCGGCGATCGCCACGGTGCCCGGGGCGGCCACGGCCGCCCCGCCGGCACCGGGTGGCCCCGGCCTGGTCGCAGCGGCGTCGCCTGCACCTCGCCAGGCTGCTGCGGGGGGCCTCACCGCAACCGGTGCCGGCGTGCCGGCCCTGGTGCACCCGGGCGAGGTGATCGTCGACACGACCCCGGCCGAGGTGCTGCGGCAGGCAGCGACCGGTGCGACAGGCGGTGCGACCCGACGCGGCATGGTCGGGCTGGTGACAGGTGCGGGCGTTGGTACGGAGCCGCCCCCCGAGGCTGTGCTGGTGGGGGATGGGAGGAGTGGGGGCGGCTCCCTACGAGCGCCTGCGGGGCCGCAGGTCAGCGCGTTCAGCGGCGCGGCGGCGATCACGGGCGAGATGATGATGCTGTCGGCGGCCGGCGGCCTGACCAGCGCGCCGGGCAGCATGACGGCGTCGACGGCCGGCGCAGCGCGCGTGTCGGCGGCCGGCGGCCTGACCACCGCTGCGGCCGGCGCCCTGCCGGCGCAGCGCCGGGATGCCCCGGCATCTACCAGCGGCGAGGCGCCGACGGTCGATGGCACAATCGGGCCCGCTGCTCAGTATGAGAAGACCACCACGCCGGCGGTGTCGGCCGCCGGCGGCCTGACGGCAGCCGCCGGTCCCATGACCGGCGGCATGGTGAGCGCGGCCGAGGGGCTGACCACCGCAGCGATCGTGCGCGGCGGCGGCCCTGGCAGTGGCACCGCGCCGGTCACCGGCGGCCCGACGGGTGCCGACCTGGGCGCCGCAGGTGGGGGCACGACGCCCGGCGGCAGTGCGGCGCTCGGCGGCGGCGGTCACCCGGGGCGCGACGCCGCAACGGTCGAGCACAAGGGTGCGGTCAAGCACGAGGTGGAGCATAAGGCGTCGGGCCTGACGCCGCCCAATATGTCGGTGACCGGCTTCGCCGGCGGTGGGGGCGGCAGCAAGGTCCAGCCGGTGAGCGTCGTCTCCGCCCCGGCCGTGGTGGGCACCACGGTACGCGGCGGCACGGTCACGGCCAATATCACCACGCCCGTGCAGACGACGCCGGCCGGCAACGAGCCGTTGCCGGTGACCGACCAGGGCGGCGTCAAGCAGGTGCTGGTGCAGAACATCCCCCTGCGCGTTGCCTTCACCGCCACCCAGGTCATGGCCAGCGTCGCCACGTCGATCGCGCCCTTCGGGATCGGCGTCGTGATCGGCGCCGGCTTCGGCATGATCAACGCCGCGCGCGGCGGCGCCGACGTGCCCGCGGACATGCTGGCCCAGCTGCACGGCGGCGAGCTCGTGCTGCCCGCCGACCTGTCGACCGGCTTCCGCGACCTGGTCCGCCACCCCGACGCGCGGCCCGCGGTCGTGCGGATCGAGGAGTCGCCGGCGACGACCGTCGCCCGGGCCGCCGCGGCGGCGCGCGCGCGCGAGGACGGGAGCGCCGGCGGCGACAAGTATTACGTGCAGGTCGACTACCGCACACACAGCGTGCCCGAGGAGGAGGCGTTCCTCGAGCGTCACAGCCGCTTCATGGGCAAGCTGCTTGCGCGCGAGCTGCGCCTGACCCAGGGCGGAACGCGGCGGGCGTAGCCATGGCGATCAGCACCACCCCCGTGTTCCCGATCACGGACGCCACGAGCCCCTGGCTGTGGCGCGGGATCGACTGGCAAATCGTCATGACGCCCGAGCACATGACGGAGCGGCAGCGCACAGTGACGTCGCGCGAGGCGCGGACGGCCCGGTGGCCACACCCGCTGTGGCACTACAAGCTCAAGTGGACGGTCCTCGAGGACGACCCCAGCCAGCCGCGGAACGCGGCGCTGGCGTACCCGGCGGACGAGCTGCAGACGCTGGTCGATTTCATCCTGCTGGTGCGCGGCGGCTTCCGCCCCTTCTTCTTGAACGTGCCACACGACCAGGCCGTACTGGCGCAGGTGATCATGTCCGCCACGCCGGCGGGCAACACCGACTACGAGATGCTGCGGGCGTTCAAGCCGGGCGGCGTCCCGACGCCCGTCGGCGGCGTCAACGAGGATGCGCCGTTTGCCGTCCGCGTCAACGGGGCGACGGTGATCGCGCAGCTGAACACGCCGCTCGACGGCTGGATCCGGCTCGACCTGCCCCCGCCCGAGGGGAGCGTGCTCGACGCCGACTTCGGCTACTACCACAAGGTCACGCTGGCCAAGGACGTCGCGGACTTCGAGGCGATCCAATACAACCTGTGGCAGCTGGCGACGGCCCTCGAGTTCGTCACCGCCCCGCCCTGATCGCATGCGGGCCGCGCGCAACGGGGTGCTCGACACCACGGCCGCGCTCGACGCCTTCCTGCAGGCGGCGACGACGACCGAGTGGGTCATGGTCGACCTGTACCGGGTCGAGCTGGTCAACCTCGGCGCCGGGCTGTTCCCGGTCACCGACAGCGCGCGCGGTCTGGTGCTGCTGTGGGCCGACTATCCGTACGCCGTCCCGTTCGAGGGGCTGACCTACCTGGGCGGCCTGCCGATCGCCGGGCAGCCCGCCAGCTTCGTCACCGACAGCCATGGCCGGATCGCCGGGGGTCCGCGGATCACGCGCGGCGATCGCAAGGAGGGGATCGGCGTCGACGTCGCCACGCTTGAGCTCACGATCCACCTGGACGGCACCGAGGAGCTGCCGCCTGCTGACGGGCTCGACGCCACCCCGCGGATCGGGCTGGCCGAGGCGATCGCCATGGGGCTGTTTGAGGGCGCCTACGTCAGCGTGCGGCGGTTGCACATGCCCGACCACCCGGTATGGCCGCTGACGCCCGACTCGTTCGACCTCCACCTGGGCGCTGTCGATCTGTTCACTGGCCAGGTGATCGACAGCAAGGTGTCGCAGACGGTCGCCACGCTGGCGGTGCACAGCCACACGGAGCGGCACAGCCTCGGGCTGCCGCGCAACCTGGTGCAGCCACAGTGCCCCAACACGCTGTACGACCCCATGTGCGGCGCGTCGCGTACCGGCGTGCAGCCCGTGTTCCTGATCCCGTTCCAGGCCGTTGGCACGATCGCCGCCGTGACCGACCTCGCCAACATCGTCGTGGACATTACGGGGGCCTTCGGACCGCCGCCCGATACCTGGTTTACCCTGGGCACGGCGCAGCTCACCGCCGGCGTGCTCGCCGGCTACGCCAGCACGATCCGCGCCCACCTCGACACGTACCCGACTGCCACGCTGCAGCTGCTGGGGCGGCTGCCGCGGTCGCCTGCGGTGGGCGACGCGATCGTGCTGCAGGCGGGGTGCAAGAAGGACGTGCCCGACTGCTTCCAGAAGTTCGGCCGCTTCCAGTCGGCCGTGCAGGGGTTCCGCGGCTTCGTAGACGTCCCCGCTCCGGACTCCGCGATATGACGACGCTGCTGCCTGTGCCCCTGGCGCTGCAGGTGCGGGCGTTGGCCGCGGGCGCCACGCCCGCGCAGCTCCGGGTGATCGCAGAGGCCGCGACGTGGCTCGGCACGCCGTTCGTCCCCGAAGCAGCGAAGCGCGGCGTCGGCGTCGATTGCCTCATGCTGCCGATCCGTGTGTACGCGGCGACGGGCAACGGACCCGAGCTTGACCCGAGGCCGTACGGGAAGGGCTGGTACAGAGGTGCGGCCCGCTATCGCCGCACGCTGCGCCGCCATGCCACGCTCTGGACCGCGGACGCGCCGCCACCGCCGGCGGCGCTCGTCCTGTTCAAGCTGACGACCGCGACCGCCACGGACGGCGCGCACGGCGGGATCGTCGTCGCCTGGCCGGTGATCATCCATGCCCACCCCGGCTTCGGCGTGATCGTCAGCCGCGCCGACGACGACGACCTGCGCGGGGACTTCCGCGAGGCGTGGGTGCCGCACGGGCTCGCGCCGGCGGCGACTATAGTAGGCGGGGAGGCCCACTAACGTGGGCATGAAGGGCGGGAAGCCGCCGTCGGCGGCGCAGCCCCAGGCGATCAAGTCGCTGCGCCTGCAGTCGTCCAGCTGGGGGCAGGCGATCCCGCTGGCGTACGGCGAGAACCGCCTGGCCGGCAACATCATCTTTACCGGCTACTTCCTGGCGATCGCGCAGCCGTCGGGGTTGCCGTCGGGTGGCAAGATCGGTGGCCGCCAGGCGTTCGTCACCTACGTGTACACGGTCAGCTGGATCATGGTGCTGAGCGAGGGGCCGCTGGACGCCGGGACGTTCCCCGCCGACATTGGTGGCCCGCTGGTCCCGGCGTCGGGGGTCGAGCGGTTCAACATCGGGCTTGCCCGTCCCGGGAACCAGGTGATCTCCGTTGACGGCAGCGGGGCGCAGCACAAGCAGCCCGTCGCGGGCGTCGACCCGGGGGCGTGGAAGGCCAAGCGGGTGCGGCCGGTCGGCAAGGCCGTCCACGGCTTCGCCAACCCCGTGAAGCTCCACGACTGGACCGGCACGCGCGTCTATATCCGCCCCGCGGGAACGGCCGTCACGCCGTACGCCATGGCCGACGCCTTCAAAAACCACGTCAACCACGGCGTCCCGCAGCCGCAGCACACCACGTACGTGTCCGACCACGGGGAGAATTACGAAGGGTACGCCACGATCACGGAGCAGAACGAGGACCTGGGCAGCAACGCGTCGATCCCCAACTGGAACTGGCCCGAGCGGTCGCTGTGCCAGTACCGCGACGTGTACGGGGCCGCGGCCGACGGGATCGGCAGCGACGGCGCGGGCAACATTTACGATGCCGACCCGGCGTGTATCAGCCGCGACCTGCACGCCAACTTGAAACACGGCGGCGGCTGGGAGCGGCCGCAGCTGCGCGCGTACCTGCCGGGCTGGCCCTATACGTGGGGGGCGGGCCTGGCGGCCGACGTGGTGCCGCCCGAGTCATGGTCGGCCTGGTGCCGTGCCGCCGACATTCTGATCAGCCCCATTTACGACGCCCAGCGCAAGCACGCGGACATCCTGACCGACCTGTGCGCGATCACCACCTGCGCGCCGGTGTGGACGCCCACCGGCTTGAAGGTGATCCCATACGCGCAGGACGCGATCACGTCGACGCGGACGGGCGTGACCTACACGCCCAGCACCGACCGCCTGTACACCGGCCCCGGGGCATGCGTCGCCGTCCGGTACCACTTGAAGCCCGGCGACTTCCTGCCCGGCAAGGACCGCGACCCGGTGCAGGTCGAGCGGAAATCGGCGGTGCCCGATCACGGCACGGTCGGCCGCTACAACGACCTGCGGATCGAGTACGTGGACCGCCTCAACGCCTACGCGACGACCATCGCGCAGGTCAAGGACGAGGCGAGCATCGGCCAGGTCGGGCTGCTCAGCAAGGACCCCGACACGTACCACGAGATTTGCGACGGCGCGCTGGCGACCGGCGTGGCGACACGCAACCTGGCGCGCCTGGTCACCGACCGCAACGTCTACCACTTCAGCCTGGGCTGGCGCTTCCACATGGCCGAGTGCATGGACGTGCTCGGGATCCCCGGCAGCGTGCTCGGCCTGGCCATCGACGAAATCCTGGTGCGCGTCACCAACATTGCCGAGGACAAGTCGGGCAAACTCGACTTCGACGCCGAGGAGTATGCGGTGATCGGGGCGGGGCCGCCGCCGACCGTGGTACCGCCGGCGGTCACGGCGGTGGGCGACGAGGGGCCGCACGTGATCTGTGGGGCGACGTCGCCCGGGACCATCCAGGACCCCGACAGCATCAACAATACGACGAAGAACTACGACCTGCACGGGCTCAACACGGATGACGACCTGTCAGCGGGCGGCATCGCTATTAACGCATTCAGTCCCGGCGTGCCGGGCGCCGTCCCGCTAGTCGCCCCCACGGGGGTGCTGATCACCCGCTGGCGTATCCGTTTCATGGTGTCCGAGTTCGTGGCCGCTGGCTACATCCCCGGTGAGAACGCCCAATACAGTCTCCACCGCTTCCGCTTCACGGTGAACGGCGAATCGCGGCCAGAGTTTGAGGTGTTTTTCAACGACCGGCTGGGCGGTGCGATCAAGACTGTGGACGCGATCCTCTTCGTGCCGGCAGGTGCGCGCGTGGGGATTGAGGTCCGGTATTTTTACGAGAACGGCACCGCGATCCCGGATTTTACGGAGAATGCAAACATGATGGGGACCATCGCCACATGGCAGATCGTCTGTGAGGCGGCCTAACGGGTGCTGCTCTTCCGCCCAGGCTTCGACCGTGTCGCCCCGCCCGGATACTATGGCGGCGCCGGCTTTGCGGACGACTTCGCTGCCATGATCGCAGGGGTGTACGCGGGCCATTTCCCCTTCGACGTCCTGATCAACGGGTACAGCGGGTATTACTATCCGCAGTTCGGCTCAGCGTCCACGTTCAACCTCCGGGTGGGTGGGATCGACGTGCCCGACTCTAGCCTGATCCTTGGGACGTCTGCGGGTAGTGGCGGCCTGGTCAGGCTCGCCAATCCCGCCCCGCTCCCTGGCGTCACGCCGGCGAACGTTGACGGCGCCTCGCTTATTGCCATCGTCACAACGGACCCCGGCAGCGGCATTTGCAACGCCGTCCTGGATTACACGGCCGCCAGTGCGGCGGACCTGGGTAAACAGGTCATGGGCATCGGACACAAGATCCTCGCTGACACCGGCAGCGTTGGGGCCTTCTCGGGCTTCTTCAGCGCCATCAGCAACTCGCAGCTGGTGTCGTCGATCGTGCAGGGCACTACCGGGAGCCCTATCAACACCCGGTCCATCTACTTCGGGCTCTCCTACGAGGACGTGTTTGGCGACCGCTCCCCGGGGACGCTTGAGGACGTGCGCGTGCTGGCAGCACAGTATTGGCCCCTCGCCGGCACCTTCTCCGACTTCCTGCTCGTGATCCATAGCGTGGGGGGGGCTGACGGGCATTACCGCTTCGGGTTCCGGAAAAACGGCGTGACCGTGCTCACGCTCGAGTGCACTGCGAACGGGGATCGCGTTATCAGCCCCGTCGGCGCGACCACCGTGGACGTCAACGAGGGCGACCGCGTGTGCTGGCTGTGCGAGGCCGTCGACGGCGGCGCCGTCCAGCTAGATGCCGAACTCATCTGGGCGTTCCGGGCAGGCGAACAGTCGGTCGGGCCGGCCTTTGGTGATGCCGGCGTAGGGGGAGGGGGACTATGAGACGACTCTTGATGGTGGTGGTGTTGCTGGCGTGCACCGCGCTTGCGCGGGCGCAGTGCGACCCGTTCGTGAGCCCGGGCACGACGCTCGGCTGCGGGCTCTATCTCGCCAACTGCAACGAGTGTGCGTGCACGCAGATGCAGGGGAACATCAATCTCCTCTGCACGAGCATGGCGAAGTGGAACGCGAAACACGTCCACCGGCTCACGTGGTTCTTCTCGGGGACGCCCACAGCTGGCGTACAGGCCACCCGCGAGATCGTCCCCGACGGGCTCACCAACTGCGCGATCACCGCGAGCGAGATCACCGCGAACACGACCGCCTCCAGCTCCTCGACGTGGAATATCCAGCGTTGTACGGCCAACTTCCCGAATCAATGCACGTCCACGGCCAACGTGGCGGGCAGTAACAATACGCTCGGGTCCAGCACGCAGACAGCCTTTGGCACGGTTACCACGAGCACGATCACGGCGGACGACATTTTCAAGATCAACCTCGTCACGGTCGGCACCTCGCTGGCCAACGTGACCGTTGCCCTGACCTTTGCGTGCGACAACTGACCGCATGCCACGCCCCGCGCCGTACGGCCCGCCCCTCGTCTATCCCCTGGCCCAGGCCGTGGCCGACGGTCATGCGCAGCCGTTCCCTACCTGGCAGGCCGCCCACCAGGGCCCGGGCCACGCGATCACCGCGACGGCCATGGACGTGACACCGGCGGTGTACCGTGGCGCTATGCTGCACGACTGTACCTGTGGCGCCCGCTATGCCGTGCTGGGGCCGCTGGTGGGGCTGCTGCGGGAGCGTCGGGCGGCGGCTCCGGGGCGTCGGGGCCCGTCGTGATCGTCGGCGGCGGCTGCCAGGTCACCGACACGCCCGCGGGCGCGTGCCGGCCCCCGGTGATCTTCGAGCCGGCCGCGGGCCTGGCGGACGCGCCCGAGCTGTGGGTGGCGACGTCGGGGCCGCCCCACAGCTGGGGCGGCGTCCACGTGTTCTTCGGCCGCACCGACGAGGACGACTACCAGCACGTGGGCACGATCGCGCGCGGGATCGTGCACGGCGTGCTGCTAGACCCGCTGCCGGGTCTCCGGGCCAGTGCCCGGCGCGAGCACGTGGGGATCACCGTGCAGGTCGCCGTGCACGACCGCGGGCAGCTGCTGTCGTGCACGCCGGCGCAGGCCCGCGGCGGCCGGTACCTGCTCTACGTCGGCCGCGGGAACCAGTACGAGGTGCTGGCGTACACCGGCGCCGAGCTCGTCGATCTGAGCGGTGACGCGCACGTCTATGCCCTCAACGGGTACCTCTGGCGCGACGTGTACGGCACCTGGACGACGCCGGCCGGTGCCGTCCGGCCGCATGCCGCCGGCGCCGACGTCGTGCTGCTCGGCCCCCGCGTGCTGCACCTCGAGTACCCCCGGTGGCTGGTCGACCGGGTCGGCTATTTCAAGTTCGCCAACTTGAACCCGTTTGCCGAGGGCATGGCACCGCTGGCCGACGTGCCCGCGATCCCCGTGCGGATCACGGGCCGGTACCTGCGCGACCGGCGCAGGTTTACGGGGCAAGTGGATTAGCGTACACCGGGGCGCGGAACAGGTAAGGGGACACCGCCGGGGCGCCCGGCGGTAGCTGGGGGGCGGTGTGGTGGGAGGACGGCGGCACCTGGTAGTAACCACGCGGCTGCTGCTCCTGGCCCTGATCGTCAGTGGCCCCGCCCTGGTGTGCGAGAATCGGGATGGTGGCCCGATCCGCTGCTTCCGGCTGTCACCGCACGCTCGTTACGACCTGGATAGGCTGCCGGTCTGGCCCCGCGGGCCAGCCCCCGCAGCCGCGACCCCGGCGAGCGCGCCCGTCCCCGGCGCTGAGGCGGGCCGGTAGTGGACGCCAGCACGATCGCCGGCCTGGTCGTCAGCGGCGTGCTGACGGCGCTCCTCGTCGCCGTCCTCCGCAGCGGCACCGTGCGGGGGGCTGAGCAACGGGCGCAGCATGCGGAAAACAGCGGCCGGCTGCAGGAGAATAGCCAGCAGCTGCAAGCGATCGTCGACGACATCCGGGCGATCAACGGCCGCGTGCGGGCGACCGAGACGTCGGGCGCGGCGGACGTGACCGATCTGCGGGCGCACATTGAACTCGACCGCGAGGTACGGCGCCTGACGGAAGCGGCCGCGGTGCAGCTGCGCCAGGACGTCAACGACCTGCGCGCCGACGTGAAGGCGTTGCTGACGCGCGTCCGGGGGCGGCAGCAATGACCCCCGCGGAGCAAGTCGTGTGCGATCGCGTGCTCGCCTGGCGTCCACTGGTCGCCGCCGTCGTGCCCAAGCTGGACGTGTGGCTGCTGCTCGGCCTGATCGCGCAGGAGTCGCAGGGCGATCCGTGGTGCTGGCGGTACGAGCCCGGCTTCTGGTCGATCCACAAGCGGGCGATCCTGGCCGAGATCACGCAGGCCGGGCACGCCGCGTGGCTGCCGCACGGGCGGCTGACGCCCGAGGACTTCGACGCCGCCTGCGATCGCCGCGCCGCCCTGCTGGCGGCCAGCTACGGACTGTGTCAGCTGCTGCTGTCGACGGCGCTCGAGCTGGGCGCGGCCGTCACGTACCCGGTGCAGCTGTGTGATCCGACGCTCAACCTGCAGCTGGGCGCGCGCAAGCTGACGGCGTGCTTCCGGCCGATCGGCACCGACACCGAGCCGATCGTGGCGGCGCTGCTGCGCTACAACGGCGGCGCCGACGCGACCTATCCGACGCACGTGCTCGCCTGGCGCGACCTACTGATCACGGCGGGGCGCACGTGAGCACCGAGGTGGGCGTGACGGAGACGGAGGAGGCGCTGGCCGTCAGCAATGAGTCGACGGACCTGCTCGCGCTCTTCACCTTCGTCAGCCACGCCGCTGCCCAGGTGGTGGCGGGCCACCGGCTGGCGGCCGACAGCGGGACGCCGTACGACACGGCGCCGGGCGACGACCTGCTGGCGGACCTGGACGCCTACCGGCGCGCGCGCGCAGCGGGTATCGCGCACCACGGGGCGGCCTGATGCGTGCAGTGGCGGTCGCCCTGGCGGTGCGGCGCTGGTGGCTACGGCTAGTACAGGGACGACGGGATCAGGGCACGCGCAGCGGCCGTCGCTGCGCCCAGCCGCGCTGGCGAGGCTGCAGCGCGCGAAGGAGGGGAGCGACATGAGCAAGGCAGCAGTGGTGGCGGTGTTGGTAGGTGCGCTCGCGCTCGCCGGCTGCGGGGTCACGGGCCCCAAGGTCCGGTTCGCCCCGTCGGGTGACGGCATCGCCCAGGCGCAAGGGCCGGGGGTCGACGGCAACCTGTCGGACCCCGACGGCGTGGTGGTGGCCAGCGGGTCGTTCTATCTCAACCCCGCGGCCGCGGTGTCCCTGGTGCTGACCTACCTGGGCGACCTGCTCGACCTGGGGGGCGGCCGGAGTAACCCCGCGCCGACACCGGGCAAGTAGGGCCGGGTGGCCGATCAGGACGTACCGCCAGGGGCCGCCGTGCCCCTGGCGGTCGAGGATCCGCGGTGCGGGTGCGAGCTGCAGTTGCGGCGCGAGCGCGCGCTGTCCGTGGCGCTGTGGCTGGCTATCGTCTGCGTCGGCGCGGTCGCCGTCTCCGCCATCTGGTCGTACCCCAAGTGGGAGGGCGGGGTGGTGCAGGCCGTCACGATCCTAGGCGCCGTGATCAGCGGCATCATGACCGGCAAGTACGCGGTCATGTCGCCCACGGGGAACGGGAACGGCAAGCCGCACTAGGCGGCCCACCACCATGATCGTCGACCCGCCCGGCGCCCCGCGCCTGCCACCACCGCGACCGTACGGGGCGACGGCGGCGGTGATCCGCGCGCTGCGCAAGGAGCTCGGGCTGACGCAGGAGCGGTTTGCCGGCGAGGCGGGCGTGACGGTGTCCACGATCAACCGCTGGGAGGGCGGCCTCGCGCGGCCGAGTCAAGCCTGCCGGCTGCTGATCGACCTGGCCGCGGGACGGCACCACCTCCGCGTCGTCTGGCCCGTATGAGCTTCCTCGGCAGCCTGGTGGACGCGGTGGAGATCGGGGCGGCGCAGGCCCACGGGGTCGCCGCGGCCGTCGCGGCGCTGAAGGCCAGCGACGGCAATCCCCTGCTGGCGACCCGCGCCTACTGCACGGCGATCGGCCTGGGTGACGCGCCCGCGGCCGAGCTTGAGGCGGGGCTGCGGTGGGGGGTCGAGCGGCTGGCCACCGCCACGGCGATCGCCGCCGACGTCGTGCAGGTCGTCGGCAACCTCGGCTACCAGCTCGGCCACGTCAGGGCCGTGCTGCAGGGCTGGCTGGCCGAGGCGGCTAGTCCCCAGGCATAGGACTGCTAATAAAATAAGCGCCGCCCGGCCACGGCGGGACGTAACTACCGGCGACGCCTCGGCTTCTGTGCTGCGCCCCGCCGCGGGCGTTTCCGTGACCCCCTGCGCGCCGCCGCGCGCCGGTCGCGCATGTACGCACGCGACCACTCGCGGTGGCAGCGCATGCACCGCCGCCGCCCGTCGGCGTCCCGCCGGACGTTCTTGCCCCGCAGCAGGTGCCCGGCCTTGCACCGCAGCTTGCGGGCGTTGACCGCCCACGGGCTCTTGCCCTGTAGCGCCAGCGCCGCCCGACTGACGGGCACGTGGTGCCATGGGTTTACGCACGGCCGGTTGCGGCACGTCGGGCGCAGCAGCGGGCGATCGGCGGCGAGTACTCCCCGCAGCAGCCGGTACGCCAGCTGCGCGGCCGACACCTCACGGCCCTCGCCGCGCAGGTAAAAGAACCCGTAAGACCCGCGGCTGCGGGCGCGGCCGCCGAGCCACAGCCAGCAGGCGCGACGGATCCCTGGTGGCGACGTCGCGCCGCCGCGGCCGCCGGCGATCGCCACCTGGGACCAGAAGCGCGCGGCGTCGTCGGCACCGAGCAGCGGTGTCACGCGGGCGGACATGGACCTGGCCGGGCCAGCAGGCGGCGGCACGCCGCGCACCGGACGGGGGGGGTGCCGATCGCGTACGGTGTCAGCGCGCCGCAATGGCAACGGACGAGCCGCCAGCCGTTGCCGAGCTCGAGGATCACCGCGCCGGCGGCAGGCACCGGTCCCCCGGGATCGCGGGGTGCACGGTAGACGCGCGGGCCGTGGTCGCGGTGTCGCATGTGGCGTGGGCATGGCGGAGACGGGCACGCCAGTGTACCACCACCGCCCGCAGGTACCGTGTCGCCGCGCGTTGCCCCAGGGCGTGCGTCAGCGTCGCGCCGACGACTGCGCCCACCAGGACGCCGACCAGGAAGGGCCAGCTCTGCGGGCATGTCATGCCGCCGCCCCGGCCTTGCGCAGGTCGGCCACGCTGTCCGGCCCGGTGTACGGCCGCTTGTGCTTCTTCGCCAGCCGCGCGTCGCGCTGCCCGGCCGTCGTCACGCACCGCGCCGTCGTGCACACCGATCGGCCCAGGGCCTTGTAACGCGGGTCCCAGCTACAGCCGCCCGGGCAGGCGCGGGCCTCCGTGCACCCGCAACACTCGCAGCCGTGCAGCTTGTGCACGACGGCGGCCGCCTTCGCCGCCGCACGCGCGCGGGCTGCCTTCCCCTTGCCCTTCTCCCGCGCCGCCCGGGCCTGCGTGGCGGCCTCCTTCCGCACCGCCGCGCGCACCTTGACCACGTCGACCCGGTACTGCTTGGCGACGGTCGCCAGGGTCAGCGCCCGCTCGACGCTGTCGCCGCGCCCCTCCCCCTCGCGCGACAGCACTGCCTCGACCAGCAGCTGCGCCAGCGCGGGGCCGTCCATGCCGGTGATCCGCTTGCCGAGGACGTCGCGCCACTCCGGCTGGCGCTCGCCCTTCTTCAGCGCCGGCGCCCACCCATGGCTGCGCACCAGGTCCTTGTGCCGGTCGTGCCACATCTCCCGCACCATGCCGAGCGCCACCAGCCGCAGCGTCTTGACGTCCGCCAGGCTGTGCACCTTGGCGACGACCGTGCGCACGATCGCCGTGCGTGCCTGTGCCGCCAGCAGCGACTGCTGACGGGCCTGCCGCGCCTCGGCGGCCGCGTGGCCGCCGGCGCCCCGGGTTGCGCGCGCGTCGTGGACCTCGCACCGGCCCGGCCGCGTGCACACGGTGATCGCGTCCCCGATCTTGTGCTCGCCCGCCCAGCCCGACACCACCACCCCGGGCCGTGTGTGCGCGCACCGCTTCGTCCCGGCGGGGCGCCACGCCTTGGTCGTCAGCGGGTGCGGATCGCGCTGCCGGTCCTCCCGGTCCAGCTCGTAATTGGTCGTCAGGGCGACGGCGTCGGGCCCGGCGTCGGCCAACGCCCGCGCCACGTGGGCCTCCTGCTTGCCGCGGTAGCACGCGCGGTCGGTGCACACGTCCTTGGCGCGGACGTCGGGGAACAGGTCGGGCTGGTTGCCCGTGCGTTTGGGGCACGTCGTGCACGCGCCGGCCGCGGGCACCAGCCCTATCTCTTTGGGATCAAACGGCGCGCGGGCGAGCTCGAGGTGCATGGTCGCGTCCAGCCAATGCGTGAAGTCCCGCACGCTGCGCGACGTCGGGGCCGTCTTGCCCTCCTGCAGCCGACGGTCGAGCAAGTACTCCGCCAGCGCCGTCTCCTGGTCGGCTGCCTGCAGCCGAGCGAGCGGCAGGGCGTGCCCTAGGGTCAGCCGCCCTGCGACGTACGCCTTGCGCGCCGCCGGCGTCAGCTGCAGCAGCGACAGGCGCTGCCGCACGTAGGCGACCCGCTTGCCGATCCGCGCCGCCAGGCCGTCGACGTCGTACAGCTTGCGGTCGAGGAGCGCCTGCAGCCCGATCGCCTCGAGCAGCGGGTGCACGTCAGCCCGCTGCAGGTTCTCGGTCAACTGCGCCTCCGCCACCTGGTCGTCGGTCATGTCGCGCACGACGCACGGCACGGTCGCCAGGCCCGCGGCCTGTGCTGCTAGCCAGCGCCGCTCCCCGGCCACGATCTCGTACGTGCCCCCGCCGCGGAGCCGCACCAGCAGCGGCTGCAGCACCCCCTGCGTGCGCACGCTCTCGGTCAGGCCCGCCAGGTCCTCGGCGCTGTAGAGCGCGCGACGCTCGGCATTGAGCGCCGACGGCACGAGCCCGGTCAGCCCCACGTTGCAGACCTCCACTGGTCCGAGCTCGGCCGGCGCCACCGCCGGCTCCGCCGTCTGTCGCTTCGCCATGTCATCCCCCTCGTGCGGCGCGATCGCGTCGCGCCGCTGCTGTGTCTGCCACCGTGAGAGCCCGGCCAGTTGTTGCGCCAGGCCATCCCAATCCACACCATCGCTCATCGCTGCGGGTCCAGCTCAGCCAGCGCCGCCGCGCGCGCCCGGTTGAGCCGCACCATGGCCTCGTGGGTCCCCGCCGCCGCGTCGGGGTGCAGGCCCTTGGCCTGCTCCCGATACGCCTGCTCGACGTCGGCCAGCGTGATCGCGCGCGGGAACACCGCGCGCCAGTCGACGTCGTCGGGCGCGGGCAGTGCCAGGTAGCCGGTAAATGCCTGCTCGACCGTACCGACGCCCCACCGCTCGATCCCGCGGAGCGCGGCGATGTGCGCGGCGATCGCCGCGACGTTGTCTGCCACGCGCCGCCAGCGATCGCAGGGCAGGCAGTACGGCCGGCCGCGCAGCTGGAAGTAGACGGCGACACCGGGGTCGGCGGGCGCGCGCCCGTCGCTGTACGGCAGCCCGTCGCGGCGGGTGGGGACGTTGGTCGACACGACCAGGCGCGTGGCGGCAAAGCGCCGCAGCTCCTCCTGCAGCCGCGTGATCGCGTCGGCCAGCGACAGCTCCTGCGTCCGGCGATAGGCCGTCCCGCCGGCCGTGATCGGGACGTGCACCTGCTTGCCGAAGGCCGCCACCTGGCGGTCGCCACGGTGCCGCGGCACCGTACGCGGCCACGTCAGCGGATAGGCGGCCGGGTCCGTCACTCGACCACTACCTGGCCGTCCTCGACCAGCAGGCGCACGTCCGCGCCCTCCCACACCGCCGGCGTGTGCGACACCAGCACGACCTGGTGGAAGTGCCCGCGCTCGCGCGCGCGCCGCAGCATGGCCAGGTACAGCTGCGCGTGCGACGGCGACAGCGCGCTCCCGGTTTCGTCTCGCCAGAGCGTTTGGAATGCGTACCCGCTGCGGCGCGCGTTATCTAGCCCGAAGCCGAGCCGTAGGGCCTCCTCGATGATCGTCTGCTCGCCGCCGCACCCCTGGCGCATCTCGCGCCCGTCGTCCGTCAGGATCCGGGCCTCGAATACCTCCATGACGCCCCCGCGGTCCTTCTCCACCTGCGTCTGCAGGTCGAGCGCAAAGCGGCCGCCGTAGCAGGTCGCCAGCAGGTCGTTGGCCAGCTCGCTGACGCTCGGGCCGGCCTGGTCGAGCTCGACCGCCTGCACGCCGTCCCGGCCGCAATCGCGCTCGAGCACGCGCCAATCAGACGCGGTGGCGATCAACGTCGCCTCCTGCCCGCGCAGCAGCGTCGCGGCCGTGCAGGCGTCGCCCAGGGCGGCGAGACGACCACGCAGCGTATCGCGGGTGGACACGTGGCCCGCGTGCACCGCGCGCCCGTCGTCCACCGCGCGCCGCCACACCCGTAGGCTCTCGTCCGCCTGGTTCAGCGCGACGCGCCAGGTGCCGACGTCGGGCTCGACGAGTGGGGCCTCGGCCGCCGCTGCCTCCGCCGCGGCCAGCTGTGGCAGCAGCGCCGCCCGCGTCGCCTCGGCCGTCGCCAGGCCCGGCGCCCGCGCAACGTCCGCGGCCAGCCGTGTCCGCTGCCCCTCCGCCTGCCCGATCGCGTCGTCGACGGCGACCAGGTCGCCCTGTGCCTGATCCAGCGCCGTGCGCGCGGCCTGCGCGGCCACCCGGGCGTCCCGGCCCGCGGCAATGACCCGGGCCAGCTCGCCGTCGATCCGGTCGACGTCCTCCTGTCCCGTCGTGGTCGCCAGCGCGTCCTTGGTCAGCGGGCACCGCCGACACAGCGGGTTGGCGGGCTCCTCCAGCTGGTTGACCAGCTCGAGCCGCCGCACGGCCTCGGCCGCCACCCGCGCGCGCGTGCGCTCCAGGTCCGCCTTGACCCGCTCATGGTCCGCCCGCAGGGCATCCAGGCGCGCGTCCGCTGTGGCCCGTGCCGCCACCAAGGGGGCGACCCGCGCCTGCAGGTCGGTCGCGCGGCCCCGCAGGCCGGGCAACGCGTCGGCCAGCTGCGCGTCCTGGGCAATGGCCCCACGGATCCGATCGGCGCCGGCGCGCACCGCGTCCACCTGGTCAAGCTCCGCCTGCAGCCGGCCGCGGTCGACCTGTGCGGCCCGCACCCGGGTGACCACCGCCCGGTTGCGCTCCTGTACCGCCGCCAGCTCGCGCTCCGCCTCCTGCAGGGCCGCCCGCGCCTGCGCCTGCAGCTGCTCGTGACTGGCGACCTGCGCCTGCGCGTCGGCCATGGCGCCCTCCGCCGTCGCCACGGCCTGCGTGGCCGCGTCCAGCCGCGCCTGCGTGTCGGTGACGTCCGCCGCCCGCCGCTCGGCCTCGACCAGCTGCCGTCGCACGTCCGCCAGCTCGCGCGCGAGCTGCTCCGCCTCCTTCCCCGACCTGACCGACCACGCCTGCCAGCGTTCGGCGCCCAGCATGGCCATGACCATGTCCTTGCGCTCGCGCGGGGGCAGGCCGAAGAACGACAGCGGCGCAAAGCGGCTCTGCTGCGTCGCGTACACGCTGGCGTAGGCCAGGCGCGCAGGGGGCAGCAGGGCCGCGATCGCCGCGTGGTAGTCCTTGACCCCCGGCCCGGCCAGTGGCGTCAGCTGCTCCCCGTCGACCAGCGACAGGTACGCCTCCGTTTTGCCGCGGCCGCCGCCGTACTGCGGGTCAGCCTGCCACAGGGCGCGGTAGGTGCGGCCGGCCAGCGTGAACGTCTGCGACAGCTGGGCGTCGCGCACGCCGGGGGCCACCATGCCGGCAAAGCTGTCGTTTCTCATCGGGAATTCCCCGTACGCCCAGCCCGGGAAGCTACATTCCAAGAGCGTCGTTTTCCCCGCGCGGTTGTCGCCGCGCACGGCGATAATCCCGGGGCCGAGTGCCGACCAGTCGACGGTCGTCCTGGTGCGGTAGACGCCTAGCCCTTGGATGATGGTCTGACCGAGGATCATAGGTGCCTCCAGGTGCGCCCGTGTCGCAGATCGCAGATCGTCGCCGGGGTCACGTGATGCTGCCGCGCCAGAACGCTCGTCCGCTCGGTCGAAGCGCGGATCGCCAGCGCCCGTGCGGTCGTTAGGCGGGCCGCGCCCCCGTCCTCGCCGCGTGCGGTGCGGCGGCGACCCTTCCGGGCCATGTCCTCGTTGTTGTCGGCCTTCGTCCCCGGGAACACGTGGTGTGGGTTGCAGCAGCCCGGGACGTCGCACGTGTGAAGTCCGCACATGCCCGCCGGCATCGGCAGACGGTGCCCCAGCTCCCAGGCAATCACGTGCGCGCGTGTGCACCAGCGCCGGCCATCCCGCGAGACGTAGAACAGCCCATAGCCGTCGCGGTCTGTCTGACCCATCCAGGGCCAGCAGTCGTCGGGGGTACCGACGGCGACCTTGTCCCACAACCGGGCGAGGAAGTCCTGCGACATGAACCGGCCGCTAGCGGACATACGGGTGTCTTACGCGCGTTGGCGCCGGCGGGCAAGCAGGTACTCCCGACACGCCGCCGTGATCAGGGCCCCCACTCGCACGCTGTCGTGCGCGGCCTGCTCGCGGAGACGCTGGCGGAGGGCTGGTCGCACGCGGACCAGCAGCCACGCCCACCCGCCGTACTGGCGTCGGGGCGGGTGACGGAAGGGGAACGCGTAGCGACGCAGCGTCACCGGTGGCACTCGCGCGGATCGTGCCAGGTCGCCGGTGCTGCCCCGCACCGTACGCCGTGCACGAGCGCCGTCCCGTTGCCGAGGAACACCTGTAGATCCGCCGCGCCCGTCGTGTCCTCGCCCGCGACGCAGATGGCGGCAAAGCAGGCGCCGCTCGCATCGGCGTAGTGCACGATCCGACCGACGGTGAGCTTCATGATCCCCCCGCCTGGAGCGTCTCGAGCTTCCGCAGGCACCGCGCCTGTTGCCCGGCGTCGGGCGCGCGCGCACCTAGCAGCTGCCAAAACAGCCGCAGCTTCTCCGCCGGGTCGCCGGCCGTCGACCAGGCCACGCTGGCGTCGACCGTCGCCGGCGGCGGGGTGCGCAAGGTGTCGTCACCCGCGCCCATCGCGGGTGGGGTATCCCCGTCGCCGGCGACGGCAACCTGCACGCCGGTCAGCCGGCTGCGCGTGCGCGGGATCGGCGTGCGCTCGACCACCACGGCGGCCGCGCCACAGCTGTCGATCGCCCAGCTTGTCAGCAGCGCCGTCGACGGCACACTGTCCGCCTCCTCCTCATGGTAGCGCGCGCGCACCCGCACCTCCGCCCCGGCGATCCCCTGCCAGCGATCGCCGCCGGCGTCCAGCTGCTCGATCAACGACGGCCCCGGGTGCAGGTCGACGTCGACGGTCAGCAGCCGCCGCGCCGGCGTCGGGCGAAAGGTCACGACGGGCGGCTGTCCGGCGACGACGTCGGCCAGCAGGTAGCCCTTGACGTCGGGCTCGCCGTGATTCTGCGCTGTCGGGCTGCCAGCAAACCAGCCGCGGACGCCGACCTGCTGGAACTTGTGGATGTGCGAGCAGAGCGCGACGTCAACGCCGAGCTCGTCCAGGTCGTGCGGCGCTAGTTCGATCTCCCGCCCCAGCATGACCTCCCCGCCGCCCGTCACGCTGCCGCCGACGTTGCCATGGAACAGCAGGACCGTGGGCACGCCGCGCGCGCGCCAGTCCGCGGCGTCCAGCCGCCACGCCGTCAGCAGCGTGCGCAGGTGCGTCTCCATCTCGACCTTTTGGTCGGCCACCGCGCCGCCACTGCCCGCCCCGACCAACCACCGCTTGCTCGGATACGGCAGGCAGTAGACGCGCACGGGCCCGGCGGCCGTGTCGAGCTCGAGCACGTCGGGCTGGGTCACGGCGTGGATCGGATAGCGGCCCGCCAGCCGCCCGTATATCTCCAGGTCGCCCGGGTACTCGTGGTTGCCCTCGATCACGACCACGGGCGCGTGGGCGGCCATCATCTGCAGCGTGCGCGCGTTCGCGTTCCGCTCGGCCGGCTCCGCCTTGTGCGGCACCGTCGTGCCCGCCAGGTCGCCCCCGACTGTCCACAGGTGCACGCCCTGGCGCATGCCGTCGTCGGCAACGTAGCCAAGCACCAACAGCTGCGTCTCCCAGCGGGGGCCGACCGTCGTGTGCCAGTCGCCCGAGTGTCCAATCCTCATGCCGTCCCCCTGCGCCCGCGCCGCTGCTTGGCGATCGCGCGGGTGGCATACTCGTAGAATACCCGGAGGAAGGTGCCAGGCGGCTGGTCGCGGCCGCGTTCCATGGCCTGATAGACCACCCGGCGACTGACACTGCACCACCGCGCGGCCGCGCTGACGCTGACGCCAGCCTCCAACTGCTCCAACAAGAGCGCCACTGTCGTCTCCGTCAGCACAACGGCGTCATGGGCGCGCCCCCAGCCAGCTCCGCAGCCGCCGCAGCGCCCGGTGGTAGACCGTGTGCACGCGGGCCTGGCTGACCCCCATGACCGCGCCTACCTCGTGCTGGGCAAGCCCGACGACGACGACCAGCAGCAGCACCTTCCGCTCCCGCTCGGGCAACCGCGCCACGGCCGCCGCGACGTCGACCACGCGCGGGTCCGTGGCGTCCGCGGTTGCCTGCCCTACCATCGCCGGTCGGCCGGGCGGCGCGTCAGCCGCGCACGCGCGCGTACCAGACGCCACCCGGCCATGAGGCACGCCAGGCCAGCGACGACCACCGTGTCCCGCAACGTCATGCCGTGGTGGTGCTGTCCGGCGTCGCGGCCGGGCCCTGTGCGGCGGCGCCGGCGCCCGGATAGGTCGGCCCGTCGACCAGCTGGTGGGCGCGGGGGTCCCAGCGCACCGCGGTGTATGGGCGGTCGCCGTCCACGTGTGCCCAGCACCGCAGCGCACCGTCCTGCCGATACCCGGCGGGCTGCCGGCACTGCCGCCCGCGCCGGCCGTTGCCCGTCGCCTGCCGCTCGCACGTCGGTCGTCCTGTCGTCGTCATGGGATCACCCTCCTTTGGTGGGGAATTACGCCTTTGGCTCCCTTCGCCGGAGCACGTCGATGTAGCGCCAGCATTCCTCGAGCTCGGCGGCGAACCGAGCCGCCTGTTCCCGGAACACATTGACCTTTTGCCCAAGGTCGATGCCGCTATTGACGGCCTCGGAGCGCGTCCCGTCGGGCTCGTCGAACCAGCCCCACAGGAGATCGCTGTGCATCCGAAGCACCTCGGTGGTCTCGTTCGGCAAAACGGGGGTCATGCTCTCCCGCCGCTTATAGCCAGCCCAAAGAGCCGTCACTTCGTCCATGCGCTTCTGGAGGTAGTTGCTGAGGGCTTCTTGGTCGGTTGGTTGTCGGTCAGACATGGTGTGTGTCATACACCTGGTACACGGCTCCCCGTCAAGTGGGCCTACCAGCGCCGCTCCCGGTCCTGGGTGCGCAGCATCCGTGACCGCTTGGCCTCGATCATGGCCATGACCACGGGCAGGTCCTCGGCCTCAAACGCCACCTGCATGCTGCGCTCGCCTTCCGTCTCCGTGAGGCGCAGCCACAGCAGCGGCGCCCCCGGGTCGCGCAGGTCCTCGATCAGGCACAACTCCATGTGATCGGTGCGCAGCGCGATCGGTCGCGCGTGCGGCGCCTCGGCCTCCGGCGCCGTGGGGAAGCGCGCGCGCTGATTGGCATGCGTCTCCGCACGGGTCGGGGGCATCGGTCGGTCCTCAGCCATCTCGTCTCCTTCCGTGGTGCGCCTCCTGTTTGGTTGAGGCGCGGTCGCTGTCCGCCCCGCGCTGTAGCACTCGGCGCGCGGCCCTGCCTAGCCCGGTCGCTCCCGCGTCTGCGCGCGCGCCCGCCCCGCGCGGGCGGCCAGGGCGACGCGATCGCCGCCGCGCCACGGTCCCAGGGTACGCGTCAGGGCCGCGGTCGCGGCGGCCCCCCACACGCGCAGGTAGCCGCCGGGGGGTTGCTGACGGCCGCGGGCCATGGCCAGGTACAGGGCCTGACGGCTGACCCCGACGGCGCGCGCGGCCGCGCTGACCGTCCCCCCCGCCTCCAGCCGCCGCAGCACGGCGGCCAGGACGGTCGGCGTCAGCTTCTGCGCCTCCCGTGGCTGCGCATCACGCAGGCCCGCGGGGCGCCCGCGCCCGTTGCCGTTGCCCTGGGCCACCTGGCGGCCCCCTACGAGCGGAACGGGTCGTCAGGATCGGTGCTGCCGCCGGCCTCTGTGGTGGCTGGCGGTGGTGGGGCGGGGTGCCGATCGGTGTCGGCCCGCGGGCCGGCCAGGGCGCGCCGTGCGCCCGTCGCCCTGTCCGCGATCGCGCGGGCAAACTCCTGCTTCATCACGGGATCGTCGGTCGCGCCGGTGAACACAAGGGACGCGACAACGAACGGCTTTTGAATGTCGCCGCGGCCGTACAGGCCCTTGATGAAGCCGACACGGCGGGCGACGGCGTTCTGCGCCAGCGACTCGCACGTGCGGTGGATATGCACGCGCTGCTGGGTCAGCCGGGCCGTACTGCGGGCCCGCGCCTGTGGGGTGCCGTCGCGCAGGTCGAGCACTGCCGAGTCCTCGGCGCTGACGTCGCGGCCGTCGAGGGTCGGGAAGGTCCCGCGCTTGCGCACGTGGCAAAACAGCGGATCGTGCGCGTCGTCCAGCCGCTCCGTCTCCCACGACACGCCCGCGGCCGTGGTGATCTTCTCGAGCCCGATCTTCGACAGCCCGTACTGATCGGGCTTGCGGTCGTCGCGGTAGACGTCGGCCCCAATCGGGTCGCCCTGCGCATCCAGGCGCGCGTCGACGGCGACGGGGCGGAAGCTGACGGCGTAGCCGGGCGGGATGAAATCGACGTCGCGCACGGGGATACACAGGTTGTACTTGTCGCGGGCGCGGTCGAAGGCCGCCAGGGCTTTCAGCACGCTGGGCACGTCGGTGTACAGCTTGCGCTCGACCACCTCGGGCAGCTGCGGCGCCGCGGCCGCGGGCGGCAGGGGCGACATCGGTCGCTCGGCCGTTGTGGTCGGCGGCGCGGTCGTCGTCGCCGGGTCGGGCGTCGGGGCCTTGGTCGCCGCCTGCGGTCCCGGGGTGGCGGCCGCCGCGCCCAGCGGCAGCTGCGGGTCGGATCGCGTGGCTGCGGCGCCGTTGCCGAGGGCGGCGTCGAAGAGGGCGAGCAGCTGCGGGTGCGTCAGCCGGTCGTCGGCCTGCACGAAGGTCAGGCCGTGCAGCCGCTGGGCCGCCGCCTGCAGGGCCTGGCCCGCAGCCGCGATCGTGGCCTCGCTGGCGCCGGTGGCGAGCAGCGCGCCGTAGGCCGAGCGGCGGGCAGCCGTCGGGCTGGTGGCGTCGCACTCCTCGCCCCGCGCGTCGACGGCGACGACGCCGTGGCACAGCTGGTCGGGGGTGCGGATCAGCAGGCGCGCGGACGTCAGCGCCAGGCGCACCGCTTCGTTGGGGCCGTTGCGATCAGTCGTCATGGTGGGGTCGCTCCTCGTCTGCTTCTGCTAGGGGCCGGTGCGGGCGCACCTGCCGGTTGATAGCCATGTCGACCCGGGCGTCCACCAGGTCGATCAGCGCCTCGATCAGATCGCCGCGGGTGACGCCGACGGCGTCATTCATGCCCGGTCGCGGCCGCAGGCCGCGCTCGCGCTTGGCGTCCTGGTACTCCTCGGCCGCGTCAATCACGGCCGCGACCAGGCGGTATGTCTGCAAATCGCGCTCGAGATTAGCCATGCGTCGTGTCCTCCGGGCCCCGTGCGGGGCGCCCGCGTCGCGTAAATGTCGCCAGGTACGTGCCTGGCGCGCCCCACCACCCCACCGCCCACAGGTCCAGCACCGCGCCCGGATCAGTGGCGACCCGGCGGCTGGCCACCGCGGTCGCCGTCTCGCACCGTCGCCAGCCGCGGCCCCATGATCGCCAGCCACGGGGCTGCTGGCCGGGCCTGCACAGGTGATACCGCATGCGCACCCGTGTTACACACCCGCTGCCCGCTGCTGTCAAGCAAAGTTCGGCCACCGGGTCACGCCTTATGGGTATAGCGGCAGCCGGTGGGGGGGAGTACACGGGCACGCTAAGGCGCGACCCGCCCATGACCACTCCCCTGTAACCCCCCGGGCGGTCGCCCGTGTCGGGCCGCATACGCGCGCGGACCCTGCCTTGCACGGCCAGCCGCCCGGGGGTAACCGCTGACCTTGTACGACTGCGACGGGCCTGGCAGGCGTCCACCTGCCAGGCCCGTCCTTGTGACCGGCTCACTGCCCCTGCTACCCGCCGACCCCTACCCACAGCCCTGCACCCCTGCCGGTCAAGTCCATGCCCCGAGGCTGGCCACGAATCCCATCGCGTGCGTCAACGTCCGCCACGCCAGGCCGCGCTCGGGGTGCCCCTGCAGGGCGCCGGTGCGCACCATGGCCCCGCGCGGGTCGTACAGCGCCCATGGCCAGTTCGCGGTCGGGTGCCCACAGTGCTCCAGCCGCCAGCCGTCGACGTGCACCCAGCGCGCCCGCAGGCTGATCCACGGGCGCGGATCGACGCGGCGCCAGCCCAGGCGCGTTGCGGCCTTGTGCGTCATGCGCAGCCGCACGCTCATGCGATCGCCGGCAGCCGCCGCGGGCGGATCCGCTGCGGCTCGTCGCCGGGGGGCGGGATGCAGCCGCGGTGGATATATACCGTCTCCGCGTTGCGCCAGCTGGTGCCGCGATCGCGCACCCGCACCACCAGGCCGGCCCGGTTGCCGTGGCTGCAGCCGGTGACACGGCCACCGCAGCGCAGGCAAGGCAGGTCGGCCACGCAGTCGTCGGCCATGCGGTGCACCTCGTACGCCTCGCGTGCCGTCGGGTCGGGCAGCAGCCAGGTGATCCGGGCCGCGGTCGTCGTCATGGTGTGCTGCCTTTCCCGCGGGCGTTGACCGCGTCCACGATCAGGTGGGCGATCTTGCGCGCGCGCTCCGTCTCTCGCGCCTCCCGCTCGGGCCCCCCGGTGTGGAAGCGGACGAACACGCCCGCGATCGCGTCGGTGTCCTGCGGGTCCTCGGGGCGGATGATCACCATGCGGTCGTACACGTTGCTGACGACCCAGGGGGGCGGTGGGAGTGGCGCCCTGCCGGCCTTCATGTCCGCTCGCCCCCCTTGTCGGGCCCCGACTCGGGCCCGGTCGCGCCGCCGTCGGCCACGACGCGGAAGGCGATCCCCGGCCACGCCTGCGCGAACGTCGTGCGCATGCGGTCGGCCTCCCCCTGCGTCGGGTAGCGATCGACCAGGTGCCACCCCAGCGGCGCGTTGGCCTCGAGCCGGTACATCAGCAGGTTGCCGTGGCCGTACACAGCACCACGTGCACGGCGTTGATCAGCCTGGCCGCGGTCACCGTCAGCTGCTGCGCGTAGCCGCTCGCCACCACGGCGACGGTGGTGGCGATCGACAGGCCGATCAGGACGGTCAGCACGCCGTGGCCGCCCTCGTCGTCGCGCAGCTGGCGACTGCAGCCGGGGCAGGCGTCGCCGTCCCGCGACGTCCGCTCCGGTGGTGTCGGCTCGCCGCACACCAGGCACGGCGCGTGCTCGGCCTCGTCCCCCAGGCGCAGCACCTCGGCGTCCACGTCCCCGCGATCGACGCCGCACGCGGTGCACAGTGCCGCCACCTCCGCGTCGGCCTGCCGGTCGTGCGCCGGCCCGCTGTACTCCCCGCCGTCGACATACTCGTCCACCGCGGCCGCCTGTACGTGCTCCGCGTAGATCGCCATGGCGCGCACCGCCACGTCGTGCACCCTGTTGGTCGTCGTCATTGCGTCACGCCTCCCGTCGCCCCCGGCGACAGCTGCGGGCACCGCTGTGTAGTCCGTCATGGGACCCCGTTAGACACCCGTCCCCTGTGTGCTGTCAAGTGAAATAATCGCGCAGTGAAGTCACGGCCTTGGCCGTGGCTGACCCCCCACCCCTTGACGACACCTACGCGCCTCGCCTACAAGCGGCCGCTTCGTCATGGGCACGCCGCCGCGCACCGGGACCGCCTTCCAGCAGTGGCTGCGGGTCGCACGGGCGCTGCGGCGGCTGACGGTGGCGGAGGCGGCGGCGAGCCTGGGGGTATGCGCGGCCAGCTGGGCGTTGTGGGAGCGCGGGCAGGTGCCGCACCTCGAGCAGCTGGATCGGCTGGCGCGCTGGGATGGTAGCACGACGCTGCTCGCGCTGCTGCGCATGACCCGACGGCCGGCGCGCGTGCCGCGGCGACCCACACAGCGACCGCAGGAGGTCGGCGCCAGGCGGTAGCAGGTGGGGCAGGGGGGTGTGGCAGTGGCGGAGCCGAGCAGGGGCAGGGATGGACAGGGCGACGCGCTCGGGCGCCGAGGGTGAGTCTCTCCGCGACGCGCTGGGCCTGGCACACGACGGTGGCGGCGACGGCCAAGCTGGTCCTGCTCTGCCTCGCTGAGCATGCGCGCAAGCCGGATGGCGTCGCGTGGCCGAGCGAGCGGCGGATCATGACCCTGACCGGCCTGAGCGAGCGGAGCGTGCGGCGCGCGTTGCGGGCGTGTGAGGTTGCCAGGGTCCTACACCGGATCAGCGGGGGCGCCCGGCGCGGTGACGTGCCCCGCTACCAGCTACACGTACCGGCGGGCGGTTATCCACAGGGCGCGCAGCGGGTGGCCGAAGGGGGCCAATTTGGCCAGGAAGGGGGCCACGTTGGCCGCAGGAAGGGGGCCACGCTGGCCCCCCGAACCAGAAGATCTTTGAACCGTAAGGAACCTGCAGCTACGCCAGAACAGCAGGAGCGGGCCGCGGCAGTGCTGCGGGCGATCGGGCAGAGCCTGACAGCGAAGGCCAGCAAGGGGGCCGCGTCCGTGGCATGCCCAGGCAAGGGGGGCGATTGATGGCAGACCAGACGACCCATGGCGGGTGCTTCGCCTGCGGCGACCCGCACACGCCGGTGCTGTACAGCACCAGCAATCCGCGCAAGATCGCGCGCGCGCTCGCGGCTGCCGGCCGCCAGGGCGTCAAGCTAGGGGCGCCGAGCGTCGCCCTGTGCGCGCCGTGCTTCGGGCCCGAGGAGCGGTAGCCATCTCCACTTCGTACAACCGACGACGCGGCGGCGCCGCGCGCGCGTCGCAGACGCAGGACGGCCACCGCGGCCGTCCGCACCTCAAGGCGCACCGCCGCGCGCTGCTGCCGCTCGACCTGGTCAAGGACCGCCTGGACCTCGAGCGGTTCACGTGGCGGCGCGCGGGGTACCTGTGGGCGCAGCCGCCGCGTCGGCCCGGGTGATCACGTGCACTGTCGGATCATCGGCAACGCGATCGTGTGCACCAGCGGGCGCCGGCGTACCGTGCCGTGCGCGATCGACGACTGCGGTGCGCCCAGCGGCTGGCAGTGCGATCGCGTGATCAGCGCCCCGGGCCAGCCCCGACGCACCTGCGATCGGCACCTGTGCGCCCGGCACACGAAGCCGCGGCTCGGCCGCCGCCACTACTGCCCACCGTGCGCGCGCGCCGCCGACGAGCTCGGGGAGGAGTAGGTGAGCGGCGTGGAAATGGCGGTCAGCCGCGCGGCCTTGACCTTCTCGGCTGTGCTCTTCCTTGGCCTGTTCGTGATCATGTCGCGCGATACCAGCAAGTTCGTGTCCGATCACAGCCACGCCCTCGTGGCGCTGGTGATGGGCGCAGCGCTGCTTGCTGTCGTGGTCGCCATGGGCGGGTGGCCCCATGGCGGCTAGGCGTCCGCGCCGTGGCTGGCGTGGTGGCGTGCGCACCGGACGGCGCGCGCTCGCGGGCAGCGGCTGGGTGGGCGACGAGCACGCAGAGGCCGTGGCGTTCACCGAGTGGAAGGCCGCGCAGCTGCTGACCCTGCCGACGTCGCCGCTGCGGCTGCTGCACGCGATCCCCATGGGCGGTTTCCGCGGCCGTCGCAGCGCCGGCCGGGTGTGGGCCGAGGGTGCGGTCGCTGGCGTCAGCGACTACGCCTGGCCCGTCGCGCGGCGCGACTACCACGGCCTGTACCTCGAGCTGAAATCCCTGCGCCTGGACAAGGCCGGGCACCTGGCCGCCGCGCTCGCCACGTCCCAGGCGCAGTGGCTGGCCGACGTGACGGCGGAGAGCTACTGCGCCAACGTGTGCTACGGCGCCGACGCCGCGCGCGCGTGTGTGCGCTGGTACCTCGGCATGGCGCGCGACGACGTGGAGCGGGAGTACCACGTGCGGCAGACCGTGACGCTCGACGCGGCCGGCCGGCCCGTGTGGTTCGACTGGCGACCGACGGCAACGGGAGACGCCGCGACGGCGGCGGAAGGAGGGGACCATGGCGACGAAGAAGGACCGGGCGACGGAAGCGGGGCCGACGCGCCCCGCACGCGGCGCACCCGAGCGCATCTTCGCGCGCGAGACGCGCGAGCTGCCGGTCAAGCTGACGGCGGCCGAGCTGCAGGCACGCGGGGCGCTGATCGGGCAGAAGATGGGGATCCTGCTGCGGATCGAGCTGCAGGCGGCCGCGGCCAAGGACCATTACAAGGCCGAGGCGACGCGGACGCGCAAGGAGATCGAGCAGCTGGGCGAGGTGCTCGAGAAGGGCACGGAGGTGCGCGAGGTCGAGTGTGAAGTGGTGCTCAACTGGCACGACGCCACGCGCGACACGCGCCGCACCGACACGGGCGACGTCGTCGACAGCCGCGCGCTGTCCCCGAAGGAGCGGCAACAAGAGCTGTTCCGGCAAGGACCCGGCGGCCGCAAGGGCAAGCGCGGGCAGACGCCGCCAGCCGACGCCGCACCGGCGGCCGCGGGCGACGACCGCCCTGCCACGTGATCTTGGGAGCCGATCACGTGGCAGGGCGGGCTGGTAAGGGCAGTGGGGCCGACGGCGTCTCACCGGGCGCCGGCGGTCCCGAGGCGGGCAGTCCGCGTCAGGGGGCAGTAGAGCACATGCGCGGGCGTGCGGCTAGCCACGGACGTCGGCGGCGGGCGCCGGCGCTACGCGACCGGGTCGTGGCCTTCCGTCGCGTGCGGGCGGCCGACGTCCTGGTCAACCCCGCCAACTACCGGCGGCACCCGGAGGAGCAGCGGGAGGCGCTGCGCGCGGTGCTGCGCGAGGTGGGGTTTGCGGGTGCCCTGCTGGTGCGCCGCGATCGCCGCGGGCGGCTGGTGCTGATCGACGGGCAGATGCGCCGCGACGACAACCCCGACGCGCTACTGCCTACGCTGGTCACGGACCTGACGGCGCGCGAGGCGGAGCTGCTGCTGGCAACGTACGACCCGCTGGGCGCCATGGCCCGGCGGGACGAGGGGCAGCTGCGGGCGCTGCTGGCCCGGGTGCGGACGGACGAGGCGGCGCTGCGCGTGCTGCTGGATCGCCTGGCGTCGGGCTCGAGCGCAACGCCGGCGGCTGCGATCCCGGCCGGCCCGTCGCTGGCCGACCGCTTCCTGGTCCCGCCCTTCACCGTGCTGGACGCGCGCCAGGGATACTGGCAGGAGCGCAAGCGGCAATGGCTGGCCCTGGGGATCCGGTCGGAGATCGGGCGCGGGGGCGAGGCGGCGTCAGCGTTCAAGACCGCCGGGGATCAGCCGACGCGGCAGCTGATGCGTGGCCGGGGCGGCAAGCGGGCGGCGTTCCACGGGCCAGGCCGCCGCGATACGATCAGCCAGGAGATGGCCAAGCGCGGGGGCCGGCGTGGCGCCGATCAGCCGCTGGTGCCGTCGTGACGGTAGCGGGCGCGCAGCGCGGCGATCCCCGCGGTGACCGCCGCCAGGGGATCGCGGCCAACCTGGGCGTAGAAGCGCGGGTGCACCAGCGCCTCGTGCCCGCGCACGATCGCGTCGCGGTGCGGGCCGAGGCGCGGGAAGCGGGCGGCCAGGGCGAGCGCCCGCGGCCAGTCGCCGGCGGCCATGTAGGCGTGCAGCTGGTCGATCTTGCGGGGCGGGGTGGCCATGGCTGACAAGCTCCCTACCAAGTCTCGTGGGCGGGCGTCGAGGGGCAAACAGCGACCGCCCCGCGCGATCAGCGGCGGCGGCTACGGCAAGCGCAGCAGCTTCCTGTTCCGCACCGACGACGGCTACGCCGCTGGCGAGGACGCGCAGGTGGCCGGCACCGGTACCAGCATCTTCGACCCGGTCCTGTGCGAGCTCGTCTATCGCTGGTTCTGTCCGCCCGGGGGCCTGGTACTGGATCCCCTGGCGGGCGGTAGCGTGCGCGGGATCGTCGCGTCGCGCCTGGGCCGCCGGTACGTCGTGATCGAGCTGCGGGCCGAGCAGGTGCGGGCCAACGACGCACAGGCCAAGGCCATGTGCGGCGCGCCGCTGCCGCGCTGGCAGGTGGGCGACGCGCGCGACTTCCGTGCGGACGGCCCCGGGGACCTCAGCGCCGTCGCCGCCGACCTGGTGTTTACCTGCCCGCCGTACGCGGACCTGGAGGTGTACAGCGACGACCCGCGCGACCTGTCGACCATGCCGTACGACGCCTTCCGCGCCGCCTGGGCGGGGATCGTGGCGCAGTCGGTGGCGGCGCTGCGCGCCGATCGCTTCGCTGTCGTCGTCGTGGGCGACGTCCGCGCGCCGGGCGGCCAGTATCGGGCGTTCCCCTGGCACACCGTGGCGGCATTCGAGGCCGCGGGCGCGGCGCTCTACAACGAGGCGGTGCTGGTCACGGCCGTGGGGTCGCTGCCCGTGCGCACGGCGAAGCCGTTTGTCGGGAGCCGCAAGCTGGGCAAGACGCACCAGAACTGCCTAGTGTTCATCAAGGGCAGCCCGACACGCGCGACGGAGGCCTGCGGGGCGGTCGACGTGGCCGACGTGCTCGCCGGCGTGGCGTCGCCATGACGTCGACCGATCGCCAGCGCGACGCGCTGGGCGCGCAGGGCCGTGTGGGGTGTATAGAACCGGAAGGGGAGGGAACGACGCGATGCTGACGACACCAGTGCTGGGTCCGATCACAAGCCATGGGCGCCCGACGCTCTTGTGGTCCGCCGCCCCGGGGGCGGCCGGCTACCTGATCGAGCGCGCATACGGCTGGGGTCCGTTCAAGGCGATCGCCTACGTGGCGGCGCCGCTGACGTCCTACATCGACAACCAGCAGGACGGCAGCAACGGGTTCGTCCGCGTCGGCCACAATCGGTACCGCCTCCGCGCGGTAGCGGCCGACGGCCAGGGCAACTCGCCACCGTCAAGCTGGGTGGACGCGGCCTACGGGACGACGACGCCGCTAGCGGCGCGCCGGCTGCTGGCCGCCACCGCCAACCGGCTGGTGATCGTCGATCCGGAGGCGGGGACTATCCTGGGCGCGACGCCGCCCGATGCGGTGTTCGCGGGCGCGGCGGCGATCGTCGTGGTCGGCACGCGGGCGTACGTGCGGGCTAACGGGCGCCTCCTGGTCGTCAACGTCACCAACCCGGCTGCACCGGTGCTCACCGCGGTCCTGGTCGATGCGCGCCTGGCCGAGGTGGGGGACGGCCCGGGCGAGCGCGACGGCGGCCAGTCGCTGCTGGCCTGGTCGCCGTCCCGCCTCCTCGTGTCCTGCTTCCTCGCGGGCACGCTCCTGTCTATCGACGTGAGCGATCCGACGCGGCCGCGCGTCGCCGGCGAGATCGCGCCCGGCGGCGTGGTCAACTTCGTCTCGGGCCAGCCGCTATGTCTGGCGCGCCTCGATGCGACGCGCGTGCTGTGGCCGGGGAACGCCAATCCGCACGTACCCGTGGTGGACGTGACGGACCCCGACGCGCCCGCCCTGACGAACGCCTGGGGGTCGTGCGTCCTGCACATGGGCGAGGGCCCGTGCGCCCTCGTGGTCGACGGGCGACGCGCGATCGTCGCCGTCGACGTCGGCGGCCTCTGCCTCTTCGACCTTGCGGACCCCGCGCAGCCGGTGTGCGTGGGCGCGTTGCCCGTGCCGGCGATGACCATCACGCCGACGCTTGCGTATGACCCGAGCTACGGCCAGGTGGTGGCCGTCTGCCCGGGACCGGACGCCGGTGCGGCCGCGCCCGCGCAGCTCGTTCTCCTTGACGTGACGGTGTCGGCTAGCCCGCGGCTCGTCAGGACGGTGCCGCTGGTTGCGCGCGCCGCCGCGGTCGTCCTCCTCGACCGGCGGGCGGTCGTCCTCGAGGAGGGCGCCGTGGTTGCGTTCGACCTCGACCAGCCCGACCAGCCACCGCGCACCGTGGCGGACGCACAGCTGGTCGGCGCCGGCGCGCTGGCCGTGGCGTCGCCGTGATACTGACCGATCGCCAGCGCGACGCCCTGCACAGGCTGGCGCTAGCCGCGCACCTGGCCGTCAAGGTGTACGATCACCACGAGCCGGACCCGTACGAGGCCGCGGCCATGGCAGCAGCGGGCCCCGACGAGACGGACGGCATGTTGTCGACCTTGCTGGCGGATCCCATGGACGAGCTCGGCCTGGCGCTGGCGGAGCTGCGCGCCACCTTCGGGCCCCTCGTGGTGCCATGAATCCCCTGGCGGCGCCCACCTGCGCGTGCGGTACGCCGGAGTGCACGGCAGACGCGGTCACGCTGTGCGGGCAGCAGCGGGTGACCGGCAGCTGGTGTGGCCGCCCGGTGTGCCGGCAGCACGCGCGGGTGCTCGGGCGGCTGCTCGAGGAGCACACGGCGACGGACTACGGGGCCGTGCCGGTCGGGCGCTACCGCTTTGTGCACGACGGCGTGGCGTGCACGCGGTGCGCCGACGCGCGCACGCAGCAGGCGGCGTGAACACGGCGGCCGCCGACAGCCGCGGGCGGCGCTGGTACGTGCGCGTGCCGCTGCGCAGCTGGGATCGGCAGCGCGAGCTGATCCGGGCGCTGTGGCTGGCCGCCTGGTCGCCGGTGCCCGACCCGCAGGCGCTCCGCCGGATCGCCAACGACCTGGACAAGGCGTACAGCGTCGACGGGCTCGCGCCCGGTGAGGCGATCATCCTGGACGACGGCCGTCCGTGACCGCCATGTCGGTGGCCGGCGGGAAGGTGTAAGTAGGCGCGCAGGTGGCAGGGGCGGCACGTGGGGTGTCGCGGGATGGACGGGGTGGTGGTGGCTGGGATGGAGACGCTGTTTCGACGCCCCGACCGGATCGACGCCAAGCTGAACGTCTGCACGGTCCTGTTTAACAGCGTGCGGTACCGGGCGCGGTGGAAGCTGACCGAGGACTTCATCCGGCAGGTCGAGCGCCACCACAACGCGCGCGTGTGTGTGGCCGAGGTCGCCTTCGGGGAACGGGAGTTCGTGATCGCCAGCGCCACCGACCCGTACCACCTGCGCCTGCGCACCTGTCACGAGCTGTTTTTCAAAGAGAACGCCCTCAACCTGCTGTTTGCCCGGGTCATGGCGGCGGACCCCGAGGCGGAGTACTTCGCCTGGGTCGACGCCGACACGCATCTTGCGCGCTACGATTGGGTGGACGAGGCAATCCACCAGCTGCAGCACCACCCGGTGGTGCAGCTGTGGTCGGAAATGCAGGACCTGACGGACGAGCACGAGGTGCTGGCGACCGGACCGAGCTTCGTGCAGACCTGGCAGGAGGGTCGCAAGGGCGAGCCCGGGTGTCACGGGGCGCCGGGCCGTCAACACCTGGGGCCGACCGGCCTCGGCTGGGCCGCGATCCGCGCGTGGATCGAGGGCGTTGGTGGCCTGCTCGACGTGTGCGTGGTCGGCTCGTGCGACTGGTGGATGGGCTACGCGCTGATCGGCCGGCTCGAGGCCGCGCTCGCCGCGACCGGGAACCACCCCGGGCGCAAGGGGCGCGGTACCTACCACCCGGACTATGTCAAGGCGATCTGCGAGTGGGAGCGCCGGACGCGGTTGACGCAGTGGAAGGAGCGGCCGCTACAAGGCAACATCGGCCTGGTCAAGGGCCTGGCGCTCCACTACTTCCACGGGCCCAAGGCCGACCGGCGCTACCAGGACCGCGAGCAAATTTTCATCCGCCACCAGTTCAACCCGCTGACCGACCTCAAGCGTGACGTCCAGGGGCTGTGGCAGCTGACGGCCGACAAACCGGAGATGCGCCGCGACCTGCAGCGGTACTATCGGGGACGCAACGAGGACGCGCCGACGCGCTGATGGCGGGCGCACCACGTAGCAGTGCACCACCGCGACGGCGCCGGCGACGTCGTCGGCCGCCACGACAGGCGGCGCCGGCGCAGCGCAATCGGCCCGTGGGCGAGCACGCGCGCAAGCTGCAACGCCGCGTGCAGGCGCTCGACCTGTACCTGCACGGCCTGTCGTTCACCGGCGTGCACGACGCCCTGGCGTTGCAGGGCGTGCGCGTCGATCGCTCGACCGTCGTCCGCGACATTACCGATGCCCTGGGCGAGCTGGCGGAGCTCGACGTGCGCTACCGTGAGCAGGTGCGACAGGAGCTGGTGGAGAAGGCGCGCCTGCTGTGGAAATGGCTCGAGCCGCGCGCGTCGGTGGGCGATCCGCGGGCGATCCTGGCGGGCGAGCGCGTGCTGGGGCGGCTGCAGAAGCTGACGGGGGCGTACCCGCCGGGCCTGCCCGACGTGCCGGGGCTCGCGGACGTGGCCGGCCCGGCGCGCGTGGTGTCGGGCGACGTCCTGGTGTACTTCGAGGCGGACCTGTCGCACTGGCCGACGGCGGCCGCGCAGCAGGTGATCGAGACGACGGCGGTGCCGGCGGCCCCGCGGCCGGCGGCGGGGGGAGGGGGCTATGCGGAAGCGGGATCAGGTGCGGCGGGCGCGGCGCAGTCGGCGTAGGCGGTCACCGGGCCCCTGGGGCGGCGTGCGGCTGGTGCTGCCCCGTACCCAGGACGCCGACGGCCGGGAGCTGGGGCCGGTGATCGTGGGCGACGGCGCCTGCGTCTACCTGCGCCAGGTGGTGGGGGAGGAGCTGGCCGCGCTGCTGGACGGGCTGGCCACCGGGTAGCAGCTGGCCACCGCCCCGGTCGACGCCGGCGCCGGGCAGCGCGTCGTCCGCTTCCGCTTCCTGCCCAAGCAACGCGAGTTCATTGAGGACGCGCACGCCGAGCTGCTGTACAGCGGGGCGTTCGGCGCCGGCAAGTCGTACAGCATCTGCGCCAAGGCGATCGCGCTCGCCACCGTCTACCCCGGCACCACGATTGGCCTGTGCCGCAAGCGCCTGACCCAGCTGCGCAGCACGACCATGCGCACGTTTTTCGAGGAGGTGTGTCAGCCCGAGCTGATCCGGTGGTACCGCAAGAGCGAGCGCGTCGTCGCCCTCAAGTCCGGCCCGGCGCTGCGCCCCGGCGGCTGCGCGTGCCAGTCGCGGCTCGGCTGTCGCGCCTGCACGGCCTACGTGTTCTTTTTCGGCCTGACCAACGACCGCGGCCACTCGTTCAATATCCGCAGCCTCAACCTGGGCGCGTGCGGCGTGGACGAGGCAATCGAGCTGACGGAGAACGAGTGGCTGGAGATCCAGGGGCGGCTGCGGGAGCGGCACTGCGCGCTGCACCAGGTGTTTGGCGCGACCAACCCGGGCAGCCGCGGGCACTGGCTGTACCAGCGCATGTGGATCAACGCCGACCCGCAGGTGCAGCATGTCGTGCAGACCTCCACGCTCGACAATCCGCACCTGCCGCCCAGCTACGTCGCGCTGATCAGCCGGTACAAGGGCCGGTATTACGAGCGGTACGTGCAGGGCAAGTGGGTCGGCTTCGACGGCCTCGTGTACGACGTGTACGACCCGCTGGTGCACGAGCTCACGTGGGAGCAGTTCGCAGCCCGCAAGGGCTGGGGCAACGGCTACCAGACGACCCCGGGCGTCTATGCGATCCCGCCCAAGTGGACGCGCCTCGGCGGCTGCGACTTCGGCTTTACCAACCCCTTCGTGTTCCAGTGGTGGGCCGAGTCGCCCGACGCGGAGTACTTCATGTACCGCGAGATTTACCACACGCGGCGGCTGGTCGAAGATCACGCGCGCGACATTGTCCGGCTGTCGCGGGGCGAGCCGGCGCGGCTGAACAGCTGGGCGGATCACGATGCCGAGGACGCCGCGACGTTGCGCCGCTACGGCGTCAACACCATGCCCGCCAACAAGGACGTGGCCAACGGGATACAGACGGTCTACAACCTGCTGCGGCCCGACGACGCGACCGGCCGCCCGCGCGCGTACTTCCTGCGCGACGCCCTGGTGGAGGAGGACCCGGCGCTGGCGGGCGACCAGGAGCGCCGGCACCCGGTACGCACCACGGAGGAGTACCAGGTGTACAAGTACCTGCCGGGGACGGAGACGCGCAGCGCGAAGGAGGAGCCGGCCAAGGTCGACGACCACGGCTGCGACACCACCCGGTACGTGCTACACAGCCACCTGGTCGGCGGCGCTAACGCGGGGCTGCTGCGGTACATGGAGGCGGAGGCCAAGAAGCGGCTGGCCGAGCGCGCGCGGGCGCAGCGTGGCTACTGAGTTCACGTTCCAGTGCACGATCTGCGGCCACGTGTACACCGTGGTGGCCAGCCACCTCGCGGCCTGCCCGCGGTGTGATCCCGGGCACCAGGGCCCCGCGCGGCTGGCGCCGTTTTGGGGCGAGCTGCAGGTGGGGCTGCTGCGGGCGCTGCTGCACCTGCACGTCCCGTGCACGTACGCCGGTGTCCGCGGATCACCGCCGGCGGTGCCGTTCTTTGCCTTCGGGCTGTGCACGCTGCCGCAGGACGCGTCGCTGTCCGGGGCCGTGTGGACCAACCAGCTGCTGTGGCGCGGCGCCTGGTGGGCCGGGTGAGCGCCGACGGCGACGCGCCGCTGGGCCTATGCAACGCGATGGTCACCCGCACGGTGGACGGCGCCCTCTTCGTGCGCACCTTGATCCCCGCCGCCGACGGGACGCCCGTCCGCTGTGAGCAGGCGTCGATCGGCAGCCGCAGCGTGCGCGTGTACCGGGCCGGCGACGTGATCATGGCCGCCCTGACCGCGGGCGACACGGGTGCGTGGCGCACGACGACGTACTGCCGCGCGCACCTGGACCTGCTCGACCACGGCTATCCGGTGCACGCCTACGCGTACCTGCCGCCCGACCGCGGTTTGACACCTACCCCCAGGCAGGGCTAGTCACGCGCCCCATGCGGCTGGGTGGTGTGGGCGGCTTCGTCGGTGGCTTCCTCGACCGCCTGCTGTTCGGCCTCGGCCGGCGCGGTGCCAACCAGCGCCAGCGCACCTGGCGCAGCGGCGGGGCGGAGCACCGGTGGCGGGCGTGCGACGAGCGGCGCAAGAGCCGCCAGCGCGCGCAGCGGCGCGCGCACCGGGCCACCACGCGCGCCCTCAAGGCGCGCTGCGCGGGGTCGCGATGAGGGGGTGGAGCGTGACCGACCTCAAGATCATCTGGGGATACCTCGCTGGGTGTCTCTGTACCTACGTGCTCTGCGCGATCTTCCCACCGCCGTGGGGCCGCCGGCGCCCGTGAGCGAACCCGTGATTATCGGCCTGCCGGTCGTCGGTGCGCTCCGTGCCGTGCTGCGCGCGCCCGAGATGCAGGACGACGCGCCCCTGTACGTGCTTGACGAGAACGCCGAGGCGCGGCCGGTCCTCGGGGCGCAGCTGGGCGTCCCCAGCGGCTGCGTGTACCTGTACGTGGGGCCGCCCGCGCCCGTCCAGGTCGACACAGCCGCGTGGCTGCACCAGCATAACGCCAACGTCGAGTACGTGGCGCGGGACGACACGCACGAGGGCCCCGCCGTAACGGTCACCGTGCGGGCCGGGCCGGCCGCACGGCGGTGCAGCGTCAAGGCGTCTGACCTGGACGCCGCGGTGCGGGTGCTGGCGCGCGAGGTGCGGGAGCAGGAGCGGGGGCAACGCGTGCTGCTGGAGCTGCGCCAGCTGCTGCGCGCGGGCGACGTCCCGGCGGCGCTGAACTTCCTGACGCTGGCGCTCGGGGAGGCGGAGGCGCCGCCCGGAGAGGCGGCGACATGAGGCGGCGGGTGCATCCGCTGGCGACCGTGCCCTGCTACCGCTGCGGCGCGGCCATGCTGTGGGCGACGACCAAGGCGGGCAAGCTGATGCCGATCGACGCGGCGCCGTTTCGGCGCGACGACTTGGTGCCCACGGGGCGCTGGCGGCTCGAGCTCGTCGGCGGGGTGCTGTACGTGCACCACGACGTCGCCGCGATCGACGCGCCCGACGTGTACACCTCGCACTTCGCCACCTGCCCCGGCTACCTGACGCCCGGGCAGATCACGCTGCTCGAGCCCGCCCTGCAGGCGCGCATTGCGGCGCACGCGGCGGCACAGCAGCAGGCCCGCGCATGATCGTCAGCCCCGTGCTCGCCGCCGCGCTCGCCGCGCTGGTGCTCGCCGTGGCCGCCGCCGGGCTGCTGCGCCGCATGCTCATACAAGAACAGCGGATCGGCCGCCTACTCGGCATGCTCAAGACGGCCACCCAGGCACTGCATGCCCTCGGCTACCACGCGGACCCGTTCCCCACCTGCACCGTCGGCCTGTGCACGGCGACGCGCGAGGAGCTGATACGGCCGTCGTGACGTCGCTGGCCGCCGTGCGCACCGAGCTGGCGCACTTCCTCGCCGCCGACGGGACGACCGACGCGCTGCTGCAGCAGGTCGCCGCCGGGGCGGTAGCCGATCGCGGGGCAGCGGCCGTGCACCTGACCGAGCGGGCCAAGGCGGCCGACGCGATCGCGGACGGCCTGCACGCCCAGGCTCCTGACGACACGACCGCGGCGGCCATGGGGCTGCTGGCGTCCGCGCTGGCGCTGGCCTACGGGACGCTGGCCGTGCTGCTGGTGGAGCGGGGGGCTGGGACATGAGCCGCGAGGCGCCAATGCCGACGTGGAACCAGACCCCGGGAGAGGCACCCGAGCAGCGGGCCAAGCGCCTGCTGTACGCGCGCGTCGATCCCGTGCACGCGCCGTGCGCGCAGCTGCTGGGCGAAACCCTGGCGACGCTCGACGGGGTGCAGGGTGAGCTGGCCGATCACCAGCGCGCCTGGAGCGAGAGCGCGGCCCGCTTGCAGACCGCGCTGGCCGTCGCCGGCGCGCCGGCGACCAAGGTGGTGCGCGACAGCTACGGCAGCCGTGACACCGTGCCGTGCAGCGATGCCGAGCGCGTCGCAGCCCTCGCAGCTGAGCGCGACGCCGCACGTCAGGCCGCGCTCGCCGCTACGGCCGACGCGGACGGGGTGCGCAAGGAGCTCGAGCAGGAACGCGCGCGGTCGTGGGAGGGCTGGGAGCACCACTTCTATGACGAGGAAGCGGCAGCGCGGAGTCTACTGCCGCGCCCGCCCCACCGGCGGCGCTGATGGCCTCGCGCCCTGCCTTCTGGTTCGCTGCGTGGGTCGCCGTCGGCCTGGCGGTCAACGCGATCTGCTACGCGGGCGCGCGCCGCTTCCGGGCCGAGCGGTGGGAGGCCCTGGTGGGCAGGCTGGCCGACATACCCCCGCCCGTCGCGGCGATCGCCTTGGCGGTGATCGTGCCCGCCATGGTGCTCAGCTGGCCGCTGTATCTGAGCGCGGCCCTGCACGCTGGTCTCGCCTTCCTGCGCCGGCGACGCTGATGCAGCGCGACCAACTGCACGGCCAGGCGCCCCCGCCCGTCCCCGGCGATCCGCCGCCGATCGCGGGCCGCGCCCGCGCGATCACCGCCGCGGCCGCACAGGGCCACGACATGGCGACCGCCTTTGGCGCCGACGGCTTGGCCGCCTGCGCGCAGTGTCGCCGCACCGTCGGCCTGGACGACGTCGAGCAGCCGGTGGGGCCGGCGCTGACGGGCCGCTGCCCGGGCCGCAACCACCCGCACCGTCTGCAGCGGCGCCGCGCACGGACAGGGGAGTACGGGCAGCCGCTGACGTGCGTCGAGCCCGGGTGCGGGTTCACGATCAGCAACGCGCAGGCGGCGCAGAACCTGGGGCTCGAGATCCTGCCGGAGCCCGATGCCTGACGAGCAGCCGCCCGACACCGACGTCGTCGGCGCCGCGATCGCCGTCGTGCTGTCCGCGCGCATGTCCTTCCCGGGCATCGACGGCGTCATGGTCAACCTGACCGCCTGGCAGCGGCTCGTGGGGACGCTGGTCGCCTGCGGATACATCCTGGCGCCCGCACCGCCGGTCGAGCAGCCGCCGTCCGTCCCGTTCCCCCACCTGTCCACGTGCCCCGCCTGCCGGCACGAGCGCCACCGCACCGCCTGCCCGGTGCCAACCTCGCGCTGGCGTCGGTGGCTGAGCGGGCTGCCGACGTGCTCATGCACGTATTGGGATGCGCGCTGGTCGATCGGGCCCGCTTGACGTGCCACCCCTGCGGGAGGAGAGAGGGGGCTAGGCGCGCGCAACGCGGAGGGTGTGGGGGACGTGGGGGCGGACGGCGGACGTGAGGCGACGACGTTGGCGGACACGCTGCCAGCTGACGGTCAGATCGTCCCCGTGCGGACACGTACCGGTGATGTGCGGCTGTACCAGGTGCTCAAGGGCAACCGCTTCCGGCTGACGCTCGTGCCGCTGACGGAGCGACAGGAGCTCGAGGCGCGGGCGGAGCAGGACCGGCGCCACGCGTACGCCAGGTTCCTCCTGGCGATCAGCGTCGCCGGCGCGTACGGCGTGGCCCGCGATCGCGAGGAATACCCCGACCTGGTCGCGTACGCCGACGCGACGGTGGAGGCCAACCCGGTGACGCTGCGGTTGGACGAGGCCATGCAGCACCTGCGGCCGCGGATCGCCCCGCCCGACGTTACAGCGGTCAGCGGGCCCGTGGCGCGTGCGGTCGGCTGGCTGCTGGGAGAGCGGCGTGCCTGAGCCCGACGGCGATCGCGCGGCGGCCGACGACTACGGGCCGAGCCCCGTGGCCGCCGCGCTGGTGCTGCTGCGCGAGCACGACGCGCTCGATACCTGGGTCGATCAGTGGCGCGAGGCGCACCGGATTGGCTGGGCGCTCGGCCGCCGGCTAGGGCAAGGCCATGAGTAGGGCGGAGATCAAGCTGGGCGGGCGGCCGGCTGCTGATCGACGGCGCCGAGGTCGGCCGCGTGCTCAGCGTCACCCTCGGGCACGACATGGCCGACGCCGTTGTCAAGTACAAGGCCCCCAGCGGTGCGGTGCACATCACCAGGTGCGCGGGGTTGCGGCCCCTCGACCTGGAAGCGGCGCAGTCGGACGGTATCCTGCCCCCGTGTGACCAGCCCGCGTGCAAGGGGCACGTGCGACATAGCGACGGCACGGTCAATCCGCTGTGCATCCACGATCCCGCGCGGCGGCGGTTCGACCCCGCGGAGCTCGCCGCTGACGTCGGCCGCGTGCTCTCCCAGGTCGTACCCCGTCCGTTCCTGGTGCCCACGCGTCGTGACCCCGTTGCGCGCGCCGCAGTCGACGGCATGCTCGGCGCCGGCGTAGCTCAGGCGGTAGAGCGCGTCACTCGTAATGACGAGGCCGCCGGTTCGAGTCCGGCCGCCGGCTCGCCGGTCGGGGAGGCGCTGCAGCTGCCGCGGCCGTTCCTGCCCAAGCTGCGACCCTGGGGCGGCCCGCGTCCTATTGGCCTCGACCCATGGCGAGCGGCCTCGTCCACCCCCTGGTACGTCATGGGCACCGGAGCGACGACGCACGCGGCGTGGGAGGACTCGTGGGAGGACTACTGCCGCAGGGCCCGCGGCTTCGTGCTCGAGCAGCTGGTCCAGTTCGTCAGCTGGGCGGGCCTGCCGGAGGTGTCCCCCCACACGCACCTCGTAATCACCCTGCGTCGTGGCGAGTGGACCCACGGGGTACAGCCGCACAGCTACCTCGCGCAGTACGACGTCGACGTGTGCACCGGATCGCGGCCCGACGGCCCCGACCGCGAGGTCTACAGCTACGGCGAAGCGGTCACCGCGTTGCACGGGGCGGCCTGGCAGGCCGTCGCCGCGGCAATCGACCGCGCGGGCCGGTCCATTGGGCCGGCCGTCGCCGTATGGTCCGAGCACCCCATCGCGTTTGCTGACGAGGTGTGCAGCGAGCAGGGAATCACCTGGTCGCCTCCGTACGGTCGCTTCCGCTGCGTCACGTGCGACCACCTGCTGGACGAGCTCGAGCTGGCGTGCCACCCGCAGGGTAAGCCGCCGGCGCTGGACGGGACGCCGGCAGCGGCGGTCTCTGCGGCGGTCGACGTCAAGCTGACGATGGAGCAGCGGACGCGCGCCGAGGACGACGTCGCCACCGTGCTGCGCTGGCGCGACGAGCACCTGGCGCTGCTGTACCAGGCCCTGCGTCGGGGCAGCTGGACGGACGACCACGCGCGCCTGGTGCTCAAAAAGGTGGGCTGGTTGCTGTGAGCATGACCGCCGCCGAGCGCACCGCGGCCAAGGCGACGATGCGTACGCACGGCATCGTCAAGATGGTGACCCACGACCAGGCCTGCGCCATCGTGGCGCGGGCCTGCACCTGTGCTCGACCACCCATAGAGATCGGCGGCGTCAGCTTCGGCAGTCACGCGCCCACGTGCGCCAAGCTGGCGTCAGCCGAGTGCACTTGCACGCCCGACGTGATCGTGGCCGACGACGCATGATCGCTGTGGGCGACACCGTCTCCGTCCTGGTCCGCCGGCGCTTCGCGCCGGGGCTCGAGCTGATCGTGTGCATGATCGCGGACGACGTGCGGCCCGGCTACTACGCCGTGGCGCACGCCGAGCCCGTCGACCTGCGGCAGTGGGTCGAGGACGGGCCGCACGCACACGTCGCGGACGCCGTGGCGGCGCTCGACCGCTTCACCGCCTGGCTGTACACGGGCATCGGCGCCCCGGGGGGCACGTGGCAGTCGCCGCACGTGTGACCGCCAAGGCCGTCGCCGGTGCGACGCCGCGCCGCACGCGGACGGGCAAAGCGCGCGACGTCGTGCAGTGCAACGTGCAGCTGCCGGTCGGCGTCGACCGCGCGCTCCGCTGCTACCTGGAGCGCACGGGCGCGGCGCCGTCCGCGTGGGTCGCCAACTTGATCCGGCAGGCGCTGTGGTCGACGGGGGAGCCCGCGGTGCGCCAGCTGCTCGCGGGGCACGCCTAGCCGTGGCCGACCAGCCCACCACCCCGCCGCCGGCGGCGCTGCCGCGCATCCGTCAGGGCCAGCCGTGGCTGCTTGCCTGGTTCGCACACGCGACGTCGGCGCGTCTCGCGGGCGTGATCGCCGAGGGGACGGTGCTCTCGGGCCAGAAGCTGGTCGCCAGCATGTACGTGCGGGCCGCTGCCAACGGCCAGCGGCCGCTCGAACGCGAGGCCCCGCTGTGGGCACAGCTGGTGGGCGAGGTTGGCCCGTGGGAGACGGATCTGCCGACCGTCTACGTGACGCAACCGTGGGTGTTCGTCGTCTTCGCCCAGGTCCACAACATCATCGCTGCCCTCGCCTACCCGTCTGACATGCTGGCGCCGCAGCTGGCGCTGGTGGCGGAGATCTTCGCGCTGCGCGGCAAGCACGAGATGGAAGCGGAGTTCGCAAAGCCGGGCGACCGCGGCGCGGGCCTGTGGGTGCCGGGCGCCGTCACGGGACACTAAAGGGGGCACGCGGATGCGCGTCTACGTGGGCGGCTTTACGGGCGACGGCCTCGGCGGCGTGAAGGAATGGGAGACGTTCCTGGCCGAGCACCGGCGCGCGCCTGAGCCGCCGGGCGCCGTGGTGCAGATCGTCGTGCACCCCGACGACATGCCGGCGCTGCTGCGCGCGGTCGTCGGGTCCCGCAATGCGATCACTGGAGAGCGGTTTGAGGTGTCCCCGCCGGCCAGTGTACCCAGCGACGTGGGCCACTACATCGACCGGGTCAGCGGCCGGCTCATCCCGGTGGTCAAGTCCGCCACGGTGCCGCGGACGCACGCACCCGCGGCCTGGTTTGATCTCGGCACGGGCCACAGTCATGCAGGCCAGCAGGGAGGTGGTGCGCAGGCAGGTAGCTAGTCGGGACGGGGCGCTGCCCGGTCGGAGGACACACCGGGCGGCGCACCCGCAAGGGGGCTGCTACTACTAAAAGCAGCCGACGCTAGTAGCAGGTTGGGAGTTGGGTGGCGGAGGACGGGGCGGCGGTGGCGACAATCCTGCAAGAGGTCCGGTGCACACGCTGTGGTCAGGTCCGCGCGCGCACCGAGCGGTACGCGCAGCGGATCGACGCCGACGGCGGCGCGTGGCGTGCCCTCACGCGGTGCGTCGCCCTGTTCTGCACCGTCTGGTCGCGCGCCCTGGCGTGGGGCACCTGATCCCGTGCCCTGGCGCCCCACCCACGACCGGCCGTGCGCGACCTGCGGCGCGCTGTTCACACCGACCGGCCCGCGCAGCACCCGCTGCCCGACGCACGCGCCACGTGCTGTGCGCGCGGACGTGGTGGCGGCCGAGCACGCGGACACGTGGGGGCGCGCCTGGGCCGGCGTGGCGGCCGGGATCCGACTCGCCCGTCAGCTGGCGCGCCCCGAGGAGTCGGCCATGATCGCGTACGCCGACGAGCTCTACGCCGCCCCGTGGCTGGCCGTGGCCATGCAGGCGTGGCCGGTCGACCGCCTGGTGGCGCGGCTCGAGAATCCCGCGCTGCCGTACACCGCCGTGGCGGCCTGCGCCGAGCTCGAGCGCCGCGGGCTGGGCACCTGCGGCGGCCACCGCTTCACCTTCCACGCCCGAGAGGAGACCGCCGCATGACGACGGCACGACGGACCCCACCGACAGCACGCACGCGCGTCGGCGTCGCCTTGCCCGACGGCGCGACCGTCGAGGCGATCGGCAAGCTGCCGCCCGGCCCACTGCTGGTGCGCGTCCCCACGTCCTGGCGCCCCGACCATATTGAGCAGCTGCTGGCCCACCTGGGCGCCCGCCTCGACCGCCAGCTGATCGCCATCCCCGCCGAGTTCGGGATCGTCGAGCGCAGCGCCGTCGCGCCGGGCGGCGGCCCCGAGAGCGCCGAGGTACCCACAGGCCCGCGCTGCACGCAGGGCGATACGACGGCCGACGCGCAGCACCGCTGGCAGGTCGACGCGGCCGCCGGCGGCTTCACGTGCCGCGGCTGCGGCTGGACGCTGACCGGCCCCGGGGCACCCGGGTTGCTCAACGATCGCGGCTGGACGGTCGAGCCGGGTGCGGCGCTGTCGCCGGCCATGGAGGTGTGGAACGCGCTCGAATGGCTGGCCGAGCACGAAGGTGCGCTCAGCTACCGCGCCGGCCATGGGTGGACGGCGCGCGTGGGGCGCAAGGACGCGACGGCCGGCGGCCTGGTCAAGGCGGTCGCCCTGTGCGGGCAGCTGATCGCGGGGGCGCCCAATGGGTGAGCACCGGCACGCGCTGCCCTACAAGGTGCGCCCGGGGCCGACGGCCCCACCGCACGGACGCGTGCAACCGGCCCGTGGCGCCGCGCGGGCGGCGCAGCGACGCGCGCAGTGGCCCGCACGTCGACGCCGCCGGCGGGACAATCGTCGCATGCTCCGCCAGCGGCGGGTGTCGGCCCTCTGACATGCGCTACCAGCTGGCCCGCGTCGCCCGCCGCTGCGCCTGGGCCGAGGTGGGCGCGGAGCTGTGGGTGCGCGACCTAACGGCCAACCGCCCCGTGTTGCGGTCGTGGCGGGCGGACGGACTGCCGACCGGGCGCACCGCGATCGGCGTGTGCAGGAATACGACGGGGACCGAAGCGCACACCGTGGCCGTGCCGGCCTTCGGGTGGGACGGATACCCGCTGTGGGTCACGCGCGGCGACGAGCTCGGCCTGGTCAGCCACCTGCTGGGCGAGGACGGCAAGCCGCTAATCTTCGACAGCCGGAACTTCGAGCTGCTGCCCGAGTGGGCCGACGCCGTGCCGCTGTCGGTGCTCGTGCCCCCGCTCCGTCGGCCGGCCGTCCCGTGGCCGCACTGGCGTGCCGGGGTCGCCGCCTGACGCGGCCCTGCAGCAACCCGCGCTGCCGCCGGGTGATCCGGCGCCGCCCGAGCCAGCTGCGGCGCGCGCGCAATCCGACCTGCGGCGCCCCCTGCCGCGACCTCGTCCGCGGGCTGGTCACCACCACGCCGCGGCGCGCCGGCGGCCGCACGCTGCGGGACGGCTACGCCTACGTGAAGGTGCCCCCGGGCGACCCGCTGGCGAACAGCGCGGGGTACGCGCCCGAGCACAAGGTGGTGGCCCGCAGCGTGCTCGGCCGGGCGCTGGCAGCCGACGAGCGGGTGGTGCGGACGGCCTACCGGCGGGACGACAACGCGCCCGAGACGCTGGTGGTGACGTCGCCGCGGGGCAGCTGCCCGCTGCTCGAGCTGGCCCGGCGCGAGCGCGCGGCCAGCTAGGGGCGGGGGCCGGTTCCGGTCGGCCCCCGCCGTCGCTGATCGTCGCCCCCGGAGCCGCGCACCGTCCACGCACAACCCCCACCAGGGAAGTTGGTCGGGCACGCGGTGCTTGCACAGTGGGCCACCCTGACGGGACCACCCCGCCAGATGCTGCCCGCCCGGGGACGGCTACAGGTAAAGTCGGTCGGCCCTGTCCGTGTCAAGACGGGGGGTTGGGGCCGCGTACAGGGATAAGTGGAGCAGCCGGCGTGGCGGGCCGCCCTTGTCAAGGGTGGCGGACAGAACTACAGGGAAATCGTGCCGGCGCGGCGGGCTGCGGCCTTGCAGCACCCGCACGCATCGCGGCACTAGACCGCCCGTGGTGGGGTGGTGTGGGGTGGTGGCGGTGGGGCGGGGCGGCCTGGCGTGAACGTCAACCTGCCGGCCGTCACCCACCAGCCTGCGGTCGACGTGCTGCTGCGGTCTATGGCGGCGGTGCAGGCGTGGGATCGCGCGCACCCGCCGACGGCCGCGCCGCCGTCCCTGGTCAAACGCGCGGCCCGCCGGCTGCTCGGCGTGCGGCCGCTGGATGAGTGGTACGGCCCGTCGGTCCCGATCGACGTCGTGGCGCCGCAGCCGCAGCCGGTGCGGCAGTGGGATTACCCGGTCGCGGTCAACCGGAACTGGACACCGCGGGTCGAGGCGCCGATCGACTTCTGGACGCTGCGCCACATTGCCGACGCCTGCACGATCGCGCGCGGCGCGATCGAGACGCGCAAATCGCAGCTGGACCGCTTCACCTGGACCGTGCAGCCGCGCGACCAGGACGTCAAGAAGAAGGACTATCAGCGCGACCCCCGGATCAAGGAGATCACCGCCCGCCTGCGCAAGCCGGATCGGCGCCACGGGTGGAAGCAGTGGGCGCGCATCCTGGGGGAGGAAGTGTTCGTGATCGACGCCCCCTGCGTCTACGTGCAGCGCGACGTCGCCAGCCGCGTGTTCTCCCTGGACATTGTCAGCGGCGACACGATCAAGCCGCTGGTGGACCTGACGGGCCGCATGCCGATCGACGGCAGCGCCGCCTACCGCCAGGTGATCAAGGGCGTGCCGTACAAGGACTACACGCCCGCGGACATGGTCTATTACCCGCGCAACCCGCGGGCCAACAAGCTGTACGGCTTCTCCCCGATCGAGCAGCTGATCCTGACGGTCAACGTGGCGCTGCGGCGCGAGCTCGCGCAGCTCGAGTGGTTCACCGCCGGCAC
>Ga0137403_10000278_pt1 | contig 65464 bp, 61 predicted proteins | sample CZOMad2_1_16fung_FD_122057 | JGI IMG/M metagenome (GOLD analysis project Ga0137403, IMG submission 122057) | Vadose zone soil fungal communities from Angelo Coast Range Reserve, California, USA - CZOMad2_1_16fungal (Hybrid Assembly) | ecosystem: Environmental > Terrestrial > Soil > Vadose zone...
ACATGAAATAGGAAAACAGAACCGATAGCGACCACGACGACAAACGCGACGGTGACTATCTTAGGGTAGCGGGCGTACAGGTCTGCAGATGAGGCTTGAATCGTCGCGAAGTCTGGCTAGCCGCTCGATCCTATCACTGGGGCTCCACGCCATGCTCTGCACAGGATGTGATCAAGCGCCGCGCGCCGTCGCGGAGGTCCGCGCCCAGCGAATACTTGTGGTACCGCGAGAAGCCGTGCACCACCTGCTCGAGGTAGAGACACAGGTCGTAGCTCGCCTTGTAGATGGGCAAGTGCTCGGACTGAGCCATTGACGAAACGGCCTGGGGGGCATCGCCCCCCAGACCCCCCGATCAAAGGATCAAATGACCCGAATGAGCAAATAGTCAACCCTTCGCCTACGGCACGCAGCCGCCCCGCACGGCGCGGACGAAGTGGGCGTTGTCCTTACGGCTGAAGCGCACGCTACCGCCTTCGATGAAGAAGAAGCCCACGACCCACGCGTTGAAGGAATTGATATTGAAGGACGTCGCCGACCAGTAGTCGCCCGGGCCGGTGAGGCTACATTCGGCGACGCTGCACGGGGGGAAAAATGGCCCGTTATTGAATCCCAGCCCGTTATTGAAGGCCGGATCCACCGCCAGGGTGATTCTCCCATAATCGACGATGCTCTGCAGCTCCTTCACATTCGGGATCCGCCAGTCGTTGTATCCGGCGAGTCCGGTGCCGCCTTCGGTGTTGACCTGCTCGAGCCAGTCCCAGATCGTCGGCGCGGCCGAGTCCCAGGCAAACGTCAGGGTCACGTCATGCAAGTTGACAATCGGCCACGCTGCGTCCCGCATCTTCTGTTCCCAGATGAGCCCCGTATTCAGGTCGGTGATGGTGCCGTCCCCGTTGTTCTGGTAGCTCAGCGCCCCTCCGGCCCGCACCAAGCCGTCATCACGCACCGGGGCGTCGGTGATTTTCAAATGCGGCGGGGCCGAAGCCGTCTGCCCTGTCGCGGGGAACGTGCTGGCCCCACAGCTCGACGGAGGCGGCGGTGTCCCCTCCGGTTCCACGGCAGTTGCCCACAGTCCTAAGCTGGACAGAAGCGCCAGACTGCTCGCGAGAACCAGGATTCGAAAACGGTAGGTATTCATTTCGGGCCCTCTCAGTGGTCGGGCGTGAACTGCAATTGACGATCAAAGCGTTGAATCGCAAGACTCTTCGCGACTGCAGGCGCGAAGGCGACTTCTGCAGCGGAGCCTCACCCGCGCACTCAGGTCGAAGAGGCGATCAGGCGCTCGGAGGCGAACGAAAGAAGAGCGCCAAATAGGCGGACAGACCAGGAATCGACGCAGCCGGCGCGCAGCGCGTCGATGAGCCAACCGAGCAGAGGTTGGCCGTAACGGAACCAGAGACGCCGGAGAGACCGTCGATCTGCTCGGTGTCAGGGATGCCGTCACAGGCAAGGAACAGTAGGCCCGGGAGTCCGGTCAACCAGAACACGCGGCGAGTCACCGGTGGCACTGGGTACGAGTCGGTCATCATTCAGCTCCCGACCTATCCCCCGAGGGCGATCAACTTCCGCGGCCCCCACGGAGGGTCCGCATGACCTACAGAACCACGCGCGCGAACGCGCGCCTACCCCCGAAACGGGGCATTTGGACCACCGAACGGCGTCAGAGTGGAGTCACAGTGGGCGGGATGTCATCACCTAGCCGACACGCGGAGTCTCGGAGACTGATGTCTTGCGCGGCGATTGACGGCGAAAAGGAAGAACGCCTTCACGATGCGCGCCCCCGGCGCCCAGCACGTTTGAACAGATCGCGAGGGCGGAACGCGTCGGGATCGACGGTCCCACTAACGGGGCCAACGCGATCTTCAAGTTTCAGCTCAAATAATCGGCCTAGCTTGTCAGGACAAAGTCACCATTCAAGTCACCAGTCCAGGACATACTCGGCCCGTTTCAGGCCACTGGCGCTAACAGTAAAAGCCTGTTTTCTTGAGCAGCCAGACTGCCCGCGTACGGCTGAGTATGGCCTTTGAACTGACTGTTAATCAGGGGGTCGCTGGTTCGAGCCCAGCCCGGGGAGCCAACCTCTACAACTACTTCTGAAGCGCGCCCTCGACCTCGGCAGGCTCTGGCGTTGAGTCTTGCGCTGAACCTACGACTCGGAGCACGGCCAGTCCCTTTTCCCCGCTGTCACACGTGAGCGCCGCGGTAGGCGTGCCCCGATGTGCAAACGCTCGACGCGCTGTAGAATCCTCGGGATGCAACAGAGTGGCTCGCAGAAGGTCGAGGCCTTCAGCCACGACACCGCGGTCCCATAGCGCACGTGAGCTGCTCGACATCCTGAGACAGAGCGCCTGACGATGCCGATGCACATCACGCCCGGTGAGAAGTTCGCCTGCTTCGCGTTCACGTTCAACGACGTGGCCGACGACGTGCCCGAAGAACTTCAGCTCGGCCCACGCCTTTGGGCCGTCAGGAAGCTTGATCTCGACGTCGCCCGACACTGGGAGGAGTGGCTGGGCTCCATCAGGCTGGATGCGCTGCGCGACGCAAACGTTGTGCTTTACACGACGATGCCGTCGTCGCAGCCGAAGATGCTCGACGGGGAGAACCACCAGCTCGTCGAGACGCTCAATTACTTCCTCTACGGCATTCTGCTGCAGGGCGTCCCGGCGTACGAGCACGGCTTCTCCTTGACGGGCGCGGATGTTGCCGGCGAGATCAACGTCCGCCAATTCTCTGATCTGAATAACTACCGGCCGAGCTTCGGCATGCCCTCGTTCAGGTTGGGCGTTGATGAGCTGCAGCGCGCCGCGTCGCTCATTGATCGACTGCGCAGCGTCAACACCGGCGGTGCTGACTGGGGGCGGTTGCGACGTGGCCTCAAGGTGCTGTTCGACGGGACACTGATGCCCAACAAAGACGGCGACCGACTCCATCAGTTCGTGCGGGCCGTCGAGGCACTGGTGAAGCCAGAGCCCGGGAAGACGAGGAACCAGTTCGCGCACCGCATCTCGCAGACGTTCACGCTCGCGAACGACGAGACGCACGCGATCCTATTGCAGCTCTTCGACTTGCGGAGCTCCGTCGAGCACATGCACTGGGTGATTGATGCTCTGGAGGGCGAAGAGGCGGCTCGAATCGCCTCGGTGAACCGCGGCACGCGCCATATCGATGTTCTCGCTCGCGCCGCTCTGCTGCGAATCATGCAGTCGGATGCGCTCATGGACGCCTTCCGCTCCGACGCAACCATCGACGCGTTCTGGCGGATGGGCGACGATCAACGTGTGGGCTTGTGGGGGCAGCGGCTCGACATCCGTGCCGTTGAATGAACTCGCCCTGTAACCGCTGTCAATGACCGAGGAGCACGGGGTGACCGCGACATGAGGGGATGGCTTATCCTCCTCGGCACGTTCGTCGTCGGTATGGTTGTCGGCTTCGGCGCCGCGAACCGGGGACCCGCGTTGATTGCGCCGTACTGGCCCAAGGCCGCCAGCGGGTCGGGTGAACGTATCGAAGGTCAGGTGGTACGCAAGCAACGAGAAGGAAACCGGCTCCTGGTGAAGGTCACCACCGCTCAAGGACCGATGCTCGTAACGTTCACCCAGAAGGTCGCCGACCTGGACGTGCTGCTGGACCCGGGCGATAAGGTGACTCTAGTCGTTCCGGGCTACGCGACCTTCGTCGAGGATCCGGTCCTCGAGCGGGTCAAGGAGCCGGGTCGAGCGACGTCTCCCGCGGGAGGTTCACGCCATCCAGGCTAGGCCGTCTGATCATGGTGCTCGACCTTGAACGAGCGGCGTGTACGCTCTGACTGCGCTCTACGCCCGGGAGTGCCTACGAGAGGGGATGGTGTGAGTCATGCCACAGCCGCAGCTCGTCCAGGTAACGGTCGACGCCCAGGGTCACAACGCCATCGGCGTCGACCGCGACGGTGGAGTCTGGCGCGGACGGATCCAAAGAGACCGGAGCGGCGAGGAGTTCATCGTCTGGAAGCGCATGCGCTCTGAGTTTCCTGCGGACACGCCCGCCGAAGGTGAACCGCCGCGATGAGAGGCCGCGCATGGCCCGTGGCTGTTAATAACTACTCCTGAGTCACCGGGCGATGCGCAGCTCGCCTGGCACCGACTCCTTGGCGTCGACATCACAGCGAGCCGTCGGTATACTCGCTGTCACCCCTCGGCAGCCGGTGGGCGTCCTGAGCTAGACGCAGCGCGGAGGCGGCGATCACACTCTAAACTTGAAGTTCTTGTATGGATCGAACCGCGTTGGCGTCGTTCCCCCGATAACGTCTCTCCCCTCTGGAAGCTGGACGAGATCCTTGATGCCGGGGGTCTTCTTCGTCGCTTTCTTGTCCTTGCCCATTGGCCTTCTCCTTATGTCGGCTCCGCCGATCCACTTGCTGTATGGGCAAGTTCGGCGCCAGAGTCGCGGGCGCATCGAACCCGTTCACTTCTGCACAGTTCTCTTCGTCGCCGCCGTGTCCCCCCTCCAATGCCGGGCACTTTGCAATGGTTGATGCACGGAAACCTGCCCGAAAGTCCGGACCCAAAGCCTCCTCGCTCACGCGTCAGCGTCGCGCGCGCAGAGCGCGCCACACGCGCTCGGGCGTGAGCGGCAGCTCGCGGAGCCTCAGCCCCGTGAGACGCGCCAGCGCGTTGGCGACGGCGGGGCTCACGGGAATCAGGCTGCCCTCACCGGCGCCCTTGGCGCCGAAGGGACCGCTGCCGTCGGCGTTCTGCACGAAGCGGCACTCGAGCGTGGCGGGAACGTCCTCGGCGCGCGGCACGCGGTAGATCAGCAGGGTGCCGTTCAGCAGGTGCCCCTCCTCGTAGACCATCTCCTCCAGCAGCGTGTGGCCGAGCCCCTGGACGACCGCGCCCTCGTCCTGGCCCTCGAGGACCAGCGGATTGATGGCGCGGCCGACGTCGGCGACCGAAACGTAGCGCTCGACGCGGACGGCGCCCGTCTCCTCGTCCAGGCTGATCTCGGCGGCGCCGACCGCCATTTCCCAGAAGGGCGTGCTGCCGCCGAGCGGCGCGGCCGTGCGCCCGGGGGCCACGACGCCGCGGCCGATCAGCTCGCCGCCGCTCATTCCGAAGCGGAGCGCGAGCACGTCCGGATAGGGGAGGCGCCGCCCGCCGGCCACGACGGCACCATCCTCTAGCGTGAGACCGAGCGCGGCGGCGCCGAAATGCGCGGCGGCGACGCGGAAGAGCTGATCGCGCACGTCCTCGGCCGCCTCCAGCACCGCGCGGCCGGTCATGACCGTCGAGCGGCTCGAGCTCGTCGTCTGATCGTAGGGCGTGATCGCGGTGTCCGGCGTGGCCACCGTCACGCGCGCGACGGGCACGGCGAGGACCTCGGCGGCGACCTGCGCCAGCATCGTGCGCGCGCCCTGTCCCATCTCCACGGTGCTGGCGAGCACGGTCACGCTGCCGTCGGCGTGCAGGCGGACGATCGCCTCCGAGACGCTGGGCGCGACCGAGGCCTTGAGCATCGCGGCGACGCCGCGGGCGCGGTCGGCGGCGAGCGGGGCGGTCCACCGGATGGCGTCGGCAGCGCGGCTGAGGCTCTCCTCGAGCTTGCCGTCGATCGGCGTGTCGGCCGGCGCGAACTCCTCGCCGTGGGCGAGCAGGTTCTGCCGGCGGAGATCGACGGGATCGCGTCCCAGCCGGTCGGCGGCAACGTCCATCAACGACTCGAGCGCCCACGCGATCTGCGGAACGCCGAAGCCGCGGAAGGCGCCGCCGGGCGTGGTGTTCGTGTAGACGGCGCGGGCGTCGAGAGCCACGTGCGCGACGCGATAGGGCCCGGTCGCGGTGTAGGTGGCTTTCTGCACCACCCGCGGTCCGATGTCGGCGTACGCGCCGACGTCGAAGTCGGCGCGACAGTCCACCGCCACGAGCGTGCCGTCCCGCGCGAAACCCGCGCGGACGGTGACCCGCGAGCTGCAGCGCCGCACCGTCTGGAACGCCTCGGCGGCGGACGCCGCGAGGCGCACGGGCCGGTCGGCCGCGCGCGCGAGCGCCGCCGCCAGAGGCTCCAGCTTCGCGTAGGTCTTGCTGCCGAAGCCACCGCCGAGATGCGGGACGACGATCCGGATCCGCGCGAGCGGCACGGCGAACATCCTGGCCAGCTCGACACGCACCGAGTAGGGGTTCTGCGTCGACGCCCACACCGTCAGCGCGCCCGTCTCGTCCCAGGCCGCGAGCGCGGCGTTCGGCTCCATCGCGTAGTGCTGCACGCGCGGGAAGCGGAACGTGTCCTCGACGACCAGGTGCGCCTCGGCGAGCGCGGTGTCCGCGTTGCCGCGCGCGTAGCGGAAGCGGTGGCAGATATTGGTGCCGGGCTCGGGGCGCAGCGTCGACAAATCGGCGAAATGGCCGGCCAGCGGCTGGCCCGTGTGCACGAGCGCGGCGCCGGGCGCCAGCGCATCCTCGAGCGTGATCACGGCCGGCAGCGGCGTGTAGTCGACGTCGATCAGCTCCAGGGCCTCGGCCGCCGTCGCTTCGTCGACGGCGACGACGGCGGCGACCGGGTCTCCCTCGTAGCGCGCGACGTCGATGGCCAGCAGGGGACGGTCGCGGAAGGCGGGCCCGTAGTACGGATCGCATTGCCGCGTGAGGTCGCTGCCGGTGAGCACGGCGAGGACGCCGGGATACGCGCGGGCGCGGGAGGCGTCCACGCGCCCGAGTCGCGCGTGAGCGTAGGGTGAGCGCAGGACTTTCGCGTGAGCCATGCCGGGCATCGCGAGATCGGTCACGTAGCGCGCACGGCCGGTGACCTTCTCGCCGCCGTCGATGCGGGGCACCGGATGGCCGACCACGCGGAGCGGCCGCACGCCGATCGAATCGTCCTCCCGTCCCGCCGTCTCGCGCTGCGGGTCGGGCGGCACGGCGCCCAGGCCGCGCGCGGCGGCGCCGATCGCCTCGAGGATCTTGCGGTAGCCCGTGCAACGGCAGAGGCTGCCGCGGAGATCGTGCAGGATCTCGTCGCCCGTCGGCGCCGGGTGCTCTTCGAGCAGCGCCCGGGTCGTGAGCAGCATCCCGGACGTGCAGAAGCCGCACTGCACGGCGCCGCAGTCGAGGAACGCCTGCTGGATCGGGTGGAGCCGTCCGTCCTCGGCCAGGCCTTCGACCGTCGTCACGGCGCGACGATCGGCCTCGACGGCCAGATACGTGCAGGCGCTCACCGCGAGGCCGTCGACGAGCACGGTACACGCGCCGCACACCTGGGTGTCGCACGAGCGCTTGGCGCCCTTGAGGTCGAGCCGGTCACGGAGCACGTCGAGCAGGAGCGCGTGCACGGCAACGTCGACCTCGTGAGCGCGGCCGTTGACGACGAGCCTGATGCGAGCCTCCGCCGCGCCGTTCATGCGACGACCGCGTACTGGTAGTGGGCCGCCGGCTCGACGCCGCGCGCCCGCGCAGCGGCTGCGCGCAGCGCCCGTCGCGTGAAGACGGCGACCATCTCGCGCTTGTAGTCGGCGGACCCGTAGAGATCGTCGGCGGGATCGACGCTGGCCGCGGCTCGCGCGCCCACCTCGGCGACGACATCCTCGAGGTCAGCGACAGGGCAGGCGCGCAGGCGGGCCTCGGCGCCCGGCACGCGCGCGGGCCGCGGGTCGACGCAGCCGATGGCGAGCCGCGCGTCCGCGACGCTCGCGTTGCGGTTGGCGGCCGGCTCGAGGCGCAGCGCCACCGCGACGCCGAGGGTCGGGCGCTCGTGGACGCCGAACTTCACGTAGGCGGCCGCTGTTCGCGCCGCCCACGGCGTGAGCGTGACCGCGGTCAGCAGCTCGTCGGCCGCGCGCGCCGTTTCCCACGGCCCGCGCACGAAGTCGTCGAGCGACAGCTCACGGCGCCCGCGTGGCGAGACGAGCTGCACGCGTGCGTCGAGCGCCAGGAAGAGCGTCGCGAGGTCGCTGTGCGGATCGGCGAAGGCGAGGTTGCCGCCGACGGTGCCGACGTTGCGCACGCGGACGTTGGCCACGTGGCGCGCGACCGAGGCCAGCACCGGGCAGCGCGCGCGCACGGCCGCCGAGCGCTCCACCGTCCGATGGGTGACGGCGGCGCCGATCGTCACGTCCGCGCCGACGTCCACGATGGCGTCGAGCCCGGGAATGCGCTTGACGTCCACCAGGTGGCGCGGCCGCAGCAGGCCCTCCTTCATCAGGAGGAGCAGTTCGGTGCCGCCGGCGTACGGGACCGCGTCCTCGCCGAGGCGGCTCAGCAGGTCGCAGGCCTCCTCCGCGCCGGATGGTCGATGGAGCGTGAACGGACGCAGCACGCTCAGCCGCCGAGCGCCGCCACCGGGCGCACGATCTCTTCGGCGATCATCTGGAGGTATTCGACGCGGGCGGCCACGCCGCGCGGCAGGCTGTAGATGGTGAGACCGATGCCCTCCAGGCCCAGCGTGTGCGCGCGCGCGATCGCTTCGACACACTGGGCGGGCGTGCCGTTGATCGTCCAGTCGTCGAGGTTGGCCTCGAAGCCGAGCTGCAGCGGCACCATCGTGGGCTCCTGCATCTCCCAGCCGCGGTACATCGCGAACGTGCGCTCCAGATAGGCATGCGCCGCGGCGCGCGCGGCCTCCTTGCTGGCGCCGACGATCAGGCTGCGCGAGGCGAGCGCGCGACCCGGCGTGCCCGGCCCCTCCGTCGCGCGCGCCTCGCGATAGACGCCGACGAGGCGCCCGACGTCGGCCCAGGAGACTTGCGGGCCGAAGAACACCGCGTCGACGAGCCGCGCCGCCCGCCGCGTCGCCCCCGTGCTCTGCGCGCCCATCTCGAGCGGCGGGTGCGGCCGCTGGCACGGGACGAAGCCCATCCGCGCCGCCGTCAGCTTCGTGTACGTTCCCTCGAACGTGACGTCCTCACCGCGCCAGAGCCGCTTCATCACGCCGAGCGACTCCTCGAGCTTGGGCACGCGGTCTTTGCGCGTGAGCCCGACCGCCTCCAGCTCCTTCTCGCGGTAGCCGATGGCGACCCCGACGTCCAGGCGGCCGTGCGTGATGTGATCGAGCGTGGCCACGTTCTCCGCCGCGTCGACGGGATTCAGCAGCGGCAGCAGGAGCATCGACGTCTTCAGCCGCAGGCGGCCCGTCTCCGGCGCCAGCCGCGCCAGCAGGGGGATCGGCTGGGGCCACACGGTCGGATGCGAGACCCAGTGGTGCCCGATCGAGACCCACTCGAAACCCATGGACGCGGCCGCGCGGACGACCTCGATGGCCTCGTCGATGATCGTCGTCGGCGGGCGATCGGTCGGGCTCCAGAACGGCGTGAGGTGAAGGCCGAGCTTCACTCTTCGAGCGCCCAGAGCTTCGGCGGCGTGCCCGAATAGCCCAGCTCGCTCCAGCGCCGGGCCACCGACTCGTAGACCGAGCGCTGCACGCGCGTGCGCCGGGCGAACTGCTTGATGTGCTTGTGCTCCATGCACGCGTTGATCAGCGCCTTGCTGCCGTACGGGCGATTCTCGGGCGGGTTCTGGGTCGGGTCGAGCCAGGTCGACCACGTGTTGCGCAGGATGTCGATGTCGTCGACCGGGTTGCAGCGTGTGGCCATCGCCCATAGCACCTGGTTGATGTTCGACGGATCGACGTCCTCGTCGACCGCGACGATCCACTTCGCGAAATAGGCGCCGCCCGGGCACTGGGCCGTCAGCGCCAGCGCCTGCGGCGCGTGGCCCGCGTAGCGCTGCTCCAGCGAGACGACGGTCATGCCCCAGCCGCCGGCCGCCGACGGATGGCTGTACACGCCGCCGATGCCCGGCACGCCGAGGCGGTCGAGATCGTTCCAGATCTTCGCCGAACGCGCGATCGAGTAGAGCAGGCTCGTCTCGTTCGCCGGATAATCGGCCATGAGCGCGTGGGTGAGGATCGGAACTCGCCGAACGGGCCCTCGCGCTTCTGCGCGTTCGGGTGCACGATCCCCTCGATGACGATCTCGGCGCGCGCGGGATACGGGATGCTCCCGACCTGCCCCTTGCAGAGCTCCACGGGACGGCCGGTGATGCCGCCGATGAAGTCGAGCTCCGAGACGGTCTTCGGAAACGTGAGCGAGGCCGCGATGAACATCGCGGGATCGACGCCCCACACGGCGACGATCTCGCACGGCTCGCCGCGGCTCCAGTACCGCTCGATATGCAGCCGCGCGTCCTTGCCCGGCGACAGGTAGAGCCCGACCTCGTTGCGCGCCTGCACCATCTGCCGGTAGCAGCCGACGTTGAGCCAGCCCGCGTCCGGATCGCGGGTGATGATCGCGTCGGCGGTGCCGATGTACGGGCCGCCGTCGCGGGGCCAGTGGCGCCCGCCCGGGAACATCGTGACGTCGACGTCCGGACCGTAGCGATGGTGCGCGTTGACCGGCGCCGCATCGGGCTCGACCATCACCGGCAGGCCCGTCGGCTCGCCGACGACGAGCGCGAAGCGATCGGGGCTCGAGCCGATCATGTTCCAGAGCGCGCGGATTCCCGGCGGGCAGTCCTTGATGCGCTCGAACAGCGGCGCCGGCGCGCCGATCGTCTGGTGAGCCATGTACGTGATGGCGCCCATCTCGTCGCGGTCGACTTCGGCGCGGACCCGATGGATCTGCCCGATCGCCTCCGCGCGCTCGATCCAGTCCCGGAGATCGCGAGGTGTGTCCATCGTCAGTTCCCCTTGAGCCGGACGTCCTCGAAGGGCGCCGTGTAGTAGTGGAGAGGAATCCTCCCCAGGCTCGACTCCTGCACGCGCGGCCCGACGCCGTTGTTGAAGAACAGCGCGTAGACCGGCAGGAACAACACGCGCTCGTGCGCGAGCCGCTGGATCCGCTGCAGCAGCGCCTGACGCTTGACGCGGTCCAGCTCCCGGGCCTGCTGCTGGAACAGGTCGTCGATGTCGGGATGGCCGCCCGCCGCGTAGGTGCCGCCGCTCACGAAGTAGTTCTCGACACGCGTGGCGGCGTTGCCGTAGCCCCCCGCGCCACAGAACAGGAGACCCTTCAGCTTCTTGTCCTTCCAGGCCGTCAGGTACGCCACCCGCTCCATCGTGCGCAGGCGGCTCCGGATGCCCACCGCCGCGAAGTAATTGATGACGGCCTCGGCCGCGTTGGAGAACTGCACGGTCCCGACCATCTCGCCGGCGTCGAAGCCGTTCGGATAGCCGGCCTCGCGGAGCAGGTGCCGGGCCTTCGCCGGGTCGTACGCGGGCGGCTCCACGGGCAGCGCGAACTCGGTCGCCGGCGGAATCATCGAGCCCATCGGCGGCGAGGCGCCAAGGCTGTCCGCGTCGGCGATGGCCTTGCGATCGATCGCGTGGCTCGCGGCCAGGCGCACCCGCGCGTCGTGCCACGGGGACCTGGGATCCGCCTGATCGAGCATGCAGACGGCCGTGACCCACTGCCCGCCCGAGGGAATCAGGCGCAGCGTCGGCGTGCGCTTGATCTCCTCGGCCACCGGCCCCGTCATCAGATACGCGATGTCCGCCTCACCGTTCTTCAGCATCGCCAGGCGCGTCGGCTCTTCCGGCACGACCTTCATGACGAGCCGCTTGACGGACGGCGCTTTCCGCCAGTACTTGTCGTACGCCTCGAGGACGAGCTCGACGCCGGGCTGGTGGCTGACGAACTTGTAGGGGCCGGCGCCGATCGGCTGCTTCTTGAATCCCGCCTCCCCGACGCGCTCGACGTATTTCTTCGGCACGATCCAGGCCGCGCCCGTGGCCGGCGTGGCATAGAACGTCAGGAAGTCCGGCCACGGCTCGTGCAGCACGAAGCGGATTCGCTGCGGCGCGACGATCTCGACCGCCTTGACCTTGTCGCGCAAGAGCTTGGCGGCGGCGCCGCGGTAGCGCTCGAAGCTGAACTTGACGTCGTCGGCCGTCAACGGATCGCCGTCGTGGAACGTCACGCCCCGCCGCAGCACGAACTCGTAGCGCAGCCCGTCGGAGCTCTCCGTCCAGGATGCAGCTAAGCTCGGCGCCATCAGGTTGGCCGGCATCGGCTTGACGAGCGCGTCGTGCAGGGCCTCCTGCACCATGAACGGCGTCGCGATGCCCGTGTTCTCCGCGGGGTCGAACCAGCTCGGGGTGATCGTCACGTGCATGGCGTAGGTGAGCTCGCCCCGCGGCTGCGCCGCGGCGTGCCCGGGACCGAGCCAGAGCGCGAGCGCCGCTGCGGTCAGCACGAGACGCGGTCGTGACGGGGACCTCATGGCTTCGCCGGCCGCGACTTGGGACCGAAGGGCTCCGGCTGGAACCCGCCGTCGCGGGCCTCCAGAAACGCCTTGAGGCCGCCGTTGCGCATCACGTCCAGGAGCTCCGCGCGCTCGGCATTGAAGGAGGCGTGGGCGAGGTTGGACAGCGGGATGTTCATCATCATGCCGGCGCCGACGCCCATGGCGAGCAGACCGTAGCAGGTGACGGCCTTGTTCAACCGCACCGAGGGCTCGGGCACGCGCGCGATCCGCTCGGCGAGCGCCCGCGCCCTCGGCAGCAGCTCGGCCGGGGCGACCACCTCGTTGACGATCCCGATCCGCAGCGCCTCGGCGGCGTCGAAGTGATCGCCGGTCAGGCTGTAGCGGTGCGCGGCCTTCCAGCCGGCGAGGGCGGCGAAGAGGAACGTCGTGTTCGACACGTGACGGACCTCCGGCTGGGCGAAGACGCTGTCGGCGGCGGCGATCGTCATGTCGCACGCGAGCGCATACCAGAATCCGCCGCCCATGACCCAGCCGTGGACGGCGGCGATCACCGGCGTCGAGAGCTGCCAGAGGTGCAGGAGCCTTCGGGTGGAATCCCCGTCGCGCGTCCACCAGCCCTTGAGGAACTCGGCGACCTCGACGCCTCGGGCGTCCAGCGGCGAGCCGCCGTCGGGGCGGCGCCCGATGTCGTAGCCCGCGGAGAACGCGCGGCCCGCGCCGGTCAGGATGATGGCGCGGACTGAGGCGTCGGCGTCAGCGGCGTCCAGGGCCTGGTGCAGCTCGGCGGTCATCTGCGGATTGATGGCGTTGAGCGTCTGCGGCCGGTTCAGCGTGATCGTGGCGACCGGGCCCGCCGTCTCGTACAGGATCATCTCGTAGGGCATCGTGCTGCCTCCGTGGCGTCACGCGATCGGGGCACGCGTCACGCGAGCTCGACCAGCCAGTCCACCGCCACCACGCCGCGTCCCTCCTCGAGGACGACGAGCGGGTTGATGTCGAGCGCGCGCACGCGCTCGCGCTGCGCGTCGGCCAGCGTGGCCAGGCGGACGAGCGCGTCCGCCAGGGCCCCGACGTCCGCCGGCGGGCGGCCGCGCGCGCCACGCAGGAGCGCGCTGCCGCGCAGGCCCCCGATCATGGCCCGCGCCTCGGCGAGGTCCAGAGGCGGGACACCCACGGCGACGTCGCGCATCACCTCGACGAACACGCCCCCGAATCCGCATACCACCGCGGGCCCGAAGGTGGGGTCGTGCTTGACCCCGAGGATCATCTCCGTGCCGCCGGTGATCATCCGCTGCACGACGACGCCGTCGATGCGGGCCGCCGGCGCTCGCCGGCGGACCTCCTCGCGCATCTCATGGAAGGCGCGCCGGACGGCGTGGGCGTCCGCGCAGCCCACGCGCACGCCGCCGACGTCGGTCTTGTGCACGATGTCCGGCGAGTCGATCTTGAGCACGACCGGATAGCCGAGTCGATCCGCGCCGCGCACCGCCTCGTCCGCCTCCGCGGCGCCGACGGTCTCCGCCAGCGGAATGCCGAACGCGCGGAGCAGCCGCATCGCCTCGGCGTTGCCGAGGGCCCGACGCTCAGCCGGTGAGACGGGCACGACCGCGGGCGGACGCTCGTCCGCCGGCCCCTCGAGGAAGCGCCGATGCTCGCGCGCGTGACGCAGCGCCATCATCGCGCTCTCGCTGCCCTCGAGGAACGGCACGCCGACCTCGGCCAGCGTGCGCACGACGTCCTGGTCGAGATCGCCGCCGGCGAACGAGCTGAAGGCGAGCACGAGCTTGTCCGGTCGGTCGCGCAGCGCCGTCTGGAGCGCCTGGCTGAACTGCCGCGAGGGCGCCCATCCGCCCGGCGGTGGAACGTTGGCCCTGAAATTCACGGCGATCACGTCGATGGTGTCGTCGCGCAGCAGGACGTCGATCATTCGGGGGAACAACGTCGCATCCTCGTACATGGCGCCCGTGCCGTCGAGAGGATTTCTTGGATTGGCGAAGTCGGGCATGAAGCGCGCGAGCGCCTCGACGGAGGCGGGCGACAGCGGCGGCAGGCCGACGCCCACGCGCTCGGCGACGTCGGCCACGCGGCCGCACTCGCCGCCGAGGCCGCTGAGGACCGCGACGCGCCAGCCGCGGCGCCGGTAGTCCCTGATCGCGTCCATGAGGGTCAGGGTGTCGAGCATCTCGTTGAGGCTCGCGACCTGGACGATCCCGTGTTGCCGCAATACCGCATCGATGATTTCCGGGGTGCCGGCCAGGGATCCGGTATGCGCGAGCACGGCCTGCCGCGCGTTCTCGGACCGGCCGACCTTCAGCGCGACGATCGGCTTGCCGCGCTCGCGCGCCAGCGCCGCCACCCGCCGGAGCTTGCCGGGCTGCCGGAAGCCCTCGACGATCATGCCGATCACCGCGGTGTCCTCGTCCTCGACGAGGAACTCGACGTAATCCTCGACCGTGAGCCCGGCCTGGTTGCCACACGAGACGATGTAGCTCAGGCCGATCGCGCGCTGTCGCATCAGGTGCTCCGCGAGCGCGTGGCTGAACCCGCCGCTCTGGGAGACGAGCGCCACGTGGCCCGCGCGCGGCGGTTCCGCGAAGTCCGCGCTGAACGTCGCGGACCCGAGCCGGACGTTGAGGACACCGTAGCAGTTCGGCCCGCAGAGGAGCAGGCCGCGCTCTGCGGCGAGGCGCTCGAGGGCGGCCTGACGCTCTCGTCCGGCGGGGCCCGCCTCCCCGAACCCGCTCGAGAGGATGACGGCGCCGCGCACGCCGCGGTCGGCCGCCGTCGCCAGCAGCCCGGGCACGTCGGCGCCGGGAATGGCGACCACGACCGTCTCCGGGGCCTCCGGCGTCGAGGCGAGGTCGGGATAGCAGGGCAGCCCGAGGATCTCGGCGTATTTCGGATTGATCGGGAAGATCCGGCCGGCGTAGCCGAAGCGCTGGAGGTTGACGATGACCCGCGTCGCGCGACCGATGCGCTGGGAGGCGCCGATCACTCCGATGCTCTTCGGCTTCATCAGCGGGGTCAGGTCCAAGGGAGCGCCTCCGCGGCGGTGTGGCTGCAACCGGCAGGGTAGGCTACTCCAGCGCGTCGAGCCAGTTCAAGGCGGCGACATCCCCGTTCGGGGGTCTCAAATTCGCCAGGTCGGGGGTAGGCGGCCGCTCGGCCCCGTGCTGTTCTATAAGGACCATGATCCAGCACCCGGGAAAGACCGACGTCGGCGAGATCCGCGATCGGATCCTCGACAAGGGCATCACGGTCCGTATCGTCAGGGACGGAAACGGTTCCGGCGCCCCTGCGCCGTCAGCGGTCGGCGCCGGCGAGCTCAGCAGCGCCAGCGAGGCCCCGGCGCTCCGGATCGTGCAGAAAGCCTTCGACGCCTGGAACGATCACGATGTCGAGCGGTATACCGCCATGCTGGACGAGGGCTACGTCGGCGAGACGCATCACACGGCGTCGGCGCTCCGTGGCCCCGAGGATGCCCGCCGAGCCATGAAGAGCATCCTGGAGGCCTTCCCCGATCTCCGGTTCACGATCGAAAGCGCGCTGACCGTCGGCGATGACGTCCTCGTCAGCTGGCGAGCCCTTCCGTCGGAGGTTCCCGGCTGCACGGTCACCCGGCTCCAGGGCCGGAGGATCACGCATACCTGGACGTACTGGGATGCGCCGAACGGGTTCCAGTCAACGGCAACCTCACCGCGATGATGCATGGCCCGTCAGCTCGTCATCGTCGCGCGCGAGCATCCGGACCTCTACTTCTATCTGCGTGAGCGGTTCGCAGGCCGGGCGCAGGCCGAGGTGCTCCTCGACCGCCGGCTCGGGCAACGGCGCGCCGAGCAACTCCCGGTGCCATCGGAGCGGCGGCGGCAGGACCGTCGAGCGCGGCCGGACATCGACACCGTGCTTCGCTCGCGCTCGCACGTGATCGTCACCCTAGCCTAGCGCCTCACCTCAGCGCCTCTTTCGCCTTCATACAAAGGTCGAAGAGCGTGTGCAGCGACTCCGCGTCCTGCGACAGATAGACGGTCGAGCGTCCGCCGCCACCGTTGCCGCGCACGGGCTCGCGCGGCACGGTCTGCTCGGCGAACTCCCGGCATTCCTCGACGGCGGCCGTGTCGACGACCGGGCTCGGCGAGCGCGTGGGCGTCGCGCACGCGGCCAGCACCAGCGCGATCACCGGCGCGGTCAGACGCCGCATCACTCTGCGCGCGGCGCCGGCGCGGTCTTGAACGGGTTGCGGTCGGGTGCCTCGCCGTGGGGCACGGCGCGCAGCAGATTCCGGATGAGGACGTTGAGGGCGGGGTTGCGGTGGCGCGCCCAGAGCCAGAGACGCTCGGGCCGCGCGCCGAGGCCGGCCTTCGGCTCGAGCGCGGTGCGGCCGAACGACACGCGGCGGCAGCGCATCTCGATCGCGTCGCCGATCACCGAGTGCAGCAGCGCGAGGTAGACCGTGTTGCCGACGCCGGGCGTGCGCTCGAAGCCGATGTAGTAGGCGACCGCGGTGTCGCCGTCGCGCAGCACGCTGATGAAGCCCACCGGCTGGTTCTCGCGGCGCACGAGCGTCGTGCGGAAGTCGTCGCCGAGCGACTCGGCGAGCGTCGGAAAGAACGCCACGGGCAGCGTGACCGGACGCACGGCGGCGTTCTCGAGGACGCTCAGGTAGAGCCTGTGCACGCGCTTGGCCTCCAGCCCGACGTCGGCGAGCCGGCTCACCACGCACCCGGCCTGGGCGAGGTCCTTGGCGACCTTGCGGGCGGCGTTCTTGTATTTCGCGTTGAGGCTGCCGAGGTAGTCGTCGTACGTGCGCCACTCCGGCGAGATCTCGAGCACCATGTTGGGATCGGATTCGACGGACCGGTAGCCGAAGCGCCGCAGCGCCTCGGCGCCGTCGCGCTCCGCGACGGACAGGTCCTTCACGAGGGCGAAGTCGCTCTGGCCGGAGAGCCGCTCGGCGCGCCGCACGCGATACATCGCCTCCGCGACGGCGGGCCAGATCGCGGCGGGGTCCTCGTCGCGCGCGAACGCCACGGCGTGGAATCCCCACGACAGGAGATTGCCGCACACCAGCACGCGCTCGCGCATCGCCTCGCCGGCGCGCCGCACGGCCGGGTTGAGCGCGCGGCGCAGCAGCGCACCGGCCGAGCGGATCTCGCCCCGGCCCGGGGCCGCCGCCGGCGGCTTCATGAAGCGCGTGCCGGCGACGCTGACGATCTGCATGACCACCGCGGCGACCGGCTGGCGCCCGCGAAAGATCAGCGCGTAGCGCGGCGCCAGGTTGTCGGGACACGCCTGCTCGAGGGCGCCGAGATAGCGACGCTGCAGGAACAGGCTCTGGCCGGCACTGATGGTGTCCCAGATGGTGGCGTCGAGGTAGTGGATCGAGTCGGCCAGGGCGAAGCCGAAGCCCGAGGGGCGGTGACGCGCGCGATGGCGCGCGCGGGCGGCGGCCAGACGCGCTCGAAGACTGCCCGGCGTGCGCGGCATGGCCCAATGGTATCCTGACCGCGCCATGAGTCGCCGCATCCTCTACGAGGCGCCGCGCGTCGCCGCGAAGCCGGGTGAACGCGTCGTGACCAGCACCTGCGGCCACAACTGTGGTGGTCGCTGCGTGGTCAACGCGCACGTGCGCGACGGCCGCATCGTCAAGATCAGCACCGATCCGCGCAAGTGGACGCCGGAGGTGCCGCCGCTGCACGCGTGCGTGCGTGGCTTCGGCCAGGCCGAGCGCGTCAACCATCCCGATCGCCTGCGCCATCCGCTCCGCCGTACGGGCCCCCGCGGCTCCGGCGAGTTCCAGCGCATCACGTGGGACGAGGCGCTCGACGAGGTCGCGGGCCAGATGCTCCGCGTGCGCGACACGTACGGGCCGGCGGCGATCCTCGACTGCTCGCGCACGGGCAGCCTCTCGATGCTCCACAACGGCCGCGCCGTCGTGCAGCGGCTGCTGCACCGCTTCGGTGGCTGCACCGAGCTGTGGTCGAACGTCTCCGCCGAGGCGGAGGTCTTCGCGGTGAAGATGACCTTCGGCGCCACGGCCGACTACAAGAGCGCGGGCCGGGAGCCGAGTGACTACGTCAACTCGCGGCTGATCGTCATGTGGGGCTGGAGCCCGGCGGACGGCACCTTCGGCACGGGCACGCTGCAGTACCTCAAGCTGGCGAAGAAGCACGGCGTGCGCATCGTGTGCGTGGACCCGCGCGTCACGCGGACCAGCCGCGAGCTCGCCGACGAGCACGTGTTCATCCGGCCGTCGACGGACGCGGCCGCCCTCATCGCCATGGCCTCCGTGATCGCGAGCGAGGGGCTGCACGACCAGGCGTACCTCGACCGCCACGTGCTCGGCTTCGACGAGGCCCACCTGCCGCCGGACGCGCCGGCCGGGGCCTCCTATCGCTCGTACCTCTTCGGCCTCGCCGACGGCGTGCGCAAGACGCCGGAGTGGGCGGCGGCGATCACCGGCATGCCCGCGGAGGCGATCCGCCGCCTGGCCATCGAGTACGCGACCACGAAGCCGGCGGCGCTGCACTGCGGCTACGCGCCGGGCCGCACCCTCTACGGCGAGCAGTTCCACCGCGCGGCGTACGCGCTGGCGGCGATGACCGGCAACGTCGGGATCGCCGGCGGCAACTCGGGCGTCAGTAACGGCGCGACGGGCCGCGGCGGCATCAAGAGCCTGCCGGTCGGGCCGAACCCGGCCGGCGCGCGCGTGGCCACGCCGCTGCTCGCCGACCTGCTGGAGCGGGGCCGGGCCGGCGGCTATCCCGCCGACATCAAGCTGATCTACTCGGCGGCGGGCGACCTCTTCAACCAGCTCCCGAACGTCGCGAAGACCGTGGCCGCGGCCGAGCGCGTCGAGTTCATGGTCGTGCACGATCACTTCATCACCCCGACCGCGCGCTACGCCGACATCGTGCTGCCGGCCACGACCTTCTGGGAGCGCAACGACGTCCACACGCCGTGGGCGGGGGCCGGCCACTACGTCATCTTCATGAAGCAGGCCATCGCGCCGGTCGACGAGTGCCGGAACGACTTCGACATCTGCGCCGACCTCGCCCGGCGCCTCGGCGTCGAGGGTTACGCCGACAAGACCGAGGACGAGTGGCTGCGGGAGCTGACGCGCGACACGATCGACGACTTCGAGACGTTCCGCGAGCGCGGCCTGGCGCGCCTGCCCGTGCCCGACGACACGGTGGCCTTCGCGAAGGAGATCCGCGACCCCGAGCGGCATCCGTTCACGACGCCGTCCGGCAAGGTCGAGATCTATTCGATGGCCATCGCGGCGAACCCGGACCCCTACGGCCTGGGGCCGATCGCGCCGATCCCGACCTGGGTTCCCGACGAGGAGGACCGCCGGTATCCGCTGCGGCTGGTCACCCCGAAGTCGCGGGCGCGCACGCACTCGATCCACGACAACCAGCCGATTCTCATGCGCGCCGACCGCGACGACGTCTGGATCAACCCCGCCGACGCCGCCGCGCGCGGCATCGTCGACGGCCAGCCCGTGCGCGTCTTCAACGCGCGCGGCGCCACCGTGACGCCGGCGTGCGTGACCGAGCGCATCGCGCCCGGCGTCGTGTGCATCAAGGAGGGCGCGTGGTTCGCGCTCGACGCGGCCGGCGCCGACACGCGCGGCTGCTCGAACATGCTGACCGCCGACCGCGCCTCGCCGGCCGCCGCCGCCACCTTCAACACCTGCTTCGTCGAGGTGGCGCTGGCGACTATTTCAATGGGGGGCCCCGACATGGCCCCCCATCCCCCCCAACGTTCGGAGCGCCCCGGCAAAGCCGTGGCGCTCCTCTATAACCCGCGGAATCACCGGGGCCCCGACATGGCCCCCCATTCCCCCCAACGCTCGGGGCGCCCCGGCGAAGCCGTGGCACCCCTCGATCACGGCGTCAGCCCGTAGCGCCTCGCTTTCCGGGCGACGGTTGCCTGACCGACGCCCAGATGGTGTGCGGCCAGCTCTTGCGTCCCGTAGCGGGCCAGCGCGTCGCGCAGCATCGACGCCTCCACCCGGCGGACGGCCTCGCGCAGCCGTCCGGGCGTGGCGAGGGCCGGCGCCGGCGCGGTGATCTCGGGCGGCAGGTCGGCGACGTCGATGGTGTCGGCGCGCGCGGTGACGCCGAGACGGTCGATCAGGTTCGCCAGCTCGCGGACGTTGCCCGGGAACGCGTAGCGCGCCAGCCGCTCGAGCGCGTCGGGACTGAGCCGCAGCCGGCGCCGCAGCGTCTGCTCGAGCCGCGCCAGCATCAGCTCCACCAGCGCGGGCACGTCGTCCGGGTGCTCGCGCAGCGGCGGCAGATGGATCGTGAGGACGTTGAGCCGATAGAAGAGGTCGGCGCGGAACGCGCCGCGCGCGACCATCTCGGCGAGGTCGCGGTTCGTGGCGGCGACGACGCGGACGTCGGGCCGCCTGCCGCGCACGGCGCCGACGGCGCGGATCTCGCCGCCCTCCAGGAAGCGCAGCAGCTTCACCTGCAGGCCCGGCGGCAGGTCGCCGATCTCGTCGAGCAGCAGCGTGCCGCCCTCGGCCAGCTCGACGAGCCCGGCCTTACCCCGCGCGTCGGCGCCGGTGAACGCGCCCCGCGCGTAGCCGAACAGCTCGGCCTCGACGAGGCCGTCGGGGATCGCGCCGCAGTTCACCTCGAGGAACGGGCCGCGCCGGCGCTCGGACGCCTCGTGGATGAGCTCGGCGAAGAGGCCCTTGCCCGTGCCCGTCTCGCCGAGCAAGAGCACCGGCAGATCGGCCGCCGCGCACCGGATCGCCATCGCCCGCGCGGCGCGCATGGGCGCGCTCTCCGCGACGATCGGTCGCGACGGCGCGGCGTCGGCCGAGCGCAGCGCCCGCTGGTAGCGGCGGGACGTCTCCGCGCTGCGCTGGAAGCGCGCCATGAGGCGACCGACCTCGCTGACGTCGCGCAGGGTGAGGACCACGTGACCGTTTCCGCCACCCGCCACGGGACGCGCGGAGACGAGGAGCGTGCGGCCGTCGGGGAGCGTCTGGATCTCCGCGACCGGGATGCGGCGCTCGAGCGCTTCGCGCGCGATCGCCTCCGCGCGCAGGCCGGTCAGGCGCTCGGCGATCGCGTTCATGTGGCGCACGGCGCCGCGCTCGTCGAGAACGACCAGGCCGTCCTCGGCGCCCTCGACCATGGTTTCAAGGAGCTCGACGCGGGCCGCCAAGCCCTCAGGGCCTGAGCGGCCGGTCATGCGGGGCGCCGATCCAGAAGTGGATGACGCATTCGCTGATGAATGAATACGGCCGGCGCCGCCGAGTGTCAATGACAAAAGCGAGTTCGGAGCAGGGGCGCGCGGCTCGAGCGCGCGCCCCGATTCGAAAATGAATGCGCCGCGCGACGCGCCGCGGACACGGCGACGGCGGCCACGCGGCGCAAGCGCGCGATTCCACGGAGACGCCACACCTATCGTGCCCATGCGGCGGATCTGGCACCGTGCGTGCGTCACCGCCGGTGATGGCTGACGGCGACGTCGCGTCCGTGAGCGGCACGCTCCTGGCCGTGGCGCTCAAACAGGAGCCCGCGCAGGTCGCCGAGATCGTGCGCGTGCTGAGCGACCTCGAGATCGTCGTCGAGCGCCTGCCGGCGGGTCCCCAGGACGACGGCCGCGTGGTCATCCGCATCCCGCCCGAGCGCGTCCTCGAGGCGGTGCTCGCGCTGAACTATCACGGCTTCGCCGAGGTGCGGGTGTACCGATGAGCTCGGGCCTGCCGCTGCGCTACCGCGAGGACCGGCGCTCGCTGTTCCTCCTCGCCCTGCTGTTCGGCCTGTTCGCGGTCCAGTGGACGGGCACGCTGCGGCACGGGATGCTCTATGGGCTCACGGGCCTGCTGGCCTTCGTCGCGTGCGTGATCAAGCACAACCACATTCACTGCCGGACGTTTCGCGACGAGCGCTGCAACCGCGTCCTCGAGCACGCGCTGGGACTCGCCACCGGCCACCCGACCACGGCCATCATCACCGCGCACAACGTGCGCCATCACGGCGCCAACCAGGCCGCCGGTGACTGGGTGCGCGCCTCGCTGGTGGGCTTCCGGCGGAACTGGCTCAACCTCGCCGCCTTCGCCTTCGTCTGCGTCGCGCGCATGCGCGCCGACAAGCCGAGCGACCTGCGGCGCTGGAAGCGCGAGCGCCCCGCGCTCTATCGGCGGGCGGTGGCCGAGCGCGCCGTGCTCTACACCTGCCTCGCGACGCTCCTGGTCCTCGACTGGCGCGCCACCCTCGTCTACCTGGGCGGCCCGTGGATCTTCGGTCAGTGGGCGATCGTCACCATCAACCTGCTCCAGCACCAGGACTGCGATCCCGCCAGCGAGGTCGATCACTCGCGCAACGTCACCGGCCGCCTCATGAACTGGGTCCTCCTCAACAACGGCTTTCACGGCGCGCACCATCTGCGGCCCGCGCTGCACTGGAGCCGGCTGCCCGACTTCCATCGCGCGCACGTGGCGCCGCGGGTGCGGCCGGGTCTCGACCAGCGCTCGCTGCTGCTGGCGTCGTGGCGGCAGTTCTTCGCGGGGCCCTCGGCCTGGCGCGACACGCGCGCCGCGCGAGCGTCGTGGAGCTGAGCCCTCCGCGCGAGCACTGGTACATCGCCGCCCGCGCGCGCGAGGTGGGGCGAGCGCCGGTCGCGCGCACCGTGCGCGGCGAGCCGCTCGCGCTGTTCCGCGACGCCGACGGGCGGCCGGCCGCGCTCGCCGACCGGTGCCTGCACCGCAACATGGCGCTCTCGGCGGGCCGCGTGATCGGCGGCTGCCTCGAGTGTCCGTACCACGGCTGGCGCTACGACGGCGGCGGCCGCTGCACGCTGGTGCCCTCGCTGGGTCCGGGGCGATGTCTCCCCGGCGCGCCGGCGGTTCGCGCGTACCGGACCGTCGAGAGCGACGGCTACATCTGGGTGTTCGTGGGCGAGGGACCGCCCGCGACGGGCCCGTTCCGGTTCCCGCACCTGGGCGAGACGGGCTGGACCAGCTTCCGCATGCGCACGCGCGTTTCCGCCTCGCCCTTCGCCTGCGTCGAGAACTTCCTCGACTGCCCGCACACGGTGTTCGTCCACCGCGGCTGGTTTCGCACGCGCGATCCACGGTCGCTGCGCGCGCATGTGCGGCGCTTCACCGATCGCGTGGAGGTCGACTTCGTCGGGGAGGCGCCCGCCCGCAGCCTCGTCAGCGCGCTCTTCTTCCCGGCCGGCCAGTCGCTGGCGCACTCAGACCGGTTCCTGCTCCCCGCGATCAGCCGGGTCGATTACCGCTTCGGCCCGCGGCGTCACTTCATCATCACGTCGCAGTGCACGCCGCTCTCGGAGCACGAGACGCTCGTCTACACCGTGATCACGTTCCGCTTCGGACGGATCGCGCCGCTCGTCCGGCTCGCCTTCGAGCCGGTGTCGCGCTGGATCATCCGCCAGGACGTCGCGGTCCTCGCGCGCCAGACGGCGCAGCTCCGGCGCTTCGGCGGGCCGCGGTTCGTGTCGACCGAGAGCGACCTGTTCGCGCGACACATCCAGACGCTGTGGCGACGCGCGGGCGGTACGGCGCCGGCCGATGCTGCGGCCGGCGGCCCCGAGGTGGACGCGCAGGTGGCGATCCGCTTTTGAACCTCACGGGCCACGTCGTCGCCGCGACGGACCTCGCCGGCCGCGACGTCGAGGCGATGTTCGCCCTGTACGAGCGGCTCTACGTGCGGGTGAGCGAGCGCGACTTCCTGCGTGACCTGGACGAGAAGCAGTGGGTGCTGCTGCTGCGCGAGGGCGCGGGCGGCGCCATCCGCGGCTTCACGACCATCCTCCTGCTCGACGCGCGCGTCGGCGGCGAGTCGCTGCGCGTCGTCTTCTCCGGCGACACCGGCATCGATCCCGCGTACTGGGGCGGGCAGGCCCTCGTCAAGGCGTGGGCCCGGTTCATGGGCACGCTGCTCGCGCGCGATCCAGGCCGGCGCCTGTTCTGGTTCCTGATCTCCAAGGGCTACCGGACCTATCTCTATCTGCCGCTGTTCTTCCACGAGTTCTATCCGCGCGTGGACGCGCTCACGCCTGCCTTCGAGCGTGAGCTCATCACGACCCTCGGCACGCTGAAGTATCCCGGCGACTTCGATCCCACCACCGGCGTCATCGAGTTCGGCGAGTCGCACGGCCACCTGCAGCCCGTGCTGGCCGACACGCCCTCGCACCGGCGCGAGCACCCGCACGTGCGCTTCTTCCTCGAGAGGAACCCGGGCTTCGCGCGCGGCAACGAGCTGGTCTGCGTGGCCGAGATCTCGCCCGGCAACATGCGGGGGCTCGCGCGCCGGATGCTGCTCGAGGGCGCCGAGACGCTCGAGGCCGCCTCGTGAGCCTGCGCTTCCGCGCCCTGAACGGGCTCTGGCTCGCCGGCCAGCGCGCCGGCCACCGGGCCTTTCGCGCGGCGCTCGGCCTGCCCGCACGGGTGCAGGCCGCGCGGCTGCACGCGACGCTCGAGCGCAACGCGGGGTCGGAGTACGGGCGGCGCTACGGCTTCGCGCGGATCCGGACGTTCCGCGAGTACCAGGATGCCGTGCCGATCGTCAGCGGCGACGATCTCGCGGCCTGGATCGACGCGATCAAGGCCGGGCGCCGGAACGTGCTGACGACCGAGCGCGTGCTGATGTTCGAGACCACGGGCGGCTCGACGGGCGGTGCCAGGTACGTGCCCTACACGCAGAGCCTGCTCGACGAGTTCCGCAAGGCGCTCGCCGCGTGGACGTGCGACCTCTACGGGCACCGGCCGGCGCTGGCGGCCGGCGGCGCGTACTGGTCGGTGAGCCCGCTGGCGCGTGCGCGCGAGGTGACGGCGGGCGGGATTCCCGTCGGCTTCGACGACGACACGCAGTACTTCGGTGGGCTCGGGCGGCGGGCGTTGCGCCACCTGATCCTCACCCCGCCGGAACTGGCCGCCGTCGAGGACATCGCGGCGAGCCGCTACGTCACGCTGCGCTTTCTGCTCGACGCGGCGGATCTGGCGTTCGTCTCCGTCTGGAACCCGAGCTTCCTGACGCTGCTCACGGGCGCGCTCGACGTCTGGGCCGAGCGGCTGGTCGAGGACGTCGAGCGCGGGACGCTCACGCCGCCCGCGCCGCTGCCGCCGCCGCTCGCGGCCGCCCTCGCGCGGCGCCTGTCGCCGCGGCCGAAACGCGCGGCCGCGCTGCGCGCGCGGCTCACCCGCGCCGGCCGCCTGCGGCCCGTGGAGATCTGGCCGCGCCTGGGGTTGATCAGCTGCTGGACGAGCGGCGCCGCCGCGCGACTCCTGCCGGAGCTGGAGGCGGCGTTTCCCGGCGTCGAGGTCCAGGGCAAGGGCCTGCTCGCCACGGAGGGCGTCGTCTCGGTCCCGCTCGTCGGGCACCGGGGCGGCGCCGTGGCGATCACCTCGCACTTCTACGAGTTCGCCGACGTGGACGCGCCCGCGCGGCGGCCGCGGCTCGTGCACGAGCTCGAGCGCGGCCGGCTCTATTCCGTGATCCTCACCACGGGTGGCGGCCTCTACCGCTACGCGCTGGGGGACGTCGTCACCGTCGTGGGCCGCGTCGGCGCGACGCCGCTGATCGAGTTCGTGCGCCGCAGCGGCGTGGTCAGTGATGTGTGCGGCGAGAAGCTCGCCGAGGCGCACGTGACGCGCGCCCTCGACGCGGCGACGTCGCGGCTCGGCCTGCGCTGCGCGTTTCTCATGGTGGCGCCCGAGATGGCGGCGCCACCGTACTACGCGGTCTTCGCCGAGGCGCCGGGGGTATCGGAGGCCGCGCTCGCGCGGCTCGCGGTCGAGGTTGACCGCGGCCTTCACGAGAGCCCGAGCTACGCCTACTGCCGCCGTCTCGGCCAGCTCGGCGCGATGCGCGCCGTCCGTGTGTACGACGGGGGCGCCGCCAGCTACGTCGATCGGTGCGCGCGGCTCGGCCAGCGCGCCGGCGACGTCAAGCCAGGCGTGCTGCACGCCACGCCGGGGTGGAGCGCCCACCTCAACGGCGTCCAGGGCGTGCTCTTCTGATGGCGCGCGTCGTGCTCGAGCGCGCCACCGTCGCCGACGACGCCGCGCTCCGGCGGCTCCTCGCGCAGAGCCCGATGGACGGCAGCATCCGCGTCGCCTTCGAGCGCGAGCCGTCGTACTTCGGCGCGGCCCGGGTGCAGGGGCGCGTGTGCCAGGTCATCCTCGGTCGTGACGCCGACACGGGCGAGGCGATCGCCGTCGGCTCGCGGACGATCAAGCCGGTCTTCGTCAACGGCCGGGCGCGCGACGTCGGCTACCTGAGCGACCTGCGCGTGCTCCCCGCCTATCGCGGCCGCACCGTGCTCGCGCGCGGCTACCGGCTGATCCGCGAGCTGCACGCCGACGGGCGCACCGACCTCTACCACACCGTCATCGCCGCGGACAACGCGCGGGCCCTCGAGACGCTCGCCAGCGGGCGCGCCGGCCTGCCTGCATATCGCGACCTCGGCGGCTTCGTCTCCCCGGCGATCAACCTCGGTCGGCGCAAGCCGCCGCTCGCGGCGGGCGTCGAGCTCGCGTCGGGCACGCCGGCGCTCCTCGCCGGCGTCGTCGACTGCCTCAACGAGCACGGCCGCGCCAAGCAGTTCGCGCCCGTGTACCACGTCGACGACTTCGGGCGCGAGGGTCGTTTCACCGGGTTTCGCGTCGAGGACTTCGTGGTCGCGCTGCGCGGCGGGCGCGTGGTCGGCACGCTCGGCCGCTGGGACCAGCGCGCGTTCAAGCAGACGCGTGTCGTCGGCTATTCCGGGCCGCTGCGCCTGCTGCGGCCGATCCTCAACCTCGGCGCCCCCGTGCTCGGCTGGCCGCGCTTTCCGCGCCCCGGGGAGCCGCTGCGGTCGTTCCACGCGGGCTTCGTCGCCGTCGAGGGCAATGACCCCGGCATCTTCCGCGCGCTCCTGCGCCGCGCCTACAACGACGCCGTCGGAGGCCCGCACGCCTACATGCTGGTCGGCCTGCACGAGGCGGATCCGCTGACGCGGGGGCTCGACGACTATCGCTGCTCGCCCTATCGCGGGCGGTTCTTCGCCGTGCACTTCGAGGACGGCGCCTCCGCGTATCGCGCGCTCGACGGCCGGATCCCCCACGTGGAGCTGGCGACGCTGTGACGAGGTGCCCGGCCGCCCGCGCGTGGCACGGCGAGATGCTCTACGGGCTCTGCGTCATGGCGGCGTTCTCGGCGGTCTTCTACTACCGCCAGAACTACGTCGGCCAGGTCGGCGGGCCGATGTCGGTCGAGAAGATCCTCTGGCTCAACTACGCGCTCACGGCCTGGTTCGTGATCCCCGCGTTCCTGCTGCGCCACCCGGATCTGGCCCCGCCGCTGCGGGTGATCCTGGGGAGCTTCCTGGCCAGCATGCTGGGTCGCGGCGTGGTCGAGCTGTGGCTGATCTACGTGGCCTTCGGCTGGAGCCCGCTCTATGGCATCGCCCACAACCTCGGCAACATGGCGCTCCTCGCCGTCGTGTGCCGGGCCTTCCGTGGCCGCCTCGCCGATCTCGATCCCTTCAACGCCGGCGTGCGGCGCTTCGTGACGAGCATCCGGCTGAGCCTCGTGGCCGAGAGCGTGTTCGCGGCGCTCTTCTATCGCATGTCCGTCCACCAGGAGGCCGTCTACTTCGCGCCGCCGACGGCGGCCTTCGCGCACATCAATCTCCTCACGCGCTGGGTCGACGTCGCGGCCTACACCGGCCTCGCGGTCTTCCTGTGGCGGCAGCGGGACGCGCTGTTCACGCGGCCCGCCCGGCGGCTCGAGGCGCCGGCGACGTGACGACGCGCGTTCTGCTCGAGCGCCTCGTGTGGCCGGTGGGCCGGCCGACGGCCGACGCGGCGCCGTCGCGGTGGAGCGTGCCGTCGCTCCGCGATCCGCGCGTGCCGTTCGCCGTCATCCTGACCGTGTACGCGATCCTCGGCTGCACCGTGCTGACGTTCAACCGCGGCCCGCGGCAGATCGCGATGACCGTCGCCGCCGGCTGCCTGCTCGACATGGGCCTGCACGCCCTCTTGCGCCGGCGCGAGTGGGTCGTGCCGCTCAGCGCCTACATCAGCTCGCTCTCGCTCGCGCTGCTCCTGAATTACTCGCACGACTCCTGGCTGCTGTTCCTGCCGGTGTTCCTCACCATCGGCTCCAAATACCTGTTGACCTACGAGGGCGCCCACGTCTTCAACCCGTCGATGTGCGGCATCACGCTGTCGCTGCTCCTGGGCGGCGATCTGATCACCGCGGCGCCGGCCTACCAGTGGGGCGGCACCGTGGCCATGTCGGTGTTCATCGTGACCACGGCGCTGGCGCTCTTCGTCTTTCGGATCGGGCGGAACGCGCTCATCGTCGCCTTCCTCGCCTTCTACCTCGTGCAGATCGGCTTCCGCGCCTGGGTGATGCGCTGGTACCTGCCGCCGGAGGCGCTGCTGCTCGGGACGCTGACCTCGGCGCCCTTCTTCCTCTTCGTCTTCTTCATGATCACGGATCCCAAGACGTCGCCGCGGACGCCGCGCGCTCAGGTCGTGACGGCGTTCGCGCTGGTCGCGGTCGACCTCCTCTTCCACGCCGTCTCGCACCTCTACACCTTCTTCTACGCGGCGTTCGCGGTGGCGCTGGTCCGCTTCCTCTTCCTGCACGCGCGCCGGCTCGTGCGCCAGGGCCCGGTGCGCTGGCTGCGGGAGGGCCTCCTCGACGCGCGCGTGCTGCGGACGGCGATGGTCCTGATGCTGATCGGCCTCGCCATTATCGGCGTCTACCGGCACGTGCTCCATCCGGTCGCCCACGCGGCCGAGACGGGCTTTCGCCTGGAGCCCGTGCCGCCCGAGCACTCCGGGACCGACGCGAAGCTCGGCGCGCTCTTCGACGAGGTCGACCCACGCGTGCGGCACATCGCCAAGTGGCTGCTCTCGGCCGGCAGCGCCGTCGCCGTCGGCGACTTCGACAACGACGGTCTGATGGACATCTTCGTCACGAATCCATTGATGCGCCCCCAGGACCGCAACGTCCTCTACCGCAACCTCGGCGACTTCCGCTTCGAGCGCGTCGACATTCCGGCCCTGCGCGCGATCAGCGCCGACCCGGCCACGTACGGCATCACCGGGATGCCGATCTTCGTGGACTACGACAACGACGGCGACCAGGACCTCTTCATCGCCGTCGGCTACGGCCGCAACATCCTCCTGCGCAACATGCTGACGGAGACGGGGGCGGCGACGTTCGTGGACGTCAGCGCGGAGGCGGGGATCAACGACCACGCCGCGAGCATCGCCGCGAACTTCCTCGACTACGACCGCGACGGCCGCCTCGACCTCGTCGTCGGCAACGCGTTCGCTCCCTACCTGCCGGCGTACCGGCCGCCGCGGCCCTTCTCGATCTTCCGCCTGCCCCTGCCCGAATACGCGGGCGACCGCCGCATGCTCGGGTTCATGCACGCGAGCTGGGACAACGCGAGCAATGGCGGGGGCAGCGTCATCTATCGCAACCTCGGCGACGGCCGCTTCTCGCGGCAGGACGCGGCCGCGATGGGGCTGCCCGAGACGCACTGGACGCTCGCCATCGGCACCGGCGACCTCAACAACGACGGCTGGACCGATCTCTACATGGCCAACGACTTCGGCCCCGACGACCTCTATCTCAACGAGGGTGGCCGGCGCTTCCAGCGGGTGCAGGGCCGCGCCTTCGGCACCATCGGCCGCGACACCTACAAGGGCATGAACGCCTCGCTCGGCGACATCGACCGCAACGGCTGGCTCGACATCTACGTGTCCAACGTCCACGTGCCGCTGCAGGCGGAGGGCAGTCTGCTGTGGATGACCTACCCGGATCCACACAACCCGCGAGTCCCGCAGTTCAGCGACGAGGCCACGCGCCGGGGCGCGCTCAACGAGCGCCGCTTCGCCTGGGGCGCCGCCCTCGGCGACCTCGACAACAACGGCTGGCTCGACATCGTGCAGGCCAACGGCATGGTCGACGATCGGCTCGACCGCCGCTTCGCCAAGTGCCCGAGCTACTGGTACGTCAACGAGAAGCTGATGCGCTCCGGGCCGGAGATCCACACCTACGCCGACATGTGGGGCGACCTGCGCGGCTACTGTATCTTCGGCCGGGAGGCCAACCGCGTCTATCTGAACCAGGGCGCCGAGCCGCGCCTGCAGTTCGTGGACGTGGCCGCGCAGCTCGGCTGGAAGGCGGAGACCAACTCGCGCGGTGTCGCGCTCGTCGATCTCGACAACGACGGCGCGCTCGACGTCCTCATCACCCACCAGTTCGAGCCGATCTCCATCTATCGCAACACACTGAACGATCGCCCCGCCGGCCGGGGCCGGTCGCACTGGGTCGGCTTCCGCCTCCTCGGCAACGGTCGCACCTGCAACCGCGACGCGGCGGGCAGCCGCGTCACCATCGCCTACGCCGACGCCACGGGGCCCGTGGAGCAGATGCGCGAGATCACGATCGTCAACGGGCTCTCGGCCCAGAACGACCGGCGCGCCCACTTCGGGCTCGGCGCCTTCGAGGGGCCGGTGACGGCGCTCGTCGCCTGGTGCGGCGGCCCCGTCGAGCGCCTCGGGCCGTTCGCCGTCGACCGTTATCACGTCGTCGCGCAGCCGCACCCTCCGGGTGGATCGAGCCAGTGAAGGGCCTCGAGCTCGTCCTCCTGATCTTCGCCGGCGTGCAGACGGCGTTCGTCGTGCTCGATCTGACGACGCTGGCGCGCGACGCGCGCGGCGGCGCGATCCCGGCGCTCCGCCACGTCGGTCGCCGCACCGCGGTCTTCCTCGCCGCCGTGTGGCTCGTGTACTTCGCGATCCAGACCTCGCTGATGGCGCTCGTGCCCGGCGTCGACGAGGTCGTCGGCTGGCTGGCGGGGATCGTGGCGGTGCCCGCCCCGCCGCCGGCGCCGTCGTGGGCGCTGATCCCGCTGCTGGCGGCGACGTGGGTCGTCGCGGGGTTCTGGGACTACGCGCTCCACCGCTGGCTGCTCCACACGCGGTGCGGCTGGTTGCTGCACGAGAACCATCACCTGCCCACGATCGTCGCCAACGGCGTCCCCGGCATCTCGGTCCGGCCCTTCGTCGCCGTCACGACCTTCCTCACGTATCTGGGGACGGCGGCCATGATGCTCGGCGTGATGACGCTCACGGCCACGACCGCCCTCGTCCCGGGATACCTCGCGTGCGTGCCGGTGCTGGTGCTGCTGCTCACGCTGGTGGGCTCGGCGAGCCACTCGGCGTTCCTGAGGAAGTTTCCGTGGGTGCACGGGCTCCTGCGCCCACTGCTCCTGACCACGCCGCAGGAGCACCTGCTGCATCACGGCGCGCGGCTGACCGGCAACTACGGCAACTTCACCAGCCTCTGGGACCGCGTGTTCGGAACCTACCTGAGCCCGCTCGAGCGCGAGAGCCACGCGCCCGAGCTGGGGCTGACCTACGATCAGGACTTCCTCGGCACGCTGACGGCCGGGCGCTTCAAGCTCCCGCCGCCCGTTCGAGAGCACTACCGGCTCGACGCCTTCTGTCACCTGAGCCGGCGCCCCGGCGCCGCGAGCGAGGAGGTCATCCGATGACGGCCCACAACATCCTGCGCGCGATTCTCGTCATCGTCGCCGTGTCCCACGTGGTCCTCGGGCTCTTGGCCTGCATCGTCGGGCCCGTCACCATCGTGAGCCTCGTCACCAGCCTCTACGGCGCGACGATCACGGTCACGCCGCAGCTGCACCACGTGATCCGGATCCTGGGCGCGTTCATGATCGCCGTCGGCATCATGTCGGCCTTCGCGATCCGCGATCCCGAGCGCAACCGCGCGATCGTCGACGGCATCGGGATCCTCCAGATCCTGCGCGCCGCCCAGCGCGTGATCTTCGCCTCGCAGATCCAGGAGGTCTTCGGGATGCCGTCGGGCCGCCTGATGATGCAGTCGGCGTTCTTCTTCGTCCTCGGCGTGCTGCTCCTGCTGCTGCGGCCGCACGCGGCGCGCGTCGCCGCCCGCGCGTGAACCGGCGCCTGCTGACGCTCCGGCTCGTCCTGCTCCTGGCCGGCGCGGCGCCGCTGCTGTATGGGCTGGCCGCGCTGCTCGACGCGCGGCTGCTGATGGACGTCACCGGGCTGCTCTCGCGCGCCTCGTACACGATGACGCCCGAGCTGAACTATGCCCGCAAGCCGCTCGGGATCTACGTCGCCATGTTCGGCGCGCTGCTGCTCTACACGATCGTCGACCCCCTGCGCTACCGCGCGGTGATCACCTGGGGCGCGCTGCTGCTGATCGGGCGCGGGGTGCAGCGGCTGCTCATCGCCGGCGAGCTCCGCGAGCTATTCGCCATCCCGTTCGAGCGCAACCTCGTCCACGTCGTCTACCTCTGCGCGCTCGGGACCACGCTGCTCGTCCTGCGACCGGCGCCGCCTACTTCTCGTACTTGAACGAGACGTTGACGCGCGCGCGGAAGGCCGTCACCTTGCCCTTCTCGATGGTGACGTCGAAGCGCGTGACCTCGGCGACCCGCAGGTCGCGGAGGCTCTTGGCGGCGGTGCTCACCGCGTTCTTGACGGCGTCCTCCCAGGACACCTTGCTCGTTCCGACCAGGTCGGTCACGCGATAGATGCTGTCGCCGGCCATGGGGGGTCTCCTCGTGGGTTAGTGCATGACGGGATCGATCGGCGTGGGCAGCGGGCGCTGCGCCTCGATCACCTCGGCGGCGTCCAGGCACAGATCCTCGCGGTAGCGCGTGCCGATGACCTGTACGCCGAGCGGCAGCCCGCCGGCGACGCCGGTCGGCACCGAGACCGCGGGGAAGCCGAGCAGGTTGACGGCGACGAGCAGCCGCTGGGCGCGCGTGGCCTCGGCGTGCCGCTCGGCGGTGGTGGTGTCGAAGCCGACCTCGAAGGGCGGCTCGGTGGACACGGGCCCGACGACGAGCGGGTAGCGCTCCATGAAGAGCGTCCAGTCGCGCACGTGCTTGGCGCGGAGCGCGAGCGCCTTGAGGTAGCCGTCCAGGTCGACGTCGGGCACGGCGGCCAGCGTGAAGTCGAGCGAGCGGTTGATGTCGGCGCCGCCGTACTGGCGGATGTAGGGCTGCGTGACGTGGCGCATCTCGTTGATGCAGAGCGTGGCCCACGTCGTCGCCACCGCCTCGACGTCGGGCGGCTCGACCTCCTCCACCGCGTACCCGGCGTTGGCGAGCGCGTTGCCGGCGGCGCGCACGGCGGCCGCGACGTCGGCGTGCACCCCCTGCTTGGCGGGATCGACCGTGAGCGCGACGCGGATCGGCCGCGCGACGGGCTCGCCGACGAGCGGCGCCGGTGCCCACCACGGGTCGCGCGGATCGCGCGCGCTCATCGCGGCCAGGCCGAGCCGCACGTCGCGCACGCGGCGCGCGAGTGGGCCCTGCACGGACATCAGCTGCGTGCCGGGCGGACGCTCCTCCGCCGCCGTCTGGTTGTAGGCGGGCACGCGGCCGAGCGTCGGCCGGATGCCGGCGACGCCGCAGCAATAGGCGGGATAGCGGATCGAGCCGCCGAGGTCGTTGCCGTGGGCGAGCGGCGCGATGCCGACGGCCAGCGCGGCGGCGGCGCCGCCGCTGCTGCCGCCGGGCGTGCGCGCGCGATTCCACGGATTGTAGGTGCGGCCGCGCAGCTCGTTGTCGGTGTGCCAGCGCAGGCTGAACGCGGGCGTGTTGGTGCGGCCCACGATGACGGCGCCCGCGCGCCTCCAGTTCGCCACGGGCGGACTGTCGCTCTTCGCCACGAGATCCTTGAAGGCGGGCACGCCGTTGGGCGTGGCCACGCCTTCCTGGTCGATGTTCTCCTTGATCGTCACCGGCACGCCGTGCAGGGGGCCGAGGGCGTCGCCGCGGCGCACGGCGGCGTCGGCGCGATCGGCGGCGGCCAGGGCCTGGTCGGCGAGCAGCACGGTGACGGCGTTCAGGACGGGATTGACGGCGGCGAGCCGCTCGAGCACCGCGCGCGTGGCCTCGTGGCTCGAGATGCGGCGCGTGCGGATGGCGGCGGCGAGATCGACGGCGTCCCAGCGCCACAGGTCGCGTTCCATGAAACCTCCTCGCGGTGCCCCGCGATCTTACACCCTCGGTGTGGTATGTTCCTCGGCACCCCGGGGAGGAGCCTATGAACCTTCGACGACTCGTCGCCGTCATCGCCGCAGTCGGCGCGCTGGCCCTCGTCGGCCCCGCGCAGGCCGAGACGACGCTGCGCGTGGTCATGCACTCGGACCTCAAGATCGTCGACCCCATCTGGACCACCGCCTACATCGTCCGCAGTCACGGCTACCTGAACTACGACACGCTGTTCTCGATGGACGCCACGGGTGACATCAAGCCGCAGATGGTCGACAGGTACGAGGTCAGCAAGGATCAGCTGACGTACACGATGACGCTGCGCGAGGGCTTGGCCTGGCATGACGGCAAGCCGGTCACCGCCGAGGACTGCGTGGCCTCCATCAAGCGGTGGGCGGCCAAGGACTCGATGGGCCAGAAGATGATGGGCTTCGTGAAGGAGCTGTCCGTCGTCAACGCGAAGACCTTCAAGATCGTGCTCAACGAGCCGACCGGTCTCGTGCTCGGCGCCCTCGGCAAGCCGTCCTCCAACGTGCCGTTCATGATGCCCAGGCGCGTGGCCGAGACCGATCCCAACACGCAGATCTCCGACACCACCGGCTCCGGCCCCTTCATCTTCAAGAAGGACGAGTGGAAGCCCGGCGACAAGGCCGTCTACGTGAAGTTCGACAAGTACAAGCCGAGGGCGGAGGCGCCGTCGGGGCTGGCCGGCGGCAAAGTGGCCAGGATCGACCGGGTCGAGTGGAAGCACATCCCCGACCACCAGACCGCGATCAACGCGCTGCTGGCCGGCGAGATCGACATGATCGAATCGCCGCCGCACGACCTCTTTCCGGTGCTGAAGGCAGACGCCAACGTGAAGCTGTTCACGTCCAACCCGCTCGGCAACCAGTACGCGTTCCGCTTCAACACGCTGCACAGGCCGTTCGACAACGCCAAGGTCCGCCAGGCCGTGTTCCACGCCTTCAACCAGGAGGACTTCCTCAAGGGCGTGATCGGCGACCCCGCGTACTACAAGACCTGCAAGTCGTTCTTCCCGTGCGGCTCGCCGCTGGGTTCCACCAAGGCGCTGGAGGGCGTGCTCGACTCGAACTTCGAGAAGTCGAGGGCGCTGCTCAAGGACGCCGGCTACGACGGCACTCCCATCGTGCTAATGCACTCGACGGACCTCGCCGTGCTCAACAACCTGGCGCCCGTGGCCAAGTCGCTGCTCGAGAAGGGCGGCTTCAAGGTCGACATGCACTCCATGGACTGGCAGACGCTGGTCGCGCGCCGGGCGAAGAAGGACGCGCCGACGGCGGGCGGTTGGCACGCGTTCCTCACCTCGTGGGTGGCCGCGGACATCCTCAACCCCGTCATGATGGGCTTCCTGAACGCCTCGTGCGAGAAGGCGATGTTCGGCTGGCCGTGCGACAAAGATATCGAGGGGCTGCGCGACGCCTTCGCGCGCGAGACGAACCCCGCGAAGCAGAAGCAGCTCGCCGACCAGGTCCAGCTGCGGGCGACCCAGTACCCGACCCACATCCCGCTCGGCCAGTGGTACAGCGCGTTCGCGCTGCGCAAGAACGTGGAGGGCGCCCTCGAAGCGCCGGTGACGGTGTTCTGGAACGTCACCAAGAAGTGAGCGCGGCCTGAGCGGCGGCGCGCGGACGGCCTGAGCCGCGCGCCGCCGGCACCCGCCCCGGATGCTGCCTTACATCGGCCGTCGCCTCCTCGCCACCATCCCGGTCATGGCGGTGGTGGCGGTCGTCGTCTTCATGCTGCTGCGGCTCACCACCGGCGATCCGGCCGCCATCATCGCCGGCGACAACGCCACGTCGCAGGACGTGGCCGCCATTCGATCGAAGCTCGGGCTGGACCGGCCGATCGTGCAGCAGTTCGTGATCTGGATCGGCAACGTGCTCCGCGGCGATCTCGGCGAGTCGTTCTTCTCCAAGAAGCAGGTGAGCGAGCTGATCGTCGAGCGGGTGGAGCCGACGCTGGCGCTGGCGACGTGCACGCTCCTGCTGGCCGTCACGATGGCGGTGCCCCTGGGCGTGCTCGCGGCCTGGCGGCGCGGCACCTGGATCGACCGCGCAGTCATGGGCCTGTCGGTGCTCGGCTTCTCGGTGCCGGTGTTCGTGATCGGCTACGTGCTCATCTACCTGGTGGCGATCCAGCTCGGCTGGCTGCCGGTGCAGGGCTACCAGCGGCTGGCCGACGGCTTCGGCGGCTTCATCCAGCGGCTGATCCTGCCGAGCGTCGCGCTGGCCATCATCTACGTGGCGCTCATCGCCCGGATCACACGGACCAGCGTGCTGGAGGTGCTCAACGCCGACCATGTGCGCACGGCGCGCGCCAAGGGACTCGGCGACCTCACCGTGCTGTTCCGCCACGTCCTGCGCAGCGCGGCCGTGCCGATCGTGACCGTGATCGGGCTGGGCGTGGCGCTGCTGATCGGCGGCGTCGTGGTGACCGAGTCCGTCTTCTCGATCCCCGGGCTCGGCCGGCTCACCGTGGACGCGGTCCTGGCGCGCGACTATCCGACGGTCCAGGCGGTGATCCTGCTCTTCTCGGTGGTCTACGTGCTGATCAACCTCGTCGTCGACCTCTCCTACACCTTCCTCGACCCGCGGATCCGGTATTGAAGGCGGTCACGGCCGAGCCCATTCCCTCGCTCGTGCTGGAGCCGGTGGCCGCACGGCCCGGTGCCGTTCGTCGGATGGCGCGCAACCGCAGCGTCGTCTTCGGCGGCGTCATCCTGGCGCTGGTGGTGCTGATGGCCGTGCTGGCGCCGGCGCTGGGCACGACGGATCCGGCCCGCGTGGAGCCGGTGCTCCGCAACCGGCGTCCGGGCGTGGTGACCAGCGTGCGGAACGCCGACGGCAGCCAGACGGCCCGCACGCACTGGATGGGGACGGATAGCCTCGGCCGTGACGTCTACAGCCGCGTGATCTACGGGGCGCGCGTGTCGCTGCTGGTCGGCGTGTCGGTCGCGCTGATCAGCACGGCGATCGGGCTGGTCATCGGCATGTTTGCCGGCTACGTGCGCTGGCTGGACGAGATCGTGATGCGCGTGATGGACGGGCTCATGTCCATCCCGGCCATCCTGCTGGCCATCGGGCTGGTCTCGCTGTCGCGGGCCGGACTGCGCACCGTGATCGTGGCCATCGTCATTCCGGAAGTCCCGCGCGTGGTCCGTCTCGTGCGCTCGGTGGTCCTCAGCATTCGCGAGGAGCCGTACGTCGAGGCCGCGGTGGCGCTCGGCGCGCGGACGCCGGCGCTGCTGGCCCGGCACGTGCTGCCCAACACGCTGGCCCCGCTCACCGTGCAGGCGACCTTCATTTGCGCCTCGGCGATCCTCGTCGAGGCGATCCTTTCGTTCCTCGGCGTGGGCATCCCGCCCGAGACGCCGACGTGGGGCAACATCATGGCCGAGGGCCGCGCGCTGTTCCGCGTTTTTCCGCACAACATCCTCTTCCCCGGCCTCTTCCTGGCGGCCACCGTGCTCGCCGTCAACATGCTCGGCGATGGGCTGCGCGACCAGCTCGACCCACGCGTGAGCAGACGCCTGTGAGCGCGCACGCGGTGGTGAGCCCCGCGCCCTCGCTCGCGGAGCGGTTCACGTTCTGGTGGCTGCTGCTCGTCGTCCTGCAGCAGGCCCAGCGGGTCTTCCTGATCGGCGCCGTCGCGCTGCGCGACGCGCCGTCGCCGACCGTGCTCGGGCTCACGCTCGTGACCGGGCTCCGCGCCGATCTCGTCACGGCGAGCTTCGGCATGCTCGCCCCCCTCGCCGCCGCCCTCGTCGTCGGCGCGCTCGTGTGGCTCCGTCGGCGGGAGCGCGCGCGTGCTGCGCTGGTCCGGACGCTCGGCGTCGCATCGGCGATCGTCGTGGTCGCCTACGTCGCCGTGCTCACCGTCGACATGGGCTACTACCTCTACAGCGGACAGCGCCTCGATGCCGTCTTCATGGAGTACGTCACGGACCTGCTCGGCCAGGGCCGGCACGGCGAGGTGGCCGGCAGCCAGGTCGGCGCGCAGACGGCCGCGGAGCTGAGCGAGGTGGGCGTGTGGGCGGTGCGGGTCGCCATCTACGCGGCGCTGCTGACGGCGGCGATCGTCGGCTGGCGTGTCGTGTTCCGCCGCTGGGTCGCGCCCGCGCTGACGGCGCGGCCTCGGGTGACCGCCCTCGCGCTGGCGCTCGCCGTCCCCGTGGGGGCGTGGGGCGTGCATCCCGACGGACCGGACTCGGTGCAGTCGGCGCCCATCGCGAGCTCGACCTATTACGCGCTGGCGCAGACCCCGATCTGGATCGTCACGACGCCGCTGGAGGGCCACGGCGCGCTCATCCCACCCGCGGTCCAGGCCGCGATGCCCCAGTCGCGCGCGATCCCCCTCGCGCGCGAGATCCTGGTGCCGGGGGCGCGCTTCGTCTCGCCGCGCTACCCGCTCGTCCACACCGAGGAGCCGCGGCCGTCGCCGCTGGCGCGGCGGCCCAACGTGCTGCTGCTCTTCATCGAGGCGCTCGACCGGCGCTTCTTGGGTCGCACCATCGCGGGCCGGCGCGTCACGCCGTTCCTGGACGCCATCTTCGAGGACAGCGTCTCGTTCGCGCAGTTCCACGCCAACGGCGCGCAGACCTTCCACGGGCTCTTCGCCTCGCTCTGCTCCTCGCTGCCGCGCCAGGGCACCGCCGCCACCAAGGCGCGCTATGCGAACGACTATCTCTGCCTGCCCACGCTGCTCGCGCGCGGGGGCTACCGCACGCGGATGGTGATCGGCCAGAATCGCGACCGCAGCCACTCGCGGCTCGGGCTCTTCATGGCGCGCAACGGCCTCGAGGAGCTGATCGACGAGAGCGCGTTTCCGCGGAGCGTGCCGCGCGTGGGACTCGGCGTGGCCGATGGCGCGCTCTTCGACCGCCTCCGCGCGGAGATCGACGGGCTGCTGGCCGGCGGGCGTCCGTATTTCCTGACGACGCTCACCACCGGCACTCACCACCCGTTCGCGGTGCCGATGACCCACCCGGACGTGGTCGCGCTGCGCGCGGAGTCCGATCGCTACGTGGCGGCGCTCCGCTATCTCGACGTCGAGCTGGAGCGCTTCTTCGCCGGGCTCAGGCGCGACGGCGCGCTGCGCGACACGGTCGTCCTGCTGCTCGGCGATCATGGCCGGCACGAGCGCGTCGGCCGCACGAACGTCGAGGACACGGCGGGCCACTTCACGGTACCGCTGGCCGTGTGGCTCGACCCCTCGCTGCGGGCGCCGGCCGCCTATCGCCCGCGCGTCGTGTCGGGCGTGGTGAGCCAGGTCGACCTGACGCCGACGATCCTCGCCCTCGCCGGCCTGACGCCGCGGCTGTCGTCGTTCGCCGGACGCGACGTGAGCTGCGCCCTCGCCGCCGAGTGCCTGCCCGCCCGCACCGTGTACCTGAGTGAGGTCTACGGGCCCGGGGCGGGCATCGCGGACGCCGAAGGGTTCTGGTTCTACGGCTTCGCCTCGCGCGCGCTGCAGCACGCGGATCTCGCGCTGCGCACTCCGCCGCAGCGCTGGCCGGCCGACGATCCCGCCGCCGCCGCGCGCGTCGAGCGGATCCTGGCACTCTACGTGACCGCGAACATGCTCATCGAGCAGAACACCCTCTGGTCCTGGCGGGAGTTCGGCAACCGACTGTAGAAAGGGGGCCTCGAAGGGCCCCCTTTACCCGCACACGCTCGGGGCGGCCCGGCGAAACCGGGCCGCCCCTCGATCAGTTCGGCACGATCGCGGCGCGCGTCACGTGGCCCTTGTCCTGCTCGGCGAACGCGCGATTGATCTCCTCCAGCGGGTACTTGTGCGAGACGACCTTGCGCCACGGATATTTCGTCAGCGTCCTCAGCATGAGATCGAGCGCGCCGCGCAGGTGCTCGGCCTCGTAGTGGGCGAGGCCGATGATGCGACGGTTGCCGAAGATGATCCACGACGGATCGAACTCGGCCTTCCAGCCGACGTTGATGTTGCCGATCTCGAGATAGGTCCCTTCGGGCGCCGTCATGCGCAATCCCTCGTCCACCACACCGGGATGGCCGACCAGCTCGAGCACGACGTCACCGCCCCAGTTGTCGGTCAGCTCCTTGACGCGCTTCACGCGCGCCTCGGGCGTCGTGAACTCGCGCAGGTCGACGAACGTGTCGGCGCCGAACTGCCGGGCCAGCTCCAGCCGCTCGTCGATGCCATCGATCACGATCACGCGGCCGGCCCCCATCTCGCGCGCGACGGCGCACGCGTACACGCCGAGCCCGCCCGCGCCCTGGACCACCACCGTCTGGCCCGCCTTGAGGCCGGCGATGTCGAGCCCGGCGTAGACCTGGGTGTAGGCGCAGTTCACGCCGGCCGCCATCTCGTCGGTGATCTCGGGCGGCAGCGTGAACATCGCGTGGTTCGGGCGGAGGTAGAAGTACTGGCCGAAGCCGCCCTGGAAGTGCGGCCACTGCTCGCACGACACGAGCCAGTTCGCCTGCCGCACGGGGCACGACTTGAAGTGGCGCGCGAGGCACGCCTTGCAGCGCCCGCACGGGAAGAAATAGCGGTAGGCGACGCGATCGCCGACCTTGAGCGGGCGCCCGGCGGCGTCGGTGGTCACGCCCTCGCCGAGCTTGGCGATCGTGCCGACGTGCTCGTGGCCCGTGTTGAGCGGCAGCGGGCGGCCCATCCGCGCGTAGTCCTGCTCGCCGCGCCAGTAGTGCAGGTCGGAGCCGCACACGTTCGCCAGCGCGATCTTGATGAGCGCGGCGCCGGGCTCCGGGTCCGGCACTGGGTACTCACGGATCTCGAAGGGCTTGCCCGTCCCGTGGAACACGGCCATCCGTCCCGTCTCGGCCATTGGTAGGACCTCCTCTGCTGGCCGGTATCCTACCGCAACCGACGGGCGCGTCTAGCCGGTGTCGAGGTCGTCGATGTCCTTCACGAGCGCGCGGATCTGCAGCGCCTGCGTGATGTCGTAAGCGAGATCGAGATGCTTACGCGCGGCCTGGAGTCGGTCGACGGTCACGACCCGCTTTTCGACGAGCACCATGGTGAGCGCGTGCACCTGGGTGGCGAGCTGCTCGATCACGTCGGCGTACCGGCGACAGATGCGCGAAACGACCTCGGTGATGAACTGTTCTTGCTCGGGCGTGAACTCGTTCATGGCCCCCGGACGTGCGAACCACGTGCCACCGAGTTCGAGGTCCGGGGCGCGCTTCCTGGGAACCGGTATGCTTGTCCGGTGGCCATGCTGTTCCCCGATGCACAGTCCGACCTCCCGGAGGGCTTCATCTATCACCCCGATGTGATGACGGAGGTGGAGGAACACGCGCTGCTGGACGGGCTGAAGGCGCTCGTCTTCGGCGAGGTGCGCATGCGCGGCCAGGTGGCGCGCCGTCGGACGATCCACTTCGGCTGGACGTACGGCTACGAGACCTGGCGCGTCGAGCCCGGGCCGCCGATCCCGGCGTTCTTGCTCGGAGCGCGGTCACGGGTGGCCCCGCTGGCCGGCGTCGATCCCGATGCGATCGCAGAAGTGCTCGTCACGCACTATCCGCCCGGCGCGGGGATCGGCTGGCATCGCGATGCGCCGGCCTTCGGCGTCGTCGTCGGCGTCTCGCTGCTCGGCGCGTGCCGGTTTCGCTTCCAGCAGGGCCGCGGCGCGGCCCGGCGGACGCGCGGGCTGACGCTGGCGCCGCGCTCGGCCTACGTGCTGGACGGCACCGCGCGCTGGCAGTGGCAGCACGAGATCCCGCCGGGGCGCGAGGAGCGCTACTCGCTCACCTTCAGGACGCTACGGGGCGGCGGCAGCCCGGCGTGATTTAGGCACGCGCACGCGCCGCGAGGTTCGTACACTGACGTGCGAGGGTCCGTCGAGGGCCCAGGGAGGGATCGTGGCGACAGGTCGAAAACCCAGACGTTCGAGAGGGCGCGGTAGCCGCGGGCGCGCGCGCCCGCAGGCCGAGCCGGAGGCGCCGCCGCCGCTCATCGAAGCGACGCCGGTCTCGCTGGTCGAGGACGCCATCGAGCAGCCGCTCGAGGGACTGCCCCTCAGCATTCCGGAGCCCGCGCTGGCCGCGCGCGTGCCGCCGCCGGAGCCGGCGCGGCCACTGGCGTCGGCCCGGCGGGCCATCTTCTTCGACGTGGAGAACACGAGTCGCGCCGAGCACATCTCGCGCGTCCTCGCGCACCTCGCGCTGGATCGCATCGGTCGGCGCACCGAGTTCTTCGCCGTCGGCAACTGGCGCGTGATCGGTCACGACACGGCGCGACTGCTCGCGCGCCAGGGCGCGGCGCTGGTGCACAGCGCGCCGTCCGTCGGCGTGCGCGACTGGAGCGACCTCCGGATCGCGGTGGCCTCCGGCGTGTGGCTGGCGGGCGCGCGGCCGGGCGACGTGATCGAGATCGTCTCGGACGACCGCGCGTTCGACGCGGTTGGCGACGTGGCGGCGAGCCTCGGCGTGACGTTCCGCCGGCTGTCCTACCGCGGCCTGCTCGGCGTGCCGACGCCGGAGCCGATCGAGGTCGAGCGCGTCGAGCGTGACTACGATCACGGCGATCGCGGCGGGCGCCGCCATCGGCGTCGCGGCGGCCGCGGCCGCGGCGAGCACGGCGCCCCGCGGCCCGTGCATCACGCGCCGGCGCCGGCCGCCGCGCGTTCGGAGCCGGCCGGCGCGGCGGAGCCGCACACCGCCCCCCACGACGAGATCGTCGCCGTGGTGCGCGACCTCGCCCGCGCGCGCGGAACGGTGACGCTCGACTCGCTGGCGAACGCGCTCAAGTCGCGCGGGTTCAGCCGGCCGCCCGGCTCGCCCCGACTGATCACGCGGCTGCGCCGCATCAAGGAGCTCGACGTGAACCGCGCGGGCGTGATCACGCTCGTGGGCGACGTCGCCGCGCCGGCGGCGTCGGATGATCGCCAGGAGCCGGTCGCGGGCGCGATGGAGCCGGTGGCGCGCGACGCCGAGGCGATCGAGGTCGCGGAGCCGGTGGAGGCGCCGGGGGAGTCGGTGAACGAGCCGGTCGAGGCAGAGGCAGAAGCCGCGGCCGAGACCGAGTCGGTGGACCCCGGCAATCGGGAGGGCGCGCACCTGCAGACGGCCGGTGGTGGCGATGGCGGCCGGCGGCGGAGGCGCTCGCGGCGCGGCGGCCGACGCCGGCGCGGTCGTGGCGGAGACGGCCGTGAAGGCGGCGGCGGTCGCGAAGGCGGCGACGGCCGTGAAGGCGGCGGTGGCCGGGAGGGCGGCGGCGGAGGCGGCGGTCTGCCACCGCGCGGCCGCGACACCAGCCCGCGCGGCACCGAGGCGGATCGCGCGCGCGACGTGGCTTCGCGCTACGCGCCGCGCGACGTCGCGCCGTCCTGGATCAGCGGCCAGCCGCTGGCATAGGACGAGTCGGATCGAGGTGGGCCACGGCTTCGCCGGGGCGCTCCGGGCGTCGGGGGGTATGGGGGGCGATTTCGGGGACAGAGGAGCGCCACGGCTTCGCCGGGCGCTCCGAGCGTCGGGGGTATGGGGGGCGATTTCGGGGACAGAGGAGCGCCACGGCTTCGCCGGGGCGCTCCGAGCATTCGGGGGGCTTGGGGGGCCCTTCGAGGCCCCCCATGTTATAGGGCTCAGCGCACCGCGCGTCGCCGGTCGCTCACGGCCGACGCGAGTTCTGACAGCACGGCGAGCGTTGCGTCCCAGCCCATGCACGCGTCGGTGATGGACTGGCCGTAGCGCAGGGTCGCGGTGTTCGTCAGGTCCTGTCGGCCCTCGACGAGGAAGCTCTCCATCATCACGCCGACGATCGCCGTCTCGCCGCCCGCCACCTGCGTCGCGATGTCGTGCGCCACCACGGACTGGCGCCGGTGGTCCTTGCCGCTGTTGCCGTGGCTGCAGTCGATCATCAGCCGCGCGGGCAGTCGCGCGTCGCTCAGCGCCGAGCCGGCCTTGCGGACGTTGGCCGCGTCGTAGTTCGGGCCGCTCTGGCCGCCGCGCAGGATCACGTGGCAGTCGGGATTGCCGCGCGTGGAGACGATCGCGCAGAGCCCCTGCTCGGTGACGCCGAGGAAGCGGTGGGGGTGCGCGCCGGCGCGTACGGCGTCGATGGCGATCTGCACGTCACCGTCGGTGCCGTTCTTGAAGCCGATGGGCATCGAGAGGCCCGAGGCGAGCTCGCGATGGACCTGGCTCTCGGTCGTGCGCGCGCCGATCGCGCCCCACGAGACGGTGTCCGCGGTGTACTGCGGCGAGATCGGGTCGAGGAACTCGCAGCCCGCGGGCAGCCCGAGGTCCGCGAGATCGACCAGCAGCCGGCGCGCCAGCCGCAGCCCCTCGTTGATCGCGAACGAGCCGTCCAGCCGCGGGTCGTTGATGAGCCCCTTCCAGCCCACCGTCGTGCGCGGCTTCTCGAAGTAGACGCGCATGACGACGCAGAGGTCGGCGGCGTGCTCGTCGGCGGCGCGCTTGAGCCGGCGCGCGTAGTCGATGGCGGCCACGGGATCGTGGATGGAGCACGGCCCGACGACGACGACCAGGCGGTCGTCCTGGGCGTCGAGCACGCGGGCGACGGCCTCGCGGCCGCGGCTCACCGTCTCCGAGCCGCGCTCGGAGAGCGGCAGCTCCTCCAGCAGGATGGCCGGCGGCAGCAGCGGCCGGAAGCTGTCGACTCTAAGATCTCGGGTTCTCTGGAGCATCGGGCGACCATGATAGCCTACGCTCGCCCGGCGATGCCACGCATCGGTGTGATCTCCGACACCCACGGTCTCGTGCGACCCGAGGCGCTCCGCGCGCTCGCGGGCACCGACCTGATCGTTCACGCGGGCGACGTCGGCGCGCCCGAGGTGCTGGACGCGCTGCGCACCGTGGCCCCGGTGGTCGCCGTGCGCGGCAACAACGATCGCGGCCGGTGGGCGAAGGCGCTGGCGGCGACGGAGATCGTCGAGCGCGCGGGCCGCTCGCTCTACGTGCTCCACGATCTGCACGAGCTCGATCTGGATCCGCGCGCCGCGGGCTTCGACGCGGTGATCGCGGGCCATTCGCACCAGCCGCGCGTCGAGCGGCGCGACGGCGTCCTCTACCTCAACCCCGGCAGCGCCGGCCCTCGGCGCTTCCGTCTCCCCGTGTCGGTCGCCCGCCTGGAGGTCGGCGCGCGCTCGCTCGAGGCGGAGATCCTCACGCTCGATGTCTGACCTCGCGGCGCCTCTCGACCGCTACCGCGACGTCGTGCGGCCCGAGTGGATCGATCACAACCAGCACATGAACGTGGGCTACTACCTCGTCGTCTTCGACTACGCGACCGACGAGTTCTTCGCCTGGGTGGGGCTGGACGCGGCGCATCGCACGGCGCGCGCGATCACGACGTTCTGCCTTGAGGCGCACGTGACCTACCATCGGGAGGTTCGCGCGGGCGACCCGCTGCGCTTCACGACGCAGCTGCTCGCCCACGACGACAAGCGCATCCACTACTTCCACGCGATGTACCACGCGGGCGAGGGCTGGCTGGCGGCCACCAACGAGCTGATGTCGCTGCACGTGAGCCGCGCCACGCGCCGCGCCACTGCGATGGCGCCCGGGGTCCTGGCGCGCCTCGCCGCGATCCAGCGCGCCCACGACGCGCTGCCGCGGCCGCCGCAGGCCGGGCGCGCGATCGGCCTCGCCAACAAGCCCGCGAGCTGAGTCCGGCTGAATCCGGCGCGACGAACCCGGCCGAGACTTGACGCCGTATCCAATATAGTAGACATTGAGTCCAGCATGGAAGATACGGCATCCGACCTGAACGAGCGCATCGCCGAGCGCGTGCGCGAACTGCGCGCCGCGCGAGGCCTCTCGCTCGACGCACTGGCCGGCAAGAGCGGCGTGAGCCGCTCGATGATCTCGCTCATCGAGCGTGGTGAAAGCAGCCCCACCGCGGTGGTGCTGGAAAAGCTCGCCGCCGGGTTGGGCGTGATGCTGGCCTCGCTGTTCGATGCGCCGGCCGCCGCGGCCCAAGCGCCCAGCGGCCCGGTGGCGCGGCGTGACGACCAGCCGCAGTGGCGGGACCCGGCCTCAGGCTACCTTCGGCGCAACGTCTCGCCGCCGGGCGTGCCGCAGCCGATGCAGATCGTCGAGGTGCATTTCCCGCCCGGGGGGCGCGTGGCTTTCGAAACCGGCGCGCGCGACATGCGCGTGCACCAGCAGGTGTGGGTGCTCGAAGGCGCGATCGACGTCACGCTGGGCGTGGCGCGGCACCGATTGCGCGAAGGTGATTGCCTGGCCATGCAGCTCGACCGCCCGACGATCTTCCACAACCCGACACGAAAACCCGCGCGCTATGCCGTGGTGATCGCGTCCGAACCCCTCTCGAGACGATGATCACACCCACCTGGTCCCTGCGACGCCTGCACGCGCTCGATGCCGCGCAGATCGACGAGCTCGCCGACGTGTTGATCGACTGCGTCGAAGGCGGCGCGTCGGTGAGCTTCATGCACCCGCTGCCGCGCGACCGCGCCGCGGCGTTCTGGCGTCGCGTGGGGCAAGGCGTGGCCGCGGGCGAACGCGCGCTGCTGGTCGCCGAAGATGCGCGAGGCCTGTGCGGCACCGTCCAGCTGGTGCTCGACCAGCCCGAGAACCAACCGCACCGCGCCGATCTGTCGAAGATGCTGGTGCATCGCCGCGCACGCCGCCAAGGGCTGGGGGCGGCGCTGTTGCAAGCCGCTGAAGCCACGGCGCGCGAATGCGGCAAGACGCTGCTGGTGCTCGACACCGCCAGCCGCGAGGCCGAACGCCTGTACGAACGCCTGGGCTGGAAGCGTGTGGGTGTGATCCCCGGCTATGCCTTGCTGCCGCAGGGCGGGCTCTGCGGCACGACCGTGTACTATCGCAATCTCGGCGGTTGATGTGAGCGCCCTGGCCCGCCGTTCATCGAGACGCTAGCCGGCGAGGAGTAGACATCGCATGCTGAGCGAAGTGGCCACTCGTCAGTCGACGCGTGAGCCGCGCCGTCGCTGGTTCTCCGACGATGATTTCGACCTGGTCGTGTGGTTCTCCGATTCCGGGGTCATCGTGGGGTTCGAGCTCTGCTACGATCGATCGCGCGTCGAGCGGGCGCTGGTCTGGAGTAACGTCGGCGGGTACGGGCACTTTCGCGTGGACACCGGAGAATCGACGCCACAAAAGAATCTCACACCCATATTGCTGGCTGATAGTGCTCTTCTTTCCAAAGACCGGGTCACCGCTGGGTTCCTCGAGGTCTCCGCCAATCTCGACCCCGCCATTCGATCGTTCGTCCTCGCGCGACTGCAAGAATTCCCATCGTGAGAGCGGCGACACTGGCCAGTCGGGTCGCAGCCGTTCTCGTCCTTGTTGCCGCGCCACTCATCGCCGGGGCGCAGGAGGCAACGAAGGTCGTACGGATCGGATACCTGGCGATCGGCGCATTCGACTCTCGGGAGCAGCGGGCGACGCTCGACGCGTTCCGCCAAGGACTCCGTGACCGCGGCTATGTGGAAGGGACGGCACGATGGAGCGGCTTGCCACTCTTGCGGCCGAGCTGACGCGTCTCAAGGTCGACCTCATCCGCCCAGCTATCCACGTCGACAAGATCCTCAGGGGTGCCAAGCCCGGCGACCTCCCCGTCGAGCAACCGACCACACTCGAGCTGGCCATCAATATGAAGACCGCCAGGACCCTCGGCGTCACCCTTCCGCCGTCGCTCCTGCTACGCGCGGACCACGTCATTGACGTGACTCACGAGTCGTCCGGACCGGCCTCGCGCTCGAGGATGCGGTAGAGCGTGCGGCGGTCGATGCCGAGCAGCTCCGCCGCGCGGACCTTGTTGCCGCCGGCCTCGTCGAGCACCAGCGCGACGTACCAGCGCTTGAGCTCCTCGAGCGTCATCCGGCTCGGCGGCAGCTCGGGCGGGCGGGTGGTCTCGGCGCGGACTTCCGCCGGCAGGTCCTCGGGCAGCAGCAGTGTCGAGCGCGCCAGCGCGACCGCGCGCTCGACGGCGTGCTCCAGCTCGCGCACGTTGCCCGGCCACGCGTAGGCGCGCAGCGCGTCGAGCGTGCCCGGCGCGAAGCCCTCCACGGGCTTGCCGGCGGCCGCCGCGTACTTGCGCGCGAAGTGCTCGGCCAGCAGCGCCACGTCGTCGCCGCGCTCGCGGAGCGCCGGCACGGCGACGGTGACGCCGTTGAGGCGGTAATAGAGGTCCTCGCGGAACAGGCCGTCCTCGACGCGCTTCTTCAGATCCCGGTTGGTGGCGGCCACGAGCCGCACGTTGACGGGGATCGGGTCGTTCCCGCCCACGCGCCGGAGCACGCGGTCTTGCAGCACGCGCAGCAGCTTGGCCTGCAGCGCTCCCGACAGCTCGGAGACCTCGTCGAGGAAGCAGGTGCCGCCCTGCGCCGTCTCCAGCAGGCCGCGGCGCGTGGTGACCGCGCCCGTGAAGGCGCCACGCTCGTGGCCGAACAGCTCGGACTCGAACAGCGGCTCGGGAATCGCCGCGCAGTCGATGACGACGAAGGGCCGGTCCGCGCGCGGCCCCGCGTAGTGGATCGCGCGCGCCACCAGCTCCTTGCCCGTGCCCGTCTCGCCCTGGATGAGCACCGTGGTGTCGAGGGCCCCCACGCGCGCCACCAGCTTGTAGATGGCGACGATCTCCGGTGAGTGCCCGACGAGGCGGTCGGGGTCGAAGCGCTCGCGCAGCTCGCGGCGATAGCGCTGGTTGTCGCGCGCCAGCCGCTGGACCTCCAGCGTGCGGCGCACCGCGCGCTTGATCTCGTCGAGGCGGAACGGCTTGCTGAGGTAGTCGTAGGCGCCGCGGCGGATCGCCTCGATCGCCGTGTCCATGGCGGCGAACGCCGTGAGGATCAGCACGGCCGGCGCCGGCTCGAGGGCGACGAGACGCGCGAGCACCGCGAGCCCGTCGGGCTCCGGCATGCGCAGATCCACCAGCGCCACCTCGAAGACCTCGCGCTCGGCGAGGGCGATGGCCTCAGCGCCGCCGCTGGCCGCGCGCACGCGGTAGCCCTCGCGCTCGAGCACCTCCACCAGCAGGTCCCGCGCGACGGCGTCGTCGTCGGCCACCAGCACGGCCGGCCGCGCCGGCGTCATGGATGCGCCCCCTGGGCAGACACGGCCACGCGCTCGAGGGGCAGGACGACGCGGAACGTGCTGCCCCGCCCCTCCTCGCTCGCCACGTCGATGCGCCCGCCGTGGTCGTGGACGATCTGGGCGCAGATGAACAGCCCGAGCCCGGTACCGCGCTCGGGATCCTTCGTGGTGACGAACGGTTCGAAGACGCGCTTGAGCTCGGGGGCGGCGATGCCGCAGCCCGTGTCGGTGACCTCCACCTCCACCTCGTCGCCACGCGCGCGCGTGGCCACGCGGATGGCGCCGCCGGGCGGCGTGGCGTCGAGCGCGTTGGTGAGGAGGTTCAGCACGACCTGCTGCAGCTCGCTGCGCTGCGCGAGCAGCCGCGGCAACCCGGGATCGGCCTCGACGGACAGGTCCAGCCGCGCCGCCCCCACCGCGGGCCGCACCAGCTCCACCGTCTCCTGCACGAGGCCGTTGACGTCGACCGGCACCGCCGGCTGCGGCGAGCGCCGCGTGAGGTCGAGGAGCCGGTCGATGATCTCGCGCAGCCGTCCGAGCTGGCTCTCGATCACGCGCAGGCGGCGCTCGATCGTCTCCGACACGGCCAAAGGCGGCAGGTCCTCGCGCAGCAGCTCCAGATGGCCCATCACCGAATGCAACGGTGTTCCAATCTCGTGAGCTACTTCGGCCACGATGCGGCCCGACAGGGCCAGCCGCTCGGCGTGGCTGAGGTCGCGCTGGATCGCGAAGAGCCGCTCGCGGGCGCGCGCGATCATGTCGTTGAAGTGGCGCGCCATCGCGCCGAACTCGTCGTTCGACGTGACGGCCACGGGCTCTGCCTCGGCGCCGCGCATGGCGCGCACGAACCGCTCGATGGGCCGGTTGACCACGCCGTGGACGGCGAGGGTCATGAGCGAGCCCATCACGAGCACGGAGATCGCCGTGAGCCAGAGGGCGAGCGTGCGGCTGCGCGCCTCGCGCGCGTCGAAGCGGTTGAGCGAGAAGCGCGCGGCGACGGCGCCGGCCACCGCTCCGTCGAGGCGGATGGGCGCCATCACCTCCCACGAGCGACCGCCGGCGTCGGTGAGCAGGCGCGAGATCACGACGCCGTGACGGACGGCGGCCTCGTCCTGGGGGCTGAAGGGAAGGCGGTGAGCCGGCTCGCTCGTCGCGACGACGGCGCCCCCGCCCGGCGGCAGGCGCACGATGTCGAGCTGGAGCACGCTCGGCCGCACGGCCATGATCTGGTGGATCTTGCGGTCGATGAGGGCGCCGGACTCCAGCTCGTGACGGTCGCCGATGGTGGCGGCGATCTCGCGCGCGAAGATCACCGCCCGGTCGCGCAAGTCCTCCTCGCGCCACGTGCGCGTGAGGTCGAGCTGCACGGCCGTGAACGTGAAGGAGACGACGACCAGGATCAGGAGGCTCAGCAGGACCAGCTTCTGGCGGACGCCAAGACGCATTGCTCCGTCGGTGTATCACAGCCGGGCGGCCGCGGGAAGTGAGGCGGAACGCCACACCGCGATCAATTCCGCCACAGGGCATCCCGCGCCCGCCGCCAGTCGCCACCGCCAAGCGCGCGAACTTTCGATCGTTCGGACCCCGCCGCGTCTGGCCCCGGCCTTGCCTCTCTAGCGACGGATCTCATCTCGAGGTCGAAAGGAGTCACATCGATGGTGCGTGTCGCACTCGCGGTCAGCGTCGCTCTCGCGCTGCTCTTCACCGTCGCCGGGCCGTCGTCGGCGTTCCAGTGTCCGAAGCTCATCAAGCAGGTGAACGACGAGGCGGGGAACCGTCTCGACGACGCCGGCTACAATGCCCGGCAGCTGGCCGAGGAGGCCGAGGCGCTGCACAAGGCCGGCAAGCACGCGGAGTCCGAAGCGAAGGCCAAGGAGGCCATGAAGCAGCTCGGGATCTAACATCATGGGGGGCCCCGAGATGGTCCCCCAACCCCCCCAACGCTCAGGGCGCCCCGGGAAACCCGGGGCGCCCCTCGATCATCCTTTCGTGGTATCAGGTCGTCGTGGCCGACGACCTGGAGCGCACCCGCACCACCGTCCGCGGATGGATCGACGCCGCGCGACGCATCGTCGTCCTCACCGGCGCCGGCATCTCGACCGACTCCGGCATCCCGGACTTCCGCGGGCCGCAGGGCGTCTGGACGCGCAATCCCGAGGCCGAGAAGATGGCGACGATCCAGCACTACGTCGCCGATCCTGAGGTGCGCAAGCGCTCGTGGAAGAGCCGTCTCGACTCGCCCGCCCTCGGCGCCGAGCCCAACGCCGGCCACAAGGCGCTCGTGGCCCTCGAGCAGCGCGGCACGCTGGACACGCTCATCACCCAGAACATCGACGGCCTGCATCAGAAGGCCGGCTCGTCACCCGCGCGCGTGATCGAGATCCACGGCACCGCGCGCGAGGTCGTGTGCCTTCAGTGCGGCGAGCGCGCGCCCATGGAGCGCGCACTGGCCCGCGTGCGCGCGGGCGAGGCCGATCCGCCGTGCCGCACCTGCGGCGGGATCTTGAAGTCGGCGACCATCTCGTTCGGCCAGGGCCTCGTGCAGGACGACTTGCGGCGGGCCGGCGACGCCGCGCAGCGCTGCGACCTCATGCTCGCGATCGGCACGAAGCTGTCCGTCTACCCGATCGCGGGCGTGGTGCCGGTGGCCAAGGAGGCGGGTGCGCGCGTCGTCATCGTGAACGCCGAGCCGACGGAGATGGACGCCCTCGCCGACGCGGTGCTGCGCGGCTCGATCAGCGCGCTGCTGCCACGTCTCGTGTGACCGAGGAGCGCCCCGGGTTCCCCGGGCGTGACGAGCGCTGGGGGGTATGGGGGGCCCTTCAAGGCCCCCCATGTCGTCTGACGCGGCCGGCCACCGCACGCACGCGGCGCGGCGCGGCCAGCCAGATGGCGGCGATCGAGACCGCGCAGGCGCCGATCGCGAGCAGCCACGCCGGCGTGTACGTTCCCGTGCGATCGTAGATCGCGCCCGCCACCCACGGCCCGAACGCGGCGCCGGCGTTGGCGCCGAGGTTCAGCGTCCCGAAGATCGTCCCGTAACGGCGGCCCTGGAAGATCTCGGCGGGGATCGCGCCGAAGACCGACGCCAGGCCGTAGCCGAGCAGTCCCTGCGAGGTCACCATCAGGTAGAGCAAGCCGACCGACGGATACGCGGGCAGCAGCAGCAGCGTCGCGTAGCAGATCGCGAAGCCGAGGCCGCCGAGCGTCCACGCCCACTCGCGCCCCACGCGGTCGGAGAGCCAGCCGAGCGCGATCTGGCCGACGATGCCCGCGAGCCCGACCAGGCCGAGCGCGAACGTGGCCCGCTCGCGATCGAAGCCGACGTCCAGGAGGTACTTGGTCTGGTGCGCCTGCACCATGTACCACCCGGCCAGCGCGGCGAAGAACCCGACGAAGAGCCACCAGAAGCGCGCCGTGCGCATCGCGCGGCCGAGCGTCCAGTCCACCGACGTCCACGCGCGATCGACCACGTTGTCGGCGGCGACGCGGCCGGTGCCGCCGGGGACGGCGTCGCCGTCGGGCGCGAGGCCGACGTCCTCCGGGCGGCGGCGCGGCAGCGTCACGTTGAGCGGCAGCAGGACGACGATCAGCAGCGCGGCGAGCGCCCAGCACGCGGCGCGCCAGTCGGAGGCGGCGATGAGCCGACCGAGCCAGGGGAACAGCACGATGGAGCCGATGCCCACGCCGGAGAACGCGATGCCGATGGCGAGGCCGCGCCGGCGCACGAACCAGTGCGGCAGGAAGAGCGAGTGGCCGATGTAGGTCATGAAGATGGAGCCGCCGCCGACGAGCGCGCCGAGCGTCACGTGCAGGTGCCACGGCCGGCTCGTCAGCGGCGCCAGGACCAGCCCCAGGCTCGTGATCACGATGCCGATCGGGATCACGACGCGCGGGCCCCAGCGGTCCATCGCCATGCCGAGGAAGGGCACGTAGGCGGTGGCGACGAGAAAGCCCACGGAGAAGGCGCCGGCGGTGACCGCGCGGTCCCAGCCGAACTCGGCCAGGATCGGCGGGAAGAGCAGCGAGAACGCCGTGCGCGTGTTGACGCCGATGCCCATGGTGACGAACGCGACGGCGACGACGACCCAGCCGTAGAAGAACGGCAGGCGGCGCGGCTCGATCACGCGAAGCGCCAGCCGTCGAGGGCGCGCGGAGCGTCGGGCACGAGGACGAGCGGAAGATCCTCGGGCGCGAGCACCCCGAGGGCGACGAGGGGCGCCGCGGCGGGCGTGCCGGCGGCCATGACGGGCATGCAGGCCAGCCGTGCTGCGAGCCGACGCGTCCGCGCCGGGAGCCAGGCGGTTCCCTCCGGCGTCCGAAGGCGAAAACGCCGCCGCGCGCGGTCGAGGCCACCGGCCGTCACCGGCACTTGCGTCCACAGCCAGCGCGGGTCGCGCCGCGGCATCGGCTGCGCGCGGCCCGAGGCGACGTCCCACGTCGCGCGGCCCGCATGCGCACGCCGTCGCGACCACGTCAGCGAGAGCGCGAGCGAGCGGCCGTGGCACACGACGTCGTGGGGGGTGCGCGGCGGCAGATAGAGCAGCGAGCCCGGCGGCAGGTCGAGCGTCCGCCAGCCGGGGCCGGCGGCGCGGCGTCCGTCGAGGTCGAGCGCGGTGCGCGGCGCGACCGGCGGACCGAGGGTGACCGTGCGGCGGCCCTCGAGCTGGAGCCAGAAGGCGTCCGCCTCGCCGTCGTGATGCAAGCCCATGCCCGCCCGCCCGTGCCCCTCGACGAGAAAGAGGAACGAGCACTCCTCGCGGCGCGCGCCCAGCAGCTCCGCGCGCAGCGCGACCATCAGCCTCGCGACCCGCGGCAACACCTGGTGGGCCTGCGGCAGGAACACGGTCGCGCCGCTGTCCAGCGCTCGCGCCAAGCGTCGCGGATCGCCTGTTCTGTCGTAGCGCCGCTCGAGCGCGATCTGGAACGGCACGCCGGCGCGCGCGAGCGCCACCGCGCCCGCGAAGCCCGGCGCCACGCAGCGCCAGGCGGCGTCACGCGGGCTCAGCAGCGCGACGCGGCGGCCCAGCACGCGCCGCGTGAACCGGCGCCGCGCCGCCGGACCGGCGAACCAGGAGGCGAGCGGTGAGCGCAGCCTCAATCCGGCGCGTTCGTGCGCGAGCGCCGCACGTGAAAGACGACGTCCTCGACGCGCTCGCCGTCCAACTCGATCTCGACCTCGTAACGCTCGATGTCCCAGTGACGCACGGCGGTGAGCCAGCCGACGCTGAGCCCGCGCTCCGGCCGGCGGTGCGTCGCGCGATAGACGAGCGTGCGCCGCTCGCCGGCAGAGGCGCGGCGATGTTGCTCATCCGGCAGCCCGCACAGCTGCACCACGTCGTCGTACGTGGACTGGCCGGGCTTGATCTCCGCGAGCCGTTCGGGCGTGAGGGTCGGCTCACGCCCGCCGTGGCCGTGGCCCAGGCGCAGCCGGGAGCGCACGAGCCGGCGCACCTCGCCGCTGATCATCCAGAGACCCGTGAGGTTACCCAGGATCAGCAGGCCGACGGAGATCAGCACCGGCCGCCACGCGAAGACGCCGCGATAGTAGGCGTAGGACACCTTGAGCACCTGTGGCGCGGGATCCACCGTGTTGAGCGGCAGGGTGACGGTCTCGGTGCCGGCGCGCAGCCGGCTGCCACGCCGCGTGGCGCTGGCCGGCTCGATCCCCTCGATGCGCAGGTGGTCGGCGTCGGGGAAGCTCACGAGCAGCCGCGAGTATTCGCGCGCGAGCTGGACGATGCTCTCGCGGTGCTCGTGATAGAGCGGGTAGAACGCGACCGAGCCGACGTCGCCCCAGGACACCGCGAGCACGTTGCGCCGGCCCCAGAAGACGTCCTCGAGCCACGTCGCGGGCTTCGGCGTGATCAGGCCGCGCATGGGAAGCACGAGGTTCAGCACCCAGCGCGGATCGCCCATCTGCGGCGTGGGCGGGATCCAGACGAGCGAGCCGGTGCCGGCCTGCGGCGGCGCGTCGCGGCGCACGAACGAGACGTACGACGCGGTCACGGGCAGGTCGTCGGCCGGCGTCAGCAGGCCGAGCTGGCTCTGACTGCGCGCGCGCAGCGCCAGCCGTCCCGAGCCGGTCGACGTGAAGCCGCGGGACTCGAGGTAATTCACCAGGGCGGGATCCGCGGCGCCCGGCGCGGTGGCTGCAGCGATCTCGGCGGGCCAGAGGAGCGCGAGCCTCTGTGGCGATGGTCGCCGGCCGCGCAGGGCAACGAGGTTCCACGTGACGCTGACGTTGACGGGGGCGGCGAGGTCGGTCGGCGCGGTGGCGCCGACGAACACCGGGCCGATCGTGAAATCCGGCCGCGCCGACGCAGCGACGAAGACCTGGGCGTTCCCGTCGGTCGGTGCCGACGCCAGGAGGGCGGCGGCGAGGGCGAAGCCACGCCACGCGCGGCACATGGGCGTGATTGTACAATTCGGGCGCCCCATGACCCACGTCGGCCGTGCTGCGCGCCGCCGCGAGGACCCGCCGCTGCTGCGCGGCGAGGGCCGGTTCCTCGACGACCTGCGCATCGAGGGCGTCGCCCACGTGGTCTTCGTGCGGAGCCCGCACGCCCATGCGCGCGTCGCCGGCCTCGACGTCGACGCCGCGCGGAAGGCGCCCGGCATCGTGGCCGTGATCTCCGGCGCCGAGGTCGACGCGTTCCCGCCCATCGGCATGATCCGGGTCGTCGAGGGCATGGTGGTGCCGGAGATGATCTTCGTGGCGGGCGACGTCGTGCGCTGTCAGGGGACGCCGGTCGCGGCGGTGGTGGCCGAATCCGCGGCGCTCGCGCACGACGCGGCGGCGCTGGTGCGCGTCGAGTGGACGCCGCTGCCCGGTGCTGCCGAGCCCGACGCGGCGCTGGCGCCCGGGGCGCCCCCGGTCGTCGGCCGCGACGACAACCGCTGCTTCAGCTTCGCGGTCCGCGCCGGCGAGCCCGACCGCGCGTTCGCCGCCGCGCACCGCACGGTCGCGGTGGACGTGCGGCAGGCCCGGCTCGCGGGCGTGCCGCTCGAGCCGCGGGCCGTCGCGGCACGCTGGGCCGACGCCGCGCTGACCATCTGGTCGTCGACGCAGGTGCCCCACCGGATCCGCGACGAGGTGGCGCGGCTGCTCGCGCTGGCGCCCGAGCGGGTGCGCGTGATCGCGCCCGACGTCGGCGGCGGGTTCGGCGTGAAGGGTGGGCCGTATCGCGAGGAGGTGCTGATCCCGTGGCTGGCGCGCCGGCTCGGGCGCCCGGTCAAGTGGGTCTCGACGCGCGTGGAGGATTTGCTGACGACGCATCACGGGCGCGGCGCGGTGGCGCGCGGCGAGCTGGCCGTGGCCGCCGACGGCACGATGCTCGGATTGCGCGCGCGCATCCTGTGTCCCCTCGGCCCGAGCGTCGGCTACACGGCGATGGGGACGCCGCGCAATCACGTCCGCTGCCTGCCGGGGCCCTACGCCATCGCCGACGTCGACGTCGAGGCCGTGGGCGCGTTCACCACGACGCCGCCCGTCGGCCCCTACCGCGGCGCGGGCCGGCCGGAGGCGGCCTTCCTCATGGAGCGCCTCGTCGACGAGGCGGCGCGCGCGCTGGCGCTGGACCCCGCCGAGCTGCGCCGGCGTAATCTCGTGCCGCCGGAGCGGTTTCCGTTCACGACGGCGACGGGACAGAGCTACGACTCGGGCGACTATCCCGATCTCCTCGCGCGCGTCCTCGCGGCCGCCGACTACGCGGGGCTGCGCCGCGCGCAGGACGAGCGTCGCCGCCGTGGGGAGTTCGTCGGGGTGGGCCTTTCCGTCTACGTCGAGCCGTCGGCGCTGGGCTGGGAGAGCGGCCTCGTGCGCGTCGAGGCCGACGGGCGCGTGACGGCGGTCACGGGCTCGAGCGCGCACGGCCAGGGGCACGAGACGGTGTTCGCGCAGATCGTCGCCGACCGGCTCGGCGTCGAGCCCGAGGCGATCGACGTCCGCCACGGCGACACGGCGGCGATCCCGACGGGCATCGGAACCTTCGGCAGCCGCAGCACCGCGCTCGGCGGCGGCGCCCTCGTTCACGCCGCCGACGGCGTCGTCACGAAGGCCCGGCGGCTCGCCGGGCACCTGCTCGAAGCGCACGCCGCGGACGTGCGGCTCGGCGCGGGCGGCTTCGGCGTCGCCGGCGTTCCGGATCGATTCGTCCGCTGGGCCGACGTCGCGCGGCTTGCCTGGCGCGGCCCGTTGCCGCCCGGCGAGGAGCCGGGGCTCGAGGTCAGCCACGTGCTCGCCCCCGAGCACGAGGTGTGGAGCGGCGGCGCCGTCGTCGCGGCCGTGCGCGTCGAGCGCGAGACGGGCGCGTTCGCCCTCGAGCGGCTGGTCTGGATCGACGAGGCGGGCGCGCTCGTCAACCCACTGCTCGCCGACGGCCAGCTCGACGGCTCACTGGCGCAGGCCTGGGGTCAGATCGCGATGGAGGCCGTGCGCTTCGACGCCGACGGCCACCTCCTGTCGGGAACGCTGATGGACTACGCCATCCCCCGCGCCGACGACGTGCCGCGCGCCGAGGTCCACCACGCGCACTCGCCGACGACGCGCAATCCGCTCGGCGCCAAGGGGCTCGGCGAGGCCGGCAACATCGGCGTGCCGCCCGCGGTGGTGAACGCTGTCGTCGACGCGCTCGCGCCGCTGGGCGTGCGCCACCTCGACATGCCGCTGACGCCGGAATCTCTGTGGCGGGTGCTGCGCGGGCGCTAGGCGTTGTCAGGCGGTCGCGGCGCGTTGGGGGGCGCGGGGGGCCCTGTCGGGGCCGCTCGCGCGCGAACGAGGAGCGCCGCGGCTTTGCCGCGGGGCGCTTCCGAGCGTTGGGGGGTGTGGGGGGGCCCTGTCGGGGCCCCCCACGTTCTTAAGTACACACGCGGTTGCGGCCGGTGCGCTTGGCGCGGTAGAGCGCGGCGTCGGCGGCGTCCAGCACCTGGTGCGCGGGCGTGGCGCTGCGTCCGGCCTCCGCGACGCCGATGGACACCGACACGGACACGCGATGCCTCGGGCGCGCCAGGCGGGGCGCGCCGTCCCGGCGCCGTGAATGATCGGCGCCGCGCAGGCCGAAGCCCGTCGACTCGATCGAGTGCCGCAGCGTCTCGAGGTGCGGCAGCGCATCGTCGAGCGGCGTGTCGCTGAAGATCACCGCGAACTCCTCGCCGCCGTAGCGGAACGGACGGCCGCCGCCGCCGACCTCCGCCAGTCGTACGCCGATCATTCTCAGTAATTGGTCGCCGGCGTCGTGGCCGTACGTGTCGTTGAAGACCTTGAAGTGGTCGATGTCCACCATCGCGATCGTGTAGGCGCCGTCCAGCCCTGCCAGCGTCTCCGTCAGCGCGCGGCGGCTCGGAAGCCCCGTCAGCTCGTCGCCGTAGGCGATCGCGTGGGAGGTCTCGATGAGCGAGACGAGCAGCACGAGCCCGGAGCCGGCAAGGGCGATCGACGCCGACGCGGGTGCATCGACGCCGAAGGCGAGCAGCGCCCCGAGCAGCGCCCAGAACATCCCGCACTCCAGCGCCTGCGGGCGGAAGGCGAGCCGCAGCCCCGCCAGCGCCAGCGCGCCCGAGAACGCGAGCATCCCGATCGCTGGCAGGTGGCCGCCGGCGAGCGGGCGCGCGAGCAGGGCGGCCATCGGCGCCGCCTCCGGCTGCGCGAGCAGCCCGGCGGCGAGTGCCTCGGCGACGCCGAGGCCCAGGCTCCAGCCGAGGACGGCTCGCCCGCGCTCGGGCAGCCACGCCAGCGCGGTGAGGTTGAGCGGCAGCGCGGTCGCGGCCGCCGCCGTCACGACGTGGGCGGCCGGCATAGCCGTGGCCAGGGTGATGGCGAGCGCCCGCTCGGCCGCTGCCAGCATCAGCGTCGCGACGAGCACGCGCCAGCGGCGGAAGCGCCACGCCAGGAGCGCGCCCGCGAGGAACACGATGAGCGGATACGCGGGGAGCAGCCACATCGCAAGCGGGGCGAGCGCGGGAACGACCAGGAGCGCGACGGTCGCCGCGATGAGGACGGCGCCAGGCAGCAGGCGGAGCGCGAGCGTTTTCACGAGCGGCAGGAATTATCGAGGAGCACTCCGGGTCCCCCGGGGCGCTTCGAGCGCGGGGGGGCATCGAGGGACGTCCCGGGTTCCCCGGGACGTGCCGAGCGTCGGGGGGCATCGAGGGACGTCCCGGGTTCCCCGGGACGTGCCGAGCGTCGGGGGGTATCGAGGAGCGTCCCGGGTTTCCCGGGACGCGCCGAGCGTGGGGGGGTATGGGGGGCCATTTCGGGGCCCCCCATCCTAAGGCCGACCCGGGCGCACGTGCAGATGACAGCAGCCGTCACGGCCTGGCTGCCGGGTGTCGGCCGAGAACTCGAAGCCGGCGGCTTCGAAGGTGCCGTTGTCCACGCGGCCCGCGATGCGGCAGAGCGTGGCGACGTCGCCCTCGGGCACGCCGGCCTCGTGCCACGCGTCCTTGAGCGGACAGCGGCGCAGCGTGATGTCGAGGCGGGCGGCGTCGCAGCGCTCCACGTGCGGATCGAACATGCGCCCCCCGTCGGGGACGCCACTCACGAACGCGTCGCGCAGCCCCGGCAGGTCGGCGGGGCCGTAGCGCGCGAACGCGCGTCCGATCTCACGGCCGCGCGCCTCGATGGCGCGGGCTATGAGTGAGGTCGCCTGCGGCTCGCCGAGCGCCTTGCGGAGTTCGTCGAACACGTGCCAGTACATCAGCGCGCGGTTCTTGAACGCCGCGTACAGCTCGCCGCGAAGGCGCTCGACGTCCGCCATCTCAGGCGCGTTCCACCATGTAGATGTGTGGCAGCATGTCGAAATAGATGTTGCCCTCGACGACGGTCTCGCCCAGCTTGTTCTTCTCGAGCCCGCGCACCTGCGGTTTGGCCGCGGCCCACCGGGCGACCCACGCCACCGGGATGTAGCCGACGTCGGTCTGCATGATCTCCTCGGCCTTCGCGTAGTTGGCGAGCCGCTTCTTGAGGTCGCGCGTGTCCCGCCCCGCCTCGAGCTCCTTGTCGAAGGCGTCGTTGACCCACGCCTGGCGCTTGCCCTCCGTCTTCTTGCCGTAGAAGGTGTCGAAGTACTCGTTGTGCGGGTCCGGGTAATCCATGAACCAGCGGATCCAGACGAACTGGTAGTCGTTCTTCCAGAGGCCGGCGCGGAACACGCGTTGCTCCAGCACTTCCAGCTCCGTCTTCATGTTGAGGTGCTCGAGGAGGACGGACTGCACGGCCTCCGCGAGGGGCTTGCTGCCATAGCCTTCCTCGCGCATCGTCAGGGTGATCTTCGGCCAGTTGCGTCCGCCCTCGAACGGCGTGCCCTTGAGCTGGGCCATGGCCGCCTTGGGATCGAAGCGCTGGACGTCGCGGATCTTCTTGTCGTCGATGGCCCCCGGGAAGCCCGGCGGGATCATCGAGTGGGCGGCAACAGCGAAGCCGTCGGCGACTCTCACCACGTTGTCCCGATCGATCGCGTGCGCCACCGCCCGTCGCACCTTGACGTTGTCGAAGGGGGGCCTGGTGACCTGCGGGGTGAGGTACCACGTGCCCGGGAACGGATAGCGGAAGACCTGCTTGCCGGTCCGGGGGTCGTCGCGCAGCCGCTTGAGGTCACCCGTCTGCAGGGACGTCATGTCGAGCTCGTTCCCCTCGTACGGCAGGGCACCCGACTGCACCGAGATGATCGGGATGGTCACCTTGTCGAGCGTCACGTCCTTGGCGCCGATGAAGTGCTTGTTCTTCCGGAGCACCATGACCTTGTTGTGCTCCCAGGCCTCGAGCGTGAACGGCCCGTTGCAGACGAGGTTGGCGGCCTCCGTCCACTTGTCGCCGTGCTTTTCGACCGACGGCCGGTGGGCGGGCAGCGCGGCCAGATACGCCGAGAGCACCGGGAAGTAGCCGCGCGGCCCCTCCAGCGTCACCTCGAGCGTCCAGTCGCCCTTGGCCTGCACGCCGACCTGCGAAGCATCCGGCACTTTCGCCTTGTTGAACGGCTCGGCGCCCTTGATGTCGTAGAAGTAGCTCGAGTACGGGTTTTTGCTCGCCGGATCCATCTGGCGCTTCCACGACCACTCGAAGTCCTTCGCCGTGCACGGGGAGCCGTCCGACCACTTGGAGTCCTTGCGGATGGTGAACGTCCACACCGACCCCTCCGCATTGGACGAGATCTTCTCCGCCACGTAGGGGACGGGCTGGAAGTTGACGTCGAATTTCATCAGGCCGGCCCAGAGGGCGGGCACTCCGTTGCAATACAGGTCCTTGTTGTAGTCGTGGCTGGAGGGATCGTTCTGGAACCAGCCGCCGCCGCCATACCGGAAGTGCTGGTCGCGGGCGAGCTTCTCACCGGGGGCCAGCTTGGGCGCCGCCGCCGCCGGGCGGGCGTTGAAGCCGGCCGCGCCGAGCGCGGCGAGGCCGGCCGCGACGCTGAGAAAATCGCGCCGGCCGACACCACCCGCCGCCAGCCGCGCGGCCAGCAGGTCCAGCTGTGCATCGGAGATCGTGGGACGCTTCATGGAGTCCTCCTGTGGGGTCGAGCTACTTCATTTTTGGATCGAGAGCGTCGCGCACGCCGTCGCCGAAGAACGTGAAGGCCAGCATGGTGACCGCGATGGCGATCGACGGAAACACGCAGAGATGCCAGTAGGAGCGGATGTACTGCTGGCCCTCGCCGACCATCTGGCCCCACGAGGGCGTGGGCGGGTTGATCCCGACCCCGATGAACGACAGGGCCGCCTCGGTGAAGATCGCCTCCGGGATGCCGAACGTCACGGCCACCACGATCGGCGTCAGCGCGTTGGGCAGCACGTGGCGGAAGAGGAGACGTCCGGCGCGTGAGCCGAGCGCCCGCGCGCCCTCGACGTATTCCTTCTGCTTGATCGCCAGCACCTGCGCCCGCGTCTGCCGCGCGATGCCGACCCACCCGGTGAGCCCGATCGCGATGAAGATGTTGGTGAGCCCGGCGCCGAGCATCGACATGACGAGGATCACGAACAGCAGGCGCGGGAAGGCGTACATGACGTCGATGAAGCGGGTGAGGAACAGGTCGGTGCGCCCGCCGACGTAGCCGGACAGCGCGCCGATCGGCACGCCGATCAACACCACGATCAGCTGGGCGCCGAGCCCGACCAGCATCGACACGCGCGCCCCATAGATCATCCGGGAGAGCAGGTCACGGCCGAGCTGATCGGTGCCGAGCGGGTAGTCGCGCGTGGGCGCCTCGTTGAGCCGCCCGAAGTTCGTCTTGGTGTAGGGCAGCGGCGCCAGGACGTCGGCGAAGATCGCGATGAAGCACAGCACGACGATGACCGCGCCGCCCGCCATGGCCAGCCGGTTGCGCCGGAGCCGGCGCACGCCGTCGCGCCAGAGGCTGGACCCGCGCGCGGACAGGCCGACGTCGGCGGCCAGCGGGCTCGAGGCGCGGACGGCGTCCGGATCGGCGAGCGGCCGCGGCCCGGCGGTGACGCTAATAGCGAATCCTCGGGTCCAGCGCGCCATAGGCGAGGTCGACGACGAGGTTCATGATCGCCAGGAAGACGCCGTAGGTCAGCACCACCGCCATGATCATCGGATAATCGCGCCCGGTCATCGACAGCACGAAGAAGCGGCCCATGCCGGGCACGCGAAAGATCGACTCGACGAAGAACGATCCGGTTCCCACCGCCGCGAACAGCGGCCCCAGCAGGGTGACCACGGGGATCAGCGCGTTCTTGAGCGCGTGCTTGAAGATGACGGGGCCCTCGCTCAGCCCCTTGGCGCGCGCGGTCAGCGTGTAGTCCGCCCGGATGACCTCCAGCATGCTCGCCCGGGTGAAGCGCGCGATGATCCCCATCGGCGCCAGCGCCAGCGTCACGGTCGGCAGCACCCAGTCGCGCGGCGAGTCCCAGCCCCCGGTGGGGAACAGCGGCAGCATGAACGAGAACAGGATGATCAGGAAGACGGCGAGGACGAAGTTCGGGACGGCGACGCCGACGGTCGCGAGCGAGACGGACACGTAGTCCCACCCGCGGTTCTGGTGGACGGCGGCGAGGATGCCCAGGGTCAGGCCGCCGGCGACGGCGAGCGCCAGCGCCATCGAGCCGAGGAAGAGCGAGATCGGGAAGGTCTCCTTCAGGATTTCCGCCACCGTGCGCGTCTTGTACACGAACGAGAAGCCGAAGTCGCCCCGCACGGCCTTGCCGATGAAGATCGCGAACTGCTCCCAGAGCGGCTTGTCGAGGCCGTAGTGCTTGGCGAGGGCCCTCTGGGCCTCCGGCGACAATGGATTCGCGCCCTCCGCCACCGGATCGAGCGGGCTGCCCGGGGTGTAGTGCATGACGAGAAATGTCACCAGCGCCATCGCAAGGAGCGTCGGCACCAGCCAGAGCATCCGGGAAATCGCGTAGTGGAGCACCTGAATCCTCCGGAGTTCCGCTACTATACCCGAACCCGGCGGAGGCGCGGGCGATGACGGAAGAGCAACGGCGGCTCGAAGAGGCGACGCGGCGGACCGCGCACTGGCGGCGCTGGGGTCCATATCTGTCCGAACGGCAGTGGGGCACCGTGCGGGAGGACTACAGCCCCGGGGGCACGGCGTGGGAATACTTCCCCCACGACCACGCGCGCTCGCGCGCCTACCGCTGGGGCGAGGACGGCCTGGCCGGCATCTCGGACAATCACCAGCGGCTCTGCTTCGCGCTGGCCCTCTGGAACGGCCGCGACCCCATCCTCAAGGAGCGCCTGTTCGGCGTCACCGGCAACCAGGGCAACCACGGCGAGGACGTCAAGGAGTACTACTTCTACCTCGACAGCACGCCGACGCACTCCTACATGAAGTACCTCTACAAGTATCCGCAGCGCGCGTACCCGTACGCGGCGCTGCTCGCGGAGTGCGCGCGGCGCGACCGTCGCCGGCCGGAGTACGAGCTGCTCGACACCGGCGTCTTCGCCGACGACCGCTACTTCGACGTCGCCGTCGAGTACGCGAAGGCCACCGTCGACGACCTGCTGATCCGCGTCGCCGTCACCAACCGCGGCGCCGAGCCGGCCGAGGTGCACGTCCTGCCGACGCTGTGGTTCCGGAACACGTGGACGTGGGAGCCTGGCTCGCCGCGGCCGCGCCTGCGCGCCGGGTCGTCACGCGTGGGCTGGTCCGTGGTCGAGGCCGAGCACGCGACGCTCGGCCGGCGCTGGCTCGTGTGCGAGGGCACCGCCGACCTGCTCTTCACGGAGAACGAGACCAACGCGCGCCGGCTCTGGGGTGCCGCCAACCCGACGATGTACGTGAAGGACGCCTTCGACGACTACGTCGTCCACGGCCGCGCCGACGCCGTGAATCCCGCGCGCGTGGGGACGAAGGCGGCCGCGCACTTCCGATTGATGCTGGCGCCGGGGGAGACGCGCGCCGTCTACCTGCGGCTCACCGACGTCGCGCCCGCGGCGGAGCCGTTCGGCCGCGCCTTCGATGCGCTGCTCGAGCGGCGGCGGCGCGAGGCCGACGAATTCTATGCGACGGTGGTGGACGCCTCGTGCTCGGAGGACGCGCGCGCGGTGGCGCGCCAGGCCTTTGCCGGGATGCTCTGGAGCAAGCAGTTCTATCACCTCGACGTGAAGCGCTGGCTCGACGGCGATCCGGGCCAGCCGCCGCCGCCGCCGCAGCGCTTGCACGGGCGCAACGCCCAGTGGACGCACCTCTACAACGCCGACGTCGTCTCCATGCCCGACAAGTGGGAGTACCCGTGGTACGCGGCGTGGGACCTCGCCTTCCACACGATCGCGCTGGCGCCGATCGACCCGGACTTCGCGAAGTCGCAGCTCATCCTCTTCCTGCGCGAGTGGTACCTGCACCCCAACGGCCAGATCCCCGCCTACGAGTGGGCGTTCGGCGACGTCAACCCGCCGGTGCACGCGTGGGCCGTGTGGCGCGTGTACAAGATCGACCGCCGCGTGACGGGCGTGGCCGACCGCGCGTTTCTGGAGAAAGCGTTCCAGAAGCTCCTGCTCAACTTCACGTGGTGGGTGAACCGCAAGGACACCGAGGGCAAGAACGTCTTCGAGGGCGGCTTCCTCGGCCTCGACAACATCGGCGTCTTCGACCGCTCGGCGCCGCTGCCGACGGGCGGACACATCGAGCAATCCGACGGCACCTCATGGATGGGCATGTACTGCCTGAACATGCTCGCCATCGCGCTGGAGCTGTCGCAGACGAACCCGGCCTACGAGGACAT
>Ga0137403_10000279_pt1 | contig 65423 bp, 55 predicted proteins | sample CZOMad2_1_16fung_FD_122057 | JGI IMG/M metagenome (GOLD analysis project Ga0137403, IMG submission 122057) | Vadose zone soil fungal communities from Angelo Coast Range Reserve, California, USA - CZOMad2_1_16fungal (Hybrid Assembly) | ecosystem: Environmental > Terrestrial > Soil > Vadose zone...
GGAGATCAATCTCAGTGCCTTCAGGAAGTTGCGTCGGCTCGTCCAGCAGGAGCCGACCGTCGTGCACATGGGCTTTCAGAGGCATGTTCAGAAGGTACCACAGGGAGTAAGGTAGGGCCACTGCTCTTGCCGAACCTCGGCACCGGTGGCCGGAGGCGGTAGAGACGGCCCAGGTCCTGAACGATATCGCCTGGGCGTCCACGGGGACCGCGGGCCGTCTCCGCCGGGGCAACGCCCCGGCCCGTCCGCCTGTCGAGGGCCATCGAGAGAGGGGAAGACGCGTGTAGGGAACGGCAAACCCTATCCGGAGACGTCCCGCGGTCCCCGTGGACTGCGAAGGATATCGTTCAGGACCTGGGACGTCTCTACCCCCTTCGTCGGTCCTCTGGTCGTAACCCAGGCGTTCTCCCCGACCTCCGCCCCCCTACCCCGGATAGATCACCACCCGCCGATATGGCTCCTCCCCCTTGCTCTCCGAGGTGAGTCCCTGCTGCTCGACGATCTGGTGCTGCAGGCGGCGCAGGTAGTTGCTTTGGGGGGAGAGCTCGACCGGGTGCCCCTGCTCCAGGACCTCCTCGATGCCGTCCTCGACCTCGCGCAGGGCGGCTTCGTCGCCGGCCAGGTAGTCGCCGACCGAGAAGGCGCCGCGCAGGAAGTTCTCCATCTGGGTCACGGTGTTGCTCTTCACCACGTAGAGGGGGACGCCCTTGGCCACCACGTCGCGCAGCTTGCGCGGCTGGCGCCGCTCCTGGGACTTGAGCGTCAGGACGAGGTCGGCCTCGTCGGGGTCCTCGACGATGTAGGCCGGCACTCGGAACTTGCGGATGGCGCGGTCGAGCTTGGCCCGCGAGACGGCGTAGGGGAAGATCCGCACCGTCTTGCCGCGGGGCCGGCGGCCACCGCCGCCATTCCCTCCATTCCCGCCACCCGGCTCCAGATCCTCGCCGGGCTCCCGCTCGGCACCGCCCGCCAGCCCGGCGGCCCAGGGGCCGGCCGGCGCGCGGGGCTCCGCGCGACCCCTGCCGACGGAACCCGCGAACGGCCCGGCGGGACCGAGGGCACCGGGAGCGCCGACCGGGCCCGGCGGCCGGATCTCGACGCCGCCCTCGGGGGTCCGCACCCGCACCTCCGGCCGTGGCGGGATGTCGCGCAGGAAGCGGTCGACCACCTCGGCCACGTCGGGGTGGACGGCCAGGGTGTCCTTGTCCTGGATCTCGATCACCACGTCGAAGGTGGGCGGGGCCTTCCTTTCGAGCACCGTCTTCTGGGTGCCGCGCCGCCGCGCCTCCTCGTCCGACAGGGTCACCGCCTGGATGCCCCCCACCAGGTCGGAGAGGGTGGGGTTCTGCAGCAGGTTAGGGAGGGTGTTGCCGTGGGCGGTGGCGATGAGCTGCACCCCACGCTCGGCGATGGTGCGCGCCGCCAGGGCCTCGGCCGAGGTGCCGATCTCGTCGATGACGATGACCTGCGGCATGTGGTTCTCGACCGCCTCGATCATCACCGCGTGCTGGTGGTCGGGAGAGGGGACCTGCATGCGGCGGGCGCGGCCGATTCCCGGATGGGGGATGTCGCCGTCGCCGGCGATCTCGTTCGAGGTGTCGACGACGATCACCCGCTTGCCGAGCTCGCCCGCCAACACTCGCGCCGCCTCGCGCAGCAGGGTGGTCTTTCCCACCCCCGGGCGGCCGAGGAGGAGGATCGAGCGGCCGCGCTCGATGACGTCTCTCAAGATGTCGACCGTGCCGAAAACGGCGCGCCCCACCCGGCAGGTCAGACCGACCACGTCCCCCACCCGGTTGCGCATCGCCGAGATGCGGTGCAGGGTGCGCTCGATGCCGGCCCGGTTGTCCTTGCCGAAGCGGCCCACCCGCTCGACGACGTAGGCGATGTCCTCGCGGGTCACCGGCTCGGGCGAGAGGTCGACGCCGCGCTCGGGGAGGCGGGCCTCGGGCAGGCGCCCGAGGTCGAGCACCACCTCGATCAGCGGTTCGGCGCCGCTCCTCTCCTCCAGGGCGCGGCGAACCGGCGGCGGCATCACCGCCAGCAGGAGCTCCAGGTCGTCTGTCATCTGCCGTTCCGCCACGTTCATCCTCCTCCCTAAGGCTACACCCCGGGCGGAACTTTTTCCTCCCCGGCAGCGTAAGGGAAGAGGACAGGAGGAGAGAACCATGAGGAAGACGAGCTTCTACGCCCTCGCTTGGGTCGTCGCCGGAACGATCGGCGGCATCAGCGCCATGATCGCGAGCCCCGCGGCCGCTGCGGCCGAGACCTTCAAGGAGCACTTCGAGCACACCTACCCGCTGACCGCCGGGGGCGCCTTCACCCTGAAGGACGTGAACGGCGCGGTCTCGGTCACCGCCTGGGATCGGAACGAGGTGCACGTCGTGGCCGAGAAGGAGGTCAAGGCCGCGAGCGCCGAGGAGGGCAAGCGGCGCCTGGCCGAGCTGCGCATCGAAGCCAACGCCAAGCCGGGCGACCTGCGGATCGACACCCGCTTCCCGCACCAGAACGGCGGCGGCTTCTGGAGCTGGGTGGGCGGCAACGGCGGCAGCGCCGCGGTCTCCTACAAGATCGAGGTCCCGAGAAGCGTCCGGGTGAACGTCGAGACCGTCAACGGCGCCGTCTCCGTGCACGGCACGGCGGGCGACCTGCAGGCCGAGACCACCAACGGCGCCGTCCAGGTGTCGGGAGTCCAGGGGAAGATCCACCTCGAATCGACCAACGGCGCCATCTCCGCCGTCGACACGGGGGGCTCGGTCGTCGCCGAGACCACCAACGGCAGGATCGAGGTCGAGCTCAAGCACGTCGCGCCGGGCGGCACGATGAGCTTCTCGACGACCAACGGCGGCATCAGCCTGAAGGTGCCGCACGACATCCAGGCCTCGATCTCCGCCAGCACGACCAACGGCCATGTCTCGACCGATCTGCCGGTCCAGGCGCATGGCAAGACGAGCAAGCACCACCTGGACGCCGACGTCAACGGCGGCGGCGGCCGGCTCGAGCTGTCGACCACCAACGGCAGCATCGACATCACCGCCCGGCAGTAGGCGGGGGGTCCCCCTTATGACAGAATCCCCTCCTTCCGGAAAGGAGCGGGATTCTGCGGAGAGTAGGAGTGTTTGGCTGGGGAGTCGTGGCGCCGCGTTCGCCCAACGTCGAGGCTTTCGCGGCCAACCTCGACTCCGCCGCGAGCTGGCTCACGCCTTTCCACGGCTTCGGCCCCGACAACTTCCTCGTCGGGATGCCGGAGTTCTCGTTCGCCGACTACAAGGGGTGGATCTCCGAACGCTTCCACTCCCACCGCTTCCACCAGCTGGAGGAGAAGATGGACCTGCCGACCCTCTACGCGGTCGGCGCCTTCATCCAGGCCCTGGGGCAGAACCCGGGGCTCGAGGCGGAGCTCTCCCGGCTCGGCCCCCAGACCCACGTCTACATGGGCACCGGCCTGGGCAGCCTGGGCACCATCGCCAATGCCGCCCTGAAGCTCGACCGGGCGCAACTGCGCTGGGACCGCTTCTGGGGAACGCGCAATCCGGCTCTCGCCGCGGCGGCCGCTCCGCCGCCGGGCACCGCTCCGCCACCCGAAGCGCCACCGGTTCCCGACACCGTGCCGCTGGACGACCGCGAGGAAGCCGAGCGCGCCTGGTGGCACCACTGGGCGGCGGGATCGCCCGACCTCCACGCCTACCTGGCGGAGCTGGTCCAGATCGAGTCGCTGTCGGTCCACGGCGACGTGGCGGTGGGCAAGATGAGCGTCTTGAAGGAGAAGCAGCGCCGTCACCTGCAGCTCCAGAGGCGCTGGGGGTGCCCGGAGCCGCCCTGGCGCTCGGTCTCGGCGAACCTGGTGTGGAACATCCACAACACCCCGGCCTCGCAGATCTCCATGCTCGGCCACATCACCGGGCTCGCCTTCGCGCCGGTCGGCGCCTGCTCGACCTTCGGCGTCGCCTTGAAGCTCGCCTTGGACGCCATCGACCGCGGCGAGGCCAAGGCGGTGGTGGTGGGGGCGACCGATCCGCCCCCCCATCCGCTCACCGTCGGGGCCTTCTACAACGCGCGGGTGATCTCCGCCGACGCCGCGGTCTCGAAACCGCTGACCGGCCTGCGCGGCACCCATGTCGCCGGCGGCTCGGTGCTGTGGATCGTGGGCGACCTGGAGCATATGCGCGAACGAGGGTTCCGGCCGCTCGGGATGGAGCCGCTGGGCGTCGGGGTGAGCTCCGACGCCGACCACATCATCACCCCCTCGGTCGACGGCCCGGTCGCCGCGGTGCGCCAGGGGCTCCTGGCGGCCGGCGTCCAGCCGGCGGAGCTCGCCTCCTGGGACCTCCACGCCACCGCCACCCCCGGCGACTACCTGGAAATGGAGATCCTGCGCGGGATCGTCCCCGGCTCGGTCCTCGTCACCGCGCGCAAGGGCACCTTCGGCCACGGCATGGGGGCCGGCGGGGGCTGGGAGCTGACCGCCCAGTATCTGGGCCACGAGCGCGGCCGCCTCTTTCCCACCCCGCTCACCTCGGCCGAGCTCAACCCCGAGATCGCGCGCCTCCACGCCCTCTACGTCCTCGACGAGCCCGCTCCCGTTCCCCCCGGCCCGGCCGGCAAGCTGTCGATGGGCATCGGCGGCATCAACGCCTGCGTCGTCTCGCGCCCCTGGTAGAGGGAGCGCCCGGGGCGGCGTGGAATCCTTGCACGCCGGCAAAGAAAAAAGGACACGGCGCCGTGACACCGTGTCCTCGACCCGACAAGCGGGAGAGATGAACCGATCCTCAGGACCGCGGTTTCGCGGCCTGGACCTTGGAATCCCCGTTTCAGCCTAGGGATGCTTGCTCAGACGTGCTCGGTCGAAGGGTTGATCACCATCTCCCGCGGCCGCCACCACCACCGCCACCCTCCCGGGAACCTCTCCCCATCCCACCACCGCCGCCGCTGCGACCGCCGCCGCCACCCCCACCGCCCTCGGTGCGCGGCCGCGCCTCGTTGACGTTGAGCTTGCGGCCCTTCAAGTCGCGCCCGTTGAGGCCGTTGATCGCCGCCTCGGCCTCCGAGCGCTCCGGCATCTCGAGGAACCCGAAGCCCTTGGACTCGCCCGTCACCTTGTCCTTGATGATGGTGCAGGAGGCCACTTGCCCGAACTCCTCGAATGCCTGCCGCAACTCGTCTTCTGTCAACCGGTAAGAGAGGTTTCCTACGTAGAGATTCATCCATGTCTCCTTTGTCTGGGTCCGCGCCAATTCTTTGCAAAAGTTTTGCCACCCGGGCGAGGGCCTCTGTGCCCCTACTCTCCCGGGCTCCTCCCCACCCAGCGGACCGCCGAGCGCATTATGGCACTCCAAGAAAGAAAAGGAAGCTACCCGGCCTCCGGGTAGAGCTGCCGGTAGCTGTCGGCGAGCACGAGGATCCGCTTGACGTACCCTCTCGATTCGTCGAGCGAGAGGTTTTCCAGGAAGGTGTCGAGGCGGACCCCGGGACCGGCCTGCTGCCACATCCTCTCGATCCGGTTGGGGCCGCCGTTGTAGCTGGCGAGGGCGAGCTCCAGGTTGCCGTGGAAGTCGTCGAGCAGCTCGCGCAGGTAGGCGGTACCCAGGCGGAGGCTGATCCGGGGGTCGTAGAGGTCGGCGGTCCGGTAGGGCAGCCCGAGCCGGTGCGCCATCTCCTGGGCGGTCGGCGGCATGAGCTGCATCAGGCCGCGCGCCCCGGCGCGGCTCTCGGCCTTGGGATTGAAGGCGCTCTCCTGGCGGATCACCCCGGCGACCAGCCAGGCGGGGAGGTGCTCCTCTGCGGCAGAGGCGCGGATCTCGTCGCCGAACTCCAGGGGATAGTAGGCGTGCAGGATCTCCTCCGGGACGCTCGCCTGGTAGGCGGTGCCGAGGGCGGGGAAGGCCTCGCGCAGGGCGAGCAGGCTCTGCGCCCGCTCCGTCGGGCCGCCGCGCCGGCCGAGGATCAGGGCCTTGAGCGCCAGGAGGTCGCGGCGGTTCGCCGGCTTGCCGACGATCGCCATCTCGCGCTCCGCCAGGTCGTCCAGGCCGAGGTCGGTGAGCAGCCGGGCGCGCGCCAGGAGGGGGTCGATGCGCCAGGGGCCGGCGCTCGTCATCCGCGCCGCGGTCCAGGTCGGGCTGACCGCCTGGCCGAGCCGCGCCAGCGCCTGCCGGCCATAGAAGTCGGCGGTGTCGCTCGTCGCCACGAGGTTCTCGTCGAGAGCCCGCGCCCGCTCCGCCTGGCCGGTGCGCTCGTACGAGCGCGCCTGCCAGTAGAGGCCGCGGTGCGCGTCGGCGCTCTCGGGGTAGATCTCCTGAAGCAGCGACCAGGCGGCGCCGGCGCCGGCGTCGTTGCCCGTCCGATAGGCGGTCCAGCCGCGCTCCCAGAGGGCGGCGGCGCCGGTGGTGTCGGCGGGATCGAGGCGGCGCAGGGCGCGCAGGGTGTCGAGGGCCGGGTCGGCGAGGCCGGCCGCCTGCAACCGGTCGTAGAGCTGCCGGACGGTCGCCGCGGTGACGAAATCCCCGGCGCCGCCCAGGCGGAGGGCGTTCTTCAGGTGGAGCGCGGCCTCTGCGAGGCGTTCCCGGCGGGCCGCGGTGGGGAGTTGGACGATCGCCCGGCGGGTCCGCCGGCGGGTCGACTTGCCGGAGCCCGAGGCGACCGGCGCGACCGACGTGATCGCGGTCGCCGACGAGGCGAGGAGGGCCGCCTCCGCCCGAGCGCCTTCGAGGCTCGCCTGCTCGGCGGTGCTCCCGCCGGAGGTCCCCGCCAGCAGCGCCAGCGCCTCCTCGCCCCGCCGGGCCGCCAGCAGGGCGCGGGCCTTGAGCAGGCGCCACTCGACGTCGCGCGACTCCTCGGGAACGCCTTCGAGGGTGGTCAGGGCGGCCGCCGGCAGGTGGCTGCCGTCGAGGAAGGAGAGGGCCCGCTGCTTCACCTCGCCGCTCGACAGCAGCTGCCGGTCGGCCTCCCCGGAGAGGGCGCGGAAACGCTGGCCCACCGCCAGGGTGGAAGCGGAGAGCGGCGCCTGGATCAGCAGGCGTCGCCCGGCCTCCTTGAGGACCGCGTCGTCGCTCTGCTCCCCGCCGAGCTGCCAGGCGAGATGCTCGAGCTGCGTCGCGGCCTCCCCCTCCACTCCTTCCTGCCGCGCCGCCGCGATCAGCGCCAGGACGCGCTCGTCCTCGCCATGCCGCCGGGCCAGCTCCGCCGCCTCGACGTAAACCTGGGGCCGCAGGGGCGACCGGGGGCAGGTGGCGAGGAGGCGCGCGTAGGCGGCAACCGCCACGTCGAGCTCGCCGCGCGCCGCCGCGGCGGTCGCCAGCAGGTAGAGCCGCCAATCCTCCAGCGCGCCGCCGGGAGTGGGGCTTGCCGCCAGCAGCTCCTGGGCGTGGAGGAGGTCGTGACCGGCATAGGCGTAGAGGCCGGCGACCAGGAGGGCGCTCGCCCGCTCGCCGGGGTCCGCGTCGGCGATTTTGTCGAGAAGTTGGCGCGCGCCTTGCAGATCTTTCGTGCGCAGGGCTCGGGCGGCCGCGGCATAAAGGGTGGGAGTCAGTGGGCCGACAAGACGCGTCTCGGCCGCCCGGCTCGTTTTTTCGATCTTCCTCGGTGGGTTGCGAGCGCTGAAGCTCTCGACGAAGCTGGGGGTGAGCAGGACGGCGAGGAGCAGAGCGACAGGAACGACAAGAGCGCGTTGAGCTTTCACCACACCTCCGAAGACGAGCGCGAGCTGAGCTGTTCGGCGAGCGGTGCAATCGCCCGCCGTGTGGGTACTTCTGCAACAGGCATTTACGGACTTTCATTCCTCCCCATCCAGATTTGTAAAAAATGGCGCTATGCTTCGCCCCGCGGGCGGATGGCGGCCCGTTTTTCTGAAGCGAGGTAGCGATGGTCCGTGAGCGCAAGGCTGCTGCTGGTTGCCTGATTCGGGGGGTGCTCGCCGCGGCGCTCCTCCTCGTCGTCGTCGTCGTCGTGATGACGTTCTGGGTCGGTTCGGCTCCTGACGTGACGGTGAAACCGGGGGCGAAGGGGATCGGGCGGCGCACGCCGATGGCGGTCCACCTGAACGACACCGGGAGGGTCGAGAAGCTGCGCGTCGAGCTGGTGCAGGGGCAGGACGTCACCCCGATCGCCGAGCAGGACTTCGTCACCCATCCCGCCTGGGCCTTCTGGCGGAGCGCGAGCCCGGCGGACTTGACCTTCCAGGTCGGCCGCGACACGGTCAAGGGGCTGCGGTCCGGCGAGGCGACGGTCAAGGTGACCGCCGAGCGGGCGGGCAGCTGGCTGCGCCGGCCCGAGCCGGTGGTGCAGGAGGTCAAGCTCCCGGTGCGCCTCGCGCCGCCGACCGTCGGTCCGGTCTCGGTCCAGCACTACGTCGCCCAGGGGGGCTGCGAGGTGGTGGTCTACCGGGTGGGCGAGAGCGCGGTCAAGGACGGCGTGCGCTCGGGCGACTGGTGGTTCCCCGGTTTCCCCATGCCCGGCCCCGACAAGCAGCTGCATTTCGCTCTCTACGCCGTCCCCTGGGACACCGGGGACGCCTCGGCCGTGCGGCTGGTGGCGGTGGACGACGTGGGCAACGAGGCGACGGTCGCCTTCGTCGACCAGTTCTTCCCCAAGCCGGTGAAGACCGACGTCATCCAGGTCACCGACGCCTTCCTGAACAAGGTGGTGCCCGAGATCCTCGGCCAGACGTCGGAGGTCCGCGACCAGGGCGACCTGGTGAAGAACTTCCTGGCGATCAACGGCGACCTGCGCCGGAAGGAGGCCGAGGAGCTCAAGGCCCTGGCGGCCAAGTCGGCGCCGCAGTTCCTCTGGACCCAGCCCTTCCTCCCCATGCGCAACGCCAAGATCACCGCCGCCTTCGCCCAGCGCCGGACCTACCTGTACCAGGGCAAGCAGATCGACCAGCAGACCCATCTCGGGTTCGACATGGCCTCGGTCCAACGTGACGCGGTGCCGGCCTCGAACAGCGGCACGGTGCTCCTGGCGCGCTTCTTCGGCATCTACGGCAACGCCGTGATCATCGACCACGGCTACGGCCTGATGAGCCTCTACGGCCACCTCTCCTCGATCGCGGTGAAAGAAGGCCAGCACGTCGACCGCAGCCAGGAGCTCGGGCGCTCGGGCCAGACCGGCCTCGCCGGCGGCGACCACCTGCACTTCACCATGCTGCTCCAGGGGCTGGCGGTCAACCCGGTCGAGTGGTGGGACCCGCACTGGATCCGCGACCGCATCGCGCGCAAGCTCGGACCGGCGTTGAAGTACAACGGGTAAGACCAGCCCCGCCGGCGCAGGGCAGGCACGGGGGCACGGCCCCTACCTGCCCTGCGGCTACCTTTATCTATCTCTTCGGTTCGAGGCAGGGCAGCGTAGGGGCAGAGCCCCTGTGCCTGCCCTGCCTACCCGAAACCTCCAGGGCACATACGGTACAGTTAGCGCCCATGCGCCACCGCCGCCTCCTCCTGCTGGCTCTCGGGGTCCTCTTCCTGGGGACCCCCGCCCTGCCTTCCGCTGTCGCCGGCAGCGCCGAGGTCGCCCGGATCGACCAACTCCTCCGCGCCGCCTACCCGGCGGACGAGCCGGGGGCGGTGGTCCTGGTGGTGCAGGACGGCCAGGTGCTGCTGCGCCAGGGGTACGGCATGGCGAACCTGGAGCTCGGCGTGCCGCTCCGGCCGGAGATGGTCTTCCGCGTCGGCTCGATCACCAAGCAGTTCACCGCCATGGCGATCCTCAAGCTCGCCGAGCAGGGGAAGCTCGCCCTGGACGACGACATCACGAAGTTCCTCCCCGACTACCCGACCCACGGGGCGCGGATCACCTTGGACCACCTGCTCACCCACACCTCGGGAATCCCGAACTACGTCTTCCTCCCGGAATGGGTGCGGACCCTGCGCGACGACCGCACCCCGGCCCAGCTCGTCGACGTCTTCAAGGACCAGCCGGCCGAGTTCGCGCCGGGGGCGAAGTGGGTCTACAGCAACTCGGGCTACGCTCTCCTCGGGGTGGTGGTCGAGAAGGTGACGGGCAAGAGCTACTGCGACGAGCTCGCCGAGACCCTCTTTACGCCGCTGGGGATGTCCCACACCGCCTGCGACGTGACCACCGCGATCGTCCCCAACCGGGTCTCCGGCTACGAGGGGACCCCCGGCCACTACCGGAACACCGGCTACATCAGCATGACCGAGCCCTACGCCGCCGGGGCGCTCGTCTCGACCGTCGACGACCTCGCCCGCTGGGATCGCGCCCTGGCCTCCGGCACCCTGCTGCGCCGGGACCTCCTCGACCGGATGTTCACCTCCTCGCACCTGAACGACGGCCGGGAGACCCGCTACGGCTACGGCTACGCGGTCTGGACCTACGCCGGGCACCGGGTGCTCGACCATGCCGGTGGGGTCAACGGCTTCGTGGGGGAGATCCTGCGGATGCCCGACGACCACCTCCTGGTCGTCCTCCTGTCGAACAGCCTGGAGCACACGCCGCGGCACGACTTCCTCGCCTTCCAGATCGCCACTCTGGTCTTAGGCCTGCCGCCGGGAGCGCCACGGAGCGTCGATCCCGCCCGCCTCGACCGCTACGCAGGGGCCTACCGGATCGACGGACAGACGGCGGCGATCGTCACCCATGAGGGCGACCAACTCTTCTTCCAGCGCCTGCCCGGCCCGCGGAGCGCCACCGTGCCCCTGGCCGGCGACGAGTTCCTCCTCGGCGGCAACCTGGACCGCCTGCGTTTTACCGCCGACCCTTCCGGCAAGGTCACCGGCCTGGTCTTCGAGCACCACTACGGCGGCCCCGAAACCGCGGTCCGCGCCAACGAGCCGCTCCCCGGAGCGGCGGCCCGGGTGCCCTGACCCCAGCACCGCGCCCAGCCGCACGCCACGTTCAAGCTCCTGTTCAACGCGCTGGCGCTGCCGGGGTTGACGGAGGAGGAGCTGCGGTAGGCGGCCCTTGGCGCTAGCTTTGGCTTCGAGAGGGCCGGGCGCTGAGAGCCTTCTTGGGGCGAACGGTCCGAGGCAGGGCAGGGGCGCGAGCTGGCGCGGATCCGCGACCTCCAGTTTCTCGGCGGCGAAGCTCGCGGTCTTGCAATCTTCGATGACGAGGGAAGAGAAGGGTACCGATCGATTGAGAATTTCGTAGCGCTCCGTACCGGCCGGGGTGAAGGCGAGCCGCGTGGTCGTGAGCTCGATCTGGACTCGGGTGGGCACGTGCCAGAAGGTCGAGATCCAGACCAGCGGCAGGAGGATCAGGGTGGGCAGCGCGAGCCAGAGGAATGTTCGAGAAAGGTTTTCCGCTCGTGTAGCGCGTCGTTGGCTTTTCGCTGTGGCCTTCATCTCCACGCCGCCCGGTGGTAGAAGAGCACCTCTTTGGCGAGTTGGAGGTTGTTCTCATCGTAGTAGCCGGAAAGCTCCAGGCGGTACTCGCCTTCCGGTTGGCCCTTGGTGTCCCAGCTCAGGGTGAAAGGGCTGCCGGCCTTCTCTTGGTTCTGCGGCCGCTGGTAGACCTCTTTGTCTCCCCGATAGATCTTGCCGGTGACGTGGGCTGCGCCGTTCGTCTTGAACGTGAAGCGATAGCCGCTCGCAGCCGAAGGAGGCTGGGCGTGAAAGAGCGCTGCCGGTGCAACCGTCTCTTGCTTGGAAGGATCTTCCTGGTGCAGGCGCACGACGACTCCCAGGTCGTCGGGGGTGACCGAGGGCAGGTTCCGGAGCACCGGCTCCGTGGGCCAGGTGAATTCGTTGAACGCCCCGGGGCGCCAGGGTGCTGGCGGCACAACCTTGTCGAGCCAGTAGTAGGTGGTTTTAGGCCGCGGCTGGCGGACGATGATGAAGGCAGGCTCGGCCGCGGGAAGGAAGAACTTGAGACGCAACGCCTGGGGCCAGGTGGGGCTCGGCTCGCGACGAGTGCTGATAGGAGCTCGACTTCGTAGCCGGAGACCGGCTTGGGTTTGAGACCTTCCCAACGGTTGCCACGTTTCTTGTACTGGAGGGCGGGGGCGTATTGGGCCAGGAGCGGCAGGGCGATGATGAGGAGGACCACAGTGATCGACCGCCCGCACCGTACATTTACAGGTCCCCGGTCATTCCATTTCGGTTCTGCTCTCGTAGGGTAGAAAATACCTTTTCTTCGTCATGAAAGATAAAGATCAAGAGGCGTGATCAGGGCTGGCGTCGGGAGTCGCGGGAACAGCGGAAGCCGATGTTCTTCGCCATGGCTGTGGGTTCGTACGAGGACCGGTTCGAAGATTGCAGCTCTCTGGGTGGACTGTCGAAGGCGCCCCCCCGCACAACGCGGTCCGTACCTACACTGGGGCCCGAAGGGTCTGTGTCCGCCCCGCTGGGATAACTGCTGTAGTCTGGGTTTGATATAGGTTCGGTGTTATCGTCATACCAGTCGGCTACCCATTCCCAGACGTTGCCGTGCATGTCGTAAAGATCCCAAGCGTTGGGCTTTCTTGTGCCCACAGGATGCGGTGCTCCGTCCGAGTTCGCAGAATACCATGCGTACTCGCCGAGGCTTTTCACGTCGTCTCCGAAAGACCAAGCTGTCGGTCTGCCGGCACGCGCAGCATATTCCCACTCTGCATCAGTGGGAAGTCGGCCGCCTAAGTACTCGCAGGCCTTCTTTGCGTCCTCCCAACTAACTTCGGTCACTGGTAGCTTGGCCTCGCCCTGGTGTCTAGGGTGGACGCGGCGGTACTGCTCGTTGGTGATCTCTCTCTTGCTTATCCAGAATTCGCTCAGCGCAACTTCATGAACCCCTTTCAAGTAGATATAGGTCTCCGAAGGGTACTCGCTCATTTTGAATTTACCGGCGCAGATTCGGACGTAGGTGACGCCGTTTTCGGTGAATTCTTCTTCACCAGTAACGCAAATTGCCTTTCGCGGCGGCGCCACCGGCTTGGCCCCCATGGCGGTCTCGACACCTGAGGGCTGCTCGGCGGGAGCCGCCGGGGGGGCCGCAGCGGCGCCGACTGTGACCAGGGGAGTGATCTTCTGGATGGTCCTGGCCGGGACCCCGGCCTTGGCGAGGTCGACGACAGAGGTGTAGGGGCGGCCGGCGATAATCTTCTTGGCGGTCGCCGGGCCGACTCTCGGCAGGGCTTCCAAGTCCTTCTGCGTGGCCGAGTTGAGGTCGACCGGGACGGCCGAGGAAGCGGCGGCCTGGGCGGCCAAGGGAGCGGCGGTCGGGTGCTCGCCAAGCTTCCCACCCCAGCCGAGGACAGCATCCCGAGCCACCAGGGCCTTGACGGCAAAGGTGAGCTGAGGGTCCTCGTCCATCACCACCCCCACCACCTTGCCTCTCCGCAGCACCGGAGCGCCGGAGAAACCCTCCCCCACGGGTTGGTCGAGCTGCAGGAAGTTGCCGTCCGGGCCGGCAAAGGTTCTCCGCAAGGTGAGGGGGGACGTCGCCATCCGGGGGAAACCGAGCAGGAAGAGGTCCTCACCTCGTTGAAGCTGGGCTTCGGTTTCGAAGCTTAGGGCCATCACCCCCGCCGGGAGCGCACCGCGCACCTGGAACATGGCCAGGCCGCGTGAGTTACGGGATTCCATCTGCACGAACGCGGCGGGAAAGCTCTCGGTGGGGTCGACCGCAAAGGTCACATCGATTGGCTGCATTCCTTCGATTACGTGGGAGGCTGTGACGACCGTGGCCCTGTCGCGATCGAGGCCGACAACGAAGCCGCTGCCCCGCACCGGCGTGCCGTTGCGCGTACCCGAGATGCGCACCAAGGCGGCAACGCCACCAGGCACGTAGAGGACCGAGCCATCCTTCTGCCGAACCCGTTCTTCGCCTGGCGCGGGGGCCGACGGGACAACCGGCTTAGGATCCCGTGGCAGATCATGCTTCGGCTGTAGTCGTACAAGGGGACTGGGCGCGACTGAAGAGTGCCACTGCCGCCAAAGGAGGATGGTGGCAATAATGAGGCTCGCGGTGAGAATCGCCGCGATTGTAGGGCTTCGGAAACGGCGGAGGGCTCCTCTACGATCATTCCTATCGGCGCCATTCTCCCGGGAAAGCGTAACCTTGGAGGAGGCAGACCCTCTCGTTATCGGGGAGGTTGGCGGTGAGACCGAAGCGGCGCGGCGGGCCTTCTCTGGTTGCAGCACCTGAAGGACCTGCTCTACGATGAAGGGGAGCCCCCTGGCAGTCGACGCGGCCAGGCGATCGGCGAGGATTGGCGAGTGCGCCACAATCTGGACCGCGGTCATGTTGTGCCAGACCGGCAGCAAGACCTTGGAGCGCTCCGATGTCTCCCGTGCGAGCAGCGCGTTGAGCTCGCGCTTCGGCCACTCCCTGGCGAAGAAATTCGGGCTAAGGATGACGACGCCGAATCGTGCCGTGGCGAGCCCGCGCTCGATGACCTCCCGCAGGCTGTCGCCGAGTTGGAGGACGTACTCGTCGTACCAGACCGTGAGGCCACGCTGCCGCAGAGCCTCCGCGAGAGGACGGGCGACCTCCTCGTCCTCGTGCGCATACGAGATAAAGACATCGGCTTGGCCGATCTCGGGCGTCATAGTCTGCACACGAGCTTAATGCTTTCAGGAGAGCTGAGGCTATCCCTATTCCCGAGAAGGGCAGCGAGATCCCACGAATCGGGCACAGCGACCGGGCCATCCGGCGCGCCCATGGCAGCAGCAGAAGCAGGGGAAGCAGGGCGAGGAAGATGCGGGGCAGCTTGGAAGAGTTGAATCTAACGATGCTCCGGTTCCTTCCAGTTCTCCCGAGCATGCCAGATCCGTAGGATGCGCACCTCGCTGGGCAAGATCTGGTAACGGATCAGATAGCCGCTAGCCCCGAAGGACACGGGAAGCTCGCGCACGTCGAGGCTTGAGCCGGCGGGTGTCCGGACCCCCCGTCCCATGTGAGGCTGTTGCGCGATCAAGAGAGAGGCAGCCTTGATCCTCACTGCCGCCCGCCGGGCGGCGTCAGGATTGTTCCCTGCAAGGAACTCCCGCAGGCGGGTGAGGTCCTGGCGCGCCAGGGAGGTGAAGACGAGCTTCACTTCGTCTCGGTGCCCTCCCGGCCCCAGGTGTCGAGCCAGGCGAAGACCTCCTCTGCCGGTACGACTTCGCCCCGCTCCGCCGCTGCGATCGCCTGCTCGGTCTGGCGCCAGCGCTCGAGCTCCAGCCGATGGCGGCCGACATACTCGCGGAGCGCATCTTCGATCACCCAGGCTCGAGGGCGCTCCATCTCGGCGGCGATGGAATCGATCTCGGCGGCGAAGTCGGCGGTGACTTGGGCGGTGAGAGTCGGCATGAGGCACCTCGATAGGTCAGCAAACGGATGCTACCACGGCGGCCAAGGGACCAAGTGCTCTCCCAGGCGCTGTGTTGCCGCTGCCTGCCGCCGGGGGTGACTTGACAATACCCCGGAGGCATGCGAATATGCCTCTCCGCCCTGGAGACAGGGTGCGCAGCTAAATGGCGCGGGGTGGAGCAGTCTGGTAGCTCGTTGGGCTCATAACCCAAAGGTCGCAGGTTCAAATCCTGCCCCCGCAACCAACTTCCGGAAATTCAAGGCCACGCGGCTCGCGTGGCTTTTTCCTTTTGGGCTCACCTACTTCGGGGTATCGGGCAGGGCCACCGGCGCCTCGCGCCCCGGCCGCCGGTTCCGGCCCTCCTCGTCGCTCAGCCGGTGGGTGAGGAAGCTCACCCCGATCATCAGCAGGGCCGAGATCCAGAACGGGGAGCGGATCCCCATGTGCTGGAAGCTCCAGCCGGCCCAGAGCGGCCCCGCCACCTTGCAGATCCCGCCGAACGCCTGCTGCACCCCCATCACCTGGCCGATCTCCCCACGCGGGCTGCGCCGCGAGACGAGCGCGGTCGTCGCCGGGAAGAGGAGGGCGGTGCCGATCGGCACCAGCATCGAGACCAGGACCAGCGGCCCGTAGCCGCAGGGCAGCCAGCGCCAGCCGGGCAGCGGGTCGGAGCAGGAGCGGACGAAGGGGTAGAGCGCGAAGCCCGTCACCATGGCGATCGTGCCGACCCTGAGGACGGCGAGCTCGCCGTAGCGCCGCACGATCGGCCCCAGGAGGATGGCGCGCATGACCACCGAGACGGCACCGATGTAGATGTAGAAGTAGGGGATCGTCTTCTCGGTGACCCCGAAGCGCTCCCCCAGATAGAGCGCCAGCATCGAGCTCATGGCGGTGAACGCCATCATGCCGACGGCATAGACCCAGATGAGCGCGGAGACCGGCGTCGTGGGGTTCGTCAACACCTCTTCCAGAGCGCGGGCGAGCGGCCGGCGGGGACGGCTCGGAGTCCCGTCCTCCAGGTCCTGCCGCTGCGGCTCCGGCAGCCAGTACCAGGTGAAGACGATGTTGACCAGACAGAGGCCGGCGGCGAAAAAGCCCGGTGCCCGCGGCCCGAAGCGGCCGGTCAGGAGGGCGAGGCCGGGGCCGATCATCACCCCCACGTTGGTCGCCGCCGAGAGCCAGCCCAGCCCCTGCGCCCGCTCCTCCGGCTCCATCGAATCCGAGATGTAGGCCTGGGCCACCCCGGTCGTGCCGCCGCCCGCCCCCTGCACCAGGCGCGAGGCGAAGAGCAGCCAGAGGTTGTTGGCCATGGCGAAGAGGACGAAGGCGACCGCCGAGCCGAAGAGGCCCAAGAGGAGCATTGGGCGGCGGCCGTAGCGGTCGGAGAAGCGACCCCAGAAAGGCGAGCTCACCAACTGGGCGAAGGCGAAGCAGGAGAAGAGGGCGCCGATCATGCCCGGGCTCGCCCCCAGCCGCTTGGCGTAGAAGGGGAAGAGCGGCACGATCATGAGGAAGCCGATCTGGTCGATGAGCGCGGTGGTGATCAGCACCCAGAGCTGGCGGAGCGAGCTGGATTTAGCAGGCATGACAGACCCTTGCAGCCATCATCCGCGCGCCTCCCGCCGGTCTTCGAGCAGGAAGGCGGCCGCGGAGGCGGCCATGAGGAGGACTCCATAGACCGCCGCCATCCCCAGGTCCTGGAGACGGAGGCTGCCCAGGATCTCGATGGCGATGGGGCGGGTTTCGTAGGTGTAGAGGACGATCGAGGTCACGAGGTCGCCCAAGGCGGCGATGAAGGCGAGCCCCGCTCCGGCGGCGAGGGCCGGCCTTAGGAGCGGCAGGGTGACCCGGAAGAGCCGCCGCCCGGCGCCCGCTCCGAGGGAGGCGGCGGCCTCTTCGAGGGCCGGGTCGAGCTGGGCGAGGCCGGCGAGGGCCGCCCGGCCGGTGACCGGCAGACTGCGCACCAGGTATGCCAAGGGGAGGATCACCGGGGTGCCGATGAGCACGAAGCGGCCGAGGAACGGCTGGTGGACGCTGAAGGTGACCGCGAGGGCGATGGCGAAGACCGTCCCCGGGATCGCCCAGGGGAGGGCGACGAGCCATTCGAGGCTCCCCCCCAGCCGGCCGCCGAGCCGCCGGGCGGAACGGGCGGCGGCGAAGCCGAGGGCGAGGGCGGCCAAGGTCGCCGCGGTCGCCATCCACAGCGAGTTGACGACCGGCCGCAGGTGCTCGGGGTCGGAAACGAGCCCCTGGTAGTTGCCGAGGTTCAAGACCGGGGGAATCGCCTGGGCCGTCCAGGTGAAGGGGGGGACGAGCGAAAGGAGGAGGAGGACGGCATGGGGCAGGAGGAGGAGGGCGGCGAGGAGGTAGCCGGCGACCGCCGCCGCCCCTCGCGCCCGTCCCCTAAGCCGCCGCCGGGCCGGCGCCACCCCGCGCACCGCTCCCGCCACCACCCCGCCGATCTGCGACCGCTCGCTCCGCCGCATCCCCCAGAGGCCGACCAGGGCGAGGGCGGCGAGCATCACCGTCTCGACCTCGGCCATGCCCATGTCGCCGTTCAGCTTCGAGGCCACGATCTGGGTGGTCATCACCCGGAAGCCGCCGCCGAAGACGTAGGGAGCGGAGAAGGAGGCGAGGGCGGTCATGAAGGTCAAGAGGGCAGCGCCGGCGAGGGCCGGGCGGAGGAGCGGCAGGGTGACCGCGAAGAGCGTCCGCCGCCGGCTGGCGCCGAGCGAGGCCGCGGCCTCCCCCAGGGCGGCGTCCAACCGCTGCAACCCCGCCCGGGTGAAGAGATAGAAGTAGACGTACATCGAATAGGCGTGGACGAGGAGGATCGCGCCCCAGCCGTTGAGCCGCCAGGGCGGGTTGTCCAGCCGGAAGAGCGCCATGACGGCGCGCGACACGAAACCGCTCTCGCCATATAAGAAGAGGAAGGCGATGACTCCGACGAGGGGCGGCAGGGCCACCGGCAGGGCCACCACCGCGCCCAGGAAGCGCCGGCCGGGGAAGTCGGCGCGCTCGAAGACGAAGGCGAGCGGGATGCCAATCAGGGCGGCGAGGGCCACCGAGGCGCAGGAGATCCAGAGGCTCCGCCAGAGGGCCATCCACTCGTCCCGCCGGGCGAAGAAGGCGGCGAAGGAGGCGAACGACAGCCGGCCCGGGAGACCCAGGGCCTGGAGCAGGGTGAGGAGGAGGGGATAGCCCACCAGCCAGGCGAGGAGGAGGGCGAGGACGCCCCCGAGGAGGAGGACGGTGCCGCGGCGGCCCTTCACGTTTCCCCCTCCGCCCGCCGGAAGATCCAGGGCGGGATCGGCGCGTTCGGCGCCAGTGCCACCGCCACCGCGTCGCCCTCGGCCGCCGCCCCGGCGGGGGCCAGCACCTCGATCTCCAGGGGTCTCTCCCCGGCGAGCGCCACCTGGTAGTAGGTCACCGGCCCGGCGTAGCGCCGCTCGGCGACCCGGCCGGCCAGGGCATTCGGGGTGTCGGGTGCGACCAGGAGCAGCGACTCGGGGCGGACGATCAGCTCCGCCAGCTCCCCCGGCGTCCCCGGAGTCAGCTCGGTCCCTCCGACCACCATCCCGGGCCAGACCGGGCTCCCCGGTCCGTCGAGGCGCACCGCGCCCTTCCCTTCGGCACCACGCTCGAACCGACCGGGCAAAACGCTCGCCCGGCCCACGAAGGTGGCGACGAAGCGGGTGGCCGGCCGGGCGTAGAGGTCCTCCGGCGTCCCCACCTGCTGCAGGGTGCCGCGGTAGAGGACCGCCACCCGGTCGCCCAGGTGGAACGCCTCTTCCTGTTCGTGGGTGACGAGGAGGGTGGTGATCCCCACCCGGCGGATGGCGATCCGGAGCTCCCGGCGGGTCCTCTCGCGCAGGGTGGGGTCGAGGTTCGAGAGCGGCTCGTCGAGGAGAAGGACCCGCGGCTCGGGGGCGAGAGCGCGGGCCAAAGCCACCCGCTGCTGCTGGCCGCCCGAGATCTGCCCCACCCGGCGATCCTGGAACCCGGGCAGCTCGACGAGGGCGAGGGCCTCGGCCACCCGGCGCTCGACGGCGGCCCGGTCGAGCCCCCGGCCGGCGAGACCGAAGGCGACGTTGCCGCCCACCGTCAGGTGGGGAAAGAGGGCGTAGTGCTGAAAGACCATGCCGAAGTGGCGGCGGTCGGGGGGGAGGCGGGTGACGTCCTCGCCGTCGACCACGACCCGGCCGGAGTCGGGGACCTCGAAGCCGGCCACGCTACGCAGAGCCGTGGTCTTGCCGCTGCCGCTGGGACCCAGGAGAGCGAGCACCTCGCCCTTCCCCACTTCGAGCGAGATGCCGGAGAGGACCCGCTCCCGGCCGAAGCTCTTGTCGAGCTGGTCGAGATGGAGGAACGGCGGCGGCATGGGGTGTTCTACGGCTCGGCGGGTCCGAAGTTCCTACCCCGCGGCCCCATGGCCGCGGATGGTGCGGTCCCAGGTGATCATCCACTCCTTGCTGTGCTGCTCGACGAGGCGGCTGTCGAATGGGGCCGGTACGAAGTCGTGGAGCACCTGCTGGGTCCAGGGCGGCAGCTGGGCGGCGGGCAGGTCGGTGCGCGAGGGGAGGCGGAAGGCCTCGCGCGCCGCGAGCGCCACCGCCTCGACCGAGCCTACCCACTCGATGAACGCCTTGGCCTGGGCGGCATGGCGCGCCCCCTTGACCAGGCCGATCGAGTCGTCGATGACCGGCGAGCCGCTGGTGGCGAAGCGGAAGTCGAGCGGTGAGCCGCGCTTCTTCTGCCAGAGGACGTCGGTCAGCTCCCAGACGGTGAGCAGGCCCTCCCTGCGGTTGAGCTTCTCCAGGAGGAGCGCCGGGTTGAGCTCGTACTCCTTGGTCTGGGCGTCCAGCCGGCGCAGCCAGTCGAAGCCCCGCTGGGTGTCGCCGGTCTCTGCCACCGAGCGGGCGAGGATCATGCCGAAGAGGGTGCGCAGGGTACCGCTCGCCAGCGGGTCGCGCATGAGGATCTTCCCCTTCCAGCGCGGATCGAGGAGGTCGTTCCAGTCCTTCGGCGCCTGGTCCGCGGGGACGACCGTGGCGTTGTAGACGAGGACTGGCGCCGTTCGGTAGAGGCTGAAGAAGAGGTCGCCGGGGCCGCGGCTCCCCTCCGGCACCGCCGCCGCCCAGGCCGGCCGGTAGGGGGCGAGGAGCCCTTCGGCGGCGCCGCGGGCGAAGATCTGCTGTGGCCCCCCGTACCAGATGTCCGCCTGCGGGTTGACCGCCTCCGAGCGCACCCGGTCGTAGACGTCCTGCGATCCCATGTCGAGCCAGCGGACGTCGACCTCCGGATGGAGCTTCTCGTAGGTCTTCTCCATCAGCATCAGGAGGTCGCGCCCATGGGGGGAGTAGAGGACCAGGGGGGTGCGCCCCCCGCCCTGCGCGCAGCCGGCGAGGGCCAGGAGGGCCACCATCCCCAACCCGCCGGCCCACCGGCGGGGGTACTTGCCGAGTCTCTGGATCATCGTGGGTCCCCCCGGCCGGAGGGGCCGGGGAAGAGGGGGCAGTGTATCGCTTTCAGACCCTGGGGAGAGGAGCCGGAAGAAAGGTCGAGCCGGACCTCTCCAAACTCCAGAACCGCAAGATTCGCGTTTCCGGTACTCCCGTCTACGAGGTCACGATCACCGCGAAGGGCGACGTCGCGAACGTTCGCGTGCTGAAGTCGAGCAATCTCGGAATCGATGCGGAGGAGATCGCGGCGCTTCGGCAGTGGAAGTTTCGCCCGGCGACACGGAACGGCAAACCCGTGGCGGTGTATTACACGCTGACGGTCAACATTCACGTCCGTTGAGCGGATTCTGGAGTCCCCAGAGGGCCCTCTCGCCGGCCTCGGTTCCACTCTCCGGCCTTTGTAGTACACTTCGTCCTACACCGAAGGAGAACCGCCATGCCCACCAGCGTTCGACTTGACCCTGAAACCGAGCATGCCTTGGAGCAACTGGCTCGCAGCAGGTCGGTGTCCAAGTCCGAGATCGTGCGGCAGGCAATCGAGCTCCTGGTCTCTCAGGAGCGGGAGGCTCCCCCGTTTGATCGCGTCGCGGATCTGATCGGCTCTGTGCGAGGTGGGCCACCAGATCTTTCGGAAGAGACGGGCAAGCGCTTCCGCCAACTTCTGGCGAGCCGGAAAGGATGATCCTCCTGGATGCCGGTCCGCTGGTGGCGCTCCTCCATGCGGACGACAACCATCACCAGGAATGCAAGGAGACTTTCCGGTCTCTCGCGGAGCCACTGGTCTCTGTCTGGCCGGTGGTCACTGAGGCCATGTACCTTCTCGACTTCTCGTGGCGAGCCCAGGATGCTCTATGGGAGTTCCTCGAGCGCGGTGGAGCCACCCTCCTCCCCCTGGACTTGCAAGATCTGGCGCGTATGCGTGAGTTGATGAAGAAATACCATGATCTTCCCATGGATCTCGCCGACGCGGCGCTGGTCCGAGTCGCAGAGCGTGAAAAGATTCAGCGAGTTTTCACCCTCGACCGCCGCGATTTCTTGCTGTATCGGCCGGAAGGGATGGGGCGTTTCCAGATCGTGCCCTGAGGCTTGAGACTCAACCGCTCCACCGAGCGGGCGTGGCTCACAGCATGGGCGCCACCTGCCGGCATCCTCGGACCAGAGGTGGTCAGGTATAGGACCAGCGACTCGCACGGAGCAGAAAAGCGCCGGGGAGGTCGTTCTTCTCCAGATAGGGGAGGACGGCCGGGGTGACGAACCCCAGGAGAACCTTAGATTAGACCGGCTGCTCGACATTAGCGGGGGGCCACCGGCCGCTCGGACTCTCTCTCAGGTCGTCCATGGTATGCTGGGCCAAGTCCCGAGGGGCTTGACTGCACGAAGAGGTGAGACCTATGCCACTACCCAACCCGGTGCTTCACTCGGCTGGCGCGGCTGAGCCGGCGGTGGCAGATCGGGAGCTCTCTGCCTTGGCTGAGGAGTGGAAGAGGACGCGGCCAAAGGCAAGTAGCTCGATCGTCAAGCTGGCAATGCACCCAGCGTACCAGCGCATCATCGGCAAGGGACAGGCCGCTATACCGTTTATTCTTCGCGAGTTGGAGAAAGAGCCCGATCATTGGTTCTGGGCTTTGTCTGCCATCACTGGCGAAGATCCTGTTGCCGAAGAAGATCGCGGTGATTTTGAGGCCATGGCGCGCGCGTGGATCAAGTGGGGAAAGCTGAGTGGATATCTCCGATGAGGATGTGTCAGTACTTCTAAACGTTTTTTTCCAAACCTCAGAAACTCTCCCTGGAAGGTCACAAGCAGGAAGGCGGTCACTTACAACTGCATGGGCTGGGCTATGCAGGAGACGCGGAATTGGTGGCCGGTCTACTACTACTGGCCTCCCGGGGCCGTGCGGGAGGAGACTGTAGAGGCCTGCCGTCAAGCGTTCGAGACCCGAGGATTTGAAGTGTGCTCCAGCGCTCAGCTCGAACCGGGATTCATCAAGGTTGCCATCTATGCTCAGGGTGCGGAATTGACGCATGCAGCGCGTCAGCTTCCGAACGGTAAATGGACCAGCAAGCTCGGGGATCTAGAAGACATTGAGCATGACACCCTGGAAGCGCTGGAATGCGAAGAATACGGGAAAATGGTCTTGCTAATGCGTAGGTCCGAGATCTGACGCCCCGCCGTCCCCTCACCGCCCGCGGTTCCACCCCCCCACCCCCGGCGGCGGGGCTTCCGGCAGCTCGCTCCCGGGTCGGCGGTGGAAGAGGGTGAGCTCGCCGCCTCCGCCTTCATCCGGAAAGCGCGCGACCTCTTCGTAGGCGCGCCAGAACCAGCGGCGGTCGAGGAGGGGGGCCATGCGGCCGCGGGTGTGGTAGATCACCCAGGTCGTGGGACGGAGGAGAAAAGCGCCGGGGAGGTCGTTCTTCTCCACATAGGGGAGGACGGCCGGGGTGACGAGCCCCAGGAGGTCCTGGACCGGCTGCCGGCTGTAGTAGCCGAGGACCCCGATCTCGACATAGGCGACGGCGTCCTCCGGCTGCGAGCGCTGGTGGAGATAGAGGGCGGCCCGATGGTAGGTCTCTAAGTAGGGGTAGCCGTGGTAGATCGAGAACCAGCCCCAACTCGCCGGCAGGAGGGAGAGGCCGACCGGCAGGAGCAGCAGGGCCGAGACGACGAGGCCGGCCCAGCCCCCCCACCGCTTCCAGGCCTCCCTCCCCACGGCACCGGCCGCGAAGGCCACACCGTAGAGGGCGGCGAGCACGACCGGCACCGCGTACCAGGGGAAGAAGGGGACCTTCATCAAGGGATAGAGCCCGGCGAGGGCCAGGCCGAAGAGCGAGAGGAGCCGCCCGGCCCGGCCGCCGGCGCGGAACAGCGGCACCTGGCCGAGGGCGCCCAGAACGGCGAGGCAGGGCCAGAGCGCCCCGGCGTGGCGGTCGAGGAGGGGAACCGCGCGCGGCCAGAAACCCATCCCCGCCGGCCCACCGGCATTCGCCGCGGCCATGGTGTGCTTGGCGAGGAGGGTGTTGGGGAGCGGGCTGCCGAAGGCGTGGGCGGCCAGGGCCGCGCCCAGGGCGATCACCGCTCCGGCCACCAGGCCGTAGACCCAGGGCAGACGCCGCCGCTCGGCCCAGAGGAGGAGCCCGAGGATCGCCGTTCCTACCGCCGCGTCTGGCCGCATCCAGACCGCAAGCCCGGCCGCGAGCCCTGCCCCCCAGGTCATTCCCGGCCGCTCGCCGAGCTGGGCGGCGAGGAGGAGCAGGAAGAGGGCCGGGAAGGCGCCGGCGCCGTGGCAGACCCATAAGAAGGAGGTCAGGAGGACCAAAGTGCCCCCGAGGGCGCCCTCGGCCGCCCGCCCCCGCCGCGCGGCCCCGGCGAGGAGGAGGATCGCGATCCCCAGGAGCGAGGCCCCGGTTACGACGGTGCCCAGGGTCGGGATGGGCAACCGGGTGAGCACGGTGAGGCCGGCGAGGAGCAGCCCGAGCCCGGGTTCGGTGGTGCCGAAGACCCGCTCCCCCGGGTTGAAGACGAAGCCGTGGCCGTGGGCCAGGTTCCAGGCGTAGCGGTAGGTGATGAAGAAGTCGTCCAGCGCCTTTCCCGCCAGCCGGGCGGAGATCCCGGCGGCGAGGAGGACCCAGAGAAGGAGCAGGGCGACGAGGAGGGGCCGGCCGCGGGCCCCCGCCTCACCGGTTGAAGGGATATTCATTGATCCAGTGGAAGCCGCGGCGGAGGAGCGGGAACGGGGATTCGTCCACCCGGTGGAGCCGGGCGCGGATCTTCTGCCCGCCGAGCGTCCCTTCGACGGAGAGGAGTCCGGGACCGAGGGTCTTATAGGCGAGAGTGGACTTGGTTCTCGGGTCCTCGCGCGGCGTCACGACGAGCGTCCCCTGCTTGGGATCGATTTCGAGGTTGTAGCGGTGGCGCGAGTCGTCCATGAGATGGAGGCTCAGCTGGCGGCTCGATTCGACGACCATCCGGCGCCAGCGGGTGGCCTCGGTGACGAGCGGCGGTCGGGTCGTCCCGTCGAGCTCCATAAAGTCGACGTTCCAGATGCCGTAGAGGGGCGACCGGGGGGCGAGATCGCCGGCGGTCCGGCGCGTGGTCGCGGCCCGGTTGAGCATCAGGAAGACGAAGACGACGACGAGCCCCGTGCGGAGGGCGAGCGTTCCTCGATGCGCCCAGGTCCGGCGGAAGAGCGGCCGGTCGGGAGCGGGCCTCACCCGGCGATTGAACAGGAAGAAATCGGCCAGCCGTCGCAGGTCCGGCAGGACCAGGAAGACCGCCATGGCGAGCAGATGGAACGAGTACAGCTTGACCGGCACGTCATAGCTGAAGTTGAGCACCACGACATTGCTCATCACGGTGAGGCTCAAAAGCGCCCCGAGGAGGGTGGTCCGGCGGAGCGAAAGGAGGAGGCCGCTCACCATCTCCGCCGCGCCGCTGAAATAGTTGTAGCTCTGAGAGGCGCCGAGGAAGGTCCAGAGGATCCCCATGGGCGAGGCGTCGCCGATCGGTTGGATGAGCCGTCCGAGCGTCGGATTGGGGAACTGCGATTTGATCACCTTGACCCCGCCGTAGCTGATCATCGCCGAGGCGAGCGAGAAACGGACGAAGACCCGGAGCCAGGCCAGGAGGCGCGCGTAATTCTTCCGTTTCCGGTCGAGGGCGGTCCAGAGGACCGTCGACGCCACGGCGATCGCCAGGTAGCAGGCGATCTGCACGTAGTTGAAGGTGGTGTCCCCGCTGCCGTTGGGGAAAATGGTGATGCTGAGGTGGCAGAACCGCCGGCCCACCCAGGGCACGAGCGTCTCCCACAGCGCGTCGTACTTGTCGGCGACGACGTCGACATAGGGGATCCAGCCCAGCGGAAACGGCAGGTTGTAGAGGAGGAGGTAGGAGAAGGCGAAGCGGAAGAGGAGCCGCCGGGCCGGGCTCCAGTCGGCGGCCTCCTCGGGAGAAGAGCCGGGTGCCACGCCGCTCTCTCCTACCGGCTCACCGATTGAACGGATACTCGTTGATCCAGTGGAAGCCACGGTTGAGGAGAGGATACGAGGACTCCTTCATACGATGCAACCGAGCCACGACAGGCTGGCCCTCGAAGGTCCCCTGGAGGAGGAGGGTCTCCGGGCCGGTCTGCTGGTAGGAGAAGGGATACTTGGTCTTTGGATCGTCCCGCTTCGCGAGCTGCAGCGTCCTCTTCTTGGTGTCGATTGCGACGGTGTAGCGGCGGCGCGAGTCGTTCATGAGTTGGATACTCGCCATCCCCGGGTAATCGAAGGCCACCCGCCGCCAGCGATCGAGATCGGTGACCAGCGGCGGTCGCGCGGTGCCGGCGACGGTGATCTCGTCGACGTTCCAGATGCCATAGAGCGGCGGCTTGGGGGCGAGCTCGCCATAGAGCTTCAGCCCCTCGTAGGTCTCCTGGATGGACAGCCAGACGAAGGCCAAGACGAGCAGGGTGCGCAGGGCGCGGGTTCCGTGGTGGAGCCACCTGCCGGTGAAGAGCGGGCGGTCGACCGCCGGTGCCACCTCCCGGTTGAAGAGGAACATCCCGGCGAGCCGCCGCAGGTCCGGAACGACCAGGAAGGCCGCCATGGCGAGCAGGTGGAGGGAGTAGAGTTTGACCGGCACGTCGTAGCTGAAGTTGAGCATGACGACGTTGGCCATGACGGCGATCGTCACCAGGGCGCCCAGGAGGGTGGTCCGGCGCAGGGTGAGGAGGAGGCCGCCCAGCATCTCGGCGGCGCCGCCGAAGAAGTTGTAGCTCCGAGAGGCGCCCATGAAGGTCCACAGGAGCCCCATGGGGGAGGCATCGCCGAACGGCTGCAGGAGCCGGCTGAGCGTGGGGGCGGGGAACTGGCTCTGGATGACCTTGGCCGCGCCGTAGCCGATCATCGCCGAGGCGAGCGAGAAGCGGACGAAGGTCCGGAGCCAGGCGAAGAGCCGGATGTACTGCGTCCGCCGGCGGTCGAGGAGGGTCCAGAGGAGGGTCGCCGCCGTCGCGATCGCCAGGTGGCAGACGAGCTGCACGTAGTTGAAGGTGGTGTCCCCGCTGCCGTTGGGAAACACCGTGATGTCGACGTGGAAGACCTGCTTCCCGACCCAGGGCACAAGGAGCCGCCAGAGCTTCTGGTACCACCCCGCGGCGACCGCGACGTAGGGGATGTAGATCAGGGGAAAGGGCAGGATGTAGAGGGCCAGGTAGGAGAAGGTGAAGCGGAAGAGGAGCCGCTTCCCCGGGCTCCAGGGAGGGAGGTCTTTCGCCGCCCGTGGGGACGAGCGGAACCGGAAGAGGCGGGCGGGCGGGGTGGGAGCTTTCTCCTGGGGCAGAGTCCGCTCGAACGTCTCGAAGGTTTCCATGGAGCCTCCGCTAAGGGATACCCAATCTTACCACCGTGGGTAGGCGCGGCGGCTGGTCGCGTTCAGGGCCGCGGTGGACCCGCGGCGCGCAGGGTCACGCTGGGATTGCGGGCGAAGCGGAGCCACCGCGGCAGGTGGTCGTTCAGGCCCATCAGGAAGCGGAAGGATCGCGGCGATTGGATCCACACCAACTTCCACCGCAGGGCGAGGCTCGGCTGGCGCAGCGCGGCGAAGCGGTTGACCGCCGCGAGAGCCCGCCGCGCGTCGTCCCACTCGCCCGCCGAGCAGGCGCGCACGTAGTCGTCGAGCGAGACCTGGAAGAAACGCGGCGCGACGTCGTCGCGCAGGTAGAACCGCATCATCCGCGGGTCGTCGGGGAGAAGCGCGGCGAGCTTCTCGCAGAAGCAGAGGCGGCTGTCGAGAAATCGGCCCGCCGCCGAAGAGCCCGAGTCGTGGACGCGGAAACGCACCAGGCTGCGGTCGAGGAAGACCTGCTCCCAGCCGCTCCGAAAGAAACGCAGGAAGAGGTCGTCGTCCTCATAGCCGCTCAAGGCCTCGTCGAAGCCGCCGACGGCTTCGAAGGCGGTGCGGCGCAGCAGGCTCGCCGACGGCAGCACCATCAGGTCGGCCCGCACGCAATCCGCGATCGTGCGCTTGGGATGGCAAACTCCGAAGGCGCGGAGAAACGCCCGCGTCACCAGGAAGCCGTCGCGGTCGATCTCGTCGAAGTCGCTGTAGGCCCAGCCGGCGGCGGGGTTGGCGAGGAGCGGCTCGACCAGCGCCTCCAGGTGCTCGGGGTGCCAGATGTCGTCCTGATCGAGAAAGGCCAGGTAGTCGCCCTCGGCGGACCGGGCCGCGAGGTTGCGGGCCGCCGACTGCCCACGGTTCGCCTGCCGCAGGACGCGGATCGGCAACCCCGTGGGCGCCAGGCTCGTAAGCTCGTCCAGAGAGCCGTCGGTCGAGCCGTCGTCGACCACGATCAGCTCATACGGCGGCAGCGACTGGCCGAAGACGCTGTCGAGCGCGGCGCGCAGGAAGCGGCGGCCGTTGTAGACCGGGACGATGACCGAGATCCGCGCCAAGCTCACGGCGCTTTCCCCTTTTCCTCTTCCTTCCAGGTGGGCGCCAGGCCGCCGACCGGATAGCAGCGGGCGCGGCGCTGGCTGGCCTCGGCGGTGAGCGGCCAGGCGACGGCGCCGGGCGCCACGTCGGCGACCTTCCGCGCCAGGATCTCGGCGCCGGCGAAGACCGGCAGGGTCGGCATGCCGAGGAACTGCTGCCGCCACTCCGGCCCGGGGAGCAGAGTCGCGGCCCCGCCCTCCGCCGTGGCGAGCACCTCGAACCCGGTTTCCGGGCCAAAGAGCACGCCGAGCGCCGCCGCGGAGAACCGCCAGAAGTCGTTGGGCTCTGCGTGCGGCGGCCACGCCGCCGGAACGTGGTGGTAGGTCAGGCCCCCCGGCTTGAGCACGCGGTTGATCTCGGCGGCGACGAGCCAGGGTGCCACCACGTGCTCGAGCATCTCGGCGGAGAACACGGCATCGATCGATTTTTCCGCCAGCATCGAGCTTAAGCCATGGCAGTCGCCGACGACGTCGACCCGCGGTCCGGGATGGATGTCGAGACCGATCACGTTTCCGTGGAGCCATCGGCTGGAGAGCGGCAACGGGTCGCCGGGCGCCGCCGCCGACCGCGCGCCGAGCTGCAGGATTCTGCCGCCTCGCGCGTTGGCGAGATCCGCGAAACGTCGGAGGATGGGCGACACGCCGGTCATGTCGCCCGCGTTCTGCGGCAGCGGCGGGAGTGGCCCTTCCGGCAGATCGAGGGTGAAGCCGGCCGAGCCGCCGTCGGTCTCGACGCGCAAGCACACGGGGTGCCCGGCGGGAACCGCCAGGTAGAGGGCAAACCCGGCGTGGCGGACGTGCTCGTGCGCGGGATAGTGCGTCAGAAGATCGGGCCGGTCGCGGAAGCTCTCGGTCGCGACGCTTCGGCCGCCCGCTTCGATCGCCAGTCGGCGGACGCGGTGCTCGAAAGCGTGCACCCAGCCGCTCAGATAGAGGCCGTGCGCGTCGCACCAGAAGTGGTCGATCCAGTGCGCCACCCGGACCTGCGAGGCCGGAGGCGGCGTTTCGCGGAACACCGAGATGCCGCGCTCGTCGAAAAGCAGCGAGGGGTCGCGCGATGGTTCGCGAGAAAAGGCGCCCTCGGCGAAGCAGTCGAGCCCGATCGGCACCCGCCCGCGCGTTCTCTCGCGGAGCGTCGCGATAACCGCCGCGTCCGCAGCGATCGGCGGGGCGTCGGCCGCGGCGAGAGCCTCGACGCCGAGAAGGAAGGTGGCGCCCGGCGGCGCGGCGAAGGGAGCGAATTCGAGACGCAGATGTTCATCCGGCCGCAGATTTTGCGGACGGAGGGTCGCCACCCGCTCGCCGAGCGCCGGCTCTTCGGCGATCACCAGCAGACGGAGGCGTTCCGCGGGCTGCCGCGCGATCACGTCGAGCGGCAGCCGCAGCGCCGCGAACCGGGCAGGAGCCGCCACGAAGCGCTCCGCGATCATCAGCCCCGGCGCGGCTCTTCTCCCCGGGGCGGCCCGCTGGAGCGCGAGCCTTTCGTGGTCGCGCGCCGGGCCGGCGAGGAGGGCGGCCGCCTCGCCGCCCACCTGTTCGAGCCGCCGGCGCACGGCGCCAAACCCTTCCGCCGCCTCGGCCGCCCGCCCCCGCTGCAGCGCCAGCATGGCCAGGCAATACCTCGCCTCCAGCTCCAGGACGTTGTCTTGACGATCGCCTTCTGGCGCGGCTGAATCGAGTTGCGCCGCCACGCTCGGCGCCAACGGCTCGGCCATCCCCAAGGCCCCCGCGTGCACCAGCCGGATGAAAACGCGCTGCCGCGCCTCCTCGAAGGCCTCCCGCGGAATCTCCCCGCGTTCCGCCTGTTCGCCGAGCGCCCGCAGGTCACGGAGCGCACGGTCGGCATCGTGCCCGGCGAGCGCTGCCGGCAGCAGCACCCGGCTGCGCAGCAGGACGGCCTCGGTCTCGCCGTCGAGCACCGCGGTCGGCGTGCGTGCGAGGATCGCCTCTGCGGCCGCGACGGCGGCGGCAAAGCAGGCGGCGGCCTGCTCCGGCCGCTGGTGCCCGTTGAGCTCCAGGATGCCGGAGAAATACCAGGCGCCCGGCAGGTTGAAAGAGCCGCGATCTTGAGCAGTCGCGCTCTCCGGCCGTTCGAGATCGATGCCGAAACGCTCGCCGTAGAGCTTTGCCAACCGCTTGCGGCTCACCGCTGCCGCGGCGTGGTCGCCGGCGTTGACGCAGTCCCGGAAGTGGCGGTAGGCGAAACCGCTCGCCAGCGCCGAAGTCGGCGGCGCGCTCTCCGCTCGCGCGTCGAAATAGCGCAGGAGAGGCGAGCGGTCGGTGCACGCGGCGGCGATCGAATCGAGCCCGTGCGCCGAGCGCGCCGCGAAAGCGACCAGCGTGGTCGGCGAGGCCTCGATGCGGACGGCCGCGAAGCCCGCGGCGTCGAGCACGCGGGTCAGCACGGTGCTGTCATAGAGCACGAGGTGGAGCCCCGGGCTCAGGGCGCGGACGAGATCGCCGGGCGCCGCGGCCGCGTGCACGCCGTCGAGGTTGGGGGTGGTCAGCACCAGGAGACCTTCGGGAGACAACCGCTCGCCGATCGCCGCGAGGAGCGCGTGTGGGTCCGCCACGTGCTCCAGTACCTCCGAGCAGATCGCCAGATCGAAAGGCTCGCGGCTCTCGCCGCCCTCACGGCGGAGATCGAGTGCGGAGCTCAGGTAGGCGTGAACGATTGGGAGATCGAGAGCCTTGGCGCCCTCCGGGGCGAGGCCCGAGGGGTCGACGCCCACGACCTCCCAACCGAAGGTGAAGCGGGCGAAGTCGAGCATCAGGCCGAAGGCGCAACCGACGTCCAGGCAGCGCCGCACGGAGCCCGCGGGCAGCCGCAGGAGCACCGGAGCCATGGGGTCGAAGCCGAAGGCCTGCTCGACGTGGTAGTCGCTCCCATGGCTGCCCGCGGTCGCGTAGTCCGGCACGGCGAGCTCGGTCAGGAAGGCGGCGCCGCAGGCGCAGCGCACCAGCGTCACTCGATCCCAGCCGGGCAGCACGGGGTCGGTCGCCAGCACGAGAGTCTTGGGGCCGGCCTCCCGGCAGACGGGACACGGCCTTTGCACCTCGCCATGAAGCCACTGGATGCTCATCGGAAGGCTGCACTATACAAGAGCTTCTAGTGTAGTGGGTCTTGCAGATCGGTCCTTAAGCCGGGTGTCCGCGGCGCCTCCTCCTATCGTCATCCTGAGGGCGAGTTCCGCGAGCCAGAAGGATCTGGGAGGGGGAAAAGAGGCGCGAAGGCGGAAGCTTCCCCCGCCCAGATCCTTCCGTCGCCAAGGCTCCTTCAGGATGACTCTCCGGGGGGGGCCGCGAAAAAGGCACCGAACTTCCGACCCACTACACTAGGGAGGCGGCTGGGGCGGGCAAGAAGAGCGCAGGGACAGAGCTCCCCCGCCGCCCAGGTCCTTGGGTCGCTAAAGCTCCCTCAGGATGACATCCTGAGAGGGATCGTCGGCATGGATTCAGTGACCGCCACCCTGCTGGCGGTCATCGCCAGCCTGCATTCGGTGACCGCCACCCTGCTCGGCAGTCATCGCCAGCCTGCATTCGGTGACCGCCACCTGCTGGCAGTCATCGCCAGCCTGCATTCGGTGACCGCCACCCTGCTGGCGGTCATCGCCAGCCTGCATTCGGTGACCGCCACCCTGCTGGCAGTCATCGCCAGCCTGCATTCGGTGACCGCCACCCTGCTCGGCGGTCATCGCCAGCCTGCATTCAGTGACCGCCACCCTGCTGGCAGTCATCGCCATCTACCCCGGTAGCAGGCGTCGAGGAGGGATCCGCTCGTCCCGGAGATTGCCTCCGGCAGAGGTCCGGCCGGTGCGATAGACTAGCCGCCACCGGACCTCCCACCCTCCGCCATGGCCAAGCCCTTCCTCACCCCGGACGCGAAACGGGCCCTCTCCGAGGCCGTCCATGCCGTGGAGAGCGCCTGCGGCGCCGAGCTGGTGATCGCCGTGCGCCGGCAGTCGGGGTCGTACGTGGACGGCGCCCTTGCCGGCGCGATCGGTGGGGCGGTGGCGGTCCTCGCCTTCCTTCTCTTCTCCCCCTGGACCTTCCGGCTGGAGTACTTCCTCGTCGACCCGGTGATCTTCGGCCTCCTCTCCGGGGTCTGGGTGTCGCGCAGCCCGGCTCTGTTGCGGCTCTTGACGAGCCGGCGCTCGCGGCGGCTACGGGTGGGGATGGCGGCGCGGGCGGAGTTCGTCGACAAGCACGTCCACCACACCTCGCGGCGGACCGGCATCCTTCTCTATATCTCGCTCCTCGAACGGGAGGCCGAGCTGGTGGCCGACTCCGGGATCGACGCCGCCGCGGCGACCCCAGCCTGGCAGCAGGCGATCGCCGGCATCCAGGAGGCGGTGCGGCAGGGGGAGGATGGAGTCGCCGTGGCGGCCCGGGCCCGCGCGCTTGCACCGGCGCTCGCGCCGCTCTGCGCCCGTGTCGAGGGCCAGCTCAACGAGCTCGAAGACGAGGTGGGCGAGTGAGGGGATCCGGTCCCCTCCGGCGCGCCCTGCCGCTCGCCGGGCTCGTCTTCCTCGCTCTCCTCCTGCTCCTGCCGGCCGGCGCGGCGGCCCGGCCGGGGGGCGGACAGGGCTACTCCGGGGGCGGCAGCGGAGGGAGCGGCGGCGGGGGAGGCGGAGGCGGTGGCTGTGCCGGCTTCCTCATCCAGCTCTGGTTCGAATTCGTCTTCGCCCACCCGCTGATTGGGATTCCGCTGACGATCGTGATCCTCATTGCCGTCGTCAAGTACAACAAGGGCAAGCAGGGCGAGCAGCACTGGGATTCGAGTCCCTCGGCGGCGCGCGTCCCTCCCCGGGTGCCGTCGCAGCCGCGCGACCTGGAGTCGATCCGCGCCCTCGATCCGGACTTCTCGACCGTCCTCTTCGAGGACTTCGCCTACGACCTCTACGCCCGGGCGCACGAAGCGCGGAGCGACCCGGCAGCCCTGGAAGCCCTCACGCCGTATCTCTCCGAGACGGCCCGGCGGAACCTCGCCGCGCGCCAGCCGGCCGGTCCGGTTTCGGCGGTGGTGGTGGGCGCCCTGCGGGTGATCGGGGTCTCCCTGCCGCAGCCGGGCGGGCCGGTGGGGGTGGTCCTGGAGTACGAGGCCAACGTCACGGTGGGGGCGTCGGGGGCCGAGCGCACCCAGTACCTCCGCGAGCGCTGGAGCCTGGTGCGCGCCGCCTCCGTGCGCAGCAAGCCGCCCGACCAGGTGGGCTCCTTCCACTGCCCCAACTGCGGCGCCCCGTTCCAGAGCGCCGGCGGCGGCCGCTGCTCCTACTGCAACCAGGTGGTGACCGACGGCCGCTTCGACTGGAGCGTCCAGGCGATCACCGTCCTCGCCGCCGAGGCCCGCCCGCCGGCCCTGACCGGCACGGTCGCGGAGGTCGGGACCGATTTCCCCACCGTTTTCCACCCGCAGGTGGCGGCGCGCCGCGCCCAGCTCCTGGCCGACGATCCGGCGGCGACCGACGAGGCGCTGACCGCCCGGCTGCACCTCCTTTACGACCAGCTGAACGCCGCCTGGACCCACCTCGACCTGAAGCCCGCCCGGCCCTATGTCTCGGACAGCCTCTTCGAGTACCTCCAGTACTGGATCGACGCCTACCAGAAGCAGGGCTTGCGCAACGTCCTCGACGGCATGCGCATCACCCGCTCGGTCGTCGCCAAAGTGGTGCGCGACAAGTACTTCGACTCGCTGACCTTCCGGCTCTGGGGGACGGGGCACGACTCGACCGTGCGCCAGGACAACGGCCAGGTGGTGGCCGGCAACTCGCGGGCCGACCGCGCCTATTCCGAGTACTGGACCCTGATCCGCGGCGCCGGGGTGCGCGGGGCGCCGAAGACCGACCGCACCTGCCCCAACTGCGGCGCTCCCCTGACCACCAACATGGCGGGCGACTGCGAGCACTGCGGCGCCAAGATCACCCGTGGCGATTTCGACTGGGTCCTCTCGAAGATCGAGCAGGACGACAGCTACGCGGGCTGAAGGAGGACGATGTGACCCGACGGAGATCTCCGATCGTCACCGTGGCGGCCCTCGCGGTGCTCGCGCTCCTCCTCCTGCCGGCCCTGGTCCTCGCCCGGCCCGGCGGCGGCCACACCTACCATAGCTCGCCGAGTCACAGCTCGCCGAGTCATAGCCCCAGCTCCTCCGGCAGCTCCGGGAGCCATGGCTCCGGCAACTCCTACAGCCGGCCCTCCAGCTCCTCGCCCGCCCCCATGGTGTACACCCGGAACCGGCCGTCCGGCGGGGGCAGCCTCTTCGGTGGCTGCCTGGTGTTCCTCGTCCTCCTGGTCCTGGTGCTGGTGATCGTCGCGGTGGTGATGGCGCAGCGGCGGAACGCAGCGGTCCCCGCCCCGCCGGCGGCGCGGGTCCCCCCCGACCTCGATCGCATCCGTGCCCTCGATCCGGAGTTCTCGGCCGTGCTCTTCGAGGACTTCGCCTACGACCTCTATGCCCGAGCCCACGAGGCGCGGAGCCACCCGGCGGCCCTGGAAGCGCTGGCGCCCTATCTCTCGGAGGCAGCGCGCATCGACCTCGCCCAGCGCCCGCCGCTGGGAGCCCCGGTCTCCGGCGTCGTCGTCGGTGCCCTCCACGTCGCCGACCTCGCTCTGCCCGCGAACCCGCCCGCGGGGCAGGTGGTCGTCGTTCTGGAGTACGAGTCCAATCTGACCGTGGGGACGGGAGCCGCCGCCCGCACCCAGTACCTCAACGAGCGCTGGACCCTGGTGCGCAACGCCACCGTGCACAGCAAGCCCCCCGAGCAGGTGGGCTCCTTCCACTGCCCCAACTGCGGCGCCCCCTTCCAGAGCGCCGGCGGCGGCCGCTGCGACTACTGCAGCCAGGTGGTGACCGACGGCCGTTTCGACTGGAGCGTGCAGTCGATCGAGCTCCTGGAGGAGGAGGACCGGCCGCCGGCCCTGACCGGCACGACCGAGGAGGAGGGGACCGACTTCCCCACCGGCTACCACCCCGAGGTGGCGGCCCGCCGCGCCCAGCTCCTCGCCGTCGATCCGGCGGCGACCGACGAGGCCATCACCGCCCGGCTGCGCCTGATCTACGACCAGCTGAACGCCGCCTGGACGAACCTCGATCTCAAGCCGATCCGGCCCTACGTCTCGGACAGCCTCTTCGAATATCTCCAGTACTGGATCGACGCCTACCGGCAGCAGGGCTTGCGGAACGTCCTCCAGGGCATGCACATCATCAAGATCACCCTGGCCAAGGTGGTGCGGGACAAGCACTTCGACGCCCTCACCTTCCGCTTCTGGGGGACGGGACGCGACACCACCGTGCGCCAGGACAACGGCCAGGTGGTGGGCGGCAACCCGCACGCCGACCGCGCCTACTCCGAGTACTGGACTCTGATCCGCGGCGCCGGGGTGCGCGGAGCCCCCACGACCGATGCCACCTGCCCCAACTGCGGCGCCCCCCTCTCGACCAACATGGCGGGCGACTGCGAGCACTGCGGAGCGAAGATCACCCGCGGCGACTTCGACTGGGTGCTGTCGAAGATCGAGCAGGACGACAGCTATACGGGGTGATCGGAGCCCTCACCCCGGCCCACAGGGGGGCGTTCGGGACTTTGGGCCAGCGTAAGCAGATACGGCCCATCTCCCGGGACTTTGGGCCAGCGTAAGCAGATACGGCCCGTCTCCCGGGACTTTGGGCCAGCGTAAGCGGATACGGCCCGTCTCCCGGGACTTTGGGCCAGCGTAAGCAGATACGGCCCGTCTCCCGGGACTTTGGGCCAACGTAAGCAGATACAGCCCGTATCCAGGGACTCTGGCTCAGCGTAAGCAGATACAGCCCGTCTCCAGAGATGACGGCCTGTCGAACAAGCGCAAGCTCGTTGTCGCCAAAATGTGCCCAGAATGGGCTATCCCTCCTTATGCGCGAGGCTGAACCGCTCCTCGACCGCCAGCGGGAAGAAGAAAGGAAGGGCAACCAAGCGCGTGTCGCCCCCCTCCTGGCCTCCCCCCTGATCCAACCGCCGCCCTCCCAGGGGGGAGGGACCCACCGCCCGGTCCGCTCGGAGCCAAAGTTAGCGCCTATGGGAGGAATCCCCCGCCCAGGACGTGCACCGGTACGTTAGCGCCTATTGGGGGGACGGGGGTGAGAGGTCTCACCCCCGTAGGTGATCGAGGAACCCCTCGACCAGCGCTGCCCGCAGCTGGGCGAGCCGCTCGGGCCGGGAAGCCGCTTTCTGCGCCTCGGCGATGAGGACGTGCGGGAGAGCCTCTTCCTCTATATAGCGCTCGTGGCGCTCGATCCCCTGGAAGACGGGGAGCTCGCTCTCCCCCCAGCGGCACCAGCGCGGCGCGCCGAACCCGCAGGCGAGGAGGGCCTCGCCGAGCATCTCGCGGTTCCACAGGAAGCGGTGCTCCCAGCCGTAGAAGGCGCGGTTCAGGGTGAGGGCGGCCTGGCGCTTGCCCTCCGGATCGGCGTCCAGCCGGTAGTGGGTGCTCCACACCCAGTCGAGGTTGGGGGTCGACAGGCGGAGCCAGCCGCCATCTCCCAGCACCCGGTGCGCCTCCAGGAGGAAGCCGAGCGCCGCGTCGACCGGCAGGTGCTCCAGGAAGTGCTCGGCGTAGACCGCCTCCACCCCCGAGTAGTCGAGCCCCTGGGTCACGTCGGCGATGACGTCCACCCCGGGGATGGCCTGCATGTCGATGTTGATCCAGCCGTCCAAACGCTCCCGGCCGGCCCCCAGGTGCAGCCGGTTCGGGGTCGCGAGACGGGGGGAAACGGCGCTCGGGCCGTTGGCTCGGATCTTGCGATTCATCGATTGGACGGAAGCAAAAGGGTCAAAGTGCTTGAGGCGGCGAGACTTTACCGATAACCTTTCCGCCGGGCAGTTTAACGTGAAGCACGCTTGTGGAGGAGTGGGATGTTCCGGATCGAAGAGATCGTCGCGCGTGAAATCCTGGATTCCCGGGGGAACCCCACCCTGGAAGTGGACGTCGTGCTGGATGGCGGAGAGTGGGGCCGGGCGGCGGTGCCCTCGGGCGCCTCGACCGGCAAACGGGAGGCCCGGGAGCTGCGCGACGGCGGCAAGCGCTACAACGGCAAGGGGGTGACCAAGGCCGTCGCCAACGTCGAGGACGAGATCGCCCCGCGCCTCCTCGGCATGGACATCCGCGAGCAGGCGCTCATCGACCGCGTCCTCATCGAGCTCGACGGCACCCCCGACAAGAGCCGGCTGGGCGCCAACGCCGTCGTCGGCGCCTCGCTCGCCATCTCCCGCGCGGCGGCCAAGGCGACCAACCTGCCGCCCTACATCTATTTGGGTGGGCCGGGCGCCACGGTGCTGCCGGTGCCGCTCCTGAACGTCCTGAACGGCGGCGCCCACGCCGACAACTCGGTCGACGTCCAGGAGTTCATGCTGGCGCCGATCGGTTTCGACAGCTTCTCCGAGGCCCTGCGCGCCGGGATCGAGGTCTACCACACCCTGAAGGGGGTGCTCAAAGACCGCGGCAAGACCACGGCGGTGGGCGACGAGGGGGGCTTCGCGCCCGACCTCGCCCACAACCGCGACGCCCTGGACCTCCTCCTCCTGGCCATCGAGAAGGCCGGCTACAAGCCCGGCCGGCAGATCGCCCTCGCGGTGGACGTGGCGGCGAGCGAGCTGGTCGAGAAGCGCCGGGGCAAGAAGGTCACCTACGCCCTGGCCGGCGAGGGCAAGCAGGGGATGTCGAGCTCCGACCTCATCGGGATCTACCGCGAGTGGCTCGGCGCCTACCCCCTGGTCTCGATCGAGGACGGCCTCGCCGAGGACGACTTCGAGGGCTGGAAGGAGCTGACGGTGGCGCTCGGCGACCGGGTGCAGCTGGTGGGCGACGACCTCTTCGTCACCAACCCCGAGATCCTCAAGCAGGGGATCGCGGACGGCCTCGCCAACGCCCTCCTGGTCAAGGTCAACCAGGTCGGCACGCTCTCCGAGACCCTGGCCGCCATCGAGATGGCCAAGGCGGCGGGCTACGCCAACGTCATCAGCCACCGCTCGGGGGAGACCGAGGACACCATCATCGCCGACCTGGCGGTCGCCACCCGCACCGGCCAGATCAAGACCGGCGCTCCCTGCCGCAGCGAACGGGTGGCCAAGTACAACCGTCTCCTGCGCATCGAGGAGGAGCTGGAGGGCGTCGCCTCGTACCCCGGGGCCGCCGCCTTCCGCCGTTTCCACCCGTGAGCGACCGCGAGGCTCCAGCCCGGCCGGACTCCCTGCGCTCGGTTTTGGGCGCGGCGGTCCTCTTCGCCCTGGTGCTCCTCGCCTTCGCCAGCGTCAAGAGCCATCGCGACCTGGTCGCGGCGCGCGACCGCGAGAAGCTGCTCAAGGCGTCGATCCACGACACCGAGCAGCGCATCGAGCGCCTGCACGGCCGTATCCGTCAGCTGCGCGGCGACCGCGACACCCTGGACCGGCTGGCCCGCGAGGAGCTGGGGCTGGTCCGGCCGGGGGACGTGGTGATCGTCCTGCCCGCCGAGCCGGCGGCGCCGCCCGCCGCCACCGCGACCCCGGCGGTCGCCGTGCTCCCCAAGGCGCCCGCCCCTGCCGCCCCTGCCGTCGGCATCCTCCCCGCGCAGGGGCCGGGCCGGGTTCACTAACCGTCTGATCCGGGGCACCACTGGACAAGCGAGCCCGATTTTTCCCTGGGAGCGCTGGCGTCCCCGCCGGCCGGCGTGCCCTCCTCGCCGCCTTCCTCCTCTTCGTCGCCCTGGCCCTCTTCGGCCAGCGCTACCACTGGGTCGAGGAGGCGGGAACGGCGGAGCGCGACGGCTATGTGGCCCAGGCCGAGCTGATCCTCCACGGCCAGCTGCCGCACGACCCCTACCGGCCGCTCCTCTACCCGCTGCTGACCGCCGGCCTCTCCCTCCTCGTCCGCGATCCGTTCCTCGCCGCCCGGCTGCTGTCGAATCTCGCCGCGGCCACCCTCGCCTGGCTCGCCTGGGCGACCGGTCGCCGGCTCGCCGGGCCGGTCGCCGGCGCCTGGGCCATGGCCCTCCTGGCGGTCAATCCCAATCTCTGGATTTTGGGCCAGCACGTCACCACCGACATGCTCTTCGCCGCCCTGGGCGCCGCGGCGCTCCTCGCCGGCCTCGTCTACCTGGAGAGCTCGGGCCGGCGTCCCGCCCTCGCCGCCGGCTTGACCGCCGGTCTGGCCTTCGGCCTCGCCGCCTTCACCCGCAGCAACGCCCTCTTTCTCCTCCCCGCCCTGCTTCTCGCGTGGTGGCTCGCTCCGGCCGCCGAGAATCCCGAACACCGCCGCCGCCTGGGTCACCTGGCGGCCGCGGCGGGGGTGGCGGTCCTCGTCCTCCTGCCCCACTGGGCTCTCCGCCAGGCCGCCTTCGGCAGCCCCTTCCACGACGAGAACTGGAAGAACCTCGCCTGGAAGCTCCACGGCTATCCCGACTGGTCCTACCTCGACCGGGTGCCCTACCGGGGCGCCTGGGAGGTGGTGAAGGAAGACCCCGCCGCCGTGGTGCGGGGCGGGGTGGCGGAGCTGGTGCGCTTCGGCGAGGGGGGGCTCGCCCAGCTCCTCGGGACCTGGGTCCACGTCCTGCTCTTCGTGGCCGGCGCCGCCTGGGCGCTGCGCCACCGGACCCGCCCGGCCGGCTGGCTGCTCTTCGCCGGCGCCAGCTTCCTCCTCGCCGCCGCCTTCTCCTTCTTCACCTGGGGCCGGCTGCTGTTGCTCCTCCTGCCGGCCTCCTATGCCCTGGCGTTTTCGCCCTGGGACGGCCGGTTCCGCTGGGTTTCGAGGTTCGCGACGGTCGTGGCGGCCGCGCTCGTCCTCCTCCTCGCCGTCAAGACGTTCGGTTTTCGCCTGCCGGCTTTCGTCGCCCGCCACCCCTACCGCGAGGTGGCGATTCTGGAGCGCCTGGAGAAAGGGCTCCCCCCCGGCACCCGCCTCGCCGGCACCTCCCCCTTCCTCGGTCGCTACCTTCACCACGACTACGTCGCCATCCCGGACGCCTTCGGCCGCGAGGTGAAGGAGCCCGGCCTCTACTACGCCAAGCTCGCGAGCGTGATCGGGGGGGCCGGAGTGGCCTACCTGGTGGTGGGGGAGGAGGACCTGCGCGACCGGCCGGCCTCGCTCCTCGGGGACCGGCCGCCGGTCGGCTGGCTGGTGCCGGTGCGGCGGGAGCAGAGGGTGGCGGTCTGGCGGGTGCGGCTCCCCTAGAAACGCGAAAGGCGCCCACCGGGATTGCTCCCGAGGGGCGCCGTCCTTAGGAGGTCGCGGAACGGTCGGCTAGGAGATCTTGACGACGTTCTTTGCCTGCAGGCCCTTGGGTCCTTCGACGACCTCGAACGAGACGCGGTCTCCCTCGTTCAGGGTGCGGAAGCCCTCGGCGACGATCGAGGCATGGTGGACGAAGACGTCCGCGCCACGCTCGCGCACGATGAATCCATAACCCTTGGTGTCATTGAACCACTTCACGGTACCTTGCTCGGTCATACTCTTGCTCCTTGCAACAGGTTGTTGGTATTCGCCGCTCCGCGCGGCCTTCCCGTCCCGCGATGCGGGGGCGGAAGATCGATCTCCTGCTCAAAAGCCATCGTGTCCTCGACGTTCATTTCTGGGCGCAGCCCGAACCTGGATGGGATTTCACCATCCTGGCGGGGTGCTGGTCATCCTTCTTCGGGACATGGGCGGGAGTGGGGGCGCGGGGGTGGATCTGCTGCGGGAAGGAGCTTACGTGAGTGTTCCTGAGAGTGCTTTCCAACCAAGGCGCCAGAATATTTCGGCGCAGAGTATTGCAAGGGAGCGGAAAAAAAGCAAGGGAGTGCCTTCGGGGGAACTTGCCCCCTTTTTCAAGCATACGGATCGGGCTGCCGAAACGTTGAGGGTTGGGGGCGTTGGCCGGGCTCAGACGTAGTAGTCTGGGCGAACCGGCCCGCGGGGCCTTCCCAAGGAGGAGGATGGAGATGGACGGCAGGCGGATTTCAGGCTGGCGGCTGGGGCTCGGGCTGTGCCTCGTCGTGACCCTGGCGACGGGGCTCGCATCTCCTTCTCCATCAATGAGTTCAGCTCCGCTGGGGACGGTCCGCTTCCCGAGCTCGGCCGGTCCCGCCGCCCAGGCCGCCTTCCTGCGCGGCGTGGCCGCCCTCCACAGCTTCTGGTACGACGAGGCGGCCGAGGCCTTCCGCGAGGCGGAGCGGCTGGAGCCCGGTTTCGCCCTCGCCTACTGGGGGGAGGCGATGACCGCCAACCATCCCATCTGGGCCGAGCAGGACCGCGAGGCGGCCCGGGCGGCCCTCGCCAAGCTGGCTCCCAGCCGGGAGGCGCGGGAGGCCAAGGCCCCGACCGCCCGGGAGAAGGGATACCTGGACGCGGTCGAGGTCCTCTATGGAGAGGGCGACAAGGCGGCGCGCGACCTCGCCTACGCCCAGGCCATGGGCCGGCTCGCCGCCGCCCATCCCGACGACGACGAGGCCGCCGCCTTCCACGCCCTGGCCCTCCTCGGGACCGTCCGGCCGGGCGATCCGGCGGAATCCCAGCTGCGGCGCCGGATGCAGGCGGCGGGAATCCTGGAAGAGATCTTCGCCCGCCACCCCGACCACCCGGGGGTCGTCCATTACCTCATCCACTCCTACGACGACCCGATCCACGCCCCCCTGGGTCTGCGCGCCGCCCTCGTCTACGCCCGGGTGGCCCCGGCCGCCCCCCACGCCCTCCACATGCCGTCCCACATCTTCGTCCAGCTCGGGCGCTGGGACCAGGCGGTGGCCTCAAACGAGGCCGCCTGGGCCGCTTCGGTCGCCTGGGTAGAGCGGAAGGGGATGGCGCCGGAGAAGCGCGACTTCCACAGTCTCTCCTGGCTCCAGTACGCCTACCTGCAGCAGGGGCGCTGGGCGAAGGCGGCGGAGACCCTGGAGACGGCGCGGCGGGCGGCAGAGGAGGACGCGAAGAGCGAGCGGATCGCCGGCGTCCTCGCCGGCATGGAGGCCCGCCAGGCGATCGAGACCGGGCATCCGGCGAAGATGGCGCCGGCGGCGGGAGGGGAGAGCCACGAGCACTATGGCCACGGCGCCGGCACCGATCTGCTCGCCGCGGGCCTCGCCGCGGCCCGAGGAGGGGACGCGAAGACTGCTTCGGACATTGCGGCCCAGCTCCAGGATGCGGCCGTTAAGAAGGAAGGCTATGCCGGCAAGCCGTTCGCCATCATGGCGCGGGAGGTCGAGGGGCTCTCTCTCCTGGCCGGTCTGGGGAAGGAGGGGGAGACCGCCGGGCTCGCCCGGCTCCAGGAGGCGGCCGAGATGGAAGCCGCCCTCGACCCGCCCTCCGGGCCGCCCGATCCGGCCAAGCCGGCCTGCGAGCTCTACGGCGAGGCGCTCCTCGCCCATGGCCAGGCGGCGGCCGCCCGGCAGTTCGAGCGGTCGCTCGCCCGCACCCCGAACCGCGCCGCCTCGCTCCTGGGCGCCGCCCGCGCCGCGGCGAAGCAAGGCGACAAAGAGGGCGCCCAGCGCTACGCGGCGGCCCTCGCCGCGATCTGGCAACAGGCCGATCCCGACCTGCCGCAGCGTGCCGAGCTGCGCCAGCTCCAGACTCCGGCGCGCTGACCCTCCGTGACCGATCCCCAGGAGACGACTCCGCCCGGGCCGGCCCCGGAGCCCGGCCGGGGCGACCTCCTCTTCCTCGCCCTCCTGGCGGCGGCCCTCACCTTCGCGCTCTTCTTGGCCACCCGGCGGCTCGACTTCTACGTCGCCGAGGAGGGGTTCCTCTGGTACGGCTCGATCGGGGTGGCCCACGGCGAGGTCCCCCTGCGGGACTTCTACTCCTACGACCCCGGGCGCTACTACTGGGCGGGGGCCTGGGCCAAGCTCCTGGGCGACGGCATCCTGGCTCTGCGCCTGTCGACGGCCCTCTTCCAGGCGCTCGGCCTCTTCTGCGGCCTCCTCGCCGCCTGGCGGCTCACCCACCGCCGCTGGCTGCTCGCCCTCCTCGGCCTCGCCCTCCTGGTCTGGATGGAACCCCGAAACCGCCTCTTCGAGCCGGCCCTCGCCATGGCAGGAGTGGCCGCGGCGGTTTCTCTCCTCGAACGGCCGACACTGCGCCGACACTTCTGGGCCGGGGCGCTGGTGGGCCTGGGGCTCTTTTTCGGCAAAAACCACGGCCTCTACTTGGGGGTCGCCTTCCTCCTTCTCATCCTGCTGCTGCGTTGGCGCTGGCCCGCGCCAGGTCTGCCCGATCAACCGGGCCTGCCCCGGCGTCTCGGGGCCTGGGTCCTCGGGGGTGTCGCCGGCGCCTCGCCGCTCCTCGTGATGTTCGCCGTCCTCCCCGGCTTCTTCGGCAGCTACGTCGACTCGATCCGCTTCTTCCTCGAACAGGGGCGGACCAACTTCCCTCTCCCCATCCCCTGGCCCTGGCGGGTCGATTTCGCCGGCCTCGACTTCCTGGAGGCGGCGAACGGCCTGGGTATCGGCGTCTCCTTCCTCCTCTTCCCCGTCTTCGTCGCCGGGGTGGTCCTCGTCCTCCTCTTTACCCGGCGCGCCGAGCTGGGCTCCCGAACCCTCCTCCTCGGCAGCGGCGCCGTCGCCCTCGTCTACATGCACTACGCCTTCTCGCGGGCGGACCTCCTGCACCTGGCTCCCAGCTTCCACCCGCTCCTCCTGGGCCTCGCCGCCCTGCCCACGCTTTTCACCGGCAGGCGCCGGCTGGCGGCCGGGTTCGCCGTGGCGGTCCTCTTGGCCGCGGTCACCGTCTTCGGCATCCTCCCCGGCACCCCGCTCTACAAGGAGCTCACGGTCCACCCCTACCAGCCGTACACGGTGGCGGGGGACGAGCTGCTCCTCCTGCCGCGGACCGTCCGGCTCCTCTCCTGGGTGGAGAGGAAGACCGCGCGCATCCCCGCCTCCGAGCCGCTCCTCCTGGTCCCCAACCTGACCGGGATCTACCCGGCCCTGGGGCGGCGGTCGCCGGTCTGGGACGTCTACCCCATCTGGCCCGCCCCGCCGCGGCTCGACCAGCGGATGCTCGACGAGATGAAGGCGAAAAACGTGCGCTGGGCGATCGTCACGGACTACGCCGTGAACGGGCAGGACGAGCTGGATTTCGCCCACACCCATCCGCGGGTGGCAGGCTACCTGGAGCAGGAGTTCGAGCCGGCGGAGAAGTGGCACAAGAAGCCGGGACCGTGGGGATCTGTGCTGCTCACCCGGCGGGGGCCTTAAGGAGGCTACGGCCGAGCCTTGGACCACCTCGAACCGGTAACGGACCGCCCCCCGTGAGGGGGTGGGAACGGCCGCCGGGTCCGGCAGACTGCACCGGACCCGGCGGCAAGAAAAGCGCAATACCCTCAATACCCCGTGCAAGCCGTCCCCAGCCGAATGGCCCGCTCGCTGATACTGGTGAAGCGCCCATCGGCCGCGATGAGCGTGATCACCCAACCCTGCGCCACGTTGCCGAAGAGATTCGAGCTGTGGCCGAGGTCCAGCATCAGCCAGCCGAAGGGCGAGGGGACCGGCAGCGCGGCATCGCCGATTTTCAGCAGCTGCACGGCGAGCCCGACCCGCGTGGTCGAGGCGGCCAGGGCCTGGGCATTCTCCTGCTCGTCGAACACCGTGACTCCGCTCTGGGCGAGCGGCGCCCAGGTCGGTTGTTGCCCGCAGGGCAGGCCGTTCTTGGCCGGCGGCGCCTTGGTGTCCCGCCAGACCAGGAGATGGGTGTTGGCGGCGAAGTTGCCGCCGGCCAGGAAGCGGGTGGCGTAGCGGGTGCCGAGCGGGCGGCGCTGATCGGAGGCGTCGCCGTTGACGTAGCGGCCGTAGAACGTGTAGTCGCCGGCCTTGTAGACGCCAGGCTCGGCCACGACGTGCACCGCGAGGTCCCCTTTCGCCGAGCGGGCGACCGGGTCGATGAACATGAAATCGCCGAACAGCACGTTGTCGTCTGCCGCCACCCCGTTCGGTCCGAAGTAGCCGGGGTCGGCCGGGGTGAGGGCCGAGCAGGACCGCACGACGTCGACGGTGATGTAGCCGACCGCGACGCCGTCCGGGGAGGGGCTCGCGGCGCAGGTGTCGGTCAGCGGCGAACGGGCGCCGGTGTGCCAGGCCTGCAGGTGGGCGACCTCGACGGCCTTGAGAGGGGCCGCCACCGACGTTCCGGTGGCACAGCCCGGGAAATTGGTACTGTCGGCCGAGAAGGAGCCGGTGGGGCTCAAGGTCACGCCGGTCTGCGGCGTCCGCCCGCCGACGATCAGGTCGCGCAGGTTGAAGGTCTGGACGTCGAAGCCGGTCAGGTACACCGGGAAGGTGAGGGTGGGCACGCCCCAGTCCGTCCACAGGGTGACCTGGGTGAGGCGCGGCGCCGCGAAGGCGTTGGTGATGGAGAAGAGGGTGGTCACCCCATCCCCCCGGCTGAGGTCGACCTGGAAGTAGGGATAGAGGAGCGTCGCGGCGGGCACCGCGTCCACCTCGCAAGCACCTTTGCTGCCCCCTCCGGGACCGCCTCCCGTGGGCAATTCGACCGTCACCGTGCGCGCCGCCTGGTTGTTCGACAGGTCCGGGTCGGCAACGCCGCTCGTCGCCGCGGTATGGAAGAGGTTGGAACCGGGCTCGTGGAGGCGTAACGCCAGAGTGACCTCGGCGGACTGGCCGGCGGCGAGGTCCCCCAGGTTGCAGCTCGTGGCGCTGCTGCAGGAGCCCTGGCTGGGGACCGTGGAAACCGGGTCGCAACGATCGGGCACGAGTTGGGAAAGGCTGACTCCGGTCGCCGGGTTGGGACCGCGGTTGAGGACCTGGAGGGTATAGGTCACGATCTGGTCGACCTGTACCGGATCGGCATTGGCGGCAACCATGACCGCAAGATCGGCCTGTGGTCCCGGGCCGCCACCCTGGACGGTCGTGGTCGCCGTCGCCTGGTTGTCGGCCGGGTTGGGGTCGGCGGTGGCGCTCGCCACCGTCGCCGTGTCGATCAGGAGGCCCAACAGATTGGCGCGGACGTCGACGGAGACGACCGCGTGTCCCCCGACGGGGATCGTTCCCAGGTTGCAGAGGACGCTCGCGGTGCCCGAGCAGCTGCCCTGGCTGGAATGGGTGGCGAGCCAAGTGACGCTGGCCGGCAGGGGATCGGTGAGGACCGTCTGCGCCGCCGCGCTGGGCCCGGCGTTGGCGACGGTGATCGTATAGGTCAGGGTTCCTCCCAGCGGCACCGGATTGAGGGAGACCTGTTGGGTCAGGCTGAGGTCGGCCCCGACCGGAGTCGCGCCGCAGTGGATCTCGGCGTGCGATTGGGCGATCACGACGTCGCCGGAAAGGGCGCCGATGCCGGTGAGCCCCAGGGAGCTCAAGGTGAAGTGGAGGGCGTTGACCGTGAGACCCTGGACGCCGGGGGTGGTGGTCGGAATCTGCTCGTTCGCCACGATGCGCACCCCGGGGTTGTTCAAGAGGACGGTGTTGGGGGCCGGCGAGGCGGGGAGGTTCAGACCGCCGCCGGCCAGGGTACCGCTCAACCGGCCGTTGGTGAGCGTGGTCGTACCGGAGGCGACCGGGCCGCCGGCGCAGCTGCCGGTGAGGCTGGCCGTCGAAGCCGCGAGGTCCGCCCCGAGGTTGAGCTGGGAGACGAGCTGGCCGAGGCGGAACGCCAGGTTGTGGACCGTGGCGTCGGCAGCGGCGGTGTCGGCGCCCGGCACCCCGGAAGAGGCGTGGACGAGGATCGAGCCGCTTCCCAGGATGGTCCCGGTCAGCGCCGTGGAAATGCCGCTGGACGGCAGGTTCCCGCTTTGATTGAAGGCGGGTGGCGCGGCGCCGGACACCGTCGGCATGGGGCTGCCTCCGATAGGGATCCCGCTGCCGAAGAGCGGCAACAAGTTGAGGCTCGCCGACTGGCCGAAGGCCGAGCTCATGGCCGTCGTCTGGGCCATGAGCCCGGCCGCCGCGAAGAGCTGGACGGCAAGCGCGATCACGACCCCACAGAAGACCCTTTCCAATCTCATTTCCCCATTTCTGTTGCACATGACTCCCTCCTTTTCGAGTGCCCGCGTGGGTTCGATTTCTTTCCATAAAAGAGCAAGGGAGCTGCCATGCCGGAGGGTACCTGGAAGCCCTTTTTCTTCTTCAAGATGACGTTGGCAGAGTGCGTTGAGGGCGATCGGAAGCTGTGCGCTTTCTGGAACCGTGTGCGTTTTCCGAACAGACGTTGGGATGGGAAAGGCCGTACACTTTGGAGGTACGCCACGTGCCGCCATGCCCATGGAAGCCTCCGACGAGTCGACGGTCGCCGCGCCGGCCGGCCGGTCCCGCCGCCAGCCCTTCGCCGCCGGCGACGGCCTGACCCGGTACCCGCCCGGCTCTCCGGTCCTCCTGCGCATCGACGCGCCCTGGGACAAGCCCTGGAAGGCCCGAGAGCCCGGGGGCGTCACCGCGGCGCCCTTCCCAGGGACGGCCGTCCTGTTTGAAGGGGCTCTCTACGAGGTCGTCCAGGCGGAGGAGGCGGGCAGCCGCTTCCTCTATGGGCTGCGCCCGTGGGCCGAGGCCGCCCCCCCGCGCCAGGTGGTGCCCTATACGGTCGAGGCCTGCGAGCAGGCGGCCCGGGAGCGGGCGGAGCGCCTCAACCGGCTCCGGCGGGGACACGCGTTCTCCTGGCTCTCGCCGCTCGTCGGCCTCCTGCCGGCGGAGGACCAGCGGCGTATCGAGCGCGACTACGGGATCTCCGCCTCCCGAGCCACCCTGCTCTCCGGGCTGCTCTTCCTCGGGCCGTCCTGCCTGGGCGTCATCCGCGGCCTGGCCACCCTCATGGCCAACCGCGCCGGCCTGGCGCACGAGGTCGCCTGGGACACGCTGCTCCCCTTGTCGAGCTATCTCATGGCCGAGTCGCTGGCCCGGCTGGGAGCCGCCGGGTACTCCGGCGAGCCGCTGGGGTCGCTCTTTGTGGCGCTGCCCGTCCTCGCCGTCCGGGCGGTGGCAGGGGCGGTGGCCGAGCGGCAGGGGAGGCGGGACCTCCAGACCGAGGCCCAGGCCGAGACCGCCTCTCCGGAGGAAGCTCGCGAGCGCCACCGGCAGGGGCTCCTCGAGCGCAAGCAGACCTGGGTGGACACCTTCGCTCCCCTCTGGGGCCTCCTCGACCCCGCCACCCAGCGTCGCCTCGCCGACCGCTACGGTTTCGACGCCCCCCGTCACACCGCCACGAGCGCCCTCGGGGTGGGGCTCCTGGCACTCTTCGACGCCATTCAGGCCTTCCGTTACCTCGGCTCCCGCCGCGGCGGCCCCGGCGATTTCCTGATGCTCCTCGTCGCGGCCGGCCTCCTCTGGGAGAGCTTCCTCCGCCTCCGGCGCGCGCGGTCGGGCGAGCCCGCCGGCAGCATTCTGGGGTGGGTCCTCAAGCCGCTGGCCCGGCGGCTGCTGGTGTGAGCTCCGTGAAGAGCGGCTCGGTCGCCGGCCAGCGCCTCTCCCTTTTCCTTTAGACTCCGGGCGCCGCATCCATCTTTTTGCACGCCCGAAGAGGGGGGAAGGGACGCACCATGCCCAAAGTCGCGCTCGCCGATACGCTGTTCGATTGGGAGAGTTTGCTCGTCGCGGCCACGGAGAAGGGGGCCGGGGTACCGGGGCTGGAGGTTCATCTCGCGAAGCTGCGGGCGGCGATCGCGCAGGGCCGGGAGCTCGACGCCCTTCGCCAGCGCCTCCAGGCGGAGCGCCAAAAGGCGACGCAGGACCTCGCCGCAACCCGGCTCGACGGTGACGATCTGGCGATCCGCATCCGCGAGCTGCTCGTCGCGACCTTCGGGCCCCGGGCGGAAGAGCTGGTGCAGTTCGGCGTCCAGCCGCTCGGCCGCCGCCGCCGTTCAGCGGCTTCCCGCGATTCGAAGGAACCCGCCGCGCCTCTCGACCGGTAATCCGGCGGGCGCTCAGGGCGCAGGGGCAGCGACTGCCCTTCGGACGCCGGTCATCGACGTACAAAGGGCAGTGACTGCCCCTCGGACGCCGGTCATCGACGTACAAGGGGCGGCGACTGCCCCTCGGACGCCGGTCGTCGACGTACAAAGGGCAGTGACTGCCCCTCGGACGCTGGTCGTCGACGTACAAAGGGCAGCGACTGCCCCTCGGACGCCGGTCATCGACGTACAAGGGGCGGCGACTGCCCCGTTGCATTCTGTGGCCGCGTGTTCGGCGTCGACGGCAGCCGGCGCGGCGTGGGGGACACGCTGTGCGCCCGCGCTGGACGGTGGCTTCCACTTTTTGGCTGAAAGCGGGTTTTCATAAGCAGAATGCCGACCCTCCGCCTCACCCAGAGCGCCCTGGGCGACGATCTGCATCGCGTCGAGATCGCGCTGGAGGATGTGGGTGCCCGGCAGAGCGCGGAGGTTTGCTTCCCGCTCCGCTTCGACGACGCCGACCCGCGCGACCTCACCTCACTGGAAGGTAGGGGCGCAATTTAAATCGGCTTCTTACTGCCAGCCCAGATCCTTGAGGCAGGTTACCGCATCGCCATAGGACTCTACGAGAAGCCCCAGGGCACGCGCGAGGCTTGGCGATAGATTGTGGTCGAGGACGAATCTCACGCCGCCCTGAGGGAGCGCTCATATTCCAGCGCATCTTCGACCGACTCTTCCGCGACCTCGAACCAGCGAGCAACCGCCGACACAGAGCCCTCGGCCTTGTGGGAGCCGGCGAGGATCGCCGTGGGGACCCCTTCTTTGACGATGGGCCGACCGAAACTCCTCTTCGGATCCACCAGAACACGCCGCTCCTTGCCCAGCGGCCACCAGCGGACCAACTCGTCGAGCGCAGAGTACTCCAGGGCGTCGTAGAGGTACTCCAGGACGAAGTCGAAGAGGTATTGCCCGGTGGTCAGGTCAAAGACGCATGCCTGCTCTTCGGGCTCGACGACCTGAGCTAGGATTGATCTACCATCGGTCTTGAATTTGATCGAAGACAGCGGATGGGACTCCTCCAGGAGCTTGGTGGCGAGGCCGATCGCCCGGCGAATCGACTGCAGGCTCAACCCCTCCTGCCGGAACCGGTGGACGAACTGGATCTCGATCAGATCGCGGAAGGTAAGAGCGCGGGCGTCATCGATCTTCGGCAGGCGAGGCTTCCAAAGCGGCTCGGCCCTGCGCAGCTTACCCTTGGCAGCGTACCGGTATCCCCAGAGCCAGCGCCGGATGGACTCCGGTGAAACGTGGCTGATCCGCGACGCTTCCGGAATGCTGTAGAGGCCGAGCCCGAGAAGGCTGAGATCTGGCATGGAGCTAAGTTAGCACAAACAAAGCGGAATAGGTACGCGTACCGCGGCCGGCGGGGACTGACTGTTTGGCTTGGGACGGGGGCCGGCGCCGAGACCCTGGTCGCGGAGGGACCTGCTATCCGACCGCAGGCTCCTCTTCCAGGTCGGCGAGTAGTCCTGTGATGCCCCAGATTTTCACGCCGTGCTCTAGCATTTGCTGCCGTAACTCGCCGTCGGCACGCAGGTCGCCGTCGCCGGAGACAATGGCATCGGCGTGACCGCTGATCGCAGTCGCCAGGACCGGATGATCTTTCGGGTCACGGCAGCGGGGTGGAATGGCGGTTGCCTCTACCCACTGTGCTCGCCAGCGTAACTGCTCCAGCAACGCCTTCGACTGGGCGGGGTCGATGCGTTCTTTAAGGCGCGGACGCTGCGAGACTGCTTCCAGTTCCTCGAGCAGGGATTGGCTGATGAGGACCTCGAACTTGCCGGCTCGCCATGCCTTGAGCAGCGGCAAGGTCACCGGGCCACCCAGGAGAGCCCGGATCCAGAGGTTGGTATCAACGACGATCCGGCGATTCATTCTGACCGCGTGGTGTCGCGCACCGCCTGAACTTCGCGGTCAATCTCGGCATCCGTGACGTCTCCCGCCGGATCTCGCGCAGCCAGCTCCTGGATCAGGTCCCTGAACCGGGCATCCATCTCCACCTCGGCCAGAGCTTGGGCTACACGGGCCCGGGATGGTTCATCGAGACCCTGGATCACGGTGAGGAGCTCTTCGAGACCGAGGCGTACGTTGGGGATCGTAATCTCTGCCGGGCGAAGAGCCATGGGACGATTCTCCGTAGTCGCTCACCTTGCGCCACAATAGTGGCGCCAAAGTACGACGATTTTAGCACGCTCACCTTCATCGGAAGAGGCTACCCCACCGCCACCGCCGCCCGCCGCGGCATCTGCCGCTCCACCACCCCGCCCAGCGCCTTGACGCCCGACGGCGTCAGCGCGACCCGCCGCTCGCGGGCACGGGTCGCTCTGGGGATGCCGATTTCCATGCCTGCGCTCCTCGCTCCATTGGCCTGCGAACCGGATCATAGGAGGATGGAGAACGGCCGTCGCCATACCACGGGGTGGGCCGGCGCCCCCTCTCCGGGGGGAGGAGAAGGAAGGGCTACAGGATGTCGAGCACCGCCTCGGGCGGCCGGCCGAGGGCGGCTTTCCTGCCGGCGAGGACGATGGGGCGCTCGATAAGGATGGGGGTCTTCGCCATGGCCTCGACGAGCTGCTCGTCGGTCCGACCGGGGTCCCCGAGGCCCTGCTCGGCGTAGGCCGACTCTTTCTTGCGCAGGATCTCGCGCGGCCCCTTGCCCAGGCGCTTCAGGACCTCCGCGAGCTCGGCCGCCGTGGGCGGCGTCTTCAGATACTCCCGGATCTCCGGCTCGATCCCCCGCTCCCGCAGGAGGTCCAGGGTGCGGCGCGAGGTGGTGCAGCGCGGGTTGTGCCAGATTGTGACGTTCATGCCTGGCGATGCTACCAGAGCCGCGCCATCCTCCCCTACTTGAAGACCTGGAGCTCGATCCGATCCAGGGGGTAGACCGTGTGCCACCCTGGAGCGCTGCTGTCCCCTCCCAGGACGACGCAGTCGCTGCCGACGGACTCGACGAGGACGTTGCCGGTCTTGTCCTTCAAGCTCACCGCGAAGACCGGCCCGCGCGGATCGTCCTTGAGCACGCCGTAATGCCCCTCCACCGTCTTCCAGGCGGCGTGCAGGGAGGCCGGGGTGAAAGGCCTTCCCTCGTCCGAGAGCAGCGGATGAGCGGAGGAGCCGGCGAGCAGCAGGGCACCGGCGGCGAGGATCAGAACGAATCGCTTCATGGGTGGGCCTCCTGAAGTAGAGATCTACCGATCTTCTACGGACGAGACCCGCGGAGGGTTGACCCTGCGAGGACAGAGGATGCCGAGGTAAGATAGCCAGACTCGGGCCTGCCCGGATCGGCTGGACCAGGAGGAGGTACTCTTGCGCTACACCGTAATCCTCGAGAAAGGTCGCGAATCGGGGTTTGTCGCCATCTGCCCGGCCCTTCCGGGCTGCGTCTCTCAGGGTCGCACCAAGCGGGACGTCCTCCGGAACATCCGTGAAGCCGTCGAAGTCTATATCGAGGCACTTCTGGAGTAGGCGGCCCCTACCACTCGACCGGCAGCCGGAGCTTGGCGTCGGCCCCCTTCCTCCGGTAGTAGAGGCAACCCTCCCGGCGGCCATGGAGGAAGAGGTCGCGAAGGATCTCGACGTCTTTCCGGCAGTAGGCCTCCACGAGGTCGAGCCGGCCCTGGCGCACCCATTCGAGCGATTGGAGGCCGTCGGCGGACTTGTCGCACCCCAGGGTCTCCTTGGCGAGGTGGCCCATGCCGAGGCGGAAGCCGAGGCGCTTGCGGACCTCGTCCAAGAGGTCGAGCGTGGGGAGGGTCTGCTCGTAGTTCTCCCCGGTGTAGCCGGCGAGGACCCGGTAGTCGAAGCGCCGGATGTTGAAGCCCACCACCAGGTCGGCGGCGCAGAGGGTTGCGGCCAGCGCCTCGACCCGCGACTCGGGGAAGACCTCGAAGCGGTCCTCCTCCAGATGGCAGACGACCCCCATGGCGATCCCCATCCGGTGGCAGTTGTGCCACCCCCCCACGTCCGCCGCCGAGCGCAGGGTCTCCAGGTCGAAGAGCACCGTGCGCGGACCGCGCGGCCGGGAGGACGGGAAGCGGAATCGTTCGCGCAGCCAGCGGAGGAAGGCGCTGCCCCTGGAGGAGAGGGTCGTCGAGGCCCGCCGGTCCGCCCGGGCATGAAGACCCACCACCTCCCCGTCCCGCGAAGCCGGATTCATCCGGCGCAATTCATAGCCCGGAGATTTATCTCCGGGCGGAGCCGCCGCCACGGGGGGGTTCCGATCCCGCGTCTCCTCCTCCCCCACCACCACCGCCTCCTCCTTCCCCAGGAGCAGCCGCAACACCCGCGCCGCCCCGCCCTTGTCGAGCGGGCGGTTGCCGTTGCCGCACTTGGGCGACTGGACGCAGGAGGGGCAGCCAACCTCGCACGAGCAGGCGTCGAGGAGCGCCAGCACCCGCCCCAGGAGATCCGGCAGGTCCTCGAAGACCCGCAGCATGATCCCCACCCCGCCCGGATGGCCGTCGTAGAGGAAGACCGTGCCGCAGCCGACCTGGGGATGGAACGGCATGGAGATCCCGCCGAGGTCGCCGCGGTCGCAGAGGGCGAAGGTGGGGACGAGCGAGATCGCGGCGTGCTCGCTGGCGTGGAGGGAGCCCATGAAATGCTCGCCGGCGCGGGCGATCGTCTGCTCGATCGGTTTCCCGGCCAGCCACCAGAGCCCCACCGTCTCGAACTCCGAGGGCGGAAGATCCAGGGTCTGGCGGTCGATCACCTCCTGGCCCTGGATGCGCTTCCGCTCGAAGCCCACCACCTTTTCGGTGACCTTGAGCCGCCCCAGCCGGGCAGTGAGCGGGCCGTCGGTCCGTTCGGCCAGGACCTCCAGGATCTCCGTCTCCTTTTCGGTCAGCGGGGTGGTGAAATAATCGAGGTCGGCCGGTATCGCCGGCATGGCCCGCACCCGGTGCTCCTCGATCCGCAGCTCCTCGACGAGGAACTGCCGGCCGGCGTGAAGATAGACCGCCCCGGGGTGGCACTCGTGGTAGGCCCGCACCCCGTCGACCGTGCCGATGACCCGGCCGTTCGTCAGGTTCTCGATGGTGAAGGTCTTTCCCGAGCCGCGCAGGTTGATCTCCCGCTGCGGCCGCCGCCGGGTCGAGTGGAGCTCGCCGTCGTCCACCGCCTCGGCGAGCTTCCCCTCGCGGAGCAGATCGCCGATCAACGGCGCGTGGCGTTCCAGGTAGGAACGGTCGCCGGTGCGGGAGAGCGGCAGCTCGGAGGCGGCGCAGACCAGGTGGCCGCGGGCGACCTGGGAGTTGCCGGGATCGACGATCAGCCGCTCGCAGGGCCGCTCGAGGAACTGCTGGGGATGGTCGAGGAAGTACTGGTCGAGAGCGTCGGGGAGGGCGACCATGGCGGTGATCGACTCCCGGCCGTCCCGCCCCACCCGGCCGGAGCGCTGCCAGGTCGCCATCATGCTGCCGGGGTAGCCGACGAGGATGCAGGCGTCGAGCCCGCCCACGTCCACCCCCATCTCCAGGGCCGAGGTGGAGATCACCCCGTCGAGCCTGCCCTCAAAGAGGTCGCGCTCGACCTGCCGCCGCTCCTCGGGCAGGAAGCCGGCGCGGTAGGAGGCGACCCGGCGGGCGAGCTCCGGCTCCTGGCGCCGCAGCCAGGAGTAGAGGAGCTCGGTGATCCGCCGCGCCTTGGTGAAGACGATGGTCTTCATCCCCGCCTGGACGAGGGTGATGAAGAGCTGGAGCGCCGTGGTGTAGGGCGAGCCGCTGGGGCGGAAGAGGAGGAGGTGGCGCCCCTCGCGCGGCGCCCCCGACTCGCCGATCCAGTGGAAGGGCTGGCCGGTCAGGGTCTCGGCGAACTCCGCGGCATTGGCCGCGGTCGCCGAGGAGGCGATGATCTGCGGCTTCGCGCCCACGGCATGGCAGAGGCGCAGAAAGCGAGCGAGGACGTGGTGAAAGTGGCTGCCGAAAATCCCCCGGTAGGTGTGAAGCTCGTCGAGGACGATCCAGCGCAGGTCGGCAAGATACGGCCCCCAGCCGGTCCAGTGGCCGAGCACCCCGAGGTGGAGCATGTCGGGGTTCGACACCACGACGCGGGGGAAATTCCGGCGGATTGCCTCGCGGAGCGCCCGCGGGGTGTCGCCGTCGTAGATCTCGCAGCCTGCCACGTCCGCAGGGAGCCCGGCTTCCTGGGCGAGCTTCAGGAACTTGCCGCGCTGATCCTGCCCCAGGGCCTTTAAGGGAAAGAGGAAGAGCGCCCGCCCCGGTCCCCCGACCGCCGCCTCTTCGAGCGCCGGGAGCTGGAAGACCAGCGACTTGCCCGACGCCGTGGGGGTGGTGACGAGGACGTTCTCCCCCCGCCGCACCGCGGCGATCCCCTCCGCCTGGTGACTCCACAGCCGCGCCACCCCGGAGCGCGCCAGGGCCTGGGCGATCGACGGCGGGAGCGGCGGGTCGAGCTCGCCGTAGCGCGGCGGCGTCGACGGCATGGAGGTCGAGTAGACGAGCTGCCGGCCGAGCTTGCCCGCTTGGAGCGAGTCGAGGAGAGGGGCCAGGGAGGCGTCGGGGGCGAGAGCGTTACGACCCATTAACGCTCAGTGTAGCAGGAGCCCGCCCGGGAGGGGAACGGATGGAGCACAACGGGCCTAAGGCCCCATCCGTTCTCCTTGGCCGTCAATTGGTGCAGAAATCGCAGACCGACTCGACGCAGGTCCAGGTCGCCCCGGCACCCTGGGCGGCCGCGAGTTGCTTCGGATCGAGGTTGCGCAGCGTCTCTTTCGACAGCGTGAGCTTGACGGACTTCCGAAGGACGTTCTTCATCGCCTCTCCTTACGGTTCCAGGGGCCGGATTGCCCGGCGGAGAGAGTACCTTGAATCGGGAGCCCCCGAGGGCTACCGTGGATCGCCGGTTCGCGCCGCGAGAGCCCTCTCTGCCAGGATGCCGACGTCGCGATGGGCGTCGCGCGCCAGGACCTTGAGCGCTTGCTGCGCCTGGGGGAGACGGATGTCGGAGAGGACGCCCACGGCGAGCAGGCGACGGGTCGGATCGCTGCTCGTGGCCCATTCGAGGGCGGAGGGGAGTCCCGCCTCGGGATCGTCGCCCAGGACACGGTGGAGCTTGTCGCGCTCAATCTCGAGCACCAGAATGCGGTCGCTCACCCGCCGCTCGCTCAGTCGATCGGCGTTCGTCCGGGTCTGTTCGATGTCCTTCGCGATGCGCGGCAGCTCCCGGGACTCGTAAAACGTCCCGAAGCTTTCGCTGCGCGCCTTGTAGCGCCGGTTCTTGTCCAGGCGGTAGACCGCGCGCCAGGTGGCCATGGGGCGCGAGCCCAGATAGGGGGTGAGCTCCTGGGGCAGGATCAATTCCATCTTGCCGTCGCCGTCGAGATCGGCGACGGTCTCGGCGAGCGATGCGAGGTTCCAGGACCCGAGGTCCTGAACGCGGAAGCCTGCGCCATCGGCCCATACGATGCGCAGGGTGTTGTAGAAAGCGCGTCCGGAGTCGTCGAGAGCGACGAGAAGCTCGGGCACGCCGTCGCCGTCGAGGTCCACGACGCGGTGGGGGCCGACGCCAAAGAACTCGTCCTCTTTGGACCGATCAAGCAGGGAGACGAGAAACTGCTTCACGGCCCTCTCGTTCGCCTGGGTGAGCGCCTGGATGCGGGCAGCCGGAGCCGATTTCTCGGAAATCGCCGGGGCGGCGTGGGAGACCGTGGTAAGGCTCAACGTCAAAACGCCGAGCAATGAGAGCGAAAGTGAAGTGGATCGCATTATTTCTCTCTCCTACTATTTCATGTTGTTGCGGATCAAGTCCACGTAGGCGACGCCGACGGAGCTGGCCTTCGGATTGAAGGCCCAGTCCCACTTCCCGCTCTTCTGGACCGGAATGTAGTACTGCTTACTGAGTGAGCCGCTGCCGGAGGCACCCCGGTAGAGGTAGACCGCCATGTTCTCGATCTCCAGAGCCGTCAGGCTTCGCAAGCCGGGCTTCCCCTCCATCATCTGTTTCATGCGGCTCTGGGCGAGCGCAATCTTGCCGCGGAATACGTTCACCCCGGCGGAGGTATTCGCCTGCCAGCTCCACGCGTTCGCCAGCCCCGAGCTGGTGGGGACCATCATGAGGCCGATGTGGCTGCCGCCGTCGGCATGGGATTCGGTCGGCCAGAGATCCTCCCGGCCATAGAGCGTGTTGTCCTCGAACTGGTGATAGGTGCTCTCGACCATGGCGATGCCGGTCAACAGGTGGGGAGTGGCTCCGTCCTGGTAGAGCGACACCAGCCGCGACGTGATCGAGGCATCCGGGATGGCGGTTCCCGTGACGGTGAACGTGACCGGCTTGGTGACCACGGTATCGGTGCCCACCTTGGCGCTCGCCGTGACGGTGATCTTTCCGCCCTCGGCGGCGAAGGTCTGGTCGAGCGACGCGCCCGCCTGCGTGCGGAAGCCCGGCAGAGAGGGGGTGTAGCCTCCATACCCCTTGCTGGTGCTGTACTCGAGATCGAGCTTCCAATCCACCGGCACGCCGGGTCCACGGGCTTTGAAGGTGGCGGTGGTGGCGGTCAGGTCCTCGTTGTCGAGGTTGAAATTGTCGCGATTTGCGGGCTTGACGATCTCCAGGACCGGGCAGGCGGGCGACGCCACCAGGATCGGGGCAAGCGATCCGGAGACGTTGAACCCGGCGGGGCACATGCTCTGCTGTGCGATCTCCGCCTGCGAATGGCCGTCGAACCCCGCGTCGCGAACCTCGATCGAGTGAGTTCCCGGGCAGAGAGTGATCGTGAATGCGCCGGTGCTCAAGGTCCCGCTCGCCGAGCAACCCCAGGCGTCCGGCTTGAACGTGGTGCCGATCAGCGAGCCGTCGACACGGACTTCGTAAAAGTCACCCGGACAGGCGATGTCCTCGACGCTGATCTGGAGATCGCGCGTCTGGGTGAGGGTCAACTCCCAGCTGTCACTCCCCAGGCCCGTCAAGCAGTCCGCGGTGAACGATGGCGTGGACCAGCCGGAGTCGGTGAGAACGACGACCTGGCGGCTCCTCAGCTCGCTCCGCGGACCCGCGTTCCCGCGCTCCTCGGCACCCGCGAAGCAAGGAAGGAGCAGGAGACATAGAGCCATGGAAAAATTGGCAATCATGCCTTGGGTGATCGAACGACGCATCTTGAATTCCTCCCATGAAACGGTGATGAACGTCCTCCAGGCGCAGCGTTGACGCCCTGCCTGGAGTGTCGGAGGAATTCATTTCATTTCATCGAAGACTGTCGATCTAAAGCTCTGCGGATCGGGTCACCCGCTCAGCGCTGCCAGGCGTACGAAACCTTCAGGAACAGCTCCCGGTTCGCCCGCTCCAGCCGGCCGGTGAGGTCGGCGAGGCTCCGCTCGTCGCCGTAGCCGACGAAGAGGACCGTCTGCCAGTCGAGCTTGTAGGCGAAGAGGGCCGAGCCGGTGAAGTCCTTGGAGCGCGGCGTCACTGGAACGGCCGCCAGGAGCGGGTCCTGGTCGACCTGGACCGTCTGACCGATCAGGCGCAGGAAACAGCGGGCGGTGAAGGTGTAGGTGGCCTTCACCCGGCCGACCTGGGCGGTGAAGAGCCGCCCCTGGGGGAGGTCCAGCCAGCGCCGGCTGGCGTCGACCCGGATCGCCAGCGAGTTGCCCGGCCGCAGGCTCGCCCCCAGGGTGACGAGGCCGCCGGTCCCCCGGCGGGCGCCGTCGACGTCCACGTCGTCGCCGACGAAACCGTCCAGGCTGACCTGGCCGACCAGGCGCGAGGGGCTGATCTCCACGTGGTACTGGAGGTGCGGTCGCTCGAGCAGGCGGTTGCCGGCCCGCACCCGCTCCCACTGGTAGCTCACCCGGCTGAAGGTGTTGAAGCGCCCCTCGATCTCCGTGCCGAGCGCCTGCCGGCGCAGCAGGAGGTCGCCGTCCTGGCCAGCCGTGTAGCGCTCGGCGAAAAAGGGGCGGATGTGGTTCAACGCCCCCGCCTGGGGGTAGAACGACCATCCCGTCTCGGAGTAGGTTTCGCGGATGCCGACCTGCGGCAGGAAGCCGACGTCGGTGCGGAAGTCGTCGCCGATGTCCTTGCCCTCGACGAAGACGTCGTAGGTCTTCGTCGAGCGGTACCAGTTGAGGTCGGCGGCGTGCGAGGCGAGGTGCCGGCCGTCCCACTCGGCGGCGAGGTCGGGCCGGCGGGGGGTTACCGTGTCGGAGAGGAGGAGCTGGCCGTTGACCGAATCGCGGTCGTTCGGGTGCCAGCGGAAATCCGGTCCCAGCACCCGGTTGTGGGCGCCCCCGGAGACCTCGCGGTCGGTCACCAGGAGGCTCGCGAACGAGCCGCCCCACTCGTGGCGGAGACGGCCGATCGCCACGGTCGACGAGAAGTCCTGATCGGCGAACGACGAGACGAGCGGGCCGGGGAGCACGACGCTGCCGCCCCCCCGGTCCTGGGTGACGAGAAGGGTGTAGGCGCTGTCGTCCAGCTTGCCGGTCGCTCGCGCCCCCCAGGCGGGCGAGGTCAGAGTACGGGTGTAGACCGCCTGGAGAGGAGTTTGGAAAAGATCGATCCCCTCTAAGAAGAACGGCCGCTTCTCGGGGTAGAAGAGGGCGAAGCGCTCGTCGGTCGAGATCTGCGCCACGTCCGACTCGACCTGCGAGAAGTCGGGGTGGAAGGTGGCGTCGATCGCGCTGTCGGCGCTGGGGGTCCACTTGACGTCGATGCCGGCCCGCGCGCGGACCGGCCCGTTGTGGAGCGGAGTCCCCAGGTCGCCCTCCGGCGCGGCGCTCTGCCGCGCCGTGCCGTAGGGGGCGACCACCAGGTGCCCACCCGCCGGCAGGCCGGAGAGGCCGTCGAGCTTGTTCTCGTGGCAGATGAAACAGTTCGAGCCGCGCGGCAGGGGAGCGGAGAACATCTGGTAGTGGAAGTCGCGCGGGTAGTTGCGGTAGAGGAGGATGCCCCAGGTCTGCGGATCGGCCCGCTTGTAGCGCAGGGAGGAGAAGGGGATGCGCATCTCCAGCACCCAGCCCTCGCGGGTGATCCGGGTCGCCGAGTCCCAGAAGAAGTCGGGCGAGGAATCCTCGCCGGAGGCGTCGTTGGTGACGGCGTCATACTGGACGTTGCGCGGATTGGCGAGGAAGAGGATGGCGGTCTTGCCGTCGTTTCGGGCATCCAGGATGACCCCGCCGTAGTCGGTGTCGCCGGAGATGCCGTCGTGATCGCCCAGCGGAGCCCGGATGGCGTCGGGATGGGGGTCCGCGAACTCGAAGGCGGCATAGAAGAAATGGTCGTCGTAGGCGAGATGAGCGACGGTCGCGGCCGGCGGCGTGGCGTTTTCGCCGCGCTTGGTCTCCCAGAAGGTGTCGACCCGCAGGGCGTCCTGCCAGCCGGGATCGGCAAGGTCGCCGTCGATGGTGATCGGGCCCGCGGCGCGATGGATCGTGAGCCGCGGCGTTTCCTGGGCGCCCAGAGCGCACGGTACGGCCATCACGAAAAAAAGCAACACCCCCGCCAACAGATTGGATCGCATGGCAGTGCTACGTACGGGGAAGGGAGAGAGTTTCGGGGATCAGATGTCGTCGAGCAGCTGCTTGCGCTTGGCGTCGAACTCGGCCTGGGTGATGAGGCCGTCGTCGAGCAGCCCCTTCAGCTGGCGCAGCCGCTCGGCGCCGGAGGGGGCGGCGGCGGCGGTGGCGGCCATGGCCGGGCGGGCGCCGGAGGCGAGGTAGGCCTCGACGGCGGCGGCGATCGCGCGCTTGAAGCCCAGGGGATCGGCGATTGCGGGGAAGATCGACGGCTCGTCGGCGTTGGCGGTATCGATCTTCAGGTCGCCGACGCCCAGGAGCCGGCCCCAGAAGGTCTGCGAGTACTCGATGTTGTTGATCTTGCTCAAATAGGAGTCGATCGACCGCTTGCTCAGGAGACCCTGCTGCTGGAGGAGCCGCTGGTTGGTGAGGATGTACTCGCGGGAGATCAGCCGCAGGTAGCGCATCCCCGCGACGGCCAGGAGGACGAGCACGAGGAGGCCGACGCCGATCCCGACCGCGCCGTCGTGCCCCGGCGGCACCACGAAGCGCAGCATCACGACCCCCGCCAAGAGGGCGAGGACGACGCCAGCCAGGGGCGGGATCAGGGGGATGCGGCTGGGGTGGGCGCGGTAGAGGACCTCTTCGCCGGGCTGCAGATGCTGATCGACCGCCATCGCTCCCCTCCTCCAGGTCTCCCGGCACGATATCCCCCGCCTCGGGAGGGCGTCAACCCGGTGTGCTAAAATGTTCCCCCTATTGAGTAACGACCCTCCGAGTCCGACCGCCTCCTCCCCGTCCGGCCCCCCGAAGCGCAGAGCCGCCCGCGCGGACGAGATCCTCGGTGTGGCGCGAGGTGTGTCGCCATGATCTCCGGTATCGCCGGTCTTGCCGGGACCACCGGCGCCCTGGGGATCGCCGACCTGCCGATCGCCGCCCTCCCCGGTCCGTTCGCCCTCTCGACCGGCTGGGCGCTCGTCCTCGCCGTCGTGCTCGTGCTCCTGAACGGCCTCTTCGTCGCCGCCGAGTTCTCGCTCGTCAAGGTGCGGCCGACCCAGATCGCGCCCGCCGCCCTGGAGGGGCACCGGCGGGCGAGCGTCGCCCATCACATGATCCAGCACCTGGACGCCTACCTCTCGGCGACCCAGCTCGGGGTGACCCTGGCGAGCCTGGGGCTGGGCTGGGTGGGTGAGTCGGCCTTCGAAGGCGTCGTGCGGCCGGTGGTGAACTTCGCCTTCCCGGGCAACGTGACGCTCGTCCCCTCGATCTCCCTCACTCTCTCGTTCCTCCTCATCACCTTCCTCCACATCGTGCTGGGAGAGCTGGCGCCGAAGTGGATCGCGATCGGCAGGGCGGAGACGATCGCCCTCTGGCTCGCCCTCCCGGTCTACTTCTTCCATCGCCTGACCTACCCGGCCATCTGGGTGTTGAACCACGCCGCCACCGGCCTCCTGCGGCTCTTCGGGATGAAGCCGCCCTCCGAGGGCGAGCTGGTCCACGACGAGGAGGAGATGCGCCTCCTCCTCGCGACCAGCCGGGCGAGCCACCTGACCACCCAGAAACGGGAGATCCTCGACAACGTCTTCGAGCTCTCCCACCGGGTGGCGCGCCAGATCATGGTGCCGCGGGCGGACGTCGTCTATCTCTCGACCGCCCGACCCCTGGCCGAAAACCTGCGCCTGGCGAGGAAGAGCGGCCATACCCGTTTCCCACTCTGCGAGGGCGACCTGGACCACGTCATCGGCCTCGTCCACATCAAGGACCTCTTCCGCCGCGAGCGGCCGGTCACCTCGCTGGAGGAAGTGGCGCGCGACATCACCTTCGTGCCCGAGACCCTGGGCCTCGACCGCCTGTTGAAACGCATGCGGGCCGAGCGGTTCCACGTCGCGGCGGTGATCGACGAGTACGGCGGCGTCTCCGGCATCGTGGCCATGGAGAACGTCATCGAAGTGATCGTGGGCCAGATCCAGGACGAGTTCGACACCGAGAAACCCAAGCTCCTGGACCGCGGCAACGGCGTCTACCAGGTCTCGGGCGCCATGCTGGTCGAGGACGTCGAGGAGGCCCTGGGGATCGAGCTCTCCGACCGCGACGAGGACACCATCGCCGGCGTCGTCCTCTCCGAGCTCGGCCGCCGCGCCGTGGTGGGCGACAAGGTCGAGCTCGGCCCGGTGACGATCGAGGTCCTGGAGGTTTCTCTCAACCGCATCAACACCCTGCAGATCACGGTCCACGCCCCGGAGACGGTGCCGCCGGTGGAGGGGTAGGGGGGCCTCCACGCCAGCGGTCAGAGGATGGCGTAGATCGTCTGGACCGCCGTCGTCGCCGTCAACCTCGCGGTGCTCACCGCCACGACCCGGTTCAGCCAGTCGTATTTCTCCGCCGCGGTCTCGAAGAGCGGCGTCGTGCGGAAGTAGTACTCGGCGGGATCGACCTCCTCCCCGGCGGCAATGCGGTGGAAGGTCTCAGGCGCGATGACGAAGATCCCCCGCGAGACGACGTAGATCAGGTGGCCGTCGTCGGTACGGAGGGTGAATCGGACGTCGAGCGTCCGAGATCCGTCCGGTCGCAACAGGAGCCAGTCCGCACCCCCGGGAAGGACTTCGCCCCTGAGCGTCGGGCCCGCGAAGCTTCCGCCCTTGATGGAACGGATCCGGCGGTCCCCATTGGGGGTGGGTCCCACCACCTGGACCGGTTCCAGAACCAGGTTTATCTCGAACAACAGCTCGGTCGCCAATCCGGCCATAGTGTCCTCCAGAGCGCCCAGAGCGCCAGAACCAGGAATGTTATTGCAAAACCGGTCGCGCGCGACCGCGGACCTGGCTCGCCGGTAAGAGACAAGCTTCGAGCTCAGCCCCGAGAACGTCTCGTTGACACGATCCAACGCCTCGCGGCACCTGTACGACGCCTCGCCAACAGGTCCAACGTCTCGTTGGATCCGTCCAACGACTCGTCCTACCGGTACCGGGCTCATCGTCATGATCCAAGGTCCCATTACAGCGGTACAACGGCACACTGAAAGGTTCAACGGAGCGGCTGAAGTCGGCTCCCGAGGCGCCACGATGCTGCCAGGAGAGAGCCGAGCCGCCCGCTGTGGCGCCCCGGCGGTTCGCGCGTTGACTTGCCTGGACTTCTGTATCATCCTTACGTGTAATGAAGCGTAAGCCGCGCGCCTACGTCGCCGCCCTTCCCATCTCCGCCCTGCCGGACCTGAAGGATCTGCTGGCTCCCTTCTTCGGGGCCGGGAACCGGCGCGACAACGTGGTCATGGTGCGCCTGGGCGACGAGCCGGCCCAGCGGCTCGACGAGCTGGTGGAGGCCGGGCTCTTCGGCAGCCGCTCCGAGGCCGCCGCGTTCCTCATCGGCGCCGGCATCCACGCTCAGCGTGAGCTCTTCGCGCGCATCGCGGAGCAGGCCGCGGAGCTCCACCGGCTGCGCGACCTGCTGCACCAGACCGCGCGCGAGGCCTTGAGCGCCACCGCGCCGCCGCCGGCGGAGAAACCGAAGAGCCGGCCGAAGAAGCCGAGGAGCCGGAGCAAGGCGGAGGCTTAATTGCGCCCGCGCGGTCGATCCAAAGCTCTGGAGCGATGACGAAACCCACCCCGCCGGGACCCTACCGGAAGATCTACGCCGTCATCTCGCGCATCCCGCGGGGACGGGTGGCGACCTATGGGCAGGTGGCGGCGCTCGCCGGCCTGCCCGGGCACGCGCGGCAGGTCGGCACGGCGCTCGGCAGCCTGCCCGACGGCTCGAAGGTCCCCTGGCAGCGGGTGATCAACGCGCGCGGCGAGGTGAGCCCCCGCGGTGGTACCGGCCTGGGCGGCCTGGCGGAAGGGTTCCAGCGCCATCTCCTCGAAGAGGAGGGAGTGTGCTTCGACGAGCGGGGCCGAATCGACCTCGACCGCTTCGGCTGGGACCCGCAGGCCAAGCCGCCAAAGACCGGACGAACGGCGCGCAACCGACCGCATTCGGGGGTGGCCGAGATCCGCGCCGCGCTCTCCGCTCTCGGCAGGCCGGATCGGGCGGAGGGAGAGAAGCGCTACCTGAAAAGCGATCTCGAATTCCTCGGGGTCCCGGTGCCGGCGCTCCGCGCCGCCCTGCGCGCCTGGCTGGCGGACCATCCGGACCTCGATCGTGCATCTCTCCTCAGGCTCGTCACGGCCCTATGGAAGACCCCGGTCCACGAGCTGCGCGCCTTCGGCATCGAGCTCCTGCGGGCGAAAAGCGCTCTCCTCGAAAGCGCCGACCTGGATCTCCTGGAGGACCTCCTCCGCCGCTCCGGCTCCTGGGCCTATGTCGACACTCTCGCCGTCCACCTGGTGGGGCCGCTCGTCGAACGCGACCCGCGACTCCTCGAATACCTCGATCGCTGGGTGGCCGACCCCGACTTCTGGCTCCGCCGCTCGGCGCTCCTCGCTCTTCTCCTCCCGCTGCGCCACGGGAAAGGCGACTGGCGCCGCTTCGTGCGCTACGCGGATGCCCTCCTCGCAGAGAAGGAGTTCTTCATCCGCAAGGCGATTGGCTGGGTGCTCCGCGAGGTGGCGAAGCAGCACCCGGACCGGGTACGGAAGTTCCTCGCGGAGCGGCAGGGGCGGGTCTCGGGCGCCACCCGGCGCGAGGCGGAGCGGTGGCTGTAGGGAAGGCCTGCTTCGATCTAGAAAATCTCCGCGAGCCAACCCCAAAAACCATTCCAAATCCCGTAAGCATAGTCTCTGGTCCTACGTGCTGACCGACTCACGAACCACAGGACTGGAGATTCCCGCCGGACGCTGCCGCCCTGGACGGGAAGACCATTGCCACAGATAAAACCTCGATGGGGCGGCAATACCTGATAGATCCCTCCCCGGTTCTTAGCCCAACTTCCACGGCCCCCGGTCTGAGAGGGGCGAAATCTCGGGTTGGGTCGGCGTAAGTGACTGAGTTCATGTGAGATTTTG
>Ga0137403_10000280_pt1 | contig 65406 bp, 50 predicted proteins | sample CZOMad2_1_16fung_FD_122057 | JGI IMG/M metagenome (GOLD analysis project Ga0137403, IMG submission 122057) | Vadose zone soil fungal communities from Angelo Coast Range Reserve, California, USA - CZOMad2_1_16fungal (Hybrid Assembly) | ecosystem: Environmental > Terrestrial > Soil > Vadose zone...
TTTTTGCGCGGCGGTGGGCTTGAAGGGGAGGATGCGCTTGAGGGCTTCGCGGATGGCGTCTTCGCGGAGGCGGAAGGGGATGGCGTTTTCCTTGCGAGTGGCTTGGCGATCGAGAGCGAGGCTGAGTTGATAGAGGAAAAATTCCTCGAAGATGAGGCGCTGCTGTGCTGGGGAACGAAAAGTGTTCAGGGCGTCGAGAGATTCGCCGGGCTCGGGGAAATGGGTGTGATGGAGTGCTTCACCGCGTGTGGGATAGTTGAGGCGTTCGCGCAAGGCTTGCGGCAAAACGTCGGGCATGCGCGGATCGATGAGCTGGACGGCGGCGTACATGGCGCGGCGAATCTGGCGGGAGCCGAAAGTGCCGATAGCTTCATAGATGGGAACGATGCGGCCGACTTCAGTGGAGTCGAGTTCCTCGTTGCTGAGGACTTCGATTTGCGGATTGATCATCTCGATGCGCGCGGGGCGGAGCTTGTCGATTTCGGCTTTACCGTGGAGGATGAGAAGCTGGCCGGCCTTTAAGCGGCCTTCGAGATAGCCGCCGTGAAAAAATTTGCAGGGGAGCGAGCCGCCGGCGTCGTCCTGGACGAGGAGATGATAGATAGCGTCGCGGCCGCCGCGCATGCTGCGGATGGCCTGGCCGCTCATGACGCGCGCGCGAATGGTGTAGGTGCCGTTGGGCTGGATGTCTTTCACTTTGGAAAAATGGATGCGGTCTTCGTAGCGAAAGGGGAGGTAGCCGAGGAGATCCTCAAGCGTGTAGATGCCGCGCTGGGCGAGGAGTTCGGCGCGCTGCGGGCCGACGCCTTTGATCATGCGAACTTCGGTGCTGAGGTCCATAGCCATTTGTAAATGCGCCCGCCGCGCTGAAGAGGGCATCCTCTTTATATCATTCCCGCTGCTAAGATATAGAGCTGGCGAAACTTGCATCGTTGCTGTCCGTCTCTATAGAGTGAGCATTCGTGTCGCAAACGGGAGGTTCCATTGGCGGTAGACCGTCTGACTGGTTCAGAGAAGCGCGCACTGGTTTTGTGGGTTGCGGCTGGAATTCTCGGAATCGTCTTTGCCCAAAAATATTTTTTCCGCGCGTTTCCAGAAGCGTCGGTTAATTTTCAGGTGTCGCGCGAAGAAGCCCTCTCGCGCGCGCAGAAATTCGCCACCGGACTAGGGGAGAACGTCAGCGGGTACCGATCCGCGGTTGCTTTCGACGTGGACGAGGAAGCCAAGACTTACCTCGAACGCGAACTGGACCTGCAACGCGCGAACCGGCTCATGTCGTCGGACCTGCACATGTGGTATTGGGAAGTGCGCTTCTTTAAGCCGCAGCAGGAAGAAGAGTTCCAGGTGCGTGTGAGTCCCGCGGGGCAAATCGTTGGCTATGACCACAAAATTGAGGAATCGCGGGCTGGGCCTTCTTTGGAGCGCGCCGCCGCGGAAGCCACCGCGCAGAACTATCTGACATCGAAACTGGGAATGGATTTGAGTGGCTGGGACGTTCTTCCCGAAGAAGCAAATTCCAAAAAGAAACCGAATCGCTTGGATTGGGAATTCACGTGGGAGAAACACGGGTTCCGCGCGAAAGAGGCGCCCTATCGGCTGAAAGTGAGTTTGCTGGGCGACCGCGTTGGTGGAAGTGAAGAATTCCTGAAGGTGCCGGAGGCCTGGCAGCGGGGCTTCTCGCGGATGCGCTCGGGAAATAACACGCTGGCAGGGGTTTTTATTGCGCCGTATATCGTTCTGCTGGCCATGGCGGTATGGCTGGCGATTCGGTTCACAATTCGAGGGCAGACGAAGTGGCGAGGCGCCATTCTGCTTGGTTTGATCGTTGCGGCGCTGCTCTTCCTGCAAAGCCTGAATGACTGGCCGCACTGGGCCTCAAGCTACGACACCAATCAGCCCTACGCAAATTTTATTGCGATAAGACTTACGCTGGCTTTGCTGTTCTCGGTGGCTACGGCCTTGACGGTCACACTGGTGCTTCCTTCTGCGGAGCCTCTGTATCGCGCCTCTCAGCCAGAGCGGATGCGGCTATCGCGAGCGTTTACGCTGCGCGGATTGCGTTCCAAGGAATTTTTCTCGGCGGCGGTGGTAGGAGTATCCATGGCTGCGGCGCACATCGGCTACGTCGTGGCGTTTTATGTGATAGCGAGCAAATATGGCGCCTGGGCGCCGCAGGAGTTAAATTTTGATGATTCGGTGAACACTGCGTTTCCGTGGATCTCCGGAGCGGCTATCGGGCTGCTGGCTTCGACAAACGAAGAGTTTACCTTCCGCCTGTTTGCGATTCCTTTTTTCAAACGGATTACCGGTTCGCGCTGGATCGCGGTGATAGTACCGGCGTTTCTCTGGAGCTTCCTGCACAGCAACTACCCGCAGGAACCGGCATACATCCGGGGAATTGAAATTGGTCTGGTGGGGATCGTCGCCGGTATTGTGATGCTACGCTGGGGAATTCTGGCAACGCTGATCTGGCATTACACTGTGGACGCTTCGCTGGTCGGACTGCTTCTGATGCGTTCGAACAGCTTGTACTTCAAGGTTTCGGGGGCGGTGGTGGCTGCGGCAGCGCTCGCCCCGCTGGCCTTTGCGTGCCTTTCGTACCTGACGCGTGGCGGATTCGAAACGGACGAAGAGCTGCTGAATCGCGCGGAGCCCGCGCCGGAATTTGATTTCACGGCGGAGCCGGCTGTCACTACCGTTGAAGCCACGTCGGCTCGCTATGAGGCGCTTGCTCCGGCGATGATTGCGTTCCTGGTTGTTTGCGGGCTGGCCGGAGCCGCGTTAGTGTGGCGGCTGAAACCGCAGACGATTGGCGATTATTTGAAACTCTCCGTGGATGCGCGTTCCGCTCGCGCGCGTGCGGACGAGATACTGCGACAGCACCACGTGGATCCGAATTCGTATGGACATGCCACGGTCCTCGCGGATATCGCCAATCCTATCACCAACGAATATCTGCGCCGACGCGTTGGAATTTCTGGAATCAATGCGATTTACGAGAATCAGGTGCCGGCGGCACTCTGGCGTGTGCGCTATTTTCGCGACGGCCAGCCGGAAGAGTATGCGGTGATACTGCGGCCTGATGGCGCACTGCACTCCATCCACCATACGCTGGCAGAGGAAACGACAGGAGCCTCGCTAAGCAAAGAAGAAGCCAGAGCGCGTGCAGAGAAATACCTCGCCGAAGAAAAGAAAATGGATCTCAAGTCCTGGTCACTCGTCGAATCGAGTTCCGATAAGAAACCGCACCGGATCGATCACTCGCTGACTTGGCAGCAAAACGTGCCGCTCGACGCGGGTTCCGTGGCGGCCGCCAACACCACCGACCATGCGTATGCTCGAATCGATGTTCAGGTCCTCGGTGACGAAGTGGCGAATTACCGCACCTACATCAAGATCCCCGACGAGTGGGTGCGCAAACAAAAGGAGCTTACGCCCGGTCGCACCATCGTCAATTATGCAGTCCCCGGGCTGTTCTTCGGCGGGCTTGGCATCACGGGACTGATCATTTTTCTCATCCACTTGAAATCGGATGCGGCGCGCGCGATTCCGTGGAAACGAATCGGATTATGGTCTCTATGGGGACTCTGCGGGTTTCTTGCATCCCTCGCGTTTGGTAGCCGCTTCGCGAGCTTGCTAGACGCATACGACACTTCGAATCCGCTGAAGTTCACGTATGCGATCTTTGCCATCAGCTTGCTGCTCTTTGGGCCGTTCGTTTTCGGCGCGATCGCCCTTTTGTTCGGAACGGCGTGGTTCTACGGCACGCGGGCTTTCGGCGAAGAACACATGCCTGGCTGGCTTGGCATGCCAGCGAACTATTATCGTGACGCGTTTTGCATCGGCCTTGCCGGTTCTGCTGCGCTGCTCGGCCTGCAACGACTTGTCGCCGTAGCATCCCCGTACTGGCCGACCATGCACCGCGCGCTCCCTTCTTTCTTTGGCCAGGAGTTTGACGCCACGCTCCCTGCCGTGTCATCCATAGCCGGCACTCTGCAGCATGGGTTGATGCTCACGGGAATCGTTGTTGCCGTCGCTGCTTTCGTAGCGGCTCAGGTTCGGCACCCGGGACTTCGTCTCTTGTTTCTCCTTTTCGGCGCGCTCTCTGTCACACCCGGAAACTGGGGAAGCCCTGCCGATCTCACCAAGCAGTGGTTGACGCAGCTGATTCTCCTTGGCGTTGTCGTGTTTGGAGTACGCTACGTCCTTCGTTTTAACATTCTTGGCTGTTTCCTGGTGGTGGCCGGAACTTCGTTGCTAGGCGGAGCAACAGAGTTGCTCTCGCAGCCGGATTCGTTCTATCGCACAAATGGCTACGCCGTTCTGGCGGCGTTGGTTCTGCTCTTTGCTTGGCCGTTGCTAGCCTGGCGCTTGGGAGATTCGACGGATCCTGCCTAGGGCCTCGAATCGGAGGTTACTCTGCTGCTTGAAGGGACCAAATCCAGCTTTGGGCGTCTAAAACTTTAGAAAGTCCGGAAACAAAATCCACAGGTTTGCCGTTGATATAGTGGGAAGCGGTGCTCACCCAAAGGGGAGAAGCACGTCCAAATTGGGTGGTCCCGTGGTGCGCAGCGTTCAGGCGAGCGCTAGAATCTGCGCTAAGGTGTTGCAATAGAAGCTGCAACGCTGATTCACGCGAAGAGAAAGCGAAATATGCCGCTCCCCAGATGGGCTCTGGCTTTGGCCGATAACAACGGTCGCTCGGGTAGCACGGACGCCGCCCTGGCCTCGGTGATTTCATTGTCCCACCTCGATGAGCGGGCCCTGGTCGCGGAAGCACAGGCCGGCAGCCGCGCGGCTTTCGAGGAACTGGTGCGCCGCCACGACCGTGACGTGCTGAGGTTGGCGCTCAATCTGATGAAGCGCCCCGAAGACGCCCGGGACGTCTACCAGGAAGCGTTCCTCAAGGTTTACCGCAATCTCCACCGTTTCCGCTTCGAGTGCAGCTTCTATACCTGGCTCTACCGCATTGTGACCAACGTTTGCCTGGACCATCTGCGCCGCCGCCAGGCACGTCCCGAAGACCAGTCTCCGGAATTGAACTCCGGCCACCAAGAGGAAGGCATTACCGATTTCTTCGAGCGCCAGCGGGAGCATCGCCCGACGCTGGATCCCGAACGCACGTTTATCGGGAAAGAGATCAAGGCGCGCATCGCCATCGCGATGGAGCGCTTGTCGCCGCGCGAACGCATCGTTTTTGAGATGAAGCACTACCAGGGCCTGAAGCTGCGGGCGATCGGCGACGCGCTCGGCACGACCGAAGAAACCGTGAAGAATTCGCTGTTCCGCGCTACGCGCAAACTCCGCCACGAGCTGGGAGGACTGCGATGAGCGTCTTTGAGAAGAACTTGAGCTGCAAAGACGTGGCGCCAATTCTGGTTTTCTACGCATGCGACGAAGTGAGCGAGAAGGAACACAAGCAAATTGAGGCCCACGTGGCGGGTTGCGCAGCGTGCGCCGCGCAGCTTGCCGAAGAAAGCGATCTCCAGAAAGCCATGGTTGCTGCTCTGCAACCCGCCGATGAAATTGATGCTTCAGGAATCCTCCTTTCACAGTGCCGCAGCGAGCTTGCCGAAACCCTGGATGATCTTTCCGCACCTCCGATTCAGGAGCGCTGGCGTCCCTTTGGCTGGCTGCGCAGCTGGATGGCCATGCGTCCCGCGTGGAGCGGCGCGCTGCTGGTGGTGTTCGGGATTGTGGTGGGAACTCAGCTTGTTCCGTGGATGCAGAATAACAATCGCGGCGACGCCAACGGCCAGGCTATGAATGTGGTAGCCAAGCAGCCGTTGACGCCGGACCAATTGTCGGGCATGACTTTCTCAGGAATTAGTTTTTCACCTTCTTCGGGCTCAGGTTCTCCGAACGTGCAGGTGCATCTTGATGCGGAGCAGCCGATCGTCTTAACCGGCAACGCGGACGACAGCGACATGCGCAGCGTGCTTACCTACGTCGTTGAAAATGGCGAGCGCTTTGACGCCGGAGTCCGCCTCGATTGCCTCGAAGCGTTAAAGGCAGCTTCGCGGGATCAGCAGGTGCGCCGGGCGCTGATCAACGCGGCGCGCAAGGATCAGAATCCCGCGGTGCGCATGAAAGCTTTGGAGTCACTGCGTGATGCGGCTTCGCAGGATGACGTCCGGCAGGCGCTGCTAGATGCACTGGAGCATGACGCCAATCCCGGCGTGCGCGTGGAAGCCGTCAATGTATTGGTTGGATCTTTGCAGCATGGAGAGCCGGGAGAAAAGACGAACGAACCAGAAGTTGCGACACAGTTGGTCAAGCCAGTTGGCCCGGAGCTGGACGCCTCCGTGGATCGCGTAGTGCAAGTGCTGGAACAGTTGCAACGGCAGGATCCCAGCCGCTACGTGCGATTGCGCAGCGCCGCCGCTCTGCGGCAAATTGGCCCGCGCGAAGTGCAGTGACCGTTCAGACAGTTAGAGATTTCTTTCGATGACGAACTTGGGACTCCATCAAACGCTTTTTGCCGTTGCGCGCCGCGTGGCGCTGTTCCCTGCGCTGTTGCTCCTTCTTTCCGTAGCACGACTCGCGCCGCCGGTTTTTGCGGCCGAGGCTTCAGAACCAGCGTCCCTTGAGCACACCTTATCGGCTGATCCGGGATCGCAGCACGCCTCGGTAGTTCGCAGCGGCGTGCTGGGCACCAGAGACGGCCTAACGTTGCGGCTGACGACGGATCTCGGATCCGTCAATATTGTTCAGCTCGACGCTGGCGCGCCACCCGTGGTGCGTTACACCGTGCACATCGAAACCGATGCGCACGGCCCCGCCGCTCAGGCCCTTCTTGATTCTTACTCTCTCAAGGCCAAGCCGAGCTATTCGGGAGTGGAAATTACGGGGACGCTTCCGCCGCAGGCGGCGCGCTCCGCGGATGCACAGTTCTGGGTGCAATTTGAGGTTGCGGTGCCACGCGGATACAACGTCGAGGTGATCACCGAGGCCGGTGACATCACTACGGCGGACATCGGCGGCACCGCATCCCTGCACACTCAGGGTGGAAACATCAAGACGGGGCGTATCGGTACCACGGGAGTGCGAGATGCTTCGCGGGGGCGATCCGTCGCCAAGCTGGAGACGGAAGGCGGGCACATCCAGGTGCAGGAGGTTGTTGCAGGTGACCTCACGGCCATCACGGGCGGCGGGCACATCAATGTGGGCAACATTGCCGGAGACGCCGCGCTGCGCACTGGCGGCGGGCATATCCGCGCCGGACAAATTGGCGGGCGCTCCGAACTGGATACCGTTGGCGGCAACATCACCGTCGCTCATGCGGGAAGTTTCGTCAGTGTGCGCACCGGCGGCGGACAGATCGATTTTGGCGAAGTGCGCGGCTCGGTACGTGCACAGACCGGCGGTGGCGGGATTCGCATGATGTACGTTTCCGGCCCGATCGAATTGGAGTCGAGCAGTGGCAGCATCTGTTTGACGCGAGTTGCCGGCGCTCTGCAGGCAGCTACCTCCGGCGGGACAATTACCGCGTGGATCAATCCGGATGCGCCTTCCGGCGGGGGGAACGTGCACCTGGCGGGCGCATCGCAATTGGCTTCCGGCAATGGCGACATCATCGTCTTTCTTCCGCGGAATCTCGCGGCAACTATCGACGCCGTCGTGGCAAGCGGGGGCGAACATCACATTGAAGCGGATCCGGCATTGCACTTGATGATGCAGGCGTCTGGCAATGGCTCCGGCCCGTTGCACGCCGTGGCTACGCTCAACGGTGGCGGCGCTCCGCTCAAATTGCGAACTACCGGTGGAAAAATTCGCCTTCAATTCCTGGATTCGGACGTCGCTCTTCACAATTCGCTCATCCGCGAACAAATGGACCGGCTCAACCAAAGATTGACGGAAAATGGATTTGAGGCGGTGAAGTTTTCCAAAGGAATAGGACCGGCCGAGTCAATTCCTACAGAAATGCCTACGCCTTCCGATGCCAAAATGGATTGGCTGGAGAGCTGGCTGAACAGCCTGGAGATCAGCATTCGCGGAGGGTTAACCGAGGATCCTGACGATTTCCAGAAGCGCCTAGTCAATTCTCCGAAGCCTTCTTATCCAGCCCTCGCGCAGAGAGCCGGTTTGCAGGGATACGTGAAACTTCAGGTGCGAGTCAAGAAAGACGGCAGCGTTGAGGTGCAGAAGCTATTGGAAGGCGAGCCCGCGCTCGCCGATGCCGCTATCGCGGCCGTAAAGACGTGGCGTGCAAAACCAGCTTCGATGAACGGCAAGCCCGTCGAAGTGATTTCGACGGTAACGTTTAATTTTCAGCTGCACTGAGCGGCAGCCGCTCCGGTGCGCGCGAATTTTGTTGGGGACCTCGGTAGTTGTTAACAAGTACTCGAAGGGGGTAGAACCTTATGCGCCGTCCAGCTCTCCGCGCCACCGCTCTAGGTGTTTTGCTTTCAGCCGTACTTTGGGCCGTTCCCAGTTTTGCCATCAGCAAGGACTTCAATCAATCCTATCCTTTACAGCCCGGCGGCTCGCTGGAGCTGCAGAACGTCAACGGCACAGTGGACGTGCAGGGGTGGGACCGCAACGAAGTTGAAATCCACGCGGTGAAAACAGCGAAGCAGAAGGAGTCCGATCTGGAGCGCGTGTCCATCGATGTGGACGCGCGGCCGGACGCCGTCTCGATCGCTACGCGCTATCCGCAGAACGAGGGCGTGGAAGTGGCGGTCGATTACACCATTCATGTTCCGCACGGCGCGCGCCTCGAGCATATTGGCACGGTGAACGGCACGCTGAAGATTGCCGGCGTAGAAAATGTGGAAGACCTGCACACCGTGAACGGCAATATCGAAGTGTATGAAGCCGGCGGGATGGTCCACGCGCACACCACCAACGGCAACGTGCACCTGGAGCTGACGCACCTTCCGGACAAAACCGGCGCCACGGCTGAAACGACGAACGGGTCTCTCGTTCTTGCTGTGCCATCGGACATGCAAGCGGACGTCGAGGCTCGCTGCCTGAATGGAAATTTCTATTCTGAACTCCCCATGACGATGGAGAGCAATCAGCGTCCGCGGGAAGTGCACGGCAGGCTGGGACGCGGGGGCGCTCCAATTCATTTGCGCACCGTGAATGGCGGAATTCGCGTGGTCATTCTGCGGTCGACGGTCTGACGGTTTAGTTTTTGCCGCGTCTAACCGCTAAGGAGGATGGGATGACAATGAACAAACGAAATTATCTTACGATTGGCGGGGCGGCGGCGCTTGGGCTGGCGTTGATCGCGCTGCCCGGCAGTTCCGCGGCGCCGCAGAAACCCAGCGATGCAACGATTGCCCGCTTGCAGCAAAGGATTAATGAGCTGGAGGCGAAATTGCAGGCGCAGCTCGATAGCCGGGCTGATCAAAGGATTGAACTGAACGACGCGGACGAACTTGGGGATCCGGCTCAGACGATCGTTGTCGAGCAGGACCCCGGGCGGATCGAAGTGATGCCTGAAATCGCGGGAGATGATGTAAATGTTTTCATGGGCGACGACGGTTCGAGCTGGCTGGGCGTTGAAACCCATGAAGTGACATCCGACAAGGCCAAGGAACTGAAGCTCTCCGCCGAACGCGGCGTGGTGCTGGGAAAGGTCGTTGCGGACAGCCCGGCGGCCAAAGCCGGACTGAAAGAAAATGACGTGGTGACGGAGATTAATGGGCAGCGCGTGGAAGGAGCGGCGCAATTCCGGCGCATGATTCATGAGATTCCCGCGGGGCGCAGCATCCAGCTCACCGTATGGCGCGATGGGCGTTCACAGACGATTAGCGCGACGCTCGGGAAATCCGAAGAGCGCCGGCACGCCATGAAGATGATGACGCCGACGACGCCCGGGGCGTTCGCGTTTCGCATGCCGGAGATTCCCGAGATTCCATCGATGGAGTGGAACGGAAATATGCTCTTCGGCGGCGGGCAGCCTCGGCTGGGAATTGATGCGGAAGATATCAGCGGTCAGCTGGGAACATTTTTCGGCGCGCCCGATGGCGAAGGGATACTCGTTCGCGATGTGAACTCCGGTTCGCCGGCGGAAAAAGCCGGCGTGAAAGCGGGCGACGTGATCACCTCGCTGAACGGGGAGCGCATCCGCACGGTCGGAGAGCTGCGCGAGAAACTGTCCGCGAAACGTGACGAAAAGGATCGGACAGTGAAGCTGGGAGTGCTGCGCAATAAGGGCGAGATTTCGCTCAACGTGGAATTGCCGGCCCCGGCAGCGCGGACCAAGCGGACTATTTCGCATCGCACCAATATTTAGCGAACGCCAATGCTGGAAGGCCCCCGGCACTGCCGGGGGCCTTTTTTATTTTCAGTTCGTCTCAACATTGCGGGAGAACTCGCTCACGATTCTTCCGGAGGCAGCGCGGAGAGCGCCGCGTCAAACGCCGCAAAATGATGGTGGTGCTCGTCCGGTTCGTTGAGCGCGGCGCCGTCACGTTCCACCCAGGCGTGCGCCTCAAACTTATCGTTTTCCTTTCGAATGCCGATGCGCAGGTGCGAGTCTATGCCCTGCCGTCCGAGTAGCCACCAAAGAGTCATGGATTTTGCCAAACAGGAAGGATGAACGAAGCCGTGCCGGTCGGCGGCATTGACCATGTGCGCGGCCATTGCCGCCGCCTTGCTCACAAGAGCGGGGTCACATTTCTGCCTGGCATTCGAAGGGGATAGTTGCAGTGCTGCTTGCGTGGCTCGAAAACCGCGCCAACGCAAACTGAGGGCCACCAATGGCAGCAACACGATCGCGCGCAGAAAAAGAGCCTGCGCGGGGCGCTCCAGCGCGCTAAACCGCCGGAGCCGTTCCCACATCAGCAGGAAGAACTTGGAGCAACCCGCTATCCACGAGCCGGCTCAGAAGATCCATCAGGTTGGAGCGCAGCAGTTCCGGTTCGACGTCGAACTCGGCGAGAAGCTCCTGGTAAGCCGCGTCAATATTCGGTGAACCCGTCACGAGTTGCCACATCCGCGTGCCGGTCTCGTCGAGGCCGAAGTACTGCTCCGTCTCGAGGTTCAGCAAAACCGACTCTCGATCCAAAAGACGGACCAGAACGTGGGTCGGTGTGGCCGCCCTGTCGGTGAATGAAACCATCGGCACAGCTCCTCCAGGGAATTTCCCGGCGCTCCATTCCACCGCGCGGGAAGATTACCTATCGACAGTATTCTACCGGGGATTGCTCGAGTTCGCCACGTACGGGAAGACCGAAGAAGTTGCCTCCCTGTCTGCGCGCGATCAGGGCCCCGATTGTGTCCGAAGGGAAGACAGGCTATAAAGTTCGTGGTGCCCGAAGCCGCGATCAGCGTTGAAGCTCTTGCGAAGTGGTTCCCCCCTGCGCGCAGCGGATGGCGTACTTTTTTTCAGCCCTTTGAAAAACCGACCGCCGTCGCGCTGGCCGGCGTGTCGTTCCAGATTCGCGAAGGAGAAGCTCTGGCGCTTCTCGGCGCCAACGGGGCGGGCAAATCCACGCTGCTCCGGATCATCGCGACGCTGCTTGTGCCCACGAGCGGCCACGCGCGGGTCGCGGGCCACGACACCGTCCGCGATTCGCGCGAAGTGCGCCGTCGCCTGGGCTATCACGCTGGCACGGACCACGGCTTCTATGCGCGGCTTACTGCGCGTGAAAACCTGCTCTTCTTTGGCCAATTGAATTTGCTTTCCAGATCCGCCGCGGCCCAGCGCATCTCGCAACTCGCCGAACAATTTCAGTTCGGTGAAGCGCTCGACCGCCAGGTGCGCACGCTGTCCACCGGCACAGTCCAGCGCCTCAGCCTGGCTCGCGCCATTCTGCACAAGCCCAGCGTCCTGCTTCTCGACGAGCCCACGCGCAGCCTCGACGCCATCGCCGCCGCGGAATTTCGCCGCTTCCTGAAATCGGAAGTGCTGCGCGGTGGCCGGACTTCCCTGCTCTTCGCCTCGCACACGCTCGCCGAAGTCGAGCTGCTCGCGGATCGCGTGGCCGTAATTGACGCCGGCCGGCTGCTGGCTTGCGACGCCGTCTCTAAGCTGAAGCTGAGCGCCGGCGCATCCTCGCTGGAAGAAGTTTTTCTTCGCCTTACCGGCCACGATGGAGCTCCGTCCGCCGGAGAGCGTGTATCATGATCCGCATCCTCCGCGAAATTTGGCTTTTTTTCTGGCGCGACCTCTGCATCGCGCGTACTTATCGCACGGGATTCGTTTTGGAAGCCATCGAAGCGCTCTTCGGCGCCGCCATGTTTTATTACATTGCGCGTTTCGTCGATACGCCGGCGCTCCAGCAGGCCTTGCCGCAAGGCGGCAGCTATTTTGCTTTTTCTCTCGTCGGTTTCGTTTTTCTGGACTATCTCAACGCCGCCCTGGACACCTTCGATCGCGGCCTCGAGGAATCGCGAGACACCGGCACTCTGGAACATCTCCTCATCACGCAGACCTCGCTCCCTGTTTTCGTTGCCGGGTCGGCCATTTATCCGTTTGTCGCCACAACGCTGCGCATCGTCATCTACGTCGCTTGGGCAGCAGCGCTTTTTGGATTTCCGTTGCACGCCGCGAACTGGCTCGCGGTTTTCGCCGTTTTGCTGGTCACATTGCTCGCCTTCTCCGGGCTCGGAATTCTTTCCGCGAGCTATCTTCTGCTGTTCAAGCGCGGGAATCCGGCGAAGTGGTTTTTTCTGGGAGTTTCTAGTGTTGCCGGCGGCATGCTTTTTCCGGTTAGCATATTGCCGGATTGGCTGCAACTGGTGGCGCGGCTCAATCCCGTCACCTACGCGCTGGACGCGATGCGCGCCTCGCTCCTGGGAGGAGCGGACATCGCAGCCCTCTGGCGTCCCCTAACTATTCTGCTCGGTTTTGCCGCCGTGCTGCTGCCGCTTTCGATGACCGTCTTCGCCTGGGCGCTTCGCCGCACCAAGATCACCGGCACTCTGACCCACAGTTGACAAAAAAAATGGCCGACCCCGCCTCGCGGAACCGGCCAAAAAACTTCTATGCTCCAGGTCTCAGGACTTCTTTTTCTTTACATTCACTTTGGTGTCGATGCCCGGAGCCATCAACTGCAGCTGTTCAAGCCCTTGCTTGGCCTGTTGGCCCCAGGTTCCGCTAGGATCGAGTTCCACCGCCTTCTGGTAGGCTTCGATGGTTCCCGGAGCGAATATCACTTCTTCTTTATCGCCGACTTTCTTCGTGGTCATCTTGTAGACCAGCGAGGCTCCCAGGAGATACCAGGTCTGCGGATTCTTGGGATCGAGTTCGGCGGATTTCTGCAAGGGTTCGACGGCGTCGCCGAGGCGATTCGCGTTGTACAAGCTGATCCCAAAGTTCCGCCACGCGGTTGCCGCGTTCGGCGGATCAAGTTCCGCGCACTTGGTGTAGGCAGCCTTGGCTTCATCGATCTTTCCCGCTTTCGCCAGCGCGTTCCCCAGGTTGTTGTAATATCCCGGCACATCGCCTTTGGCGGCAATGGCTTGCTGGTACGCTTGAGCGGCATCGTCAAAGCGGTTGGCGGTCTCGTAAGCCTCTCCCATCTTGAACCACACCAGATGCGCGTTCGGATCCTTCTCTCCGAGGTTCTTCGACGCCTCCTGGAATTCCTTGACCGCCTGATCTCCCAAGTCCGCCAGCTTTTGCTTGGCTGCATCACGCTGATCCGGAGTCGCCTTTGCCAAATCGATCTTCGCCTGTTTCTCTTGGTCGATCAGCGTGTTGCCGGCGTTGAAGTGCGCTTTGAGGCCTTCTATCTTGGTCTTCGCCTCTTCATTCTTCTTCAGCTGTTCCTGCACGGCGGCGCCTTGCTTGCCCATGATCTCCTTAAAATCGAAGTTCACCGGCGCTTCCTGGCCGGAACTGATCCGGACCTGACCTTCGTACGGTTTATTGGGTGCTGGGAGCAGGACAAAAACGGAATAAACGCCAGCCCTCAGGTGGGAAAACACGTAGTTTCCGTCTTTATCCGTCTTGGTTTCCGACTTGGCTCCCTGGTCGCTGACCGCCTGAACGCCCATATCCACCCAAGGCTTGCCGGCGACATCCAAGATTTGCCCTTTGATGGTGCTGTCACCCTGAGCGGCGGCACGAGGTGCAAATGCACCCGCCAGTGCAACCAACATCATTGCGGCGAGCACCCACGACTTATCAGAACTCTTCATAACTCCACTCTCCTTTTTCACGGGGAGCCCCTCCCGGAGATGCCTGGCTATGTGCGTCCCATTATCTCTCTCAAGCGTGCTGATTCCAAGCCTGCCAACGACGGGCAAGCTCAACGCCCGGCGGAAACGCTTTGGCGGTAGGGGATGGGGTCCGTCGCACCGGCCTCCGCAAAGGCCCGCAACCGCAACAGGCAGCTATCGCATACTCCGCAAGCGGCATCATCATTCTGATAGCAAGACCAGGTGAGCTGTAGCGGCGCGCTCAGTTCCAGGCCTCGCCGGATGATTTCGCTTTTCTTCAGCGTGATCACCGGCGTTACGACTTCGATTTGCGTTTCCGGCCGCGTGCCCACGCGGATCAATTCCTGGAACACCCGGTAATATTCCGGCCGGCAATCCGGATATCCGGAACTGTCTTCCGCCACCGCGCCGATATAAATCGCTCCAGCGCCGACGGCTTCGGCCCAGCTCACCGCCACGGAAAGAAAATGTGCATTCCGAAAAGGGACATACGTCACGGGAATCGTACTCCCCTGCGGTCCAGGCGCACCCAATTCATTTTCCGGGACGGAAATGTTTTTGTCCGTAAGCGCGGACCCTCCGATCGCGCGGAAGTGCTCGAGTTGCACCACGAGCCGTTCGCGCACGCCGTAGAAATTAGCGATGTCATTGAACGAGCGCCGTTCGCGCTCCTGTGTGCGCTGCCCGTAGCCGGCATGCAGCAAAGAAATGTTTGAAACGCCATGGTGTTCGCGCGCTATCGCCGTGCAAACGCACGAGTCCATCCCCCCGCTCAAAAGCACCACAGCTTTTCTTTGGTCCATCTCTGTCACCGCTGTAGCCACTAATGCTCTGCTCTAAATCCTTGGCTTCCTTTGCCTCATTTGCTTCATGTACTTCATTTTCCTCAAACGCCCTTGGTCGCCGGATCCCAAATATATTTGTGCAATTGCAACCCCAGCCGCACCGGCAACCCATCCGCCAGAATCCATTCCACCAGCAGGCGCGGCTCAAGGCCCGGCCATTTTCCCTGCGGATCTTCAAACACCGGCGAAAATAAAACCTGTCTTACTCGCCGGGCCAGCCCGTGCTGGTCCGTAAAATCCCGCGCAAATTCGTAATCCCGCCGCGTGGAAAGCACAAACTTCACTTCATCGTTCTCAGATAGCGCCTCGAGATTGCGTATCTCGAAGGTATCCGGTTCGCCGGAATCAGGACACTTCACATCCACAATCTTTATCACTTCCCGGGGCAAGCTCCCGATAAACCGTTCCCCGCTTGTCTCGATCATCACGGCAAATCCCGCAGCCACCAGCTTCTCCGAGAGCGGAATGATTTCGTCCTGCAACAAAGGCTCCCCGCCCGTCAACTCCACTAGCGGGACGGAAGCCTGCAAGCCCGGCGTTTCCGCGGAGCGTCCCGCCAACTCATCCACGCGCGACAATACTTCCTCGACGCTCATCTTCTTCCCACCATGAAACGCATAAGCGGTATCGCACCAAGTGCACCGCAGGTTGCAGCCCGTCAGGCGCACGAAAATGCAAGGCAGGCCCGCGCGTGTGCCTTCCCCCTGTATCGACTTGAAAATTTCCGTGATAACCATTTTGGAGTGCGGCAGCTAGCCGCCGCTTTTCCGGCAGCCGCCCATCGCAACCTACGCCCGTCCAGAATTCGCTTTTCGCCCGCCCCGCCGCGAAAACCAATAAATCGTCCCAAAGAAAAAAATCATCGCGATCACCAGCCGCGGATACCCCGGCGCAATTCCCATTGCCCGGAATACCACAATGTACCCTGCCGCCACCAACAACGCTGGAATCATGATAATCAGCAACGCTCGATTCATCGGCGTACCATTTTCCCCATCCACTAAATCCCGGGCCGGTACTGCGCCCGGCTGGTGTCGGTTTCCCACAAAATGACGTCCGTAACCCGCGCACCCGGCGGCAGATCCTTCAATTGCCGGGTGACTTCGTCACAAAAATATTTCGCCAAATTCTCCGCCGAAGGATTCACCGTCTTGAACGGCTCGAGATCATTCATGAACTGGTGATCCAGCCTGCCCATAATTTCCCGAATCACTTGCTTGAGCTGCGTGAAGTCCACCAGAAGTCCGATGGAGTCGAGCTGCGGCCCTTCCAGCGTCACGCGCACGCGATAATTGTGGCCATGCACGTTTTCGCACTTGCCCCGGTAACCTCGCAGGGCATGTCCCGCCGAAAAGGTTTCTTCTACGCTGACTTGAAACATGTCTCTCCAAAATTGCCCAACGCGGTTGCCGCGGATCTCCCTGAATCGTGGCCCATCAGAAGGGACTTGCCGAATGGGCTCCAATCCGCTTGGAGCCGTCACTGGCACCGAGAAAGCGGGCAACATCGGCCAGCTCGTGTGTTGTCCTGTACCGTGGCAGCGACTCCAGGAAAATTTTACCATAGGGCATGCGCTGAAGCCGGGTATCCAGCAGCGCGAGCACGCCGCGATCTGTCTTCGTTCGAATCAAGCGCCCAAAACCCTGCTTCAACGCCAGAACCGCCTGCGGTACCTGAAATTCCGCAAAAGGGTTGCGCCCGTCTTCCTGAAGTGCCCTCACCCGGGCCGCCACGATCGGATCGCTCGGAACCGCAAAAGGCAACCGGTCGACGATCACGCAGGAAAGCTGGTCTCCAGGCACATCCACGCCTTGCCAAAAACTTGCGGTGGCAAAAAGCACCGCGGCCTCGGTGTTTTTGAATCGTTCCAGAAGCACGGAGCGCGGCGCAGTGCCCTGCAACAACAATGGGAAGGACACCCGCGAACGCACCCGTTCGAACAAATCATTCATCTGCGAATAGCTGGTGAACAGGCAAAAGGCCCGGCCCTGGCTCAGCTCCAGCAATTGCACGATTTCATCGGCGGCTTTTGACGGAAAGCCGGCGTCGCGTACGTCCGGCATCCTGCTCGGGAGATAAAGAAGCGCCTGCTTGGGATAATCAAATTCCGGGGGCAGCGCGCGGTCTTTGGCATGATCGATTCCCAGCCGCTGGCGGATGTAATCGAAGCGCCCTCCCACGGTGAGCGTCGCGGAAGTCAGAATCACGCTGTCGAATTGTTCGAACAAACGCTCCCGCAGAATTTGGCTGACGTCGATGGGCGTGGCCGTCAGGAAGACGCCCTTATTCCTTCGCTCGTACCAGTAGACGAAATTCCGTTCGTTCGATTCGAACAGGAAGGACAGCTCTTGCCGCAGCTCGAAGCTCCGCCGCGCGATGCGCGTTAGTTCTTCCGGCTTGGTCGCGAGCGCCGCAAACTCCGTCTCCATGCTTTTCAGCGAAGAAACCAGCGCATCGTAAGCTTCGCGGTTCTGTTCCAGAAAAGCTTCGCGCTCGCTCCTCAGGAACGAGAACCGCCCGTCGCGTGGGGGAAACAATTCGAAAAACCCGCGGCTGCGCTCGCGAATCCGCTGCGTCTTTCGCAGTAGCGATGGCGTGCCCAAGTGCAGCAGACGCATTGTTTGATCGGCGTCGCGCGCCAGCTCTTCGAACCGGAAATTGGAGATCTGCCGCCCGAAATAGTCGCTGGCTACGTCTTCCATCTCGTGCGCTTCGTCGAACACCACTGCCGAATATTCCGGCAGAATGCTTCCAAAATCGTCCTGCTTCAGCGCCAGGTCGGCAAAGAACAAATGATGATTCACGATGATCAGGTCGGCTTCCTGCGCGCGTTGGTGCATGCCCGTCAAAAAACAGGGATTAAACGAGGGACAATTCTTGCCCGTGCAGGTTTCCCTTCTCGCGTCCAGCTTCCCCCAAAGCTCCGAATCATCCGGCAGAAAAGTCAGCTCCGCGCGGTCTCCGGTTTCCGTCAATTTCGCCCAATCCTTGATCTGCCGGAAGGCATCCAGTTCCTCCATGCCCCGCAGCAGTGCCTGATCGGCGATTTGATGGAGCTTTGTCAGGCAAAGAAAATTCGAGCGTCCTTTCATCACTGCCACTTTCAGATTCGGCGCAAAGTGTTTTTGTAGAAAGGGAATGTCTTTCTGGTAGAGCTGTTCCTGGAGCGACTTCGTCGCCGTGGAAATGACCACGCGCCGTCCGCTGCAAATCGCCGGTAGAAGGTAAGCGAGCGTTTTCCCCGTCCCGGTGCCCGCCTCCACGATGACGTGATGATGCGTTTCGAACGCATCGTGCACCATTTCCGCCATCTCCAGCTGCCCGGGCCGGTGCTCGTAGTCGGAGCTGACCGTGGAGGGGTCAAACCCGCCCTGCATGCATTTTTCGAGGAATCCTCCGGGGCCAAAAACCTCCCGCATGGAAGGCTTCTTCGATTCCGTTGCAGGCGCATCCACGGCGCCTTCCGGAGCGGATCCGGCCGCGGTGGGGTCGTCTTCTAGAGGCACATACTCGCGTTCGACAGCCTTCGCCGTGCGCTTTGCCTTCGCAGGTGCCGAATCTCCCGCCGAATTGGTCGTTCGCTTGGCCAGAAATCCGCCTTCCTCTCGCGCATCGAAACGGAGAGACCAGTTACGATAACATACCCTCCCCTCTTGGTTGGCTTGTGGCACGGCCGCAGTGGGTGGACCTCGCTATCTTGCTTGATCCACAGCATTTAGGACTTGAACACGCCAACTCCTTTTGGCGTGCATCCGCCACGGCTCTCGGGTTACATTCGAGTTGGGCGTGAGAGCGTTTTGCTTCCCAGGAAGGCAAACGCAGACTAGTCTGGCGCGGGGTGCCACAATGAATCGCAATAAATCTCTCTCGTTTTTTTCTGTCCTGGTGTTTGCCATTTTTTCTGCTTCCGCCTGCAGCGGCCCGAAGGGTGGCGTTGGTTGCGTCGGCGCAGCATGCGGATCCGGCAATGGCACAGTCGCCGTCACCATGGTCGCGGATACGCTCCCGGCCAATCCTTCGCTCCTAACGTTTCAGGTCACGATTACGTCCATTAAGTTCACCACCTCCACTGGCACTTCAACAACCGTGAACCTCAGCCCTGCGCTCACCGTGGACTTGATGCGCCTCCAAACGGACACCGTCTTTCTCGGAACCTTTGCAAACATCCCCGCTGCTCAGTACAGCAGCGTCACTTTGATCCTCACCGGCAATGCCAATATCACCTTTCTAAACGATACGGCCTCCACACTGTCCGGCTGTCTGGCAAATCACATCTGTCCGCTGAGCGTCGCTGCTTCCAGCAACCCCGTTGCCTCTGTTTCTTTTACTCTTTCGCAGAATGCGGTGACAGGCGTCGGGATTGATCTGAATTTCGCCAACGCCGTATCAATCTCCGGCGCTAACCTTGCCGTGAACTTCAGCAACAACAACGTCCTCAGCGCTTTTACTCTGCCGCGCGCGAATTCCAACCTGGCCTCCGGCCAGTTGGATCTGATCGAGGACTTTACCGGCGTGGTCAGCATCGGCAACCCGGCCGTCACCATCGCTTCCGCTTCTGCCACCGGGCGCGGTTCCCTTGTTGCTACCGCGAATTCCAACACCATTCTCAATTCCGACCCCGCCCAAAAACTTTGCCTAAGTCCGACTCCAGGGCAGGTGTCCTCCTGCGTATCCAGCAATCAAGCCGCGAGTATGGACGTGGTCCTCAAATCAGATGGAACGCTGGCCATCCAGGAAATCGAGCCGTTGCTGGGAACGTTGCAGGACACCGTCGAGGGCATCGTTATAGTGACCAACACGGGTAACACTACCCAGTTCACCCTGATTGTCACCGATCTGATTCCCGCGGCCACAAACTCCCTGATCGGCACTCTCCACGTCGGCGACGGGTTGGTCGTGAATCTCGTCGCCAGCCCTACATTCTTGGTCGACACTAAGGGTCTGTCGGTACTCGCTGGCAACTTGAGCAATTTTGTTGGTCAAACCAATACCACCGCATTGCACCTGGGCCAGACCGCCGCCGTTCATGTCATCGCGCCCTTCACTGCCGCCGTCGGAACTACTCTCGCTTCCGCCAATTCCGACACCGTTACCCTCCGCTGGTCCCGGATCACTGCCACGCCAGTCGCTCCGTTTTCCCCCAACATCTTCAATCTCACCAGCTTCCCATCCTTCTTGGCCGCCACCGGCACAGCCGAGGTGCAAGACTTCGCAGGTACTCCCGGCACTCCCGGCATCACTAACTTCGACGGTATTACCGACGCTTCAGGCCTTAACGCCAGTAAGCCGGTCGCCCTGCGCACCCTCTTTCTCGAGAACCCTTCCAACTCGGCCGTCCCGGCTTTCTTCGCCGCCAAAGTGCGCCAGCACTAACCTGAACCATTTTCCCCGCCTCCGCAAAAGGCAACGGGCCGGTCTGATATTCTCAGCCCGGCCCGTTCTGTTTTCCTGAACGAAGTTTTCAATTCGTACTAGAACTTGTCTCATAAATGGTTCTGTGGCAGGCAAGCCACAAAACCTGGGCAACGGGAACCGGCGGAAAGCGATGATTTGGCTGAGTTTCTACAGTTTCGCTTAGCAAGTGCCGCCGTTTCCGCAACGTGCGAGCATTTATGAGATGGCTTCTAGTCTAATTTAGACTAGTTCGAACTAGTCTAAATTAGACTAGTTCGTCCGACTTTTTTTCCACTTACAACTAACCACTAAAAACTGCTTCTTACGCCGGCACCACTCCCCCCACCGTGGTATTCGGTGGCATCGGAGGCGAATACGGCGCAGCCGGACCGCTTGGAGCGATCACCGGCTCGAAGCGCCGGTAGAGCGATAGCGAAATCGCGCCGATGCCCCACAGGATCGCCGCAAACTTCACCCAGCCGCCCACGTGCGGAATCGTCGTGCACAGCCGCACAATCGCCAGCCCCACGGCCATCCGCCCGATCAGCGGCCACAACTCACTCGTCCGGCCCATCAGCCACTGCCCGACCACGGCTCCCACGATGATTTGCGCGAAATACAGCGAAGCGTACCAGACGAACAACGTCGAGAGGCCGATAAACAGGCCCACCACCGTGATGCACGCAATGCACGCGGCGATCGGCACGCCAAATAGCACCAGCACGCCCAACCCGGAAGTCACCCCAATCTGTTCCGCCGCCGCCACGGTATCCTGCGCAAACTTCGGCATCAACGCGAATAGCACCAACCCGAACAATATGAAAGCTGCAACCCAGATCACTTGCCACACGTAATAGCTGCTCTCCCGGTAGCTCGCCCTCTTTTCCATCTGCTTGAAGTCTACCGGCGACGCCAATTTCGCCGACGAGGAAACCTCCGGCCGGTTGCGCCCTTCGAAGTGCACCGGCCCGTCAATCACCGCCGCGGAGCCGATGGACAACGAATCCCCTCTGGCACGGACTCCTCCACCGATCTTGCCTTCCAGGTGGGCATGCGCCACAAATAGCAGAGCATCGCGTCCGACGCTTCCCTCCATTCCGAGGTTCGCGGAAAAATTGGTCAAGCTTCCTCCGACCTTTCCCGCCGGATCGATCGTCAACGTCTCTTCAAACGTCAGCACGTTCTTGCTGACCGTCCCGGTGATCGTGAGATTGTTATTAGCGCCACGCACATTTCCGTCCACTCGGCCGCTGATTCGCGCGCTCTGCGAAAAATTGATCACGTCTCCGGTCACATGGCCGCTGATGTCCAGCGATTCGCAGAAGACGATAAGGTCCCCATCGACCGTGCCTTCGATCCGCACTCGTCGCGCTCCCGTGACGTACATGTCCCCCTTGATGGTCTCTTCTGACGAGACGGTAACCACGTCCCCTTTTCGGAATTCCGTCGCCGAAGCTCCGGTGGGCAGCGCCAGCAAAGTGCACAATCCCGCGAAGACCAGCGCCAGCGCCGATCCGCGCCGGATTCGCCGGCGGAAGAACATCGCTCCCAATCCCGCCAGCGTCAACATCGCCAGTACCTCGAGGAGTGTCATCACGGATTGCCATCCTTTCCACATTGCGCCCTGAAAAATCAGCAGTCCTAGCAAATTTGATCCGCCGAAGCCTGCCTGTTCCAATTGCGTCTGCCAGGGCTGGATATATCCCGTATAAAGTGCGTAAACTCCCGTCGCCGCCAGGCCGAAAACCAATCCCCAAATCCATTGCATGGAGCGCCGCGCCCGTTCCTGAAATTGCGCCAGCCGCGAAGGCAAGGGTTCGTCTTCCTCCAGCATCGCACGCGTCAGCAGCCGCGATTCGCGCTCCAGCGCGCGAAGCAATGTGCGGCAAGCGTCGCATTCCTGCGTGTGCGCGGAAACTTCCAGCCCGCGCGCGCGGTCCATTTGCCGCTCGACGTATAGCAAGAGCGTCATTTCGTCCAGATGCTTCATCTTGTTTTCTGGCAGTTCGCTCATGAAGCCCCTCCCGCTGCCAGCGCCGCATTGCCTTCCAGCGCTTGCCGCAGTTCATGACGGGCACGCAGCAGCACCACGCCCACAAAGGCGCGCCGCACTCCCAGCGCATCCGCAATTTCGTCGTAGCTCATGTCCGAGTAATAGCGCATCACCAGCGCCATACGCGCCCGGCCGCCCATCTTGTCCAGTGCCTTGCGCACTTCTTCGCTGGTGCGCTGCTCAATCAATTGTTCCAGTTGGCTGGGGTCTGGATGCTCCAGCGGCACATTTTCCACGTCATCGGTTTCTTTGTCCTGGCGAATCTTGCGCCGCCGCAGCATGTCCCAGCAGTGGTTCGCCGCCACCTTGTAAAGCCAGGCCGAGAACGACCGCGTCGCATCGTACTGCACCAGCTTGCCCTTCAATTTCATGAAAATTTCCATTGTGGCGTCTTCGGCATCTTCCCGCGTCGGCAACGCGCGCCGGCAGAAGCGGAATATCGCGGGCGCGTAATCATGGTAAAGCTCGCCCCAAGCGTCGGCGTCACCCGCCCTGGCACGGGTGATTACCTCCGTCGGTTCCGTTATTCCCGGCGCGTTCATCCGGCCTGGTCTCAGCGTTCCCATAGACTAGTACGCACGCGGGCCTGCAAATATTACACATTGCAAATCCCGCCCCCAGCAACCACTCGCCTCTAACCCACTTGTAACTCAGCCACTTAGCCGGTAGCTCAGGCCTTCAGGCTTGAGGTTTTACCCCCATTTAGGTCCTTTCCAGCAATATTGCTGGAAAGCCTGCCCCGGCTATTCAGTGCCCCGGCGCATAGAAATAGTAATCCGCCGCATACGCACTGCGCGTCTCTTTGCCGTTCGCGGAAGCATCGCACCTGCTGGCAGCCGGCGCCAGTCCACCGTCGGTATGAATTCGCTGGATGCTCGTCACTCGGCTGAGAATTCCGTCCCCCGAGTGGCTTGCCGCCGACAGCAGCAACCAGGGAATGGCGTCCGGTTTCGGCGCATCCTGTTTCGCCACCACTTTGCCCTTCACTTCGCTGCCGTCCACATGCTTCCAGGTCGGTCCTGCGGAATGGTGAATAATCACCTTCCCTGTCGAATCAGAAAGGTCCGCTTCCGGCGCCTTCAACGCCCAGCCAAACTTTTGCTCTGCTCCCGCCTGGCAAACATAGATTTGCACCCCGGTCGCATGCGCCGCCAGAACCACCTGTTCGCCCGCCGGCGTTTTCAAACTTTCCGGCACTTCCGGCCGCACTTGCGCCTGGATCTGCGCCGCAAACAAAGCTCCGGCCGCAACCACCACACAAATTTGCCTGTTCATCCCCGCCTCCTCTGCCGCGTATACATTACCGCGCAAATGCCTCACAACAAAAGGTCACGGGCCGGCGCATCCTGGCAAAAAAGGAAGGTGTACAAGATGGATGGTTGTTTGTAAAAAATTTTGCCGGAGGTCCGCCTCCGCTAAACCGCTGCGCGGCTTTGCAGCCCAATCCGATTGATTTCCTTTTGGATGGTGAGTTTATCCAGGCTCGAAAGTGGCAAACTGAGGAACAAGCTGATTCGGCGCTCCAACAGCAAGTACGCCTCGCGAAACGCGCGTTCGATTTGTTCCGCGCTGCCCTTGGCCAGCGCCGGGTCGGGAACGCCCCAATGCGCCGTCATCGGCTGCCCCGGCCAGATCGGACAAACTTCCTGCTCCGCATTGTCGCAAACTGTAAACACAAAATTCATCTCCGGCGCGCCAGGTTTTGCGAACTCTTCCCAACTCTTGCTGTGCAAGCCGTCTGTGGATAATTGCGCAAACTCAATCATCTTCAAAGCCTCCGGACGTGCCACTCCCGAAGGATGGCTTCCCGCACTGTAAGCCTTAAAGAGCGGCTTGCCTTTGCCGTTGAGGATCGCCTCCGCCATGATCGAACGCGCCGAATTTCCCGTGCACAGGAACAGAGCGTTGTAGCGTCCTTGCATAGCCATCTCCTTCAGCGTCGAATGGATCGATGCCTCTACTGGCAGCAGCCCGGCGCGCAACAGGCATCCGCGCTCTTCGCTGCCTTTGCCTTCGTCGCCCTCACAAAAGCGCTCATGAACTTGCCATCCACTTGCGGCGCCAGCGCATCCACATCCAGTCCTTTTTCCGTCAGAAACTCGCGCGCGTCTGCAACCCGGTAAATGCGCGTCGGCTCGATCTCCACCTGCTCGAATCCCGCGGCTACCAGTTTGTCGCGATATTCGTTCTCTTCCAGCGCCCCCGCCACGCAGCCCACCCACAGCAGAATGTTTTGCCGGATTTGTGGATCCACTTCCCCGCGCGTCACCACATCAGAAACAGCAAATCGCCCGCCCGGCTTCAGCACGCGAAATGCCTCCCGCAGCACCGCGTCTTTATCGGCCGATAGATTGATCACGCAATTCGAGATGATCACATCCACCGAATTGTCCGGCAGTGGAATATTCTCTATTTCGCCCCTCAAGAACTCCACGTTTTCGGCTCCGGCCTTGCGCTTGTTTTCGTTCGCAAGCGCCAGCATTTCATCCGTCATGTCCAATCCATAAGCCTTGCCGGTCGGCCCAACCCGCTTCGCCGAAAGTAGTACATCGATCCCGCCGCCTGAACCGAGATCAAGCACCACTTCCCCCGAATTCAATTTGGCCAGCGCTGTCGGATTCCCGCATCCGAGCGAAGCTTGTAGGGCCTCTCCCGGAACCTGCTGCATTTGGGCCGCATCGTATAGATTCGAAGTGATCGGGTCGCAACTCGTCCCGCTCGGCTCCGCCGCCCCACAGCAGCTCCCGCTCGTCCCCCGCAGCGCCGCCTGCCCGTATTTTTCCTTTACGATTTCCTTAATGTTCGTGCTGTCCATCTCGCTCTCCTATTTGCAAATTTCTACGATATCCTGCGGCTTCAACGCCTTGTTCCGTGTGCAGCACTCCGAATAGAGAAACTGCAGCAGTTCCTGCAACGCCTCCGTATTCGCCGTGTAACGCAGAAACGTGCTCTCCCGCTGCACGTTAACAAGCCCTTCATTCTTCAGCTTGTCCAGATGATGCGACAGCGTCGAATTCGGAATCTCCAGTTCCCCCTGGAGTTCCCCCACCACCAGCCCCTCGGGATGCGCCGACAAAAGCAACTGCATAATCCGCAGCCGCGGCTCCGTCCCCATCGCTGAGAACATATCCGCATACTTCGCCACTCGCTCCGCCCGCTTCTTGCTTGCGCTGCCTTCCATATATTTCTATATTTGCAGAAATATAGAAGACTGTCAATTGCGTTGCTTTTGGGACAGCAGGCGCGGCAGTTCACCTGGCCCGTGGCCCTTGATTCATGTGTTCACCCCGTGCATCCCGCTTCCTTCCGATGCGACGCGGAATGCGCTACATTGGAAGGTTGAACAGCACGCTGCGGCGTCCATTGTGCGTCCGGCCCAGGAACCAATGCCCGAAACTCTCCCATCGCTCGTCATTGTCGGACGCCCCAACGTGGGCAAGTCCACGCTCTTCAACCGTTTGACCGGCACGCGCCGCTCCATCGTCACCAACGAACCGGGCATCACCCGTGACCGCATCTACGGCAAGGCGGAGTGGCGCGGCCGCGCTCTCGAGATCGTCGATACCGGCGGCCTCGTCCCGGACGATAAGGCGCTAATCCCGCAGGAAATCCTGCGGCAAGCGCATGTGGCTATCAAGAAAGCGGCACTGCTCGTATTGGTAGTCGATAGCCAGGCGGGCCTTACGCCGCTCGACGAAGAATTGGCGCGGCTCTTGCGCACCACTGGCAAACCGTTTGTCGTCGCCGTCAACAAAGTCGACGCCATGTCGCAAGAATCCAACGCCAATGTTTTCCATCGCCTTGGCGTGCCGGTCTTCCCCATCGCTGCCGAGCACGGCACTGGGGTGGACGATCTCCTCGATTCCGCGCTCGCGCAGGTCAGCATCGTGGCCTCGGTCGAGGAAGAAAAACAACCGGACGTCATCGAAGTCGCCATCATCGGCAGGCCCAACGTTGGCAAATCCACGCTGCTGAACAGGCTAGTCGGCGAAGAACGCTCCATCGTCTCCCCCATTCCGGGAACCACCATGGACAATGTGGATACGGAAATTGCCCGCGAGGGCCGGACGTATCGCTTTGTGGATACCGCTGGAATTCGCCGCAAGGGCAAGACCACGCTGGTGGCGGAAAAACTTAGCGTGGTGATGGCTCGCCGCGGGTTGGAGCGCTGCGATGTGGCGCTGCTCGTGGTCGACGGCGAACAAGGTGTGACACAAGGCGATGCGCAAATCGCCAGCTATGCGGAAGAATCCAGCCGATCGGTCGTCATCGTCATTAATAAGTGGGATTTGGCCGTCATTGCCGCGCGCGATGCCGCTTCGCGCGATGCGGCCACTGCAAAAGGCAAAGCTAAGCGTGCTCCGGGCGAAAAACACAAACCGGAAAACTTCGATGCCGGCCGGATGATGTTCGAGTACGAAAAAATGATTCGCGCCAAATTGAAATTCCTGAGCTATGCGCCGATCGTTTTTCTCTCCGCCAAGACCGGTGAGCGCGCAGACAAACTTTTTCCGCTCATCAATCAATGTTGGGAAGCGCGCCGTCGCCGCGTCTCCACGCCCGCGCTCAACAATTGGCTCAAGGACGAAGTCGACTTGCAGCGCGGCACCACGCCGAAGGCGCGCCCCGTGCGCATCTACTACATGACGCAGGCGAAAATCGCGCCGCCCACGTTCCTGATTTTCACCAACCAGAAAGAGCCGCTGCACTTCAGCTACCAGCGCTTCCTGGAAAACCAGCTGCGCGCCAAGTTCGACTACGTCGGCACGCCCGTCCGCTTCATCCAACGCATGCGCAAACGCGAGAAGCGCAACACCGGCGGCGATTCGGACCGTGACGAATGAACGTCCTAATTCCTTTCTCCCCCGGTCATGGCTCTTGGGTTTGTAGGGCCGCCCGCCGCGGCGGGCGGGCCGCTGCTGACGAATTATCACCGCATCTACAGTCCGCGCCCAGAAACTGCTACGATAGCGGCGTCCCCCGGCAGGGCTTCCGATGCCAAACAACGGCACAGCAACGCAAGTCGCCACGGAGAAGAAACTCTACCGCATCGGCGAAGTCAGCCGCCTGGCGGACCTCAAACCTTTCGTTCTGCGTTACTGGGAAACCGAATTCCCCATGCTGGAGCCCGTCAAGAGCTCCAGCGGCCATCGGCTGTACCGACAGGACGATGTGGACATGGTTTTCCGCATCAAGCGGCTGCTCTACGACGAAGGATTCACCATCGCGGGAGCGCGGCGGTTCTTGCGCGAGCATGAAGGAAATCTCGATGAGGAAAACACTGGCGCGAGCCGCGCAGGCGAAGGCTCGGCGCAGCTTCTGAGCCGCAAAATGCTGCTCGATCTGCGCGACACGCTGCGCGCTTTCTTGACGCTGCTCGAACGGCGGTGATAGCCTTGAAGTTGCAGTTGCTACCTCGATTCGGCCCTCTTGATTCTTGCCGCGTCGTTGTCAGCTCACCGGTCGGGACGTAGCGCAGCCTGGTAGCGCGCACGCTTGGGGTGCGTGAGGTCGCGAGTTCAAATCTCGCCGTCCCGACCATTTCTTCCTGGGCAACCGCACCTGCCGACGTTTGAGGAACAACCCGACATGACGGCCGGATTTGGGGTTTTCTCGCCACTGTTTGAGGCCAGCGCTGACTATCTCGTACTCCTCCATTTGGATATGCCGGAGGCGAAACGAGTCGTCACAAAAGTTGTGGAGCGATGCCACCTATCCTCTGCTTGTCACGAGGAGGTCGGAAACCTATTCGATCAGTCGGACTGGCGGCCGCATCTCGTCGGCGCCGTTGCACTTTCTGCCCTTCGTTATGACCCGGAATCTTTGAGGAAGCTATGGGCGGCAATCGACAGGGAAAGTTGGGTGACTCCGCAACTCGCAGTGGCCGCGTTCATCCGTGATCCAGCATTTGGGGATCAAGCAGGAGCAAGGATTCGGTCCCGCAGCAGATCTGCGAAGACGGTAGCGAGTCTTGCCTATTTAGCTGGGCGCCTTTCCTTTCGTCCCGACTGGCTTAGCACCGAACTTTTAAATGCGGATCTGATCGGCCTGCTGGCAAAAGATGTAGATGGCTCTGCTGAGATTGCGGAACGCTGGCTAACTAGATTGCAGGAACTACTAGATCTACGATGACGCATATATTGCTGACCAACGACGATGGATATCAGGCGGAGGGGCTGCGGGCGCTGGCGGCGGCGCTGGCGGGATTTGCCACGGTGAGTATTGTGGCGCCGAGCCTGGAGCGGAGCGGCGCGGCGCAGTCGCTGACGCTGCGGCAGCCGATCGTTTGCAACAAAATCGCGGAGCGCGAGTGGGCCATCGACGGGACGCCGGCGGATTGCGTGATTGTGGCGCTGCACAAACTTTTGCCGGAAAAACCGGACCTGGTGATTTCCGGAATCAACCACGGGGCGAATCTGGGGGAAAACGTTTATTATTCGGGTACTGTCGGCGCGGCGCGCGAGGGCGCGCTGCATCACATTCCGTCGGTGGCGATTTCGCTGTGCTCGAAAAAGACGGAAGCGAAATTTGAAAACTCCGCGCGCGTGGCGCGGGCGGCTGCGGAAATGATTTTGAAGGAAGGATTGCAGGATCAAGTTTTGCTCAACGTGAATGTCCCGGAGCCGTGGAACGGCAGCGTGAAGTTCACGCGGCAATCGCAGAAAATCACGCGCAACCAACTTACGGAAGGCAAGGATCCGCGGGGCCGCAGTTATTTTTGGTTGTTCGAGCAGAAAATTGACAAGGACGTTGAGCCGGACACCGATTACGCGGCGATTTTCTCCGGCGCCGTTTCCATCACGCCGCTGCACCTCGACCCCACGCACACCGAATCCCTCAATCATCTTTCGCACTGGGCCAAGTCGATCGCGTCGGCATTTCGTAAATAGAAAGAGAAAGAAAGAGAGATTCCTCGCTTCGCTCGGAATGACGAGTTGCAGGAATTGTGCCGAGTAAGGGCGCAGCATGCTGCGCCCCTACATGCTGGATGCAAAATTGCGAGTGCGATTTAGTTGGTTTTGGCTGCGGATGGGGCAATCAACGGGACATTGTGTTTTTGCATGGCGTCGTTGATGGCGGGGAGGTCCTTGGAAAGGACTTCGCGCCACTTGACGAGCTGGGCTTCGAGGCGCTGGTCGAGGTCGGCGAAGACGGCGACTTCGGCGGCGGTGGGGACGGTATCGGCGCTGTCGACGAGATTTTGCAGCGCGCCAAATTTGCTTTCCAGCTTCGTTGGATAATTTGCGAAGTCCTCCGTGGACTTGCCGTTGACCTGAATTAACTCTTCCTCGATGGCGCTCATCTTTTTGCGCAAATCGGCGGAGGCGGTGACGAGAGGTTTTTCGGAATCGGCAGAACCGAGACGCTTTTCGATCGCCTGAAGCTGAGCGCGCGTATCGCGAATCGCGATGACGGCTTTGTTCAGTTCGTCCTGGCGGTCGCGCATCTTGAGCATTAATTCGAATTGTTTGCGCAGATCGTCAGCAGCGGTCTGGACGCGAGGATCCATTTTCACGTCGAACGGCGCGGTCTGGGCTTTCCCGGCCACGGTGAGGCGCACCTGGTAGGAACCCGGTAGAACGAGCGGAGCGATGGGATCCCCAGCGTCATAAACGGCGAGCGGAATTTTTGCCGGCACTTCGTAGCGAAGATCCCAGACGAAGCGGTTGAGGCCGGCTTTTGCGGGGATGTGTTCTTCGGCGGCGTCGCGCTCCCATTCTTCGGCGGCGGCGTCTTTTTTCTTTTGCTCGCTGGTGAATGAGCGAATCACTTTGCCCTGACTGTCGAGAACTTCGAGCTTGGCCGGTTCCTTCGGTTCTTCCTTCAGGTAGAAATAAATGATTGCTCCCGAGGGCGGATTCTCGCCGAAGGGATAACGGCGCGTATTGAAGTGGCCCATGCGCGATCGAACGGCGGTATCTGGCTTGAAGAGATGCGCGTCTTCCGCGGCGATCGAGGCGGCGGCCTGGCGCAGCGGGCCCACACTGTCCAGCACCCAGAACGAGCGGCCGTGAGTGGCGACGACTAAATCGTCGTCGTGAATGATCATGTCGTGAATCGGAGTCGTCGGAAGATTGAGCTGCAGGGGCTGCCAGTGGGCCCCATCGTCAAAAGAAACCCAGATGCCGGTTTCGGTGCCCGCGTAAAGCAAACCTTTGCGCTTGGGATCTTCGCGGACGGCATGAACGTAGGAATTGTCCGGGAGACCGTTGATGAGTTTTGTCCAGTTTTTGCCAAAGTCACTGGTTTTGAAGATGAGCGGTTTGAAGTTGTCGAGCTTGTGGGCATCGACAGCGACGTACGCCGTGGCGGGATCGAAGGGTGAAGCTTCGATGAGGCTCACCATGCCCCATTCGGGCATTTCTTTGGGAGTTACGTTCGTCCACGTCTTGCCTTCATCGCGGGTCAGCTGAACCAAACCGTCATCGGTGCCGGCCCAGAGCAGGCCTTGCTGTTTTGGTGATTCCGCAAGACTGAAAATGACGTCGTAGTATTCGACGGTGTATTGATCCTTAGTGAGCGGGCCGCCGGAATCCTGCTGCTTCGTTTTGTCGTTGCGGGTCAGGTCCTGGCTGATGGTAGTCCAGGTGCGGCCGGCGTCGTTCGAACGAAACACAAATTGCGAAGTGTGATAAATGACGTCTGGATTGTGTGAGGAAATCACGATCGGCATGGTCCAGGTGTAGCGATATTTCGCAACGGCGGCGGGGTAGCCGTTGGGATCCTCAGGCCACTGCTGGATGCTTTGTGCTTGATTGGTGCGGCGATCGTAGCGGGTCAGGATGGGGCCTTCGTCATCGGCGTAAACGATGTTGGAATCGCGCGGGTCGGGGACGATGTAGCCGCTTTCGCCGCCGCCAACAGCGTCCCAGTCACCGGTAAGGATGGCGCCATGATCGCTGCGCGTGCGAATGCCGATGGAAGAGTTGTCTTGCTGGGAACCGTAGACGCGATACAGGAAATCGTTGTCGGCAGCGACGTGGTAGAACTGCGCGGTGGGCTGATTGCCTTGGGTGGTCCAGTTTTTTCCGCCATCGAGGGAAATGGTGGCGCCGCCGTCGTTGCCGTTGATCATGCGATTGGGATCGCGGGGATCGATCCACAGGGCGTGGTGGTCGCCGTGCGGGGCGGGCAAGCGTTCGAAGGATTTGCCGCCATCGATGGAACGGTAGAGACCGGTATTCGCGATGTAGACCTTGTTCACGTCCTTGGGGTCGGCCCAGACGTGGGTGAAATACCAGGCGCGCTGGCGGAAGCGGTGATCGTCGTTGATTAGCGTCCAGTTGGTGCCGCCGTCGTCGCTGCGGTAGAGGCCACCTTTCTTGGCTTCTATGAGCGCGTAAACGACATTGGAATCGCCGCCAGAAACGGAAACGCCGATGCGTCCGAGAGGGCCCTCGGGGATGCCGTTGCCTTCGATGCGCTTCCAGGTGGTGCCGTCGTCGTTCGAACGATAGAGACCGTCTTTGGCGCCGCCGCTGTTGAGCGTCCAGGGAGTGCGGTAGCCCTCCCACATGGCGGCAAAGAGAATATGGGGATTCTGTGGATCGAAGACCACGTCGATGCCGCCAGTGCGATCGTCAAGATATAAAACTTTTTCCCAGGTCTTGCCGCCGTCGCGAGTGCGGAATATACCGCGATCGGTGTTCGTGCCGTAGGCGTGGCCGAGAGCAGCGACGAAGGCGACATCAGGATTGGTGGGATGGACGATGACGGCGCCGATGTGGCGGGTGTCCTTCAAGCCGACGTTGCTCCAGGTCTTGCCGGCGTCGCTGGAACGATAGACGCCATCGCCGAAAGAGATGTTGCCGCGGATGCAGGCTTCGCCGCTGCCGACATAAATCACATTGGGATCGGATTCGGAGACGGCGATGGCGCCGATGGAAGAGGTGGTCTGCTTTTCGAAGAGGGGATCCCAGGTGTTGCCCGCGTCGGTGGTTTTCCAAACGCCGCCAGCGACGGCGCCAAAATAGAAAGTGTTGGGCTGGCTAGGCACGCCGGTTACCGTAATGGAGCGGCCGCCGCGGAAGGGGCCGATGAGTCGCCACTTCATGCCGCCGTATGTTTTGGGATCGACGGGATTGGCGGGTTGCTGGGCATCGGCGGCTTGGATGAACAAGAGTCCGACGAGAATGAAGGCAACTATGATTCCGATAGTGTGGGCAAAAGCTTTCACGCAAACCTCCGAATTGCTTTAAGCGAAGCGGTGCATGTTATCACGGTGGGGAGGGCGGAATTAACACAGAGTTCGCAGAGGTAGGAGCACAAAGGCCACGGAGAAGCATTGAGCAGTACGGAACGGGATGCCGTGCGGGAAAGGATTGAGATAGGATGGCGTATCAAACGGAGAGAGGCGTGGGACTTCAAAAGACATTTGATGTGGCGGTGATCGGGGCGGGCGTCTTCGGGGCGTGGACGGCGTGGCATCTTGCCAAACGGCGGCAGCGCGTGGTGCTGATCGACGCGTATGGTTCGGGAAATGCGCGGGCCAGCTCGGGCGGGGAGACGCGAATTATTCGGATGGGGTATGGAGCGGATGAGCTGTACACGCTTTGGGCGCAGAAATCGCTGGAGCAGTGGAAGAGGTTTTTCGAGGCTGCAAAGGCACCGCTGTTTCATGAAACGGGCGTGCTGTGGTTGGCGGGCGAAGACGATTCGCAACTGCAGCGGACGGCTACTACGTTGAGGCATTGCAAAGTGCCCTTTGATAAGTTCGATCGCTCAGCGCTTGAATCAAAATATTCGCAAGTTTCTTTCGAAGGTGTCACGACAGGTATTCTGGAGCCCCATAGCGGTGTGCTGATGGCGCGGCGAGCGGTGGCGGCGCTGGTGGAAGAGGCATTGCGGCTGGGCGTGCAGTATTGGGGCGCGCAGATCCTGAAGCCGACGGGATCGGGACGGCTGGAGCAGATTGTGACGAGCCAAGGTGAAAAAATCAGCGCGGAGCATTTTGTTTTCGCCTGCGGCGCGTGGCTTGGCAAGGTATTCCCGGAAATTCTAGGAGCGCGAATTTTCCCCACGCGGCAGGAGGTTTTCTTTTTTGGAGTGCCAGCGGGCGACACACGGTTTGCGGCGCCGGCGCTGCCAACGTGGTTGTTTCAGGAGGATCTTTTCTACGGGATGCCGGATATCGAGAGCCGGGGATTGAAGATTGCGTATGACGGACACGGGGAAGCTGTCGATCCGGACACGCAATCGCGAATCGTCACACCAGTGTCGAGGGAAAGGGCGCGGTCTTATGTGGAGAAGCGGTTCCCTGCTTTGAAGGATGCTCCGATCGTGGAAACGCGAGTGTGCCAATATGAAAACACGTCGAACGGCGATTTTTTGATGGACCAACATCCGGGGATGGAGAATGTGTGGTTTGTGGGCGGAGGCTCGGGACACGGGTTCAAGCATGGGCCGGCGCTGGGGGAATACGTGGCGGGGCGTCTGCTGGACCGAGCGGAGGCTGAGCCGAGGTTTTCGCTGGCAAGCAAGGCGAGAACACAGAACCGCACGGTATACTGAAGCTGCCAGCCGGGAACGCTATGACAAGCTGAAACTTCCGGCTGCGGGATGCGTCTGTAAAGAAGGGGTGGTTCTTCGTTTGCGGCAGTGACCCGCCACGGTAAAGATTCTAAAGAGGTTGGGAAATACGGAGGAACAATGCGTTTAAAGATTGATCGAGGCGCCCGAGCTCTTGCTCTGATCGCGACGCTGCTCTTAGCGTGTGGCGCGGTGGCCAATGCTGGCCCTTCCAGTGCGGCGGAATTCAAGGTTCCGGTGGAATATTACAAGCTGCCGAACGGTCTACGCGTGGTGCTTTCGCCGGACCACACATCGCCGACGATTTGCGTGGGGGTGTACTACCGGATAGGGTTCCGCATCGAGCCGAAGGACCGCACGGGATTCGCGCATTTGTTTGAACACATGATGTTCCAGGGATCGCAGAACCTGGGAAAGATGGAGTTCATCAAGCTGGTGCAGCAGAACGGCGGAACTCTTAACGGGTCGACACGGTTTGACTTCACGAATTATTTTGAGGTACTGCCGGCGAACAAGCTGGAAACAGCGCTGTGGGCGGAAGCGGACCGCATGGGCGGGCTGGCGGTGACGGAAGAAAACCTGAAAAACCAGCAGGGCGTGGTGGGTAATGAAGTGAAGGTGAACGTGCTGAACCGGCCGTACGGCGGATTTCCGTGGCTGGACATGCCGCAGTACGCGAATACGAATTGGTACAACTCCCACAATTTCTATGGCGATTTGAAGGACATCGAAGCGGCGACACTGACGGATGTGCAAGCATTTTTCAAGACGTACTACGCGCCGAACAACGCGGCGCTGGCGATCGCCGGGGATTTTGATCCGGCGGAGGCCAAGAAATTCGTGGAGAAGTATTTTGGGCCGTTGAAGACGTCGGAGCTTCCCGCACAGCCGGACCTGACCGAACCGCGGCAGGAAAAGGAAAAACACGCGACGAAGAACGATCCGCTAGCAAAGCGGCCGGCGATTGCGCTGGGGTATCACGTGCCGGAGAGAAACACGCCGGAGTATTACGCGATGACGCTGCTCGACGAGATGTTGATCGAGGGCGACGATAGCCTGCTACATCAAGAGCTGGTACAGAAACGAGGCATCACTGGAAACGTGAACGGCGGTATAAATCAGCTTGGCACTCCCTGGAATTACAAGGGCCCGATGCTGTTCATCACCAATTTTATCTACGATCCGGCGACCAGCCCGGAAACTATCGTGCAGGCCATTGACGGAGCGATCGAGCCGCTGCGGGCGAAGCCTGTCGATCAAAAGACGCTGGATCGAGCCATGGGGAAACTGAGGTCGGATCTGTATGACGCGGTGGGGCAGTTCAGCGGATTTGGACTGGTGGATTTGCTGGCGAGTTTTGCGCTGTTTGATGACGACCCGGGGCGAGTGAACACGCTGGTCTCGGAATATCAGAAGGTGACACCGGCGCTGATTCAGAAGACGGCGCAGGAATACTTGCGGCCGGAAAACCGGACTGTTTTATTGATCCAACCCCAGCAGCAAACGCCGGCGGCCGCACCTGCGGCACCAGCGAAGAACCAGTAAGGGAGACGAACCGATGACGCGCACACATACAAGAAAAATGCTGCTGGTTCTAGGCACTGCAATGGTGTTGGCAACGACTACATTTGGACAGAAGGAGGCGCCACCGGCAGGCGGGCCGGCGAAGGCGTTTACGCTGCCGGCGCATGAGACGTACACGCTAGCGAATGGGATGAAGGTGACGCTGGTTCCCTACGGAAATATTCCGAAAGTGAGCGTGAGCCTGGCGCTGCGAGCGGGGAATCTGAATGAGAGCAAAGAGCTGCTGGGAGTCGCTGACGTTACGGGAGAACTGTTGAAGGAAGGAACGGCGAGCTTGAGCGCGAGCGCGCTGGCTGAATCGGCAGCCCGAATGGGGAGCACCCTAAACGTTGGCACTGGCGCGGACGAAACATCGTTCGATATGGACGTGCTTTCCGAATATGGGCCGGATGCCGTGAAGTTGCTGGCGGATGTGCTGCAGCACCCGTTGCTGCCGGAATCGGAACTGGCACGGTTGAAGGCCAATCTGCTGCGACAGATCGCGGTGGCCAAGTCGCAACCCGGGCAAATTGCGCTGGCGCGTTTTCGGAAGCTGATGTACGGAGATCATCCGTACGGCACCATCCTGCCGACGGAGGAAACCGTCAACAAAATGACGATTGCGGACGCGAAGAAATTTTACGCGGACAATTACGGGGCGGCGCGGACGCACGTCTACGTTGCGGGAAAATTCGATGTGGCAGCGGTGAAGAAGGTGATTGAAGCTGGTTTTGCGGGTTGGGCGAAAGGGCCGGCGATGGCTGAAAATGTGCCGAAGCCGAAAACGCAGCGGTTGCTGGACGTGACAGACCGTCCGGGTGCACCGCAAGCGACGGTTTACGTGGGCTTGCCGGCACCAAATGCGACGAGCCCGGACAATATCCCGCTGGGGGTGACGAACGCACTGCTGGGAGGGTCGTTTGGTTCTCGAATTACGAGCAATATTCGGGAGAAGCTAGGTTGCACGTATTCGCCGGGATCGCAGGTGTCGCGGCGATACCACGATGCATATTGGGTGGAGACGGCGGACATTACCACGGACTGCACCGGGAAATCGCTGGGAGAAATTTTCGGAGAGATTCAAAGGTTGCAGAAAGAGGCCCCGCCAGCAGCGGAGTTGCAGGGAATCCAGAACTATATTTCCGGGCTGTTTGTAATTCAGAACTCTTCACGAGGCGCGCTGATCGGACAGCTCCGGTATGTGGATTTGCAAGGACTGGGCGAAGACTATCTGAAAACTTATGTGCAGAAAGTGAATGCGGTTACGCCCGCGGACGTCCAGAAAATGACGGCGGAATACCTTAAGCCGGAACAAATGACCATCGTTGTGGTGGGGGACAAGGCGAAAATCACCGAACAACTTGCGCCTTTTGCGGCGGGTGGTTCGAACAAATAGGCTGGTTAGCTGTAGAAGTTCACGATTTGGGAGTTCGACGGCGGGGATTAGACGCGGGGGCGCGTCTTCCCCGCTTTGCTTTTTCTGCGTAGAGATCCTGGTCCGCTTCGGAAAGAAGTTGTTCGATACGTTCGCCATCGCCGCGGTAGACGGAGATGCCGATACTCGCGGAGAGCGAGGGCTGTTCCTCATCGCTGGCGAGAACTTCACGGATACGGTTCGCGACACGATGCGCGTCGTCCCCCTTGGATTCCGGGAGGACGAGGGCGAATTCGTCGCCGCCATAACGCGCGGCGGTATCTACGGCGCGGCAATGAATGCGGAGAATATCGGCAAGGCGGCAGATGGCGCGGCTTCCGACGAGATGGCCGTAGCTATCATTGATTCTTTTCAGGCCGTCGAGATCGAGAAGCAGCACGGAGAAGGGACGGCCGGTGCGATTGGTGCGCTCCGTCTCGTTTTCAAGGACATCGAGCAGGCGGCGATAATTGGCAAGTCCGGTGAGCGGATCGCTGACGGCAAGATGGTGAACTTGTTCGAAGAGCCGGGCGTTATCGAGAAGCGCGCCGCCGAGCGCGACTGTGTATCCCAAGACCATGAGCGCCTGCGCGAAAAGGAAAGGAGCGTCGAGGAGGCGCGCGGATTGGGCAGCAGAGAGCTGAGCGGCAACATTTAGCCAGGTTGCGGCGTAAATGGTGCGGTCGAAGGCGGAATCTTCCACGGACAAACGGCGGCGGTACCAAATAAGGCTCACCAGGAAAATGACCCCGGGCAGCAACTGCTGCGGATTGGGGAAAAACGCGCTGGGGTGGCGGGAGACTTCCGGAGGCAAGCCGCGAAGCGCGGCCGCGAGTACGTAGGTCAGCGCCATGGCGGTAAGCAGTGCGCCGGTGATCTCACGGCGCGGATGACGCGACCGTGGGAGGAAACGCTCAACGAGGAGCGCCACGATGAGCAGCAGGGCCAGTACCATGCGGCCGAGCCACCAGGCGGTGGGAGCCCAGAGGAGGCGCAGAGAGGCCTCCGGAAGAATTTGAAAAAAGAGAACGCTGGTTGCCGTCAGTACGGCGCCAGAGAGAAGAAAACCGGCGCCAAGAATGAGTGAAATGCGGTCCTGAGTTCCCTGGAAACGGACGAGAGTTACGGCGGCGAAAACGAAGGCGAGAAGACCGCTGATAACCTGCAAATAGCCCTGAAGAATGGCGTCGGGCTGAAGGGTAATGCGGCGAAGCCAGGAAGCGGCGAGCACTACAAACAGAAAAGCACCAAAATGCGCCAGGAAGATGGTGGCGTTGCTGCGGCCGTTAGTGAGTGGAGCCTTGCCCATGGGATTTCTTGATTTAGTGTCTGTAACTCCGGGCCGGCGCCTACTTAATTAGACTACGGACGGAGCGTAACCGTTGCCGGAGATTAAAGGGGCGGGTGAGGCAAGTGATACCGTCCTGGGAACATCGGGAACTGTACGATCGTTCAGGTCAAAATGGGACGGGAAATCCGGGAGGATGGCGGGGGGCGTGGGCAAACTTTAGCAGTTGCGCGGGCGAACAAGATTGCGCACACTGTCAGCATTGAAACGATTGAATAAAGACGAAAGAATCGATGGTGCGGAGCAGCACAGCAGCAAGAATTCGCCCGAACAGCATGCTAGAGTGACGCCGGGTTTGAACCGTGGTTTTCCGAGGAAAAGGAGAATTGCTTGAGCGACGAAGGGACGGCGAGTTCCGCGCCACGGCTGCGGCGGACCCTCACACTTTGGGACCTACTCCTCTACGGGATTATCGTGCTTCAGCCGGTCGCACCCATGTCCGCGTTTGGAGCGCTGAGCGACCGCGGGCGCGGTCACGTAGTCACAGCGATCCTCATCGCCATGGTGGCCATGCTCTCCACGGCGATCAGTTACGGGCGAATGGCGCGGGTTTACCCGAGTGCGGGTTCGGCATTCACTTACGTGGCGCGGGAAATTCATCCGGCCATGGGGTACGTCACCGGGTGGAGCATGGTGATGGACTACATCGTGAATCCGCTGATTTGCACGATATGGTGCGCTGGGCAGGCGAACGTATTCGCACCTGCGGTGCCTGTGTGGGGTTGGAAAATATTCTTTGCGGTGGTTTTCACGCTGTTGAATCTGCAGGGCATCAAGACCTCCGCACGTGTTAACGCGGGACTGGCGGCGGTGATGAGCGGTGTGGTTGTCCTGGTATTTGTAACGGCGATTCGCTACATCTTTGGGCACCCCCACAGCGACCCTGGCTTTTTTACGCGGCCGTTTTACGATCCGCAAACATTTACGTACGGCAATTTGTTTGGATGTACTTCGCTCGCGGTGTTGACGTACATCGGGTTCGACGGAATTTCAACGCTTTCCGAGGAGGCAGAAAATCCTCGGCGAAATATTATGTACGCAACGGTCTTGACGTGTTTGGTGATTGGCTTTTTGTCGGCGATGGAGGTGTACGTCGCCCAGCTTGTATGGCCGGCTTCGCAGCCGTTCCCGAATCAGGATCAAGCCTATGTCTTTGCCGCGGCGCGAACCTGGGCTCCACTACTTTCGATCGTCGGGCTAACTCTGCTGGTGGCCAATTTCGGATCTGGCATGGGAGCACAGATCGGCGCGGCGCGCTTGCTCTATGGAATGGGAAGAAGCAACGCCCTGCCAAAATCATTCTTTGGAGTAGTGGACGAGAAGCACCGGGTTCCTCGAAATAACGTTATCTTCATCGGAGTGATCGTCCTCCTGGGATCTTTCCGACTGACGTTCGAGAAAGGCATCGAATTGCTGAATTTTGGCGCGCTGATCGCGTTCATGGGCGTAAATGCGGCCGCTTTCATGCACTACTTCGTTCGCGGGGCGGAGAAAAAGCTTACGCATTTCTTTCCGCCAATTCTGGGATTTTTCATTTGCCTTGGACTCTGGTGGAGTCTGAGCATGCCAGCGAAACTCCTGGGAAGTGTCTGGATGATTCTCGGCATCGCGTTCGGCATCTGGAAAACGCGGTGGTTCCGCGAACCGCTGTCGTTTGAGGTGCCGCCGGAATGACGCGTCCGTTTCAGAAGAGCCCATTGCATCATGAGCGACTCTAGAAGGATGATGGTCATGCCCGCGGAGGCGCCCGACCCGGTGAAACGACAAAGCGGAAAAAATCAGACCATCACGATGAGGGATGTCGCGAAGTCCAGCGGTTTCTCCCCAGCCACGGTTTCGATTGTGCTGAACAATGCGCCGTTGGCGCGGTACATCGCGCCAGCCACGAAAAAACGCATCGAAGAAGCCGCGAAGAAACTGGGCTACCGGCCAAACGCGATGGCGCGTTTTTTGCGGAGCAAGCGAAGCCATAGCGTTGGGGTGATGTTCTTCGACATTACCGACCCGTTTTGCACGCCGGTCTTGCGCGGCATTGAGAACGCGCTCTATCAATCATCGTACGTCCCGATCTTTGCAGACGCCCACAACCAGAAGAACAGGTTCGAACGATACCTCGAGATGCTGCTGGAGCATCACGTGGAAGCCTTGATCGTGGTGGCTAACTGGCTCTTCGTGGATATCCAATTACTCGCGGACCTGAGCAAGCGGAACATTACCGCCGCGACCATCGGATGGGAGATGCCTGGAAATTCCGTGAGCTCGGTGATGGTGGACAATGAAACGGGAGGGCGGCTGGCGCTTGAACATCTTCATCAGCTGGGACATCGCAAGATTGCGTACATCCTCGGGCCAAAAATGCTGATTGACAGCGCGCCGCGTTGGAAAGGCATTCAGAAATTCGCGCACTCGGCCGGAATGGAGATCGATCCGGCGCTGGTTCTGCACTTGCCGGATTCATTCGACCCCAACTCGGGGTTTGAAGGCGGCTACCGGTTCACGGAAGAATTGTTGCATCGCAAGAAAAAATTTACGGCATTGATGGCCTTCGACGACCTGACGGCACTGGGAGCTATCCGGGCGCTGACCAAAGCGGGCGTGAAAGTGCCGGAGAATTGCTCAGTTGTGGGTTTCGATGACGTGCCGCTGTCCGCATTGTCGGCGCCCTCTCTAACAACGGTGAGGCAGCCGCTAGAAGCGATGGGGAATCTGGCGGTGAATATCGTGATGGAAGGCGTCAACGCCGGGCTGGAAAAGCGCGATTGGAACATTTCGCGACACAGGATGAATCCGGAATTGGTGATCCGAGACTCCACGCGAGCGGCGATCCTCAGCAGCTCTGACGACTAAAGCCTGTTTTCCTGATAGTAGCCTGAACGTGAATCAGAAAAAGCGCGGATCTTTCGACCCGCGCTTTTTCGCTTTTATGCGAGTTCGGCTCGGCGATTACTTCGCCGGCGGCAGAAAAACCTGGGAAGCATGCGTAAACTCAACGTAGCCCAGCTCCGTTGAAACCTTGGCGCGGGTGAAACGCCCTTTTGGTCCTCCGCTGGCATTGAACGTCAAGAGATACTGATTGCTGAGGTGCATGGCGAGCTCATCAAGATAGGGCTTGATGGTGACGGGCGCGCCGGTGCCGAGATAAAAAGACTCGGCGCCCGTTGCATCCGAAAGCTCGCTAAGATTCGATTGTGCTCTGGTGGCGAGAAAGAATCCGCGCCCCCTGTGTCCGGCGTCTGGAGCATAGATGGTCCAAACATTAATATTCTGCTTTTGCGCGCGGCTGATGGTGGAATCGAGATCCGGGCTCCGGAGGTCAAAACCTCCACGAAAATAGTCAATCCCGGAAGAGATCAAGAGGATAGAGTGCCGGTCCGCGGAAGCAGGCCAGCGCTTCATTAAATCGAGAAGCGCGAGATAAGGGCTCCCAAAAGCACCGTTACTCCCGAGCGGCAAGCGTAAAGCCTTAGCCGCAAGTTCGTGGTCGTTCGTGAAGTCCTGAGCGACTACGGCCGCACCGTTACGCGCGTAGGCGACCAAAACATAGGTGTTATTGGGCTGGCTATCAAGAAACGCCTTCAGATCATTCCACTGGCTGGCAATGTTGCTGTCCAGTGAATCATCGATCAGGACGGCGAGGTATAGTTTTTCGCCGTGCTTCCAATCGGCGAGCTGGGTGCGATCTTTATTCAGATAGAACAGGACGTCGTCTTTGGTGACGAGCGGTGGACTGGTCTCCTTCTTGCCGACAGCAGTCACGGTGAGATTTACCGTTCCGGGCGCGGCGGCGAGAGCGTTGTTTGCAAGAAAACCAACTACGAGCGCAAGTGCCCCGAAGATCAGGGCGATGCGGATTGGATTTATCTTCTTCATCATTGAAACATCTCCTTAAGACTTCCTCATTTAATTAGATGCAATTCCTGACATAAAAGGCGTACACCGGCGAAGGGACTTCAAGACAGAAACTCCCGTCAATGGCCCCTCCAGCCTTTTGCTTGAAGCGTTAGGCGGCAATTGCGTAGTATGCTGCGGCGCTGACATAAAGGACCGATCCATTGAAAAACTACATTGGAGCAATTGACCAAGGTACGACCAGCACGCGATTCATGGTCTTTGACCAGTCCGCGCGCATTGTTGCCGTAGCGCAAAAAGAGCACGAACAGGTTTTCCCTCGGCCGGGCTGGGTGGAGCACGATCCACTGGAAATCCTGCGCCGCACGGAAGAAGTGATTACTGAAGCGCTGCAGCTGCGCGGATTGCGTGCTGCGGATCTGGCCGCGATCGGCATCACCAATCAGCGCGAGACTACCGTCCTCTGGGAGCGCAAAACGGGCAAACCGGTTGCGAATGCCATCGTTTGGCAAGACACGCGGGTATCTGAAGATGTCGCGCGTTTCGCCAGCGACGGCGGTCAAGACCGGTTCCGGCCAGAGACGGGATTGCCGCTGAGCACTTATTTCAGCAGCTTGAAACTGCGTTGGCTGCTGGAGAATGTTCCGGGCGCTCGGGAAATGGCAGCCGCGGGCGAGTTGCTTTTCGGAAATATTGATACATTTCTCCTTTGGAACTTGACCGGCGGCCCCCAAGCCGGTGTGCATGTCACCGACGTCACAAACGCAAGCCGCACGCAGCTCCTGAATCTAGGAACACTGGATTGGGACGAAAAGTTGCTGACGGCGTTTAATATTCCGCGTTCCGCGCTGCCGGAAGTGAGATCGAGCAGCGAAGTGTACGGTGAAGCGACACTCAAGGTGGTCGCGGGCGTTCCTATCACTGGAATCCTTGGTGATCAGCAGGCGGCGCTGGTGGGCCAAGCGTGTTTTCGGCCCGGCGAGGTCAAGAATACGTACGGGACTGGCTGCTTTCTGTTGATGAACACGGGCGAGCGGCCGGTGGCCTCGGACTTCGGCTTGCTTACCACGGTGGCCTACAAATTCGGCGATGGTGCCGCGCACTACGCCTTGGAAGGGAGCGTCGCCATTACCGGAGCGCTGGTACAGTGGCTGCGCGACAATCTTGGGCTCATTGAGAAAAGTGCGGAAGTGGAGCTGTTGGCGCGAACGGTTGCCGACAATGGCGGCGTTTACTTCGTTCCCGCATTTTCCGGACTGTATGCGCCTTACTGGAAAGGGAATGCACGCGGCGTGATTGCAGGCTTGACTCGTTACGCGAACAAGGGCCACCTCGCTCGGGCCGTTCTGGAAGCGACGGCGTTTCAAACGCGAGAAGTGGTCGAAGCGATGGAGAAAGATTCGCACATCGAGCTGGCCAGCCTACGCGTGGATGGCGGCATGGTGGTGAATGAGTTGTTGATGCAGTTTCAGGCCGATATTTTGAATCGAGAGGTCGTTCGCCCGGTAATTCAGGAGACGACAGCGCTGGGCGCCGCTTATGCCGCAGGCCTGGCAGTGAAATTTTTTTCGAATTTGGAAGAGTTGCGGGCCAACTGGGCGGTCGACCGCACCTGGAAGCCGCGTGTCGCCGAACCGGAACGCGAGAAGCTTTACGTGCAATGGAAAAAAGCGGTCACGCGATCGTTTGATTGGATGGAATCCTGACGGAGGATTTGACCTATGACATCACCGGTGCTCGGCGAATTTCTTGGCACGATGATTCTTATCTTGCTCGGCGACGGAGTTGTCGCCGCGGTGCTGCTGAAGCGATCGAAAGCGGAGGGCAGCGGTTGGATGGTGATTACTGCAGGGTGGGCGTTTGCAGTGATGGCGGGCGTTTTTACGGCCATTGCGTGCGGGAGCAGCGATGCCCATCTGAATCCGGCGGTAACGATCGGTTTCGCCGTACGAGACGGTAATTTTACAAAGTTTGCGCCTTATCTTGTGGCTCAGCTGCTCGGGGCCATCGTGGGCGGCGCGCTAGTCTGGATTCAATACTTGCCGCACTGGAAGGAGACGCCGGACGCTGCCGCGAAACTGGGCTGTTTTTGTACTGCTCCGGCAATCCGGAATACCGTAACGAATTTGCTGAGCGAAATTATTGCCACGTTCGTGCTTGTTTTCGTCGTTGGCGCGATTTTCTCGAAGAGTGTTTCGGCGGCCGGACCGGCAGCGGGGCTCGGGCCTTATCTTGTGGGTAGTCTGGTCTGGGGTATTGGTTTGTCGTTAGGTGGGCCCACAGGTTACGCAATCAACCCCGCACGAGACTTCGGGCCGCGCGTCGCACATGCGATTTTACCGATTGCCGGGAAAGGCGGATCGGATTGGAGCTATGCGCCAATCCCGGTGATCGGGCCGCTCGTCGGTGGCACACTTGCAGGTGTGCTGCTTCGGGTGCTCGGCGTTTCCTGAGGTTGGCTGTCGGGGATACAAGTCGGCTGACTCTTGGCGGCGATTCGAGGCTGAGCGCAAGTTTGGCGCGATAGTCGACTTTTCCGGAAATATGGAGTCAAGAAGAATGAGCTTGATGCGATCAATGCTGCTCGCGGCATCTCAGAATCAGTGGCTGCGCCATCGTGCGGTGAACTACTCTTTTGTCAGGCGCACCGTGTCCCGCTTCATGCCCGGCGAGACGCTGGATGACGCGCTTGGCGCGGCGCAGATTCTGCGTGGCAAGAGAATCGGAGCCGTGTTCACCCACTTGGGTGAAAACATTAAGGACCGAGCCGAAGCGCAGCAAGTTGCCGATCATTATCACCAAGTTCTGGAGCGCATACGAGAAAAAGGGCTGCCAGCGGAGATTTCCGTCAAACTTACGCAACTTGGTTTAGACCTCTCGCCGGAACTCTGCTTTGAACATCTGAACGCTATTATTGAGTATGCGCAGAAAGATTCCATCGTCTGGGTGGACATGGAAGCGAGCAACTACGTAGACGCGACGCTCGACCTCTATCGCCGCGCCCTCGCAACGCATGCCAATGCCGGCATCTGCCTGCAGGCTTATCTTCATAGGACAAAAGACGATCTGGCGAAGCTCCTGCCGCTGCGGCCTTCGATTCGCTTGGTCAAAGGGGCTTACAACGAACCGCCTGAAATCGCCTTTGCGCGCAAGCAGGACGTTGATGAAAGTTATTTCGGGCTTGGGAAGCAGATGCTGCGCGCCAAAAAAGAGAATTGTTGCTTGCGCGCCGCTTTTGGCACCCATGACGTCGCGCTGATCCACCGCCTGGCCGGTTTTGCATCCGCGGAAGGATTTACGAAAAAGGATTTCGAGGTGCAGATGCTCTACGGCATCCAGCGGGCGGAACAGGAACGTCTCGCCAGCGAGGGGTGTACTTCCATCGTGCTTGTCGCTTACGGCGACTACTGGTATCCGTGGTTCGTGCGCCGTTTGGCGGAACGGCCGGCGAATTTGTGGTTTATGGTTCGAAATGTTTTTGCTGCTTAAAGCTAGACCGAAGTACCTGATGATTTTTCCCGAAACAACAGTGATGAAATGATGGCCAAGCAATCCTTTATTGCGGTAGTGGGCAGCGCCAATGTGGACCTCACTACTTTTAGTGATGTGTTCCCGCGGCCCGGGGAGTCCATCTTCGGCAAAAAGTTCGATCTCGGCTTTGGCGGCAAAGGCGCCAATCAGGCGGTTGCGGCGCGGCTCTGCGGAGCAAATGTGTGCATGGTGGCGAGAGTGGGGAACGATCTCTTCGGCCCCGCCACAATCAAGAACTTTGAATCGCAAGGGATCGAGGCGAGGAATGTGCTCCTCACCGAAGGAGTTTCCAGCGGAGTGGCGCCCATCTTCGTGGATCCGAGCGGCCAAAACAGCATCATCGTCGTGAAGGGCGCCAACGACATGCTCTCCGCTGAAGATGTGGACGCCGCGGCTTTGCTGCTGAACAAATCGGACACTATCGTCCTGCAGTTTGAGATCCCGTTGCGCACCGTCTACCACACTGTGAAGTTCGCCCGGGCCCGTAGTATTCGCTGTATTGTGAACCCGGCTCCCGCGCAGCCCATTGACTTCAAGGAAGTCAGCGACGCCGACTATTTCATTCCCAATGAGAGTGAAGCCGAAACCATCACTGGGATGCCCGTTCATTCGATCGACGACGCCAAAAAGTGTGCGGAATTCTTGCTGCGTCAGGGGCTGCGGAAAGTGGTCATCACCCTCGGTGAGCGAGGCTCTTTGGTTGCGGGTTCAGAAGGCGTCGAGCTGGTACCCGCTTTCAAGGTCAAAGCGGTAGACACCACTGGCGCGGGCGATGCTTTCATCGGAAGCTTCGCCGTCTTTCTAAGCGAGGGTTTGCCGGAAAAAGAAGCGCTGACGCGTGCGAATCTCTTCGCGGCTCTGTCCACGACCAAGGTGGGCACGCAAAAGTCCTTTTGCAACCGGGCGGAATTCGAGAGGGAGTGGCAGAATCGTGGTGCGCGCCTGTAAACCGGCTTTGTCAAAGTGCTAAGATAGGGTTTTCCTGATTGCTCCAACACTAGCGGTGAAAATGCCATGACTCTGCGCAACAACCCGGGGATCGACATCTCCTCAAGCCCCGAACGCTCCGGTGTAAAACGTCCAATCTCCCCTTCCGATACTGCCATCGCTAGTTACGCAGGACGTGAGCTTCAGCCCAACCGCGGTGTACCTCTGAATTTGGATTGGGTGAATGCAGTGCGCGTGAACACCAGCGCGGTCGAGCGCCGCGCGCAAACCATCGGCACCCGGCGCACGGTGAAGAAGGACTGGCAGGCGGCTTGGCTCCTGCGCGCCATCACCTGTATGGATTTGACGACGCTCTCGGGCGACGACACCGACGAACGCGTTCGCCGGCTGTGTGCCAAGGCGCGACAACCAATCCAACACGAACTCGCCCAAAAGCTCGGCGTTGAGAGCCTTAATATCAAAGTTGCTGCCGTTTGCGTGTATCACACCTTCGTCGAAACCGCTCGGCACGCGATCGAGGGAAGTGGCATTCATGTTGCCGCGGTCTCCACTGGATTCCCCGCTGGGCTTTCTCCGTTCGAGGAACGAGTCGCGGAAATCCGGCGCTCGGTGGAATCCGGCGCCGACGAAATCGACGTGGTCATTACACGCGCGCATGTTTTCGGCGGGAAATGGCAAGCGCTCTATGACGAAATCACGGCCTTCAAGAATGCCTGCGGTCCCGCCCATCTGAAGGTGATCCTGGGCACCGGTGATCTGTTGACGCTACGTAACGTGGCCCGCGCCAGCATGGTCGCTATGATGGCCGGAGCAGACTTCATCAAGACCTCCACCGGGAAGGAAGCGACTAACGCAACACTACCGGTCAGCCTGGTCATGACGCGCGCCATCCGCGAGTACGCGCAGGAAACCGGAATGGCGGTAGGCTTCAAGCCGGCGGGCGGAATTCGAACGGCGAAGCAATCGCTCGATTGGCTCGCGCTGATGAAGGAGGAACTCGGCAATTCGTGGCTCAAGGCGGAGCTCTTCCGTTTTGGCGCCAGCGGCATGCTGGCGGATATCGAGCGGCAACTGGAACACCAGGCCACAGGACGTTATTCGGCGGACTATCGCCATCCGATTGCGTGAGCGGGAGAATCCAGCTTCGATGACGGAAAAAACGAGAAGATTCGAATGAGCATCGTCGAAAAATTCATGACCATGGAGTACGGCCCTGCGCCGGAGGATCCGCGTGAAGCACTCTCGTGGCTGGACCGTCACTCCCGGCGGTTTGGACATTTCATCAACGGCGCGTGGCAGGCTCCAGCGGATGGGACGTATTTCGACACCGCGGATCCATCTACTGGCGAGAAACTCGCAACGGTCGCACAAGGATCGACAGCGGACGTCGACAACGCGGTAAAAGCTGCCCGCGCTGCTTTGCCCGCATGGCAGTCTCTCACTCCGCATGCGCGTGCACGCTATCTTTATGCGCTGGCGAGGCAGGTGCAAAAACATTCGCGCTGGCTCGCGGTCCTAGAAACCCTCGACAACGGCAAGCCGATTCGCGAGAGCCGCGACATCGATATTCCGCTGGTGGCTAGGCATTTTTATCACCATGCCGGCTGGGCCCAGCTGCTCGAGCAGGAATTTCCGGGCTACACGGCTTGCGGCGTGGTAGGACAAATCATTCCGTGGAATTTTCCTTTGCTCATGCTGGCGTGGAAAATTGCCCCGGCACTTGCCACGGGAAACACCGTGGTGCTCAAACCGGCGGAGTTTACGCCTTTGACGGCGCTCGCGTTTGCACAAATCTGTCAGGAGGCGGGCCTCCCCGCCGGAGTAGTGAACATCGTGACCGGCGACGGTTCAACTGGCGAAGCGCTGGTGAAGCATCCCGATGTTGACAAGATTGCATTCACGGGATCGACGGAAGTCGGCCGCGCCATTCGCAAGGCTACAGCGCAGAGCCATAAGAAGCTCTCGCTTGAACTCGGTGGCAAATCTCCATTTATCATCTTTGAAGACGCCGATCTGGATAGCGCCGTGGAGGGATTAGTCGACGGCATATGGTTCAACCAGGGCCAAGTTTGCTGCGCCGGTTCGCGCCTGCTGATGCAGGAAAGCATCGCGGACAAATTGATCGGCAAGATTCAGGACCGCATGAACACACTGCGAATCGGTTCGCCGCTCGACAAAGCCATCGACATTGGCGCGATCGTCGCGCGCGTGCAGCTCGAGCGCATTCAGCGGCTTGTCGATCAGGGCGTCGCCGAAGGTGCGACCTGCTGGCAGCCGTCCATCCCTATGCCGGCGCGCGGGCTGTATTTTCCGCCAACGCTGTTGTGCAACGTTCATCCGACTTCGGTCGTGGCGCAGCAGGAGATTTTCGGCCCAGTGCTTGCCGCAATGACGTTCCGCACGCCGCGGGAAGCTGTCGAGCTCGCCAACAATACCGTTTATGGCCTAGCCGCCTGCGTATGGAGCGAGAGCATCAATGTTTCATTGCATGTCGCCGCGCAGCTCAAAGCCGGCGTGGTGTGGGTCAACTGCACGAATCTTTTTGACGCCGCCAGCGGTTTCGGCGGCTATCGCGAGAGCGGCTACGGACGCGAGGGCGGGCGCGAAGGGCTCCTGGAATATCTAGAACCTGCATGGTTTAAGAACGCGCCACCAATGCATGCAACACCTCTCGCCATCGATCAGCCGCAGGACCAGTCCGCCGATTTCGCGGCACCACCGATCGATCGAACCGTGAAGCTCTACATCGGCGGCAAACAAGCGCGGCCGGATTCCGGTTACAGCATAGAAGTGCACGGCGCGGACGGCCAACTGCTTGGGGAGGCCCCGCTCGGCAACCGCAAGGACATTCGCAACGCCGTTGAAGCCGCGCGCAAAGCGGAAGGCTGGGGCAAAGCTACGGCTCACAATCGCGCGCAGGTGCTTTACTACGTCGCGGAAAACCTTTCGCAGCGGCGCGAAGAAATCGCCCGCCGGCTATCTGCCGTTGTCGGCAAGAAGCAAGCCGACGCGGAAGTCCGCTTCGGCATCGAGCGCATTTTTTCTTACGCCGCCTGGGCTGATAAGTACGAAGGGGCGGTGCACAATCCTCCGTTCCGCAACGTCGCGCTGGCTATGAAAGAGCCGGTTGGCACGATAGGCGTGGTGTGCCCCACGGATGCGCCGCTCCTGGGATTCCTTTCTCTGGTGATGCCGGCGATTGCCACTGGCAACACGGTCATCGCCATTCCGTCGGAACAATATCCACTGATTGCTGGCGATCTCTACCAGGTTTTCGAAACCAGCGATCTTCCGGACGGTGTCATTAACATCGTCACCGGTCGCGCCGCGGAATTACTGAAGACAGTCGCCGAACACGACGACATCGACGCCATCTGGTGCTTTACTGACGAATCGAGCGCCGCAGCAGCGAAAACGCTCTCGATAGGCAATCTGAAGCAGGTGTTCACTAACGAGGGCCGTGCCATCGACTGGTTCGACGTGAAACAAGGCGAAGGCCGGTGGTTCCTCGACCACACCGTACAGGTGAAAAATATCTGGGTACCCTACGGGGAGTAGCTCTCTCAAAATACAAGTCTTGAACGTCTTATCTGGCGTCGCTTAAGGGACATGGACCTTTATTTTCCCGCTTTTACCTTGAAGCGCTTATAAGTTTGCCGCAGCATTCGGGCCGCTGAGGTAGTTCGGAGCTATTCCATCCACCGCCGAGGGCCTGGACGAGTGTGACCGCGTCTACCATGCGGCGGCCGAGAATATTGACCGCAGTGACTTCGTCGGAGAGAGCGGCGCTCTGGGCGGTGGTCACTTCAAGGTAGCTGGTGACACCACCTGTATAACGAGTATTGGCTAGTGAGAGATATTTTTCGGCGGCGGCCACGGCTGCGTTTTGTACCTGAGCTTCGTGCTCCAGGATCCGAAGCGCCGCGACGTTGTCCTCAACTTGTTGGAACCCGGTCAGCACAGTTTGGCGATAGTTGGCGACGGCTTGATCGTACGCAGCGATGGCCTGGTCTGAGGCAGCACGACGTCTTCCGACATCGAAGACCGTGAGTAGAGCAGATGGACCGGCCGACCACAAAACGCTGGGGCCGGATAACAATGTCGTGATGGCGCCGCTCTCAAATCCTCCCGTCGCCCCCAAGCTGATATTGGGATAGTAGGCGGCCTTGGCCACTCCGATCTGCGCGTTCGCGGCGGCCATTTGGCGTTCCGCGGCTGCGATGTCGGGCCGCCTTTCGAGCAATTCCGAGGGCAGGCCCACAGGAATCGGCGGAGGAGGCATGGTGAGAGGAAGAGGGGCGAGACTGAACGAAGCGGGAGGCTTGCCAACGAGGACCGCTACCGCGTGCTCGTACTGGGCGCGAGCGACCCCGACGTCGACTGCCTGAGCGCGTGTTGTCTCAAGTTGCGTCCTGGCCTGCTCGACCTCCAGATCGGAAGCAAGCCCTCCTGCATACCTGCTCTCGATCAATTGCAATGCCTGTTCATACTGCGTAACGGTTGAGTTCAGGAGCTGCTCCTCGGCATCAAGCGTACGGGCCTGGAAGTAGTCCAAAGCCAGCTGAGCATGCATGGACAGGTTCACCGCTGCCAAGTCGGCTGCGCTGGCTTGCGCCTGGTCGCGATAAGCTTCTACGGTACGACGCACGCGGCCCCAAACGTCGATTTGATAGGACAACTCGAATGGGATTTGAAAATCGTTGTAGGTAGCTCCATTGGCGGTGACACTTGCAGGCCGGTGACTGGAGATTCGGTTTCGTGTGGCACTCGCGCCCGCGGTGACCGTGGGGAAAAAATCGGCCCGCTGGTAACGGAGAAGTGCACGAGCTTGTGTGTATTGAGCCTCCGCCGCCTTCAAATTTTGGTTGGAGACGTTGACTTGAGCCTCCAGGGCATTGAGTTGCGGATCCTGAAAGATTTCCCACCAGTTGCCGTTGACGCTCTGATCATTCGGCTGGGCGGCCTTCCAGTCTCCTACCTCTTTGTAGGTTGCCGGAACTTCAGCTGCGGGGCGTCGATAATTGGGTCCCACCGTGCATCCGGCGAATAACAACATGCTCATGACGCTGATCCTGCCGGCGATGCGCTTCAAGAATTGAGTGCTGGTACTGCAGCGGAGAAAGAAATTCATTGCGTCCCTCCTGCGGTGGTGGCCTGAGCGATCTGCACTTTCTCTCCATTCACAACGGAATCCGGGGGGCTCACGATGACGGACTCGCTGCCCTGCAGACCGGAAATGATTTCGATCTTGTCACCGAAGTCGCGACCGGGGGTTACCGGCAGTAACTGCGCTTTGCTGTCCCTGACAACAGCGATGCGCAGACCTTCCTTGCGAAACAACAGCGTGTCGACTGGCAAAATGTAGGTGGAGATCTTTCCCGGGACTTTGAAATGGACTTCGGCATAGGAGCCCGAAAGTAATTTACCGATCGGATTGGGGACGTCAACTTCCGCTAGGAGGGTGCGCGTCTCGAAGTTGATGGCCTCTGCGGTGCGCACGAGTTTTCCTGTGAAAGTTGTACCTGGGAACTCTGACAAAGTCAGCTCCGCGGTCAGCCCGGAAGTGGTTGCCTGCGAGTATTCTTCCGGGACGTTGACATAAACGCGCAGCCGGTCCACTTGAGAGAGATGGAACAGATCGGTCTTGACGCCGCCACCGCTGCCAGAGTCAACGAGAGCGCCGACATCCGTGTTACGAGCGGTGATAATTCCGTCGAATGGCGCATAGATTTTCTCAAACGATTGCAGCGCCTCCAGTTGCTTCACGTTGGCCTGGTCGGCTTCCACAATCGATTTATTGGCGTTATACGTACCGACGGCGTTGTCCACGTCCTGCTGGGCCACCGCATGGGTCGTGAGCAGGCCTTCGTAACGGTCCTTGGTAATCTCGGCAAGCCTGAGATTGGCTTCCGCAGTGGAAAGATTGCTGCGTGACTGTCCCAGTTGCTGGTCGACTTCGGGAGTGGAGATCACCGCCAACAGCTGCCCTTTCTTCACATGTGCTCCGATATCGAAATACCAAGCCTGCAAATAGCCGTTAGTGCGAGAGTAAATCGGCGCCGTGACATAGGGTTGTACGTTTCCGGGCAACACGATTTCCTGGGACGGAGCGGTGCGCTGCGGAGAGACGACGGAGATGGTTGGTACCGCCATCTCAGTGGTTTCGGTGCGAAGTGCGGCGCTGGCGTGCATGCGCTGAAGAATCCCGGAGACCAGGAGTCCGGCGAAGACAGCGAAAATTACGACCGCAGCAAGCCAGCCCCGTCCGGGTCGATCCGGCTTGCCGGTGACCGGTGACGATTGCGCTTCTTGCGTGGAAATTTGTTCTTTTGTTTGTGGTTGCATTGAATTTACCCCTTCCAATTCCATTTCAGAGATTCTCCTGTGGTTGAGCGGTGGTCTCCGCAGGCCGGCTCTTCAGCCCGTGTAGAACGCTGAAGAGAGTCGGGACAAAGAGCAGCGTGGATACTGTGGCGAATAGCAGCCCGCCGATGACCGCGCGGCCCAGGGGGGCGTTCTGTTCGCCACCGTCTCCGAGCCCAAGGGCCATGGGCAACATGCCGATGATCATGGCCAGAGCTGTCATCAGCACGGGGCGAAAGCGCGTGAATCCGGACTCAAGAGCCGCGGCGACAGGATCTTTGCCCTCGGCCATCTGCTCTGCCGCAAAGCTCACGACCAGAATGCTGTTGGCGGTGGCTACGCCCATACACATGATGGTGCCCGTGAGAGCCGGCACGCTAAGGGTGGTGTGAGTCACGAACAGAAACCACGCGATCCCAGCGAGGGCGGCGGGCAGCGCGCAAATGATGATGAAAGGATCCAGCCAAGACTGAAAGTTGACGACAATCAGCAGGTAGACCAGGAGCACCGCGAAGAATAGTCCTGTTAAGAGGCCGACATACGAGGAGCGCATTGTCTGCGCCTGACCTCGCAGGACGACTTGCGAACCGCGTGGGAGTTGGTTGCGAGTTTGGTTGAGAATGCGCGTGATGTCACCCGCGACGCCCCCAAGGTCGCGTCCTTGAACGGCACCGAAGATATCGATAGCGGGTTGGATGTTGTAGTGAGAAACCACGGCCGCTCCGCTGCCGCGCTGGACGGAAGCGAAGCTCGCGAGAAGGGACGGCGGTGCATTCGGAGTAGGCCCGGTGATCGGCATGTTGGCCAAATCCTGGAGCGTGCTAACGCGATACTGCGGCGTCTGAGTGGAGACCTGATAGCTCACCCGATTCTTCGGGTCGAGCCAGTACGTCGGCGAGGTCTGAAAGCTGCCTCCCAGAGAAATCAACACATTTTGCGCGATGGCCTGGGTGTTGAAGCCGACTTCCTGGGCCTTCGTGCGGTCCACCGAGAGGTGCATATAGGGCTGATCGAATGGCTGCTGAATCCGCACATCTGCTATCCCAGACACGTACCTGACTTGGTTGAGCAACGAGTCTGCATAAGCATGATTGCCCGCCAAATCATTGCCGAGGATTTGAATGTCAATGGGGGCTGGCAAACCGAAATTTAGAATTTGGCTAACCATGTCGGAAGGCAGGAAAGAAAAGGTTACGCCGGGAAATTGCTTGGCCAGGCTGATGCGGAGGTCGTGAACGTACGAATTCGTCTTGTGGTGGTTGACCTTGAAAGTTACAAGAATATCCGCGTCCGAGGCGCCTACTGTTCCCGTGTTGTTGTAGGACGTATTGATGCCGCTATAGGGCAGCCCAATATTGTCAATCACATTGGACACCTCGCCTGGCGGGAGTTGCTGTTTGATGAATTGCTCCACGAGATCGCAAAGACGCGCGGTCTCTTCGATGCGTGTTCCGGTTGGAGCTCGGAGGTGAAGATTGAACGAGCCGCTGTCGATCGAGGGGAAGAAATCCTGGCCCAGCAACGGAACAATCAAGGCCAAGGATCCGAGGCACGCAGCGAAGAATGTGATCAGGAAAGCGCGACGATGATGAAGGCAGCGCTCGAGTAACCCGTGATAACGCTCCCGGAGACGCTCGAAGGCCTCCTCAAAGCGAATTTGCACGCGGACGAAAGGATTGCGGGAAGCTACGGTGTGCGCGGCGTCGTGCTCATGGCCGCGTAAGAGATATTTCGCCATGGTGGGAACCACCGTGCGCGAGAGTAGGTAGGAAGCCAGCATGGCAAAAACGACAGCTTCACCCAGCGGCACGAACAAATATCGCGCGACGCCCGTGAGGAGAAACATCGGAACGAAGACGATGCAGATCGCAAGCGTCGCGACAAACGCCGGGATAGCGATCTGTTGAGCACCATCCAGGATGGCGTGTTCTACTTCCTTTCCCAAGGCGATGTTTCGGTTGATATTTTCGATCTCCACGGTTGCATCGTCCACCAGGATGCCAACCGCAAGAGCGAGTCCACCGAGGGTCATAATATTGATCGTTTGTCCGATCGCGCTAAGCGCGATGATGGAGGTCAAGATCGCCAGAGGGATTGAGGTCGCGATGATGATGGTGCTTCGCCAGCTACCGAGAAAGAGGAGAATCATCAGAGCTGTGAGGCAGGCGGCGATGCTCGCTTCTTTCACCACACCTTGAATGGCGCTCTTGACGAAGATGGACTGGTCGGCGAGCGGTTTAATGTCCAACGCGGGCGGCACGGTCTGCTTGATCTGCGGCAAAAGAGCCTTAATCCCCGCAATGATGTTTAGCGTCGACGCATTTCCGTTTTTTTGGACGGTCAGGAGAGTAGCGCGCTGCCCGTTCACGCGGACAATGTTGGTTTGCGGCGGAAAACCGTCGCGCACCCAGGCGACATCACCGATATAAGTGGTTGTAGTGCCAATCGTCTTGATAGGGATGCGGTTCAGCTGCTCGATCGTCTGGGGAGCGGCATTTGAGATGTCGACGTTGTATTCCTTGGAACCGATCTTGGATGTCCCCGTTGGCAGAATCAGATTCTGAGCGCCAATGGCAGTGACAACATCAAGAGCGGAAAGACCTTTGGACTGCAAGGCCGCCGTGTTTAAGTCCACTTGCACCTGGCGTTGCTTCCCGCCATAAGGATAGGGCAGCGCTGCTCCCTCGATGGTGACCAGCCGCGGGCGAATGAAATTCAGACCGTAGTCGTTCAGTTGCTGCTCCGAAATGCCTTTGCCCGAGAGCGCGAGTTGGAGGATGGGGACCGTCGATGCGCTGTAGGTGATGATCAATGGCGGCGTGGTGCCGGCAGGCAGCTGTCGGAGTTGCGTTTGGGAATTTGCCGTGATCTGGGCAATGGCCTTGTCGATGCTCACCGAGGGTTGGAAGAAAACCTTCACTACGGCAATGCCGTAAAGAGATTGCGATTCTATGTGCGCGATGTTATCCACCGTAGTGGTTAGATTGCGCTCGGTGATGGAGACGATCCGGTCAGAGATATCTTGAGGGTCGAGTCCGTTATAGTTCCAGATAATGCTGACGACGGGGATGTCGATATTCGGAAAAATGTCCGTGGGAGTGCTGACAATCGCGAGACCCCCAAAGATAAAAATCAGAATCGCAAGTACCACGAACGTATATGGCCGCTTCAGTGCTAGTTTTACAATCCACATGAGTCACTCCCAAATCCTTTCACCGCATCGCAAACCTGAGTCATTTGACAAATCTATTGCTTGTGCTTCGGCGTCTTGTCATCCAGGGTCGAAACCAGTTGCTTGGCTGCTGGAGGCACGGCGACTCTTCGTGACAAGACAATATTGCTCGCCGGGATCTTTCTCCCGTACACGCGCTGGTTGTCGCCATTGTCCGGACGGATAGTGGAACCTTCGAGGGAGACACCGGCAAATAGCCCACGCGCCCGTGAGTAGCTCAAGATTTCGGCTCGCAGGGTCGCGTCGGTTTCGGCCGATGAATCGCGGCCGACCGGGCCGGCAGCCACGGAAGCGTCGCCTCCCAGCTTGACCTTGCTGGCGAGAATGCCGCGCGCGCCGCGTTCGTTCATCACCAGCAATACAAAATCCGTAGCTTCTCCGCCGATCTGAAAGCCAAAGCTGCCGCCTTCCAGAGCCATCATCGTGGGAGCGCCCCAAGGTCCCCGGAAGTCTTCACCGGTGCGGCACGACATGGAGCCTCGACCGTAGCTTCCGCCGATAATAAAAGCAGCCTTTAAAACGGAAGGAAAAACAACGACGCAATCTGCCTTATCGAGCAAGCCCTGCGGAATATCATCAGGAACATCGAGAATCTCTTTCAAGACCGTTCCGCAATTTCGTAAGCGGTCGTCGTCTTTGGTTTGGTCCGCGGCGCTCGCCACGTCAGCGAAGAGCGGTGCAACGACAAATGAAATGCATGTCAAACCGGCCAGCAACTTTCGCATGTGATCTCCCTCAAATAGCATTTCATTTCTTGTTTCACGTATTAGGAATGCAGCCCAGATGCCAAATACGGTGGATAAACAAGAACCCCAGAAGTAGTTGAAAACAAAGGCCCTTAGCGGAATCGCCGCGAGATTAAGCGCAAGAATCGAGGCGTGAAGAGTCCAGCCCATTGGATGATTGCCAACACACTGGACAACGTGTCTTCAGGATGGAAGACGACTTCCGAAAGATGACGAACGATTGCGGGCGAGGAGCGGTATGCGCCGAGGCTAGGTCACTCGGGGACTTACTGTGCCCAGGCAGGGAAAGTTTTACGAACTAGGAGTCGAGGAGCGGTCGAAGTTGCATTTGACGACGAGAATGGTTACATCGTCGTTGAAGTCATCCCCGGAGAAATCTGCAGCGGCGTTATAGATACTGGTCATGAGGTCCTCGGCGGACAGCAAAGAACCGCTGCGTACTGTGGCAGAAAGGCGCTCCATCCCAAATTCTTCGCCAAGCCGGTTCGCAGCTTCGGTGACTCCATCGGTATAGAAAACCAGGACGTCGCCGGCAACAAGATCTTCCGAGGACAGTTCACAAATCTCTTCTGAAGCTAATCCGATGGGTGGACAAGACGAGTCCAGGCGCGTAAACGTTCCCGTTTTTGCTCGAAATAGAAGCGCGGGATTGTGGCCACAGTTCACGTAGTGCATTGTCCGTTTGTTTGTGTCGATTTCCCCAACCAGCAACGTAACGTACTTTTCCGAATCTGACACGGCGCCGATCTCAGTATTCAACCTTTCCACTTGTTGCAGCATGTTTCGATTGCGATTCGCCTCAAGCCGCATGCCTGCTGCCGTCGCGGACATCAAGAGAGCAGCGGAAACCCCTTTTCCGGCAACATCGGCTATGACGATCTGAGTGGTGTGCGCGTCGATGGGGATATAGTCGTAGTAATCGCCGCCTACACCCTGCGCCGGCAGCATCATGCCAGCTATTTCGAGTCCCGCGATGGCTGGTTTTCCGGAAGGAAGAAACAAGCGCTGAACTTCCGCCGCCAGCTCCACATCCTTGAGAAGGCTATCACGTTGCTGTTCAATGGTTTTGACAAGCGACTCCTGCCGCTCGATATAACGCTGGATTACATAAACAACGAAGGTGAGACACAGGAACGCTGAGAAGTTGTGGAAGAGGCGTAGTCCTAAGTGAATGTTCCGCGGTGAATCAAAATAGTGGAAGAGATAGTGGAATGCGATACAGGCCACGATAAGGCCATAGCTGATTTCCTTGCGCAAGAAAATCGCGCCAACGGTAAGAGGCAGGGTGTAGAGGTAAACAAGCGAGAGCGAAACAACCAGATGGTCTGCATATGCGACGGCGGCAATCGCCGCCATGACGAATATCAGTGGCAGCCACTTCGGTCGGCTGGAAGCCGCATCGTGCCGCAGAACGGACAGCAATGGAATCCCCTCTCGAAGACCGTACAACTCGTCAGGCCTCGATCCTTTGACAGCGGGATGTACTAGGTCACTCATTCGAATAGAATCTTTGCCATCATCCCTTTGTCTTCGTGATTGAGAAGATGGCAATGAAAAACGGACATACCCCTGATTACGGGGTCGGTGAAGTCCATAATGACGTCGACGGAGCCACCGAACGGAACATTCACGGTGTCCAGCCACACTGGATTGGCAATCGGCTTATCGTTTTCAGCGTACGTCAGGAAATGGACTTGATGGATATGCATAGGGTGCAATTCACCAGTGGCATTGACGACCCGCCAATGCTGGAACGACCCAACTTTTGCCCGCACCATCGGAGCGTCATCAGGCGTGAACTTTTTTCCGTTGATATAGAAGCCCTTCTTGTCTTCCGTGAACGTCACAGTGAATCGAGGAGGACCTTTTTCTTCCGCCGCAAGGTCGAGTGTTTTGAATTCCGGCTTCAGCGAACTTTTTGCAGCCTTGGCCGGTGAGCTTGCCGTAGATCGCGGAACAATATCAGCCAACACCATCGCTGGATTCGGATCGCCGTCTGGCCCGGTATCCACGCAGCGTGAGACTACGCGCCTCGGCATGCCGTCTGCAGGACCGGTAACAATGGCTTCAAGCCTGCCCGCTGGTGGCAACAAAACATGTTCGACGCTACGCGTTGGGTGGTTCGGGTCGTGCAGGGCGATAGGCATCCCGTCCATGGCAACGATTTCAAACGTTTGCCCCTCAAGCTGCAGGTCGAGGTAACGATCCGCAGAGGCATTCACAACACGCCAAAACTGGCGCTCACCAGGAGCGATTTCAATTTGAGGCCGCACCGATCCGTTTACCGTGAAGACCTCTTCCGGTATCTCTGGCTCCGCACCGCAAATATCCGAACTGAGTTCAACGCTATGCTTCAAAACGGCAGACTGAGGGTCATTCACAATGGAACGGCCGCGTACAACCAGGACGCGTTCGAGCATGCCGACCAGGGGAGGAAAATAAGATTCAATCCCTTCGATCACAATCGCTCCGGACATGCCGTCAAGCGCCTGTCGGTGGCTCTCTCCATGAGGATGCGTGTGATACCAGTCCAAGCCCGGCGGATGGTCTTGTGGAATCTGCACGGTGTAGCGGAGTGATTGTCCAGGCATGGCCATCATGTCCAAGACGTCGTCCTGGGGTGCGTCGGGAGAAACCGTCAGACCGTGAAAGTGCAAATTCGTCATGTCCATGCACGGAGTAATCGCGCAGCTTTCCCGTGGCTTGGCAGGAAGATCGTTAATGTAGTTGATCTTTAGCTGTTCGCCCGGTGAAAGGCGCAGGGTTGGTGCGCTTGGCTGGCCATCAAAGTAGAAGGAGTTCTTTCCATCCTTTGTGACCCCAGCGTGCAGCGTGAAGGAGAGTGTGTGGTGTTTCGCGCGAAGTTCCGGAGGGTTCGGAAACTGGCCTGACGGATTTCCCGCGAGTTCGAGCGAGCAGAAAGCCGCTGCCGCCGCGATGGCGATGGCAGCGGCAGCGATTCTTGGAACAGATGAAAGGCGGGACATTGAACGTTTCCAAGCCATGGTTTATTCCACCTTGTGCCAGGTGGAATCCGGGTCATAGGCGGTCATCGCTTGTGCGAGCTTGGTTGTGTCGGGGCCAAAATCCTTTTCGTAAATGGTCCCGGATTTGTCGACGATAAAGGTCATCACGCCCGCGGATTGGTACTCGACGGGGTAAGCGACGAAAGCGAATCCAGCGCTCATCTTCCCGTCGACGATGTAGTTTTTGGCTCCGCCGAGCGCATGCGGTCCTTGGCTAGTGAGTATCCGAAACATGTACCCATTGAAGGGAACATGCTCACCAACCTGGTCGGCGGGAAGATTCTGGCGCGCGTAGGCGATGAGAGGGTTGATCGGGCTGTCGAACTCGTCGCTGGCACCGTGCCAGTACAGGCCATTGTGCTGGCCTTCGTCGCTGACCAGTTTCTGCGCGAATTGACTGGGTAGATCATCCGGCGGGCGCGAAAAATAATCTTTTTGCGCCGCGACTAACTCGCGGCACGCTTCCATTGCGGAAAGTTCATTTCTGCCGATACGCCGGAATATGATTTCGTCTTTCCCTGCATCGGTGTCGAAATACCACGAGCCGTTGCTCTTGACCAAGGGAATCGGGAACGGCCAGTTTTCGGCTCCAACTACCAGGGTTACGGTTCCGTTCGCCTCCATGACGAACCGATGCATCTCCTGGTATTTGAGGACGAAACTGACCCGAGTATCCAAATCTTCCCCTGAGTCGCCGGACGAGAGCACATCCTTTCCGGCTGGTCCGAGGATGCTCAATTGGGCTTGTTCGTCCTGTGCCTCCAGTGCCTCAAAGAAGGCGCGGCCGGCATCTTCAGCCGAGGCAAACATTCGCTGTCCGGGCTGACGGGCAAACGCCGGTGCAGATGAAAATCCCAAGGAAAGTGCGAATAGAATAGTCACGCCAAATCGAACAAATCTCTTGCATTCCTGTTGAACTAAAATCGAAATTCTGTGCAGCATGGTAATCCTCCATTCTTGAATTCTCGTTATGTTCTACAGCTGGTACCTGCGATCAGCGATGTCGACCACCACCGCCGCCATGGAAACCACCTCCTCCGTGGAAACTACCTCCAGAGCTCGACCGCCCACGGGAGGAAAAGCCTCGGACATTACCACCGTGGTCAAAGCCACTGAACGCTCCAGAGCGCGTTCCTGGCTGAAAGTGAGGAGCCGGAGATCCGTGAAACCCCTGACCTCTGCCACCAGGCCCGTTTCCGTGGAACGCGTTGCCGTGATTGAAGTTGTTGTGGCTGAAATTGTTGCGGTTGATGATCGTCCGGCTGTGGGAGATGTAGGTGTTGTGGTTGTAGATCACCCGATGGCCATGCCAGTCGCACCCCCAGTGATGCCAACCCCAACCATATCCTCCAAAAAAGCCGACTCCAAAGCCGATCCCGAATCCAATCCCCACTCCAGCCATGAAGATACCTGGTTCCGGATACCAGCCTGGATACGCGACAATCGGCCCACCGTACACGAGCCAGGGATCATAGGCAGGTACGTAGACGACTTCAGGATTGGCCGGTTCGATGACGATGGTGTTTCCTTGAGTCGTTACCTTTTCCTGTTCATTGGTATTGAGGTGGCCGGCCCTGTGAGCCTGCTGACGCATGACCTGGACGGCGTCTGTCACATCCTGTTGCTGGTTGGCGTACGCATCGCCAAGCGAGGAAGTCCAGGAGAGGTTCTTGTCCATGTTTTCAAGGACTGAGGGAAATTGTGTGAGTGCCTTGACGCTCGGGTCCCAGGGCTGTTTGTCAACTTCTTTTGCCAGCTCCTCACCCTTGAGTTTGGAATGGCCCTGCATCCACCGGTCCGCCTCGACAATTTCAGTGGGATAGGTGGAAGCGGCGAGAATCTGCGCAACGAGTGCGTCCGGGTATAAGGCGATCGGAGCGACCAGTTGCTGGAGCTCTTGAGGGGAATGTTGCACGGGCGACGGTGGCTGCTGATCGTTGGATTGACCAGTAGGACCGAACGACTCGGCTTGCGCAGTGAATCGCACAAGTAAAAAGCACAGAAGTAGAACTAAAACCTGCTTGGATAACTTCATGGCAAATTCTCCAGTACAAAATTGAAATCATTCTCCTGATGTCAAACCAAAGTTCAAAAAACTTCATAAGCCCTCGACAACAGTGCCAGCTAACCTCACTGGCCCCGCAGCGTGCCTGGCTCGATGTCATTACGACGCGCCAGGTCTTCAAGGTCATCGAGCTCCGATTGTGTTTCGCTCACATGCTCCCGAAGGATTTCAATGCCAGCCTCGGGGGTGATGCCTACATCGCCCTCATCCAGATTTATGCCGCCTGTCGTTTCCTTTAGACTTCGGGCATCTTCGAGAGCTTGGAGGTATTTACTGAGCTGGGTCTGTCTGCGTTCGAGTTCCTCGCGCAGCTTTGCAGCATGCATGGCGTACCATTGGGGATCCTGTCTCTCCAGGTAAGTCACAGGCAATGCAGCGGGCGTTGCGTCATCTGCTTGATTTGGTTGGCCGACGACTGAGATGGTGGCGAGAGGCCTTAGTTTCTCAAGGTCTTCGTTGGTCCATAGCACCGTGGTCTTTTCAGCCTTCCCCGCGCGCGGCTGGTTTGCCGCGCGCAGAGGAATGGCCAGGGTGCTTAGGGTCATTGAGATAGCGAGCGAAAAGGGCAGATAGCGATTCATTTCGCTCCCCTTATCGTCCCTTCGACCGCGGGAGGAAAATGCTGGAACATTTTGTTCACGCTTTTGCCAAGGTTCTTGGTGTTCTTGTCCGCTTTGTCGGAGAGCGTATCGCTCGATGAGCTTCGCCAGATCAATTTCTGCGTCTTTGCGTCGAAGAGATCGACGACCAAGGTTCCGACTTTGTAGGTTTCAACTGTTGTGGTGGCGTCGCCAAATCCGCCGAACCCGCCCCAGCGGCGGCCTCCTCCGAACCCGTTGTAGAAAGTGTCCAGAGTTTGTTGATTTTGAGTAGTCTCAATGGCAAAGACTTCGACGTCACCGCTCGAAGGAACTTCTGTCCAGCCCTTTGCCGCCAGAGCGCCATTCACTGCGCTCTTGATGCGGTCGACTAAAAGCGGATCCTTCGTCTGGACCGTTTTCCAGGAATATGTCTTGTATTGGCCAAAGTTTGCTTTGTGGTCATAGTCGGTCTTAACGTGTTGCGCGAATGAAGCGCTGGCCAAAACCATTGTTAGTCCGATAGATGCTGCGAGTTTTGATAAAAACTTCATACTTCCTCCTTTTTTTGAGACTCCGAGACAAAGCCTCTTGAGGTAAACAATGGAGCTCACGCGATTAGGCAGCGATTTCCGCGAGCCGCCAGCTCCGTGATTTCTCTTAGTCTCTGTCGCTACGAAAAGTTTCGGTTCGTCTAGCGACGCCACTGGAAGAGGCAAGACGGTTGCCAAAAGATGATTTGCGTAAGTGACTGAAAGTAGAGGCCGAGACAGACGATAGAGCGGCGCGCGATGCCAGCCCGCTGGACGTGACTCGACATGCTGACAGGCCAGTGAGGTTATGTACTTGATTGTGTGCCAGACAGCTTCGGATTCAGGACGATTGGAGAGGTGATCGCTGCTGCGTCTGATGACTTAGGTGCGCACTGTGGCGATTCGATTGGAGGATCGATACGCGCGTGAAAGCGAATCTGCTACGAAGGAAGCCGATCCTTGTTGGTACGCGAGATGCCAAGCTTTTGCATCCGGAAGTAAAGCGTGGACCTCTTGATTCCCAACCGTGCGGCCGCGCCGTTGGGACCGGAGACAACCCACCGGGTCTGCTCGAGAGTCTTGCGAATATGGTCTCGCTCCGCGTCCTCCATGGTAATTGGTCCAATGGATTCGACTTCGGCGGCATTCCTCAAGCTTGTGAGAGGAGAGTTCAGAACGTTTCCCGAGCTGAGGATTACGCTGCGCTCGATGAAATTCTGCAGCTCGCGAATGTTCCCGGGCCACGGGTATGAAGTAAGTTCAGACATCGTTTCCGGGGAAATGCGATCGATTTGCTTACCCATCCGGCGGGCATAAATCTCGACAAAGTGTTCCACGAGCGCCGGAATGTCTTCACGGCGCGCCCGCAGCGGCGGCAACGGGACGGGAAACACATTCAGACGATAGTAGAGGTCGCTGCGAAATTCGTTTCGCTTTACCATTTCAACCAAATTTCGATGAGTCGCGGCTACGAGGCGAACGTCTACTTGATGAGTCCGGCCGCTGCCCAAGCGCTCGAATTCTTGCTCCTGCAGGACCCGCAGCAGTTTGGGCTGCAGCGCCAATGGAATGTCTCCCACCTCGTCCAGGAACAGCGTTCCTTTGTCAGCCAGTTCGAATCGGCCAATCTTTTGCGCAATGGCCCCCGTAAAAGCACCTTTCTCGTGGCCAAATAGCTCGCTTTCAAGTAGATCGAACGGAATGGCGGCGCAATTCAGCTTTATGAACGGGCGTCCGCACCTCGAGCTGAGATTGTGAACCGCGCGCGCGATCAGCTCCTTGCCGGTACCTGTTTCGCCCTGGACAAGAACGGTGGAATCCGTAGGGGCGACCTGCTCAACCTGTTCGAGTACTGCTTCCAGAGCGGGACTGCTACCTATGATCTGCTCGAATCTGCGCGGATTAACATCCTGGTCAGCGGATTCGAATCTTGCAGCAACTCCCACTGAAAACCTCCTTGCGCAACCCGATGCCCATTTCTACTTGTGGCCTTAGCTTTCCAGAGCCGCTCGCACACTCTCGAGCAACGCTTCGTCATCGAACGGTTTTGCCATGAACTCCACAGCGCCCGCTCGCAACGCTTGCATCCGCATTTTTTCGTCGCCATGCCCCGTAATAAAAATGATCGGAATTTTGCAACGCTCGGCGTTCAGATGCGCTTGCAGTTCGAGACCAGACATTCCTGGCATACGGATATCGGCGATCAAACATCCAGCTTGGCGTTGTTGGCCAGATTTCAGGAATTCTTCCGCCGACGCAAACGCTTGCGCCGGCAAGCCAACCGCTTTCAGCAGACCCTGTAGCGCGCTTCGCATTAGATCATCATCATCGACAATCGCAACCATTTTGGTGTTCTCCAACTCGGCCATAGCTGGAATCTAGCACCGTCGCCAAAGCGGCGCAATTATACTTTGGTATGAGAGGCCGAGTGTTGCGCCGATCGGAGAGGCCCGGCGATCTTGGGAGGCTTGGGGAAACAGCCGCTAAAATGGGAGGACTGCGAACTAAACAAGCTGTGTCGCGGAACAGTTGCGCGTTGGCACTAGGCTACTTTTTGCCGGGTGAAAGGTCCAGTTTCGACGCCATTCTAACTAATTCTGCCAGCGACTCGGCCTGCATCTTCCTCATCACGTGGCCGCGATGAATCTTCACGGTGATCTCGCTGATCCCGAGCTCAAAAGCAATCTGCTTATTGAGCATACCCGAGACCACAAGACCCATGACCTCGCGCTCGCGCGCACTCAGGGCCGCGTAGGATTTTCGCAGCCC